>JAESGR010000400.1_pt1 | contig 37040 bp, 41 predicted proteins | sample 9269771 | NCBI WGS metagenome assembly JAESGR01 (sample SAMN15739572, study PRJNA653492) | algae metagenome | isolation source: Chroococcus sp. CMT-3BRIN-NPC107 and co-occurring heterotrophs from well... | place: USA: Clark Mountains Wilderness, California | collected 2010-04-18 | reverse complement strand
ACTCGTTGATGATGTGCGACTCGTACAGGATGAGGTCCCGCTCGACGAGGATGGGGACCTCGTTGTACGGGTTCATCAGGGCGATGTCCTCGGGCTTGGCGAAGAGATCGACGTCGCGAATCTCAAAGTCCATGCCTTTTTCGAAGAGCACGAACCGGCAGCGGTGCGAGTACGGGTCGGTGGTTCCGGAGTAGAGCACCATCATGATCGGAGATCCTCAGGGAAGGCAATGAATGCGGGCGGCGAGGCTGCCGGCAGGCTGCCGGGCTCGCCGTGAGGCACGCTGCCGCGCGGGGCAGCGGCACGCTTAGTGAACGCTTCTCCAGTACGCCGAGCTGAGGCGCCAGGTGATGAGCACGAAGATGCCCAGGAAGATGAGCACGCCGACGCCGATGCGCACGCGCTGGCCTTGCACCGGCTCGCCCATCCACTGCAGGTAAGCGACGAGGTCGCCGACCAGCTCGTCGTACTCGCGGTCGTTGAGCAGGCCTGGCGTGATCTGCTCGAAGCCGACGAACCGTCGAATGGTCTTGCCTTCGGCGTGCGGGTCCTTGTCCTCAGCGAACCGCGCGCGGCGCTCGCCTTGCAGCTGCCACAGCGCATGCGGCATGGCGATGTCGGGGAACGCCAGGTTGTTCCAGCCGGTCGGCTTCGTGTCGTCGCGGTAGTACGTGCGCCACAGGGTGTAGAGATAGTCGGAGCCGCTGCCCCTGCCGATCTCGGCCCTCGACCGCGCGATCACGGTCAGATCGGGAGGGGCCGCGCCAAACCAGTCCTTGGCCTGCCGCGGGTCGAGCGTCGTCTTCATCGTGTCGCCGACCTTGTCGGTGGCGAACAGCAGGTTCTGCTTGATCTGCTCGTCGGTCAGGCCGATGTCGTGCAGGCGGTTGTAGCGCATGTACGTGGCCGAGTGACAGTTCAGGCAGTAGTTGACGAACACCTTGGCCCCGTTCTGCAACGAGGCGAGATCCGTCATCTTTGCCGGCGGAAACTTGTCCCAGATGTAGCCCTCGCCGGCGGCGAGCGCGGGGGTTCCGGACAGGAGCATCCCGCAAGCGAGGAGCAGGCGGAGCAGGTTCTTCTTCATCGTTGAGGCTCGACTGCGACGGTCAGTGGGCGTTGAAGGTGACGCGGCTCGGCACCGGCTTGAAGGTGCCGATGCGGCTCCACCAGGGCATCAGCAGGAAGAAGCCGAAGTAGATCAGCGTGCCCAGCTGCGACACGTAGTTGCCGGCCGTCGAGGGCGGCTGCGAGCCGAGGTAGCCGAGAACGAGGAAGGAGAAGATGAACAGGCCGTAGACGTACTTGTGCCAGTCCGGCCGATAGCGGATGGAGCGCACCGGGCTGCGGTCGAGCCAGGGCAGGAAGAACAGGATCATCACGGCCGCGCCCATGATCACAACGCCCCAGAACTTGGCGTCGAAGGTCTTGAGCAGGGCGACGAGCACGATCGCCCCGACGGCCACGGCGATCTTCCCCCTCGCCGAGAACGCGCCGCGCAGGATGGCGAGCACCGCCCCGATGGCGAGCAGCACGGCCAGCACGTTGACCATCAGGTCCGTCGTCGCCCGGAGCATCGAGTAGAACGGCGTGAAGTACCAGACGGGTGCGATGTGCGCGGGGGTGCGCAGCGGATTGGCCTCGATGAAGTTGTTGAATTCGAGGAAGTACCCGCCGCCCTCGGGAGCGAAGAAGACGACAGCGCTGAAGATGAAGAGGAAGACGCTCACCGCATACAGGTCGTGCACGGTGTAGTAGGGATGGAAGGGGATGCCGTCCACGGGGTTGCCCCGCGCATCCTTCGCGTCCTTGATCTCGATCCCGTCCGGGTTGTTCGAGCCCACCTCGTGCAGCGCGATGAGGTGCGCGACCACGAGGCCGAGCAGAACGAGGGGCACGGCGATCACGTGAAAGCTGAAGAAGCGGTTGAGCGTGGCGTCGCCGACGACGTAGTCGCCGCGGATCAGCAATGCGAGGTCGGGGCCGATGAAGGGCACCGCCGCGAACAGGTTGACGATGACCTGGGCGCCCCAGTAGCTCATCTGACCCCATGGCAGCAAGTACCCCATGAAGGCCTCGGCCATGAGCGTCAGGAAGATCGCGCAGCCGAAGATCCACACCAGCTCCCGCGGCTTGCGGTAGCTGCCGTAGATCAGGTTGCGGAACATGTGCAGGTAGACGACGATGAAGAACGCCGAGGCGCCCGTCGAGTGCATGTAGCGCACCAGCCAGCCCCAGGGCACGTCGCGCATGATGTATTCGACCGATGCGAAGGCGAGCCCGGCGTCGGGCTTGTAGTGCATGGTCAGGAAGATGCCGGTCAGGATCTGCATCACCAGCACGAGCAGCGCCAGCGAGCCGAACACGTACCAGACGTTGAAGTTCTTCGGCGCGTAGTACTGCGCCATGTGCTCGTTGTAGAGCTTGCTCAGGGGGAAGCGGTTGTCGACCCACGTCAACAGCCGTCGTCCGGCACCGGCGCCGGGCGGCGCAGTATGCAGTTCAGCCATTCCTCAATGCTCCAGGAAGTCGTTGCCGGCAGCTCTCAAGCGCGCTTCTCTTCGCCGATGAGGAGCCGCGTGTCCGAGACGTACATGTGCGGCGGCACCTCGAGATTGTCCGGCGCGGGCTTGTCCTTGTAGACGCGGCCGGCCATGTCGAAGGTCGAGCCGTGGCAGGGACAGAGGAACCCGCCGGTCCAGTCGTTCGGGAGCGAGGGCTGGGCTCCGGGGACGAACTTGTCGATCGGCGAGCAGCCGAGGTGGGTGCAGATGCCGACGACGACGAGGACCTCCGGCTTGATCGAGCGGTCCTGGTTGCGCGCATAGGGCGGCGTCAGCTCGTCCGGGTTGCGCCTGGAAGCGGGGTCGGCGAGGAGCGGGTCCAGCTTCGGCAAGGCCGCCAGTTGCTCCGGCGTCCGCCTGACGATCCACACCGGCTTGCCGCGCCACTCGACGGTCATCTTCTCGCCGGGCTTGAGGCCGCTGATGTCGACTTCGACGGCGGCGCCTGCGGCGCGGGCTCGTTCGGACGGCTGAAAGCTGCTGACGAAGGGCACGGCGGCAAAACCGGCGCCGACGGCGCCTGCGCATCCCGTTGCAATGATCCAGGTGCGCTTGCCACCATCGATCTTCTGGTCACTCATTTAGGTCCTCGAACGAGACGCGAGAGGTCAACCCGCAATTCTAGCGGAGCCGTCAAGCGCGCCGACCGGCCGGCGACGCGCTTGACTTCTGATCGCGGCCCGGAATACTCGTCCGACGGTGCGCCGGGCGTACGAGCGAGGAGCGTCTGCATGACGTGGGCCAAGGAATTCAGGGAGTTCGCGACGAAGGGCAACGTCGTCGACCTCGCGGTCGGCGTGATCATCGGTGCGGCCTTCGCCAGGATCGTCGATTCGCTGGTGAAGGACATCATCATGCCGGTGGTCGGCCGCATCTTCGGCGGCCTGGACTTCTCCAACTACTTCCTCATGCTGGCCCCGCCGCCGGCGGGCTACAGCGGACCGATGACCTACGACGCGCTCACGAAGGCGGGGGTGCCGCTGCTCGCCTACGGCAACTTCGTGACGGTGGCGCTCAACTTCCTCATCCTCGCCTTCATCATCTTCGTGATGGTCAAGCAGATCAACCGGATCCGCCGCGCCGAGCCGCCCGCGGTGGTCGTGCCCGAGGACACCGTGCTGCTGCGCGAGATCCGGGACTCGCTGCGCCGTTAGGTCGCGCCGCGTTCGCCCCCGCCCCGGGCGAGCGTGACGCAGTGCCGGGCCCGCGCTTGCCCTTGGGCCCATACTAGGAAGACGTACGCCCTTCCGGGGTGCTCTCGCACCGCCGGCGGCCAGCGCGGTCCTGACCGAGATGACCATCGAACCACGCGTGCAGGCTGCGCTCGACGCCGCCATGAACCAGATCCGGACCGCCGCATCCGCCGCGGCAATGCGCGTGGCCGAGCACCTCGGTGCACTGGCCCACGCCGCGACCAAGATCGCTGAGCGCGACCAGCTGGTCGCCACGCAGCAGGAGATGCGCCGGAACATGGGCGCCTTCCAGGGCGCCTTGCACGAAGCGCTGCGGGAGCGCGTCGCCAAGGAGCTCGCGCCGCGCGTCGATGCCAAGCGGCGGATCGAGTCGGCCGACTGGCAGACGCTCAGCCTCGTCGACGACAAGGAGGTCGAGGAGCAGATGAACTTCGTGCGCCTCGGCCAGATGATCTCGCAGGAGTCCGAATGGCAACTGCGCGAGCTGGCCGCGTACGTCGGGGCACTGCTGAACCTCGGTCGCGCCGACGACGATCGCAATCCGCTGCGCGCCGAGGTCGTCGGCGCCGCCCTGCATCGCGGCATCGAGGCCATCTCGGGCGAACGGGAGAGCCGCCGCATCCTGTCGCGGGAGCTCGGCCAGGCCATGGCGCAGGCCATGCCGGGGTGCTACTCGGACATTCTCAAGATGCTGCAGGAGCGAGGCGTCCGCCCGGTCAACCTCACGGTGCGCACGGTCGAGGGACCCGGCAACCAGCTCGGCGCAGGCAACTCCGGCTACGCCACCCTGCCGCGCGACGGGCGGATCTCCACGCGCAGCGGCTACGGCGATCTCGGCGACGGACTGGATTCAGGCGACGACCTCGACCTTCTCGCTGCGCATCGACGGGCGCTCGCCACCGCCTTTCCAGGCCGCAGCCCTCCGCCCGACAGCGTACGTGGCCCGCCCGCCGACTTCCGCACCACCCCGTCGCGGGCGCGCCCCAGCGCCAACGCCGACGAGCAGCTGATGACCCTGTTGCGCCGCCTGAGCGCCGCTGCGAGCCGCTCGGGCGAGCTCGATGCACCCAATCTTCGCCGCGGACCGGTGCCGCGCGGCGGCGGTTCGGCGGGCGCGCGGGGCGCCCACGGGCCCTCCGCCTACGCGGGAACGGCCAGTGGCGCGATGTCGGCGAGCGGGCTCGAGCGGCTCGGGCCGCACTCGCGGTCCGGTATCGGCGCGGATCCCTCGCGGAGCGGGACGTCGCCCGGCGACAGCGGCGGGTCGGGCGGGCAGTACGGCGACGGGCTCACCGGCCTGATGGCCGTGAACCTGATCCGGGCCCATCGCGAGGAGCTGATCCAGGCGTCCTCCGGCAAGCTCGACCACATGGTGATCGACGTCGTCGGCAGCCTGTTCGACCAGATCCTGTCCGACTCGCGCGTTCCGCCGCAGATGGCGCGCGAGATCGCGCGCCTGCAGCTGCCCGTGCTGCGGGTGGCGCTCAACGACCCGACCTTCTTCTCGACCCGGCGCCACCCGGTGCGCCGGTTCGTCAACCGCATCGCCTCGCTCGCCTGCGCCTTCGACGACTTCGACGCCGGCCCGGGCGCGCAATTCCTGCAGCGGGTGAGGAAGCTCGTCGACGAGATCGTGCAGGGCGACTTCGACCAGATTGAGCTCTATGCCGAGAAGGTCGCCGAGCTCGAGAGCTTCATCGCCGAGCAGAGCGAAGACGATGTCAAGGCGTCGGGTGCGGTGAGCACGCTCGAGGCCAAGGAGTCGGAGCTGCGCATCCAGCAGCGCTACATGCTGCAGCTGCGCGGCTCCCTGGGGCCGCTGTCGTTGCCGGAGTACCTGCAGGAATTCCTGGCCCAGGTGTGGAGCCAGGCGCTGGTCCTCGCCACCCGCCGCGACGGGCCGGACTCCGACCGCGCCAAGCGGTATCGGCGGGTCGGCACCGACCTCGTGATGAGCATCCAGCCCAAGGGCTCGCCGACGCTGCGCAAGAAGTTCATCATGCAGCTGCCGCCGCTGATGAAGGACCTGAACGAAGGCATGCGGCTGATCGGCTGGCCCGAGGCGGCGCAGAAGGAATTCTTCAGCAAGCTGCTGCCGGCCCATGCCGAGTCGCTCAAGGGCCATGCGATGTCCGAGCTCGACCACAACCTGCTTGTCAAGCAGGTCGAGCTCGTCTTCGCGACGCCGGTGCCGGGCGCCGAGGCGTTCATGCGCGCGGAGCCGGTGCCGGAGGTGCCGCCCGAGGTGATCGAGCGACGCTTCACGCCGGACGAGGCCCGGCAGGTGGGCTTCGTTCCGGAGACGGCGGTCGACTGGGCGGGCGAGGTCAAGAGCGGCAAGGAGGGCGAGGCGACGCTGGGCGGCGGGCTGCAGCCCGCAGAGCCGGCGACGCCGTCGATCGCCGCCGCGATCGACCCGGCAGCGAAGGCCCAGCTCGGACCGGAGACGACGGAGTCGGGCGACCCGGGCGAGCCCACCCGCGGCGCCCAGCTGATCGACCACATCAAGCTCGGCTTCGCCTACCAGATGCACCTGAAGGACGAATGGCAGAAGGTCCGTCTCGCGCACGTCAGCTCGGGCCGGAGCTTCTTCGTCTTCACGCGCGGCGGCAAGCACCAGGAGACCATCTCGATGACGTCGCGCATGCTGGCGCGCATGTGCGAGACCGGCCGCTTCCGCGCCGTCGAGAGCGCCTATCTCATGGAGCGGGCGACCCAGCGCGCGCGCAAGCAGCTGGCGGAGCTGAACACGCCGACGCGCCACTGACGCCCGCGTCCGGCGCCCAGTCGCTTCAGCCGGCTCCGTCGACAAGGCGGCGCGCCATCCGGACGGCGGCCGCCAGGCTGGCTTCGCTGGCGGTGCCCGTCCCGGCGATGTCGAACGCGGTCCCGTGGTCCGGGCTGGTGCGCACGAAGGGCAGCCCGAGCGTCACGTTGACGCCTTCGTCGACGCCCAGGTACTTGACCGGGATCAGGCCGTGGTCATGGGTCATGGCAACGACGACGTCGAACTCGCCCGGATGTCCGGCGGCGTGCCGCGCCCGCATGAACACGGTGTCCGGCGCGAAAGGGCCCGCGGCATCGATCCCCGACCGGCGCGCCGCGTCGATCGCGGGGGTGATGATCCGGATCTCCTCGTCGCCGAACAGGCCGCCCTCGCCGGCGTGCGGGTTGAGCCCGGCCACCGCGATGCGCGGGCGGGCGATGCCGAAGCGCCTGACCGCCGCGTCGGCGATGCGGATGGTCTCCAGAACGCTGTCGCGGGTGAGCGCGTCGATGGCCGCGCGCAGGGACACGTGGATCGTCACGAGCACGGTGCGCAGCTCGTCGTTGGCCAGCATCATCCGCACCGGCGGCAGCGCCCCGCCCCGCGCCGCCAGCGCCTGCAGCATCTCGGTGTGGCCGGGAAACGCGATGCCGGCGGCGGCGAAGGCTTCCTTGTGGATCGGCGCCGTGACCATCGCCGCGGCGGCGCCCGCCAGCGTCAACTCGACGGCGCGTTCGATGCAGCGCGCGCCGGCCGCGCCGGCCCGCGCATCGACGCGGCCGAGCGGCGCGGCGAGGAGGTCCTCGGCCAGACCTTGCACCGGCAGCACCGGCAGGCAGTCCGGCGGCACGTCCCTTGCCGCTTCTGCGCTCTCCAACTCGGCCACGGGCAACATCCCGCCGGTCAGTGCCGCTGCTCGGCGCATGACCTGCGGATCCCCCACCACGAGGCAGCCGCTCGATGCACGCGAACGGAAGAAGCGAGCCACGATCTCCGGGCCGATGCCGCAGGGATCGCCCATCGTCAGGGCGATCGGCGGGCGCGTCGGTGAAGCCATGCGCCATTGTCCTGCCGCGGCCGATAATCGATTGAACTTCCCGACTCAGCGATGCGCAAGGCCTGGCTCCTCTTCTCGCAGACCGTGACGGTCGCGGTGGCGATCCTGTTCGTCGTCTCGACGCTGCAGCCGACCTGGCTGCCCTGGCGCCAGCAGGCGGCCGCACCTGCAGCCCCGACCATCGTGCCGCTGCCGGCGCCGACGCAGAACGTCTCGATCCTCGGCAACCCCAACGCGCCCACGAGCTACAGCGGCGCCGCGAAGCGAGCCGCCCCGGCCGTGGTGAGCATCACCGCCAGCCGAAGCCCGGCGCGCGACCGGCGCGCCGACGACCCGGCGTTCCGCTTCTTCTTCGGCGACCGGGCGCGGCAGATGCAACGCGAGCGCCAGTTCGGTCTGGGCTCGGGCGTCATCGTCTCGCCGGCCGGCTACCTGCTCACCAACAACCACGTGGTGGAAAGCGCCGACGACATCGAGGTGTCCCTCGGAGACGGCCGCACGGCGCGGGCCCGCACGATCGGCACCGATCCCGAGTCCGACATCGCCGTCCTGAAGATCGACCTCGACAAGCTGCCGGTGATCGGCTTCGGCGACGTCGACAACCTGCAGGTCGGCGACATCGTCCTGGCGATCGGCAATCCCTTCGGCGTCGGCCAGACCGTGACCTCCGGCATCGTCAGCGCGCTCGGGCGCAATGCGCTCGGCATCAACACCTTCGAGAACTTCATCCAGACCGACGCCGCCATCAACCCCGGGAATTCCGGCGGCGCCCTGGTCGATGCCGCGGGCAACCTGCTGGGCATCAACACCGCCATCTACTCGCAGAGCGGCGGCAGCCTCGGCATCGGCTTCGCGATCCCCGTCACGACGGCGCGCCAGGTGATGGAAGCGCTGATCAAGGAAGGGCGCGTCATCCGCGGCTGGATCGGTGTCGAGCCGCGCGACCTGACGCCGGAGATCGCGAAGACCCTCGACCTTCCCGTGAAGCAGGGCGTCCTGATCACCGGCGTGGTGCAGAACGGGCCGGCCAGCGAGGGTGGCCTGCGGCCGGGCGACGTCGTCCTGCGCATCGAGAACACACCGGTGACGAGCACCCCGCAGCTGCTGAACGCCGTCGCGGCGCTCAAGCCGCGCGAGACGGCGACCATCGGCGTGCAGCGCGGCGACGCCAAGCTCGACGTGAAGGTGACGGTGGCGCAGCGCCCGCCCTTGCGTCCGAACCCCATCGATCGCTGAGCACCCGTCGACCGCGCGGGGCACGCCTGCTCAGGTCGTGGTGGTTTCTTCCTCCGGCGCCTGCGTGTGCTTGATGAAGATCTGCGCCGCCCAGATGCCGACTTCGTAGAGCAGGCACATCGGGATCGCCAGGGCGAGCTGCGACACGACGTCGGGAGGCGTCAGCACGGCGGCGATGATGAAGGCCAGCACGATGAAATAGGAGCGGAACGCCTTCAGCTTCTCGATCGTCACGACGCCGATGCGGGCGAGGACGACGACGGCGATCGGCACCTCGAACGCCGCGCCGAAGGCGATGAACATGGTCAGCACGAAGCTGAGGTAGGCCTCGATGTCCGGCGCCGCGGTGATGCTCTTCGGCGCGAAGCTCTGGATGAACGTGAAGACCTGGCCGAAGACGAAGAAGTAGCAGAAGGCGACGCCCACGAAGAAGAGCAGCGTGCTCGAGACGACGAGCGGAAGGACCAGCTTCTTCTCGTGCGTGTAGAGGCCCGGCGCGACGAAGGCCCAGACCTGGTAGAGCACGACGGGCAGCGCCGCCATGAAGGCGGCCATCAGGGTGATCTTCAGAGGCACCAGGAACGGCGAGATCACGTTGGTGGCGATCATCGTCGTGCCCTTGGGCAGGTTCTGCACGAGCGGCGCCGCGAGCAGGTCGTAGAGCTGGCCCGGCCCGGGCCAGATCGACAGCACGGCGAAGCAGACGCCGATCGCCACCGCCGCGCGGATCAGCCGGTCGCGAAGCTCGACGAGATGGGAAACGAACGGTTGCTCGGTGCCCGCCAGCTCGTCGGGGTCCTTGTCGGAGCCGCCGCTCACCTGCTCACGCCGACGCGCGCGGCGGCCGGAAGCGCGCCACCCTCGCCGCTCCCGACTGGGCCTTGGCGCGGATGCCGTTCTTCTGCTTGTACCACTGCGGCATGGCGCCGCGCTTGAGGCGCCAGTTCTTCTTAGGCCGCGTGTACTGCGGCGGCAGCGGCGACATGCCGCTGTGCTGGCCGCTGTTGGGCGGCAGTTCGTCGGTCGGCGGTTGCCACGCGCTCTGCAGGTCGGCCGTCGTCTGCTGGACCTCGCTCGAGACCGTCTGCTCGACGTTGCGGGCAGCGTCCTCGAACTGGGTCTTCATCTTCTTGAGCTCTTCGAGCTCGATCGAGCGGTTCACCTCGGCCTTGACGTCGGCGACGTAGCGCTGCGCCTTGCCGAGCAGGGTGCCGACCGTCCGGGCGACGCGAGGCAGCTTCTCAGGGCCGATGACGATCAGGGCGACGGCGCTGATCAGGGCGATCTTGTCGAAGCCGAAATCGATCATGCCGCGGGAACGGGATCAGGACTTCGTCTTCGCTTCAACGTCGACGGTGCCCGGGTCGAGGGTGCCGCTGCGCGCGGTGCCGACCTGCTGCGTCGGCGCGGCCGGGTCGGCCAGGTTCGCGGTGCCGTCGCGCACGCCGTCCTTGAAGCCCTTGACGGCGCTGCCGAGATCGCTGCCCATGTTCTTCAGCTTCTTCGTGCCGAAGATCAGCACGACGATCAGGAGGACGATCAACCAGTGCCAGACACTGAATGAACCCATGATTTCTCTCCGGTGAGGAATGGCCGAATTCTAAGGTCAGCCCTTGAGCCAGGGTCGCGGACCGCCCATGACGTGTACATGGAGGTGCGGTACTTCCTGGCAGCCGTCCTGGCCGGTGTTAACGAGGGTCCGGAAACCGTTCGTCACACCGTGCTCGCGCATGAGCCGGGGCGCCAGCGCGAACATGCGGCCGAGCAGCGCGGTGTGCGCCTCGGTCGCATCGTAGAAGCTGGCCAGATGCTCCTTGGGGATGATCAGCACGTGCACCGGCGCCCACGGCGCGATGTCGTGGAACGCCAGGATCTCGTCGTCCTCGTGGGCCTTCCGGCTCGGGATCTCGCCGGCGACGATGCGGCAGAAGACGCAGCCCGGGTCGCGCTTCATGTCAGGCTCGCCGGCTTCAGGCCGGCATGGCCCGGCCGTCGTTGAGCGCGAGCCAGCCGCGCACGACCCGGTACAGGAACCAGACGGAGATCGCGATCCAGGCGAGCAGCCCCGGCAGGAAGAGCAGCAGGAACAGCGGCGAGGTCAGCAGGTAGAGCGCGAACGCCCAGAGCACGCTGTGGATGCGCCAGCGGAAGTGCGACTCCTGCCAGCTTCCCGCGGCGTCGCTGCGCTTGACGAGATCGAGGATGAAGGCGGCCACCAGGAGCAGCACGCCCGGCTGGAAGCCCGGGACGACCGCACCGACCGCCACGACAGCATGCAGCGCGTAGCTGATGTGCCCGATGGTGCGCAGGTTGCGCTGCGAATCGGTGGTGACCTCGACCACGTCGTTCATGTGCCGTCCCTTTCCCTGCTCTTCATCTTCCGGGCTGCGAACTCCTCGAGCCCTGAGAGTCCTTCGCGGCGCTCGAGTTCAGTCAGCACGTCCGCCGGGGCGAGACCGTGCCCCGCCAGGGCGATCATCGTGTGGAACCACAGGTCGGCGACCTCGGCCACGATGCGCTGGCGGTCGCCGTCCTTGCAGGCCATGACGACCTCGGTCGCCTCCTCGCCGATCTTCTTGAGGACGGCGTCCGGCCCCTTGTCGAACAGGCGGGCGACGTAGCTGGTGGCGGGGTCGGCGGCGCGCCGGGTCTCGATGACGCCGGCCAGCCGCGCCAGCGTGTCGTTGCCCTGCCCTGCGTCGTCGGCTCCCATCGCCGCTATCTGTAGATGCGTTCCGGGTCTTTCAAGACCGGCTCGACCGCCGTCCAGACACCCCCCTCCAGGCGCTGGAAGAAGCACGAATGGCGCCCGGTGTGGCAGGCGATCGACGCCTCGCCGGCGCCGTGCCCGGTCTGCTCGACGCGCAGCAGCACCACGTCGTTGTCGCAGTCGAGGCGCAGCTCGCGGACCTTCTGGACGTGGCCGCTCTCCTCGCCCTTGCGCCAGAGGCGCTGGCGCGAGCGGCTCCAGTAGACCGCCTCGCCGATCTCGGCGGTCCGCTCGAGCGCGGCCCGGTTCATGAAGGCGAACATCAGGACGTCGTTGCTGCCGACCTCCTGGGCGATCGCCGGAACGAGGCCGTCGCCATCCCACTTCACGTCGTCGAGCCAGCTCATCGGTTCAGTGTAGCGGCGGGGTCGCCCCCGGCGAGGCGCAGGCCGGTGAAGCCGCGCTCGGCGGCGAACCAGTCGAGCACCGGCAGCGTCCCCGGGAGCACCGGCGCGACGGTCACCGGCAGCGTCTGCCAGGCCATCGCCTGGCCTTCGCGCATTTCGAAATCGCCGCTCCATTCGTGCACCTTGCAGAAATGGAGGCGGACGCGCGCGTGCGCATAGTCCATGCGCGTCACCTGCCAGGGCAGCGCCGCGCCGATGGTGATGCCGATCTCCTCGTGCAGCTCGCGACGCAAGGCCTCCTGCACCGACTCGCCGGCCTCGAGCTTGCCGCCCGGGAACTCCCACCAGCCGGCGTAGACCTTGCCCGCCGGCCGCGAGGTCAGCAGGAACCGACCGTCGGTATCGATGAGCACGCCGACCGCGACGTCGACGATCCCCTGCTCCGCGGCTGCCGTGCCCGGCGCCGCCGGCTCGCTCAAGCGGCGCGCCTTCCGGCGTAGTCCTTCGCGAACTGGTAGGCCACGCGCCCCGAGCGCGAGCCGCGCTCGAGGGCCCAGACGAGCGACTCCTGGCGGGCGGCGGCGATCGCGGCCGCGTCGACGCCGAAGCCGCGCAGCCACTCGGCGACGATCGCCAGGTACTCGTCCTGGCTGAAGGGGTAGAAGCTGACCCACAGGCCGAAGCGCTCGGAGAGCGAGATCTTCTCCTCGATCACCTCGCCGGGATGGACCTCGCCGTCCTCGGTGTGCGTGTAGCTGAGGTTCTCGCGCATGTACTCGGGCAGCAGGTGGCGCCGGTTGCTCGTGGCGTAGATGAGGACGTTCTCCGACGCCTGCGACACCGAGCCGTCGAGGATCGACTTGAGCGCCTTGTAGCCCGGCTCGCCTTCGTCGAAGCTCAGGTCGTCGCAGAAGACGATGAAGCGCTCGGGCCGGTCGGCCACCAGGTCGACGATGTCCGGCAGGTCGACGAGCTCGCTCTTGTCGACCTCGATCAGGCGCAGCCCGCGCGGCGCGAACTCGTTCAAGCAGGCCTTGATCAGCGAGCTCTTGCCGGTCCCGCGCGCACCGGTCAGCAGCACGTTGTTGGCGGCCCGCCCGGAGACGAACTGCTCGGTGTTGCGGACCAGGCGCTCCTTCTGCGCATCGACCTCGACGAGCGAGTCGAGGCGGATCGTGGCGACGTGGCGAACCGGGTCGAGCCTTCCCGCACCGGCGCGCTTGCGATAGCGGAAGGCCGACGAGGCGTTCCAGTCCGGCGCGTGGAGGGCCTGCGGAACGATCGCCTCGAGCCGGCCGAGCATCGCTTCGGCGCGCTCGATCAGCTGCTGCAAGGACGGGCTGGTCATGGCGGGCGCAGTGTAGTGGCGGGCGAGCCGCCCTTCAGGCCGCGCGCTGCTCCGACGGACGAAGCAACGCCACGGTGCCGTCAGCGACCGGGAAGACCCGGTCGGCCCCGACCGGGCGGATCGGATGCATGCCGGTGAAGGCGCCGAAGGCCGGCAGCACGCCGACGCTGTCGCCCAACCAGTAGCACGGCAGGCGCAGACGGTCCCAGGCACGCGCGCCGAGGCTCACGCACGGATGGATGTGGCCGGCCAGCACGTAGGCCCCCGGGCGCCGGCGCGGGTGATGGCAGAGGGCGAAGCCGTCCAGCTCCCAGGCCTCGTCGACCACGTGCATGCGCAGGTGCGACGGCGGGTCGCCGGCGCGGTCGTCGTGGTTGCCGCGCACCAGCACGAGGTCGAGCGCGGTGTGCCGTTCGCGCCAGGCCGTCACGGCGGCAATCGTCGCCGCGGCATGGGCGCGCGCCGAATGGAGGAAGTCGCCGAGGAAGACGATGCGGCGGGCGGCGGTGCGGCCGGCGAGCGCGCTCAGGGCCGACAAGGTCTCGGCGGTCGTGCCGCGCGGCACCGGCACGCCCAGGGCGCGGAAGCTGACCGCCTTGCCGATGTGCGCGTCGGCGACGAGCAAGGTCCGGCTCGCCTCGATGAAGGCGGCCTTCTCGGGCAGCAAGGTGAGCGGCTGGCCGCCGGCCAGGACGGTGATCGCCACGGCCTCAGACCGCGAACAGGCGCAGGGCGACGTCGAGATGCTCGGTCGGGCTCTTGCGAAAGCCCGAGCGGGCAAAGCGCTGCAGGCGGCCGATCGCGAACGAGGTCAGCACCGAGGCCTGGGCATTGGCGTCGACGGTGGGGGTCGCGGAGCCGACGCTTTCGGCCAGCAGGCGAAGGCTCTGCCGCAGCTGCGACTCGATGCGCTCGAAGAACTGGTTCATGCGCGCCAGCAGGCGCTCGTTCTCGAACACCAGCGCGTCGCCGACCATCACCCGCGTCATGCCGGGGTTCTTCTCGCCGAACTGGAGCAGCACGACGAGGACCTTGTGCACCTGCACGGCCGCGCTTTCCTCGCGCTCGACGATCTGGTTGACGAGCGAGAACACGCTTTGCTCGATGAACTCGATCAGGCCCTCGAACATCTGCGCCTTGCTGGCGAAGTGGCGATAGAGCGCGGCCTCGGAGACATCGAGCTTGGCCGCGAGCGCCGCGGTCGTGATGCGTTCGGCGCCGGGCTCCTGCAGCATCGTTGCCAGCGTCTCGAGGATCTGCACGCGGCGCTCGCCGGGGCGCGGACGCTTGCGCGGCGCCGGCGGGGGCGGCAGCAAGGGCGCCACGCCCGCCACCACGCCCGGTGTCAGCAGGCCGGCCTCGTCCTCGCTCGCTTCTGCCTCATCGCTGGGAGCGCCGGCAGGCGGGTCGGGTGAAGGGATCATCTACAGGAGCGAGTTGAGCTGCCGGAGCGCGCCGATTTTGGCATAGAGGTAGGGTGGCTTCGGACATTCGCGACGCGTGTTCGTCGGCGCCCGACGACCGGCGTTCGGCTTGTCGCGCAGGCTGCCGCAGAAGCGGCCGCCGAGGTAGCGCTGCATCCAGACCGAGCGCATGCCGATCGAATGCGCCGCCTTCAGGTGCACCAGCGTGTCCTCGACCAGGACGCAGCGCCCCGGCGGCACGCGAAGCCGGGCCGCGAGACGGCGCAGCATGCGCGCATCCGGCTTCGGCCGCAGGTCGCCGAACATCGTCATCGACTCGATCGTGATCACGCCGTCGAAGAGCGATCGCAGGCGCAGCGTCTTCAGCACGCGCAGCGCGTAGGCGCGCGGCGCGTTGGTGACGATGAACTTCGGCCCCGGCAGGCGCGTCAGGGCGGCCCGGTCGTGCGCGCTCGTCCGCACGCGCTCCTCGAGCCCCGGCAGGCGGTGCGTCTCGGCGAGGAAATGCGCGGCGCGCACGCCGTGGTGGCGAACCAGGCCGAGCAGCGTCGCGCCGTAGCGCAGCCAGTAGCGCTCGCGCAGCGGGCCCGCCTCGGCTTCGCCGACGCCCACGTGCGCGACGATGTAGTCGGCCATCGCCACGTGCAGCTCGCTGAAGGCGGCGTGGCTGGCGTCGTGCAGGGTGTTGTCGAGATCGAAGAGCCACACGCGGCCGGAGGCCGCGTGTGGCTCTTCGATCCGGGCCAGGGCTGCACCCACCCCGCTTCGCTCCCCTCCCGCCGAGCGGGAGGGGCGGACGCCTCCGGCTTGCCTCATCCGCAGTCGGAGCGCAGCGCGACGGGCCCTCGCAGAACGCCGCCCCTCCCTCACGGAGGGAGGGGTTGGGGAGGGAGCAGCCCTGAAAGCTCCCTTGCGGAGCAAGGGAGGGGTTGGGGAGGGAGCAGCCCTGTCGGTGCGACGCACCATGATCCGCTCGCTAACGCGAGCGGATCATGGTGCCGTACGCCTGCTCGGTGAGGACTTCCAGCAGCATCGCGTGCGGCACGCGGCCGTCGATGATGTGCACGGTGTTGACGCCGTTCTTGGCCGCGTCGAGGGCGGACTGGATCTTCGGCAGCATGCCGCCCGAGAGGGTGCCGTCGGCGAACAGCTCGTCGATCTCGCGCGCGGAGAGGTCGGTGAGCAGCTTGCCCGACTTGTCGAGCACGCCGGGCGTGTTGGTGAGCATCATCAGCTTCTCGGCCTTCAGGACCTCGGCCAGCTTGCCGGCGACGACGTCCGCGTTGATGTTGTAGTTCTCGTTGTCGGCGCCGAAGCCGAGCGGTGAGATGACCGGGATGAACTGGTCGTCCTGCAGCGCCCGCACGACGCTCGGATCGATCGACTCGATCTCGCCGACCAGGCCGACGTCGTGCTCCTTGCTCGGATCCTTGAGATCCACCATGCGCAGCTTCCTGGCCCGGATCAGGCCGCCGTCGCGCCCGGTCAGGCCGACCGCCTTGCCGCCGGCGACATTGATCAGGCCGACGATGTCCTGCTGCACCTGGCCGGCCAGCACCCACTCGACGACCTCCATCGTCTCCTCGTCGGTCACGCGCATGCCCTGGATGAACTCGCCCTTCTTGCCGATCTTCGCCAGCGCCTCCTCGATCTGCGGCCCCCCGCCGTGCACGACGACTGGATTCATCCCGACCAGCTTCAGCAGGACCACGTCCTCGGCGAAGTCCTGCTGCAGCGCGGGGTCGGTCATCGCGTTGCCGCCGTACTTGATGACGATCGTCTTGCCGTGGAAGCGGCGGATGTAGGGCAGCGCCTGAGCCAGGATCTCGGCCTTGTCGCGCGGCGCGACGTGGGAGAGGTCCGGTCCGGAAGCGGCAGCGGGAGGCTCATCGGTCGTGCTCATGCGGCGGCGGTGTGGAATTCGAAAGCGGCCAGAATCCTAACCTTCGAACGAGGCCGAACCATGCGAATCCATTCCCTTGTGCGCTTCCTGCAACTCGCCGCGACGGCGGCCCTCCTCGCCGCCAGCGGCGCCGTGCTCGCCCAGGCGGCGCCCGCCACCGACTGGCCGAAGGGCCCGGTCCGGATCATCGTGCCGTACGGCCCGGGCTCGACGCCGGACATCATCGCCCGCATCGTCTCCGAGCGGCTCGCCAAGCGGACCGGCCAGCCGATGGTGGTCGAGAACAAGGCCGGCGCCGCCGGCAACTCCGGCACCGATGCGGTCGCCAAGGCCGCGCCGGACGGGCAGACCATCGGCGTCAGCATCGCCGGCCCGCTCGGTGTCAATGCCCTGCTCTTCAAGAAGATGCCCTACGACGCGAAGGACCTCGAGCTCGTCAGCATCGCCGCGACGCAGCCGAGCGTGCTCGTCGTGCCGGCGACGCTCGGCGTCAACAACGCCGACGAGCTCGTCGCGCTGATGAAGAAGAACCCCGGCAAGTACAACTACTCGTCGATGGGCGCCGGCAGCATCTCGCACCTGGCGATGGAAGCCCTCGCCGCCAGGAGCGGCACCAGCGTCGTGCACGTGCCCTACGCCGGCTCCGGCCCGGCCGTCACCGCCCTGCTCTCCGGCAACGCCGACATCGCGGTCCTGCCCGCCGCCGCCGTCGTGCCGCACATCAAGGCCGGCAAGATCAAGGGCCTCGCAGTCGCGACGGCGAAGCGCTCGGCCGCCTTGCCCGAGCTGCCGACGCTGGCGGAGAGCGGCCTCACCGGCATCCACGCCGATGCCTGGATGGGCTTCATCGTTCCGGCGAAGACCCCCGAGCCCATCGTGCGCCGCCTGCACGACGAGCTGGCCCAGATCCTCGCCGAGCCCGAGATCCGCGAGAGGCTGAAGCTGCAGTACATGGACGTCGTCGCCAACACGCCGGCCGAGGCGAAGGCCGTGCTCGCCTCCGACATCGAGCGCTGGAGGCCGATCATCCAGAAGAACAACATCGCCCTCGACTGAGGCGATGGAGCCGGTCGCCACGATCGGCGAGCCGGCGCGGCAGACGCCGGTCTGGGGCGAGTACGAGGTCCTCGTGCTGGGCGGCGGCCCCGCCGGGATCGCCGCCGCGACGGCCGCGGCGAAGCACGGCGCGCGCACCCTGCTCGTCGAGCGCTACGGCTTCCTCGGCGGGATGGGCACCGCCGCCGGCGTCACCAACTTCTGCGGCCTGCACGCCAACGTGCACGGCACGATCCGCCGGGTGGTGCACGGCATCGCCGACGAGCTCCTCGAGCGCATGCGCGCGCTCGGCGGGCTCAACGAGCCGCACCTCATCTTCGACCGGATCTGCGCCCAGGCGTACGACACGGCGGCCTTCAAGTGCGCCGCCGACGCCACGGTGCTCGACGCCGGCGCCGAGCTGCTGTTCCACGCCGTCGCGGTCGGCGCCTCGCGGCACGACGACGGCCGACTGGAGGCGATGTTCCTCGAGACCAAGTCCGGCCGCGTCGCCGTGCGTGCCAGGGTGTTCGTCGACTGCTCGGGCGACGGCGACCTGGCGCAGCTCGCCGGGCTGCCCATGGCGCGGGGCGGCGCCGACGGCGGCATGCTCTATCCCACGCTCATGTTCCGCGTCGGCAACGTCGACGCGGCGCGCGCGGGCGAGGCCTGGCGCACGATCCCGGCGCGCATGGACGAAGCCGAGGCCGCCGGTGAGTACCGCTTCCCGCGTCGCGGCGCCATCGTGCGTCCGCAGAAGCATCCCACCGAGTGGCGCGTCAACGTCACCCAGCTGAGGAATGCCGACGGCTCGCCGGTCGACGGCACGAACGCGCGGTCGCTGAGCGGCGGCGAGATCGAGGGCCGCCGCCAGGCCGTCGACTACCTGCGCTTCCTGCGCGCGCGCGTGCCCGGCTTCGAGGACGCCTACGCGCTCGAGATCGCGCCGCAGCTCGGCATCCGCGAGACGCGGCGGCTGATCGGCGAGCTCGCCTTGAGCGGCGACGACGTCGTCGGCTGCGCCAGCTTCGCCGACACGATCGGCGTCAACGGCTGGCCCCTCGAGCTGCACGTCGCCGGCGACGTCGAGTGGCGCTGGCCGCCGATTCCGCAATCGCGCGGCTTCAACCAGCTGCCCTACCGCATGCTGCTGCCGAAGCGGGACTCGGCGCAGGGCGCCGTCAACCTGCTCGTCGCCGGACGCTGCGCATCGATGACGCACGAGGGCCACTCGGCGGCCCGGGTCTCGGGACCCTGCTTCGTCATGGGCCAGGCCGCCGGCACGGCCGCGGCGATGGCGCGGAGGCGGGGCGGCGACGTGCACGACGACGTCGGCGAGCTGCAGGCCGCCCTGCGACGCGATGGTGCGTGGCTCGGCGACGGCGATCCGGCCGGCGCCGAGCCGGTCACGCCCGCGAGGTGAGGAGCAGCCGGTTCAGGTCGGGGAACCACCCGCCCGCGCCCGGCGTCCCCGACTTCGCGGCGCATCGCCACGGGGCGCCCATAGTGGTGGTGTAATGCCTCGCCGGGCCGGCGCGACCTATCCGCGGACCCCTACCGGAGCCTGATCATGAGCAGTCGTTCATCACTCGTGGCGCGCCGCGCGCGCCAGTTCGCCGCCTCCGTGGCCGTCTTCGCCAGCGTCGTGCTCCTCGCCGGCCTGGCCGCGCATCTGAACGAGAGCGTCGCCAGCGAGGCGGCCTTCAAGATTCCGCCGGCCGCCGTCGACGAGACGCGCGACGCGACCGGCCTGCAGACGGCCGTCTTCGCCGGCGGCTGCTTCTGGGGTGTGCAAGGCGTCTTCCAACGCGTCGAGGGCGTCGTGCAGGCGGTGTCGGGCTACTCGGGCGGCGCCAAGGAGACGGCCCGCTACGAAATGATCGGCACCGGCATGACCGGCCACGCCGAGGCCGTGCAGATCACCTACGACCCGAAGAAGGTGAGCTACGCCACGCTGCTGCAGGTGCTCTTCTCGGTCGCCCACGACCCGACCCAGCTGAACCGGCAGGAGCCCGACGTCGGACCGCAGTACCGCTCGGCGGTGTTCTATACGTCGACAGCGCAGAAGCAGACGGTCGAGCGCTACATCGCCCAGCTCGATGCCACCAAGGTCTACCCGAAGAAGATCGTGACCGAGGTCGTGCCGCTGAACGCTTTCTATGCGGCCGAGGAGTACCACCAGGACTACCTGACGCTGCACCCGGAACAGCCGTACATCGTGCGCTACGACCTGCCGAAGATCGTCAACCTCAAGAACATGTTCCCGCAGCAGTACCGCGCCCAGCCGGCGCTCGTGACGGCCAAGGCCCAGGCGCGCGTCGCCAAGCCCCTGTAGCGCCAGCCGCAACCCGGCCGACGCGGCGCGTCGGGCCGGCTCAGAAGTGGATGCCGCGCATCATCTGCGCCATGGCGATCGCTTCCGGCGAGGGCTGGTACTTCACGGCCTTGTCGCCCTTCGCCGCCGCGCTGTCCGGGAACATCCGGAAGGTCGAGTTCATGACGATCTGGGCGACCCGCGGCACGAGCGCGTGCAGCAGCTCGCCGGTGATGCCGAGACGGGTCGCGATTCGCACCGGCTTCTCGACGCAGGCCTCGGCGATCATGTCGGCCGCCTCTTCCGGCGACAGCACGGGCACGTTGTTGTAAAGGCCGGTCGGCGCGATCATCGGCGTGCGCACCAGCGGCATGTTGATCGTCGTGAAGGTGATGCCCGTGTCCGCGTACTCGCTCGACGCACAGCGCGTCCACGCGTCCAGCGCCGCCTTCGAGGCGACGTAGGCGGAGAAGCGCGGCGCATTGGTGAGCACGCCGATCGAGCTGATGTTGACGACGTGGCCCTTCTTCTTCGCGACCATGCCCGGGAGGAAGCCCATCGTCACGCGCAGGCAGCCGAAGTAGTTCAGCTGCATGGTCCGCTCGAAATCGTGGAAGCGGTCGTAGCTGGCCTCGATGGCGCGGCGGATCGAGCGGCCGGCGTTGTTGACGAGGAAGTCGACGCCGCCGTGCTTCTCGTTCAGCCACTCGACGAGCGAGCGGCAGCTCGCCTCGTCGGCGATGTCGGACGAGAAGGTCTCGACGATCGCGCCCTCGCCCACCTTGTCGAGGATCTCGCGCCTGGCCTCGGCGAGTTTGGCCTCGTCGCGGGCGCAGATGACGGTGATGGCGCCGGCCTCGGCGAACTTGCAGGCCGCGGCGAGGCCCGATGCCCGACGAGCCGCCGGTGACGAGGACGACCTTGCCGCCGACGGTGCCCTTCAGGGAATGGTCGATCGTCAGCGCCGGGTCCAGGTGGCGCTCCCAGTAGTCCCAGAGGCGCCAGGCGTAGTCGTCGAGGCGCGGGCACTCGATGCCCGAGCCCCTCAGCGCGGCCAGCGCCTCGCGACAGTCGTAGCGGGTCGGGAAGTTGACGAAGGTGAGCATGTCCTCGGGCAGGCCGAGGTCCTTCAGCACCGCCGTCTTGACGCGGCGCACGGGCGCCAGCGCCATGAGCCCCTTCTTCACGCTCTTCGGGATGAAGCCGATCAGCGCGGCATTGACGAACAGGTTCATCTTCGGCGCGTGCGCTGCCTTGCTGAAGATGTCGAGAACGTCCCCGACGCGATAGCCGACGGGGTCGACGAGATGGAAGCAGCGCTTGCCGAGCTCCGCCCGCGAGTGGCTGATGTGGTCGAGCGCGGCGACGACGAAGTCGACCGGGACGATGTTGATGCGCCCGCCTTCGAGGCCGATCGACGGCATCCACGGCGGCAGGATCTGCCGCATGCGCTGGATCAGCTTGAAGAAGTAGTACGGGCCGTCGATCTTGTCCATCTCGCCGGTCTTCGAGTCGCCGACGACGAGCGCCGGCCGGTACACCGTCCACGGCACCTTGCACTCCTTGAGAACGATCTTCTCGCTCTCGTGCTTGGTCATGAGTAAGGGTGGTCGAGGCCATCGGCCTCGTCGAACATGTCCTCGCGGAAGACGCCTTCGTAGAGGCCGGCCGCGGCGATCGAGCTGACATGGTGCAGATGGCGGGCGTCGATCGCCTTCGCGAACTCGACGACGGCGCGCGTGCCTTCGATGTTGACGGCGATCTGCGCCTCGGCGTCAGCCGCGAGGTCGTAGACGGCGGCGAGGTGGTAGACGTGGTCGACCTCGCCCTTCAGCCTGCGGAGGTCGTCGGCCGAGACGCCGAGCTTCTTCGCCGTGAGGTCGCCCGGGACCGCGATCGCGCGCGCCTTGCTGCCCGTGCCCTCGACTTCCCAGTAGGCGAGCAGCGACTCGAGCTTGCCTTCGCTTTCGGGCCGGAGCAGGAAGTGCACGACGGCGCCGGGCCGCGCGAGCAGGGTCCTGACGAGACGCCTGCCGATGAAGCCGGTCGCCCCGGTCACGAAGTAGCGCATGCGTGCTCCCCTTGTCATGTGCGCGATGGACACGGGATTCTTCTGCAAAGACATCGCACCTTCGCGCGGTGCTAACCCGCAGCATCCCGCGTCGGCGGCGATGCGTGTCGATTAGGGTGCGCACTCGAGCGAGGCTGCCTACAGTCGCGCCCAGCTGCTGCACGCGCAGCCGCAAACACCTCAGGAGAAGACGATGGTCAAGAAACTCAAGGCGATGGCCGACAAGAAGAACGCCTCGGGCGGCAACCTCTTCGACAGCGCGCTCGCCAATTCGGTCAAGGAATCGGCGCAGCAGATCTGGCTGGCCGGCATGGGCGCCTTCGCCAAGGCGCAGGCCGAGGGCAAGCAGGTGTTCGAGGCGCTGGTGAAGGAAGGGGCGACGCTGCAGAGGAAGACGCAGAGCGTCGCCGAGGAGAAATTCGACGAGGTCACCAGCCGCATGACGAACATGGCCGACGACGTGACTTCCAAGGCCGGCAAGCAGTGGGACAAGCTCGAGTCGATCTTCGAGGAGCGCACGGCCAAGGCGCTGCAGAGGCTGGGGGTGCCGTCCTCGAAGGACGTGCAGAGCCTGATGGACCGCATCGATGCGCTGCAGGCCCAGGTGGGTGCGCGCGCGAAGGCGACGGCGCGCAAGGTCGCCTCGAAGACCGGCGCCAGGACGTCGGCGAAGGCCGCTCCGATGAAGAGCGCCGCCGCCAAGCGGGCGACGCGCGCGGCCAAGAAGGCCGCCTGAGCGGCGGCGGCGCGCCACCGGCGCGAGGCCGGCGGCCGCCGCGTCAGGCCGGGGTCAGGCCGACATAGCGTGTCTCGAGGTGACGCCGGAAGTGCAGCGGGTTGAGCGGCTCGCCGCTCGCCCGGCTCACCAGCTCCGCCGTCGTCCAGCGGCTGCCCTGGCTCCAGATGTTTTCGCGCAGCCAGTCGAAGACCGGCGCGAGCTCGCCGCTGGCGATCTCCCGGTCGACGTGCGGGCGCTCGCGCCGGAGGGCGGCGAACCATTGCGCCGCGTACATGGCGCCGAGCGTGTAGCACGGGAAGTAGCCGAACAGCCCGGCGCTCCAGTGCACGTCCTGCATGCAGCCGTTGCTGAAGTTGCCGCGGGTGTCGACGCCGAGCAGGCGGGCCATGCCTTCGTCCCACAGCGCCGGGATGTCCTCGGCCTCGACCTCTCCTTCGATCAGCCGCTTCTCGATGCCGTAGCGAAGGATCACGTGCGCCGGGTAGGTGAGCTCGTCGGCCTCGACGCGAATGAAGTCGGGCCGCACGCGGGTGAGCAGGCAGTGCAGCTCGCCTGCCTCGAGGCCCGGCTGCGCGCCGAAGTGCCGCGCGACCAGGGGCGCGAGCCGCTCGACGAATGCGCGGCTGCGGCCGAGCTGCATCTCGAACGACAGGCTCTGGCTCTCGTGCACGCCCATCGACCGGGCGTGCGCCACGGGCTGGCCGAGCCAGTCGCGCGGCAGGTTCTGCTCGTAGCGGGCATGGCCGGTCTCGTGGATGGTGCCCATCAGGCTGCGCACGAAGTCGTCGTCGCGGTAGCGCGTGGTCAGGCGCGTGTCTTCCGGGACGCCGCCGCTGAAGGGATGCGCGCTTTCGTCGAGGCGCCCCGCCTCGAAGTCGAAGCCGAGCAGGCGCATCACGTCGAGGCTGAGGGCGCGCTGCTTCGTGGTCTCGAACGGGCCGTGCAAGGTCGGGACGGGCTCGTCGGACTGCTTCGAGCGGACCGCGTCCACGAGGCGCGGCAGCCAGCTCTGCAGGTCGCCGAAGACCCGGTCGACCTCGCGGCTCGTGATTTCCGGCTCGAACTGGTCCATCAGCGCGTCGTACGGGGCGAGGCCGCTGGCGTCCGCGAGGTGGCGGGCCTCCTCGCGAGCGAGTCGCAGCACGTCGCGGAAATTCTCTAGAAAACCGGCCCAGTCGCCGGCGGGACGCTGCAACTCCCACCCCCGCTCGCAGCGCGATGTCGCGAGCGACTTGGCTTCGACCAGGGCCTCGGGAATCGAGTTCGCGCGCGTCCACTCGCGCCGCATCTCGCGCAGGTTCGCCTGCGCCAGGTCGTCGAGAGGCTCGTCCGCGGCAGCCGCGAGCAGGCCGGCCAGGCGCGGCTCGGTGCGCAGGCGGTGCAGCAGGCCGTCCATCTCGGCCATCGCCTGTGCGCGCGCCTCGCCGCCCTTGGCCGGCATCATCGCGGCGCGATCCCAGTGCGCGATCGCCTGCAGGTGGAAGAAGCGGTGCAGCCGCGCCCAATGCCGGACCAGCTCGTCGTAGGCCGGATGGGTCATCGCGAACTCGTCAGCGGGTGTACTGGCCCGGGAAGAACCAGAGCAGCGCCGCGGTCATCACGAAGTAGCGCCCGAACTTGCCGATCGTCATGTAGAGCAGGCACGGCCAGAACGGCAGCTTGAGCCAGCCGGCCACGGCGCAGATCGGGTCGCCGACGATCGGCAGCCACGACAGCAGGCACGTCTTCGCACCGAAGCGCCGCAGCCAGCGGAGGGCGCGCCCGTCGGGGTGCTTGTGCGTGACGCGCTCGTAGGCCCGCTCCGCGCCGTAGCCCATCCACCAGGTGATCGCGCCGCCGAGCGATGCGCCGGCGGTGGCGACGAGCACCGCAGGCCAGAACATCGCGGGGTTCAGCTTGACCAGCCCGAACACGGCCGGCTCGGATCCGAGCGGCACCAGCGTCGAGGCGACGAGGGCGACGAAGAAGACGGTCGACAGGCCGACCTGCGGCAGCGACAGCGCCGCCATCAGCCAGTCGAGCCAGGCATCCATCGGCGCCATTATCGAGGGCCGTCGAGCCCGCGACCGAGGGGTCGCGACGAGGCAAACAGGCTCTTTCGCGCCGCTATACTGCTGCCTCGTTTTTCAGCAGCCGCCTTCCCCAGCCCTCATGCGCATCGGCCATATCACGCTGGCGAACCGGCTCTTCGCCGCGCCCATGGCCGGCGTCACCGACCGACCCTTCCGCAAGCTTTGCAAGCGCCTCGGCGCCGGCTACGCGGTCAGCGAGATGGTGACCTCGCGCAAGGACCTCTGGCACAGCCTGAAGACCAGCCGCCGCGCCGATCACGAGGGCGAGGCGGCACCGATCTCGGTGCAGATCGCCGGCACCGATGCGGCCATGATGGCCGAGGCCGCGGCCTACAACGTCGCCCGCGGCGCGCAGATCATCGACATCAACATGGGTTGCCCGGCCAAGAAGGTCTGCAACCAGTGGGCCGGATCGGCCCTCATGCGCGACGAGTCGCTGGCGCTCCGGATCGTTGAGGCGGTCGTCGGCGGGTGCCTCCCGCACGGCGTGCCGGTGACGCTGAAGATGCGCACCGGCTGGTGCGAGAGCGAGAAGAACGCCGTCCGCATCGCGCGCGCCGCCGAAGCGGCCGGCATCGCGATGGTCGCGGTGCACGGCCGCACCCGCGAGCAGGGCTACCGGGGCGACGCGGAGTACGAGACGGTCGCCGCCGTCAAGCGCTCGGTCGCCATCCCGGTCGTCGCCAACGGCGACATCGATTCGCCGGCCAAGGCGCGCGAGGTCTTCGCGAAGACCGGCGCCGACGCGATCATGATCGGCCGCGCGGCGCAGGGGCGGCCGTGGATCTTCGGCGAGATCGCGCACCATCTCGAGACCGGCGGCAGCGCGCCGGCGCCCCACGTCCTCGACGTCAAGGGCTGGCTGCTCGAGCATCTCGACGACCACTACCGGCTCTATGGCGAGGTCGCCGGCGTGCGCAGCGCCCGCAAGCACATCGGCTGGACCCTCCGGGGCCTGCCCGGAGGCGACGCCTTCCGCGCCGACATGAACGTGATCGAGTCGTGCGAGGCGCAGTCCCGCGCGGTCGGGAGCTGGTTCGATCGGCTGGCCGACATCCTGCCGCGGATGCCCGAACCGGCTCTGCCCGCGACCGCAGGCGCCGCGGTCCACTGACAAGAGATCGCGATGACCAACAAGAAGCACATCGAGGAGTGCGTCCGCGAAAGCCTCGAGAGCTACTTCAAGGACCTCCGAGGGGTCGAGCCGGCCGCCATGTACGAGATGATCCTGCGCGTCGTCGAGCGGCCGCTGTTCGAGGTCGTGATGCGCGAGGCCGGCGGCAACCAGAGCCGTGCCGCCGAATGGCTGGGCATCAACCGCAACACGCTGCGCCGCAAGCTCGTCGAACACAAGCTCATCAAGTGACGCCGGCGCCCGCCGGCGTGCGCTCCAGGAGGCCGCGATGCACGCGCTGATATCCGTCTCGGACAAGACCGGCGTCGTCGCCTTCGCGCGCGAACTGGCGGGCCTCGGCGTGACGCTGCTCTCCACCGGCGGCACGGCGAAGCTGCTCGCCGGCGAGGGCCTGGCGGTGGCCGAGGTCGCCGAGCACACCGGCTTCCCCGAGATGCTCGACGGCCGCGTCAAGACGCTGCACCCGGCGATCCACGGCGGCCTGCTCGCGCGGCGCGACAGGCCGGCCCACATGGCGGCGATCGAGCAGCACGGCATCGCCCCGATCGACCTGCTGGTCGTCAACCTCTATCCCTTCGAGGCGACGGTGGCGAAGGCGGATTGCACGCTCGCCGAAGCGATCGAGAACATCGACATCGGCGGCCCGGCGATGGTCCGCTCGGCCGCCAAGAACTGGCAGGGCGTCGCCGTCGTCACCGATGCCGCCCAGTACGCTGCCGTGCTCGCCGACCTGAAGGCGCACGGCCGGGTGCAGGAACCGCTGCGCTTCGCGCTCGCCGTCGCCGCCTTCGACCGCATCGCGGCTTACGACGGGGCGATCAGCGACTACTTGTCGTCGCTGCAGGCGCCGGTCGACGGCGTGCCGGAGCGCGCCGAGTTCCCGCGCCAGGCCAACGGCCGCTTCGTCAAGCTGCAGGACCTGCGCTACGGCGAGAACCCGCACCAGCGGGCGGCCTTCTACCGCGACCTCCACCCCGCCTCGGGTTCGCTGGTGACGGCGCGTCAGCTGCAAGGCAAGGAGCTCTCGTACAACAACATCGCCGACGCCGACGCCGCCTGGGAGTGCGTGAAGAGCTTCGACGGCGTCGCCTGCGTCATCGTCAAGCACGCCAATCCTTGCGGCGTCGGGCTCGGCGGCACCGTCCTCGAGGCCTACGAGAAGGCCTGGAAGACCGATCCGACGTCGGCCTTCGGCGGCATCATCGCCTTCAACCGCGAGGTCGACGGCGCCTGCGCCGAGCGCGTCGCCCGGCAGTTCGTCGAGGTCCTGCTCGCCCCTTCGTTCAGCGACGACGCGCTCGCGGTGTTCGCGGCGAAGGCGAACACGCGCGTGCTGGCGATCGATCTGCCGCAAGGGAGCGGCGCGACGGCCAGGGGCCGCAACACGCACGACCTGAAGCGGGTCGGCTCGGGGCTGCTCATCCAGACCGCCGACAACCGCGAGATCGCGGCGGCCGACCTCCGCGTCGTCACGCAGCGGGCGCCGTCGGAGCAGGAGCTGGCGGACCTCCTCTTCGCCTGGAGGGTGGCCAAGTACGTGAAGAGCAACGCCATCGTGTTCTGCGGCGGCGGCATGACGCTCGGCGTCGGCGCCGGGCAGATGAGCCGCGTCGACTCGGCGCGCATCGCCAGGATCAAGGCCGACGCCGCCGGGCTGTCGCTGGCGGGCTCGGCGGTCGCCAGCGACGCCTTCTTTCCGTTCCGCGACGGCCTGGACGTGGTCGTCGAAGCCGGCGCCACCGCCGTGATCCAGCCCGGCGGCTCGAAGCGCGACGACGAAGTGATCGCCGCGGCCGACGAGCGCGGGGTGGCGATGGTCTTCACGGGCGTTCGCCACTTCCGCCACTGATCGCGAGCCCCTGCTCCCCGCCGCCGGCGTGACGCTGCCCGAGTTCGCCGGCCTCGGCCTCGCCTTCCTGGCCCGCCTGATCACGGGCGCGCAAGGGCACTGGCACGGGGCCGCTCCGGAAGCCGTGCAGCGCATCTACTTCGCGAATCACCAAAGCCACTTCGACTGGGTCCTCATCTGGGCCGCGCTGCCGCGCGACCTGCGCGCCGTGACGAGACCCATCGCCGCGCGCGACTACTGGACGGCATCGCCGCTGAAGCACTGGATCACGCGGGAGATCTTCAACGCCGTGTACGTCAGCCGCGAGCGCAAGGACGACGAGGACCCGCTCGAGCCGCTGCTCACGGCGCTGCGCAGCGGCGACTCGCTGGTGATCTTCCCCGAGGGCACGCGCGGCCAGGCGGCCGAGCCGGCGTCCTTCAAGTCCGGCCTGTACGCGCTGGCGCAGGCCTTTCCCGAGGTGCAGCTGGTGCCGACCTGGATCGACAACGTGCAGCGCGTGATGCCAAAGGGCGAAGTCGTTCCGGTGCCCATCCTGTGCACGGTCGTCTTCGGCGCGCCGGTCGCGCCCGCGCCCGGCGAGGAACGGCGCGCCTTTCTCGATCGCGCCCGCGCCGCGGTCATCGCCTTGCGCGCCGTGGCCTGATGGGCAGCCTGCGCGCGCTCAGCGTCAGCCAGCAGATCGGCCTGCTCTTCGTCGCCCTGTTCGGGGTCCTCCTCATGGCCACGCTCTACGCGTTCAGCCGCGGGCTGCGCGCCGACACACCCGAGCGCGTCGAGGCGAGCGAGCAGTTCACGCGCGACCTGCGCGCCGTGTGGGCCGGCGCGGTGCTGTTCTGGATCGCCTGGATCTCGGGCCCGGTCGGTTCGATGCTCCTGTTCGGCTTCGTGTCCTTCTTCGCCCTGCGCGAGTTCGTCACCCTCACGCACACCCGGCGCGCCGATCACCGCAGCCTGCTGCTCGCCTTCTTCGTCGTCCTGCCGGCGCAGTACGTGCTCGTCGGCACGCGCCAGTTCAACGCCTTCACCGTCTTCATCCCGGTCTACGTGTTCTTCGCCATTCCCGTCGTCAGCGCCCTGGCCAACGATCCGTTCCGCTTCCTCGAGCGCACGGCGAAGATCCAGTGGGGGATCACGGTCTGCGTCTACGGCATGAGCCACGCGCCGGCGCTCCTCCTGCTCGACCTGCCCGACTACCGCGAGCGCGGCGCCTTCCTCGTGCTCTACCTGGTCGCTGTCGTCGCCGCCGCGCAGCTGGCCCAGGAGTCCGCCAGCCGGCGCCTGCGCCGGCGGCCGGTGGCGCGCGCCATCAGCCGCTCGTTCTCGTGGCGCGCCTGGCTCATCGGCGCCGCCGCGGGCGGGCTGATGGGCCTTCTCCTCTACTGGGTCACGCCCTTCAGGCCCGTGCCCGCGGTGGCCATGGCCCTGGTGGCCGGAGCGAGCGGCACCTTCGGCGAGTTCGTCATGAAGGCGCTCAAGCGCGACGCCGGCGTGCGCAACTGGCGCGGCAAGTCATCGGTCACCGGTGCGGTGGGGCTGCTCGACCGGGTGGCGCCGCTCTGCTTCGCCGCTCCGGTCTTCTTTCACTCGGTGCGCTGGTACTTCGGCATCTAGGCGCGCAAACGATGTCCAATGCCTCCATGCGCGTGCTCGGCATCGATCCCGGACTTCGCACCACCGGCTTCGGCGTGGTCGAGCGCGACGGCGCGCGCCTGCGCTACGTGGCGAGCGGGACGATCCGCACCGGATCGGTCGCGCTCGGCGATCTTCCCGGCCGCCTCAAGCTCATCTTCGACGGCGTCCGCGAAGTGGCCCAGCGCTATGCGCCGACCTGCGCCTCGGTGGAGATCGTCTTCGTCAACGTCAACCCGCAGTCCACGCTCCTGCTCGGCCAGGCCCGGGGTGCCGCCTTGTCGGCGCTGACGGCGCACGAGCTGAGCGTCGCCGAGTACACAGCCCTGCAGATGAAGCGTGCCGTCGTCGGCCATGGCCAGGCGCGCAAGGAGCAGGTCCAGGAGATGGTCATGCGCCTGCTCGCGCTGCCCGGGCTGCCCGGGCCGGACGCGGCCGACGCGCTCGGCCTGGCCATCTGCCACGCCCATGCGGCGACGAGCTTCGCGGCCCTCGGACGCCAGGCCGCTCTGGCGCCGCGTGCCCACGCCCGCTACAAGGGCGGACGCGTCTACTGACGCGGGAAGCGCAGGCCCGCGGGCGAGCCGCGAAAGGCGGGCGTTTGCCCTGAAATCGGCCTTGCGCACGAGAGCCGCGTTGCGGGCTCCGCCGGCACGGCAGGCGACAATCGGTGCCCCATGTATGCCCTCTACGAAGACGCCGGCAAGTTCCACGCCGGTCGTGTCATGAGCGAGACCGACGCCTCCCTGCAGATCGAGCTCGGCTCGGGCAAGCGGGCCAAGGTCAAGGCCGCCAATGTCCTGCTCCGCTTCGCCAGCCCGGAGCCCGAGGCCCTGCTCCAGACCGCCGCCAGCCTCGCTGCCGAGATCGACCTCGACCTCGCCTGGGAATGCGCGCCCGACGGCGACTTCGGCTTCGCCGAGCTGGCGCGCGACTATTTCGGCGACGACGCCGGCGTCCCGCAGCAGGCCGCGGCGCTGCTCGGCCTCTTCGGCGCGCCGCACTACTTCCGCCGCCTCGGCAAGGGGCGCTTCCGCAAGGCGCCGGAGGAGATCGTCAAGGCGGCGCTGCTCGGCATCGAGCGGAAGAAGCAGGTCGCCGCGCAGGTCGATGCCTGGGCCGGTGAGCTCGTCGCCGGAAGCTGCCCCGCGCCGATCCGCGAGCAGCTCTACCGCATCCTCTTCAAGCCCGACAAGAACGGGCCCGAATACAAGGCGGTGGTCGAGGCATCGCGGCGGGCCGAGCGGCCGCCCCTCGAGCTGCTCAAGGCGACCGGCGCGATCGATTCGCCGTACGAGTTCCACTGGCGCCGCTTCCTGTTCGAGGAGTTCCCGAAGGGCGTCGCCTTCGCTCCCATCGGCACGCCCGAGGTCGGCGACGAGCTGCCGGCGGCGCCGGCGCGCGCCTTCTCGATCGACGATTCGGCGACCACCGAGATCGATGACGCGCTCTCCGTCCAGGGCCTGGACAGCGGCCGCGTCATGGTCGGCATCCACATCGCGGCGCCGGCGCTCGCCGTCGCCCCCGGATCGCCGGTCGACCAGATCGCGCGCGACCGGCTGTCGACCGTCTACGTCCCCGGCCACAAGCTGACGATGCTGCCGGGGCCGGTGGTCGATGCATTCACCCTCGCCGAAGGCCGCGAGTCGCCGGTGGTCTCGCTGTACCTCACCTTCGACGAGGCGACGCTCGCGGTGCTCGCCACCGAGACCCGGCTCGAGCGCGTCTTCATCGCCGCCAACCTGCGCCACGACCGCCTCGAGGCCGAGGTGAACGAGGCGACGCTCGCCTCCGGGCTGCACGCGGACGTGCCCTTCCGCGACGAGCTCACGTTCCTGCACCGCCTGGCCGGACACCTGAAGGCAGGCCGGGAAGCCGTGCGCGGCAAGCCCGAGAACTTCAACCGGCCCGACTACACGTTCCGGATCGACGTCGAGGACGGCAGCGCCATCCGCGGCGACGAGCGCGTCCACATCGGCCAGCGTCGGCGCGGATCGCCGCTCGACCTGATCGTCGCGGAGACCATGATCCTGGCCAACAGCACCTGGGGCGGCTGGCTGGCGAGCTGCGGCGTGCCGGGCATCTACCGCAGCCAGGCGAGCCTGTCGCCCGGCATCAAGGTCCGCATGGGCACGCGACCGGCGCCGCATGCCGGCATGGGCGTCGCCCAGTACGCATGGGCGACCTCGCCGCTGCGACGCTATGTCGACCTCGTCAACCAGTGGCAGATCGTGGCCTGCGCCAGGCACGGCCGGACGGCGGCGCTCGCCGCCCCGTTCAAGCCGAAGGACGTGAGCCTGATGGCCATCATCGCGGACTTCGACGCCTCGTACGCCGCCTACAACCATTTCCAGGCCGCGGTCGAGCGCTACTGGGCCCTGCAGTACCTGGCGCAGAACGACATCCGCGAGCTCGATGCCACGGTGATGAACGAAGGCCTGGTCCGCGCCGACGAGCTGCCGCTCGTGTTCCGCGCCGCCGGCGCCGATTCGCTGCCGCGCGGCAGCGGCGTCCGCGTCCGCATCGGCGCGGCCGACCTGCTGACGCTCGACCTTGCGGCGAGCGTCGTCGCCCGCCGTGCCGAGTCCGCCGCGGCCGCGGAGGCGATCGATGCCGAAGCCGGCGACGGCGGCGACGACGACGCGCAGGCGGTCGCCGGACCGCTCAGCATCGCCATCGACGTCGAGGCGAGTCCCGAGCCCGAGGACGTCGCCGACAAGGCGCCCGCCTGATGCTGCGTTTCCTGCGCCGGCTGACGACGCTGCAGCTCGCGCTGCTGTTCTCCGTCGGCGTGCACGCGATGCTCCTCGGCGTCCGCTTCGTCGATCCCGAGGGCTTCAACCGGATGTTCCAGGAGTCGCCGCTCGAAGTGATCCTCGTCAACTCGCGCACCAGCGAGGCGCCCGAGAAGGCCCAGGCGATCGCCCAGGCGAACCTGTCCGGCGGCGGCGAGGCCCTCTCCGGCCGCGCCACCTCGCCGCTGCCGCCGTCGCTGCTGACCGAGATCGGCGATGCCGCCGAAGACACGCGCAAGCAGATCGAGCAGCTGCAGGAAACGCAGCAGCAGCTGCTCACCGCCGTTCGCCGCGAGCTGGCCCTGCTGCCGCCCACCGATCCCCTGCGCGAACAGGGCACGCCCGACGAGCGCGAGCAGGAGGAGCGGCGGCGCCAGCTGGTGGACGTGCTCGCAGAGATCGAGAAGCGCATCAACGAGGAGAACGCCCGGCCGAAGAAGCGCTACATCAGCCCGGCGACGCGCGAAGAGGTCTACGCCATCTACTACGACCAGCTGCGCCGCAAGGTCGAGGACCGGGGCACCCGCAACTTCCCCGAGAACCAGGGCAAGAAGCTGTACGGCGAGCTGGTCATGAACGTGACGGTCGACGCCGACGGCCGCGTCCTCGAGACCGAGGTCGTGCGCGGCTCCGGGTCGAAGGTCCTCGACCGGCGGGCCGTCGCGATCGTCGCCGCCGCCGCGCCCTTCGGCCGCTTCTCGGCGGCGATGCGCCAGAAGGCCGACCAGCTCGTCATCACCTCGCGCTTCCGCTTCACCCGCGAGGAGAACCTCGAGACCACCCTGAGCGCGCGGCAGTGAGCGCCACGCCTTCGCCGCGCCGCTTCGCCGTGGCGGGCAACCCCGTCGCGCACAGCCAGTCTCCCGCGATCCACGCCGCGTTCGCGCGGCAGACCGGCCTGGCCGTGGTGTACGAGCGGCTCCTCTGTCCGCTGGACGGCTTCGCGCGCACGGTGCGCGCCTTCGCCGACGCCGGCGGCAGCGGCTGCAACATCACGCTTCCGTTCAAGTTCGAAGCGCACGGGCTCGCCGCTCGGCACACGCCGCGCGCCGAGCTGGCCCTGGCCTGCAACACGCTGCGCTTCGAGCCCGACGGCTGGGTCGGCGACAACACCGACGGGCCGGGACTCGCCCGCGACCTCGAGATCAACGCCGGCGTCGTGCTGCGCGGCACGCGCCTCCTGCTCGTCGGCGCCGGCGGCGGGGCGGCCGGCGCGCTCGGCTCGCTGCTGGCCTGCGGCCCTGCCGAGCTGGTGGTCGCCAACCGAACGGTGGCCCGCGCCGAGCAGCTCGTCGAGCGTCACGCTCGCGCCGCCGCCGCGACGACCGTGCTTCGTGCCGCGAGCCTCGCGGATTGCGGCGCGGCCTTCGACGTGGTCGTCAACGCCAGCGCCAGCAGCGTCGCGGGCCTGCCCGTTCCGGTCTCGGCACGCGTGCTGCGCCCCGGCACGCTGGCCGTCGACATGATGTACGGCGCTCAGGCGCGGCCCTTCCTCGCCTGGGCGGCGTCGGCCGGCGCGGTCGGGCGCGACGGCCTGGGCATGCTGGTCGAGCAGGCGGCGGCGGCGTTCGAGTTCTGGAACGGCGTGCGGCCGCAGACCGCGGCCGTGCTCGCCGAGCTGCGCGCCACGCTCTCGGGCCCATGAAGCGACCGCTCGGCCGGTCGGTCGGCCGCTTCGTGCTGCTGGTCGTCGTCTGCTTCGTGGCGCTGCAGATCGCCTTCATCGCCCAGATCGCGGCGATGCTCGCCATCGATCCGCTATCGACGACCTTCCAGCGCTCGGAGGCGTGGCGACTCGCCCTGGCGCCGCGCGCGCCTGCATGGCAGCAGCGCTGGCTCGACTACGCCGCCATCTCGGCCCATGCGAAACGTGCCGTGATCGCCTCGGAGGACGCCGGCTTCAGCGAGCACAGCGGCATCGAGTGGGATGCGCTCGAGAAGGCCTGGGAGCGCAACCAGCGCGCCGAGGCCACCGTCGAGCGGACGCAGGACCGTGCGACCGGCGAGGCGCCGCGGCGCGGCCGGCCCGCCGCGGACACGAAGCAGGCGCGTGCCCCCAAGGTCGTCGGCGGCTCGACCATCACGCAGCAGCTCGCCAAGAACCTCTTCCTCGCCGGCGAGCGCAACTTCGTGCGCAAGGGCCAGGAGCTGTTCCTGGCCTACGTGATGGAAGCGGTGCTCGGCAAGCGGCGGATCCTCGAGCTCTACCTGAACAGCGTCGAATGGGGCGAGGGCGTGTTCGGCGTCGACGCGGCGGCGCGCCGCTACTTCCGCGTCGGCGCCGGATCGCTCAGCGCGCAGCAGGCGGCGCAGCTCGCGGTGATGCTGCCGGCCCCCAAGCGGTTCGAGAAGCGCCCCGGCTCGGGGTACGTGCTCGGACGGGCGGCGACCATCGTGGGGAGGATGGGAGCGGTCGATATTCCCTGAGCTCGGAAGGTCGTTCCCCGCGCGGCGCCGGAGAGCGGCTCCCTAGAATCGGCCGATGGCCGCCACCTCGAGCAACGACATCGCCATCGCGGCAGCCCGCCTCATCGTCGAGGAAGGCCTGGAGTACGGCGCCGCCAAGCGACGCGCCGCGCGCGACCTCCGTGCGGGCGGGCGCCAGGGCGAGCTCCCGGGCAACGACGAGATCGAGGACGAGGTTCGCGCCTACCTCGAGCTCTTCCATGCCGACTCGCAGCCGGCCGAGCTGGCCGAGCTGCGCCGCATCGCTGCCCGCTGGATGGAACGGCTGTCCGCCTTCCGCCCGCATCTCACCGGCGCCGTCTGGCGCGGCACGGCGACGCGCCTGAACAGCATCCGCCTCGACCTGTTCTGCGACGACTCCAAGTCGGCCGAGATGGCCTTGATCGACATGCGGGTCGACTACGAGGTCGGCAGCAGCGAGGGACCGCGCGGGCGCGTCCTCGATGTGCTGAACGTCTTCGAGATGAGCCCGGTCCTCGGCGGCGTGGTCGGCGTCTCCATGACCGTGCTCGACTACGACGACCTGCGCGGCGCTCTCCGTCGCGACACGCGGGGCCGTTCCGAGCGCGGCGACCTCGCCGCGCTGCGCCTCCTGCTCGCCACGGCATGAGACGACGCGCCTGGCTGCTCGGCGGCGCCGCCGCCGTCGGGGCGCTGGGCGGCGCCGGCGTCGCCATCGTTCGGCAGGGGTCCGACCCGGCCGCGAACGACGCCCGTGCCGCGGCCGAGCTCTGGTCCCTGTCCTTCGAGCGCCTGGACGGCACGGCCCTCGCCATGCGGTCGCTCCGCGGCAAGCCGCTGCTCCTCAATTTCTGGGCGACCTGGTGCGCGCCGTGCGTGACCGAGCTGCCGTTGCTGGACGCCTTCTCGCGCGAGCATGCCGAGCGCTGGCAGGTCCTGGGCCTCGCCGTCGACCGCCCCGACCCGGTGCGCCGCTTCGCCGCCGAGCGCGCCCTGCAGCTGCCGCTGGCGCTCGCTGGCATGGAAGGCATCGAGCTGTCGCGCAGCCTCGGCAACGCCGCGGCTGCCCTGCCCTTCACGGTGGTGTTCGACTCCCGGGGCCGTCTCGTGCAGCGCCGCCTGGGCGTGCTCGATGCGGAGATGCTTCGCGAGTGGAGCCGCATCACTGCGGCAAGCGGAGCTAACTAGCGCAAATTTCGGCCATCGTCGGGAATCGGCACCCGGACAGCGTACAGTGCGCCCTCCCCTTCCCTCGCGCCGCAGCGACGGCACACCCGATGGACCTTCGAAAACTTAAAACGCTCATCGACCTCGTATCGGAGTCGAACATCTCCGAACTCGAGATCGCCGAAGCGGACGGCAAGGTTCGAATCGTCAAGGGCGCCCCGGCTGCCACCTACGTCTTGCCGCCGACGCCTGCAGCAGCCGGCGCGCTCGCACAAGCTGCGGCAGAGCAGCGACCGCGCGAGATGCCCGCCGAGCCGGCGGCTCCGGAGCCGACCGGCCACGTCATCAAGTCGCCCATGGTCGGCACCTTCTATCGCACGGCGAGCCCCGGCTCGGAGCCGTTCGTCGAGGTCGGGACGGTGGTGAAAGAGGGCCAGCCCGTCTGCATCATCGAGGCGATGAAGATCATGAACGAGATCGAGTCGGACTTCGCCGGGACGGTGCGGGAGATCCTGTGCGAGAACGGGCAGGCTGTCGAGTTCGGGCAGCCGCTCTTCATCGTCGAATGAGCGGCCTCGGGCAAGACACCCGGTTTCCTCGGGCCGCGGGCGCCGGCGCGCCTTCCGGGTCCTGACGATGTTCAAGAAGATCCTGATCGCCAACCGCGGCGAGATCGCCCTGCGCATCCAGCGGGCCTGCCGCGAGCTCGACGTCAAGTCGGTGGTCGTCTACTCGGAGGCCGATCGCGACGCCAAGTACGTGAAGCTGGCCGACGAGGCGGTGTGCATCGGCCCGGCGGCCTCGGCACAGAGCTATCTGAACATGCCGGCCATCATCGCCACGGCGGAGGTGACGGACGCCGAGGCGATCCACCCCGGCTACGGCTTCCTCTCGGAAAACGCCGACTTCGCTGAGCGGGTCGAGCGCAGCGGCTTCACCTTCATCGGCCCGACACCGGAAGCGATCCGGATCATGGGCGACAAGGTCGCAGCCAAGCAGGCGATGATCAGGTCGGGCGTGCCGTGCGTGCCGGGCTCCGAAGGTGCCCTCCCCGAGGACCCCAAGGAGGCCATCCGGGCGGCCCGCGCCATCGGCTACCCGGTGATCATCAAGGCAGCGGGCGGCGGCGGCGGCCGCGGCATGCGCGTCGTCCATACCGAGGCGGCGCTGGTGTCGGCGGTGCAGACGACCCGCG
>JAESGR010000399.1_pt1 | contig 37137 bp, 27 predicted proteins | sample 9269771 | NCBI WGS metagenome assembly JAESGR01 (sample SAMN15739572, study PRJNA653492) | algae metagenome | isolation source: Chroococcus sp. CMT-3BRIN-NPC107 and co-occurring heterotrophs from well... | place: USA: Clark Mountains Wilderness, California | collected 2010-04-18 | reverse complement strand
GGGCGGCATGCCTCAATCAGCGGCTCCAGCATGGTCCATTGCGCGTCCGTCAGCATCACTCCTCCTTCAGCAGGAGGAGCAAAACGCCCGATCACGGAAAGGGTTCAAGACCGAACAGGCCGTAGAAACACACGAATTAAGACAGCGATCGCGTTACGCGCTTCACCAAGTTTCAGAGACCGAAGTTCGTCGTAGATTTCAGAGATTCGGTTATCTGTAACGTGTAGCGAGCACCCTTTCGGCACGACCTGTTTGCGCTCGCTCGGGCCTGCTGGCTTAGGCTTGGCGGTCCTCTTCCCCGTTCGCGTGAATTCTGCGTTCTCAATCGCCTCCACAGGTCGTTCTGCGACCTGCTTGCTGAGATCAGGCTTTTCCGCTTTGTCAAAGCCATTTATGTAAGAAATGATCTGCTCTGCCTTGTTAAGACGACGCGACTCCACTTTGCCAGCAACGATATCGTTAATAATTCGCTTCAATGGCTTTATCAGTTCGCTTCCCGGGAGCGTGGTACGTAATTGCTTGTCTTTGACCGTAAACCCGAGCAGCGCCCGAGCGTCTTTTGACTCAAAGAAGCGGCGGAACGTCGTGAGCGAGAACTTCGACCTGATGGCGTCCGCTTCATCCTGGGTGAAGCCGCCATGCTCCAGTACCATGTCCAATGCTTGGATCGCTGGTTCCTTGTCTCGGAAGCGAGCCGCTACAATGGGCTTCCAGCCAACTATGCCGCGGCCTTCGTCCTCGCCATTATGGCGTAGTTCAATCCAATATCGCCCCTCTTCTCTGGAGGAGACCTCAAAACAGTCAATCGGTTCGACTTTACTTCTATCGAAGATGCTCGCGAGCCTTTCAATTGCACCTTGAATGCGATTGGGTATTTCTAACCCAGTCATCGCCGCAGGGTTTGTCAGCAACCGCAGCGCCGCGACGCGCCGGTTACCCTCAAGTGCGACGTAGCGCTTTGGACTTGTGCTCACCTGCAAAACCATGAGCCGTTCAATAGGACTAAGGCCGTGCTCTACGACGCTCTCTGCAAGCCGGACCAGTTTCGCGCCCTGATCTTTAACAACTTTCTGTAAGGTCTCGTGCTGACTATCTGAATGCGTAATGCGGGGATTGTCATTGTCGAGAACGAGATGTTCGACCCTCAGTGATATAGCGGGCATATTGGCTTCCCCCAGACGGTAGAGAGGATATGCGTGGCACAACCTTTCCGTAAAGCCAGGTTCGTTGCCACTCATGGGGGTTGTCCCCGGTTGAGTAAACTGTGCACGAAGCCCTTGATCCTCCGAACTCTGAGACCACCAAACTCTCTTGACAATGTTCCCATTTTGTTCTAACAATCCCCCGTCCCGTTCCGATGGGGTGCGCTCGCGAGGCGTCGCAGTGTGGAACGGCATCGCGATCGAGGTCCGGCCCGCAAGGCCGGTCTGCGGGAGCGGTGGCCCGGGCGGGTTTTCCATCCGGGATTGATGCGATGCTGCGGGTCGGAAGGGGGACGCCGCCCCTGCCGGCCTCGGGCGCGTCCGCCCGTCCGCCTCTGACTGGGAGGGGGACGTCGCGGGGTCCGCGCTGCCGCAGGGCAGGGCTGTGCCGGGGAGCACCTTAAGGGCCGACGCCTCCATTGGAGTGCGCGCCTGGAGCCACCCCGCCGGAGCGTCCGTGCCGGCATCGCGAGCGGGAGGTGCGTGCGCCTGCTTGGCGGCAGGGCACCTGTTTCCCACTGCCGGCCCCTGCCGCGGGGCCGGGCTCATGCGCCTCCCGCTCTCCCCATCGGAGATCAGGACGCGACTATCCGCCCGAACCCCGCCGCCCCCGAGGCCGCGGGGGCCGGGGCGCTGCCGCCTCCTTCCCCCGTTCCTTTCCCCGTCCGGAGGCCTCGTTCCCGCGACGCCTCCGTCCCGCGAGCCCGGAAGGCGCGCCGGCCCGGCCGCCTCCCCTCCCCCTCGAGCCCGGAGGCGCCCATGCGCGACAGACCCGACCGTGAGATCCCCCTCGACCCGCCCGCCGCGAAGGCGGGGCGCCGCCGGTCGCGCCGCCGCAGGCCGGCCCGGCCCGACGCCCTTCCGGCCGGGCCCGGCGCGGATCCGAGCCCGCGCCCGTTCTGGCTCCGCCCCGAGATCGACTGGCCGCTCGCGCGGATGGGCCGGGCGAACGCGCGCCCCGGGCGCGCCGCGCCGGAGGAGCCCTGCACCGGCTCCGCGCTCGGGCCGGCGGGCTGCACCCGGGCGCTGTGCCGCCGCCACGGCACCTGCCGCGCGCCGGGCGCCGACCTGCGCGCGCTCCTCGCCGGCGGCCCGCCCGGGGGCCTCGGCGCCCTGTTCCTCTACCTCGCGGGACCGGCCGGAAACGACGCGTCCGACGACGACGGGATGCCGAGCCGGGCGCGGTACTGGCTCTCGCTCGGCGCGCGCCTGCGCGGCCTGATGCAGCCCGCCCTCTTCGACGACCCGGACGCGTTCGAGGCCGCGCAGCGGGCGCACGACCTGGCCGAGGAGCGGCGTGCCGGCGCGCGGCGTGCGCCCGGCCTGCTCGACGCCGCGGACGGGACCCGCGCCCTCCCCCTCCCCGCGCCGCGGCCGGACGTCCCGGAGCCCGGGCGGCCGCACCCGGCGCAAGCCCGCTCCGGGCCCGATACCGGGGGCCGCCCCGACGCCGCGTCGCGGGGTTTCCCGCGCGTGCGCCGCGTTTTCGACGCATTGCCGTGACCACAGCACGGCACCCGGCCGGCGGGGCGCCGGCGCATCGGGGGCCGCCGGGGCGGGCCGACCTTTGCGCGCGCGGCGTTCGGCCATACACTCATGCTTTGGAGCGGCCCGCGCGGGCCGCCTACGGGTCGTCAGGATGTCGGGGTCCGTCTCGCCGGTTCAGCGAACGATGCAAGGCGCGGCCGGGTCGCAGGCGGGGCTCTCCGAGGAAGCCTGCCTCGACAAGATCATGGAGCTGCGCTTCGGCGGCGCCCATCTCGAATGCCCCTCCTGCGCCAGGCGCGGACGCTTCGACCGCAACGTGAAACTGCGCGCCTATGCCTGCCCGGCCTGCGGCTACGCGCTCTATCCCTGCCACGGCACCCCGTTCGAGAGCCGGCACATCCCGCTCACCCAGTGGTTCCTCGCCATCGCGCTCGGGGCCGCCGGCAAGGTCTCGGTCAAGGACCTGCAGCAGACGCTCGGCTGCTCCAAGGAATCGGCCGGGCGCATCCGGCAGCAGCTGCACGAGCTCGCGACGGCGCCCAAGGGCGCGACGCCCTATTCGGGCTGGTCGAAGAAGATCGCGTCCTACGTGCGCGCCGCCACCGGCACGCCCGAGCGGCCCTCCGCCGCCACCCGGCCCGCCACCGTTCCGCCGGGCGTCGTCCGCGTCGCGGCCGCGGGATCGCGCCCGCCGCCTGCGCCGCGCCCGTCCCGGTCCTGGGCCCTGCCGCTCGCCGCCGGCGGCGCGGGCGTCGCCGGACTCGCGGTGGCGGCGTTCCTCGCGTTCTCGGGCGGGGATCCCGGGATCGCGCCCGAGGACGGCGCGTCCGCGGGCCGGCCGACGGTGCCGGAGCTCACCCTCGCGGGGCCGAAGCCCACCCTGGTGCTCTCGGCCGTCAACGAGGACCTCGAGGCCGCCAAGGCGGCGGTGGCCTACGGCGTGAGCCACCCGCCCTCGATCCAGCTCGGGCCCGGCGCGGCGCCGGAAGCCCCGGGCCCCGCGCCGGCGACGCCGCTCCCCGGGCCCGCGCTCGAGCCCGGCGGCGATCCCAACACGCTCCTGACCTTCGGGCCGATCCGCATCCGGCGCCACCTCGTCGACACCATCGTGCGCGCCAGCAAGGTGGTGGGGGCCGATCCGACGCTCATGATGGCGATCGCCGACAAGGAATCGAGCTTCGCGACCGAGGTGAAGGCCAAGACCTCCTCGGCGACGGGGCTGTACCAGTTCATCGAGAAGACCTGGCTCGGGGTCGTGGACGAGTTCGGCGAGAAGCACGGCCTCGCCCGGGAGGCGAACGCGATCGTGCGCACCGCCGGCAGCTTCACCGTCGCGGATGCGGCCGAGCGCGCCCGCATCCTCGACCTGCGGCGCGAGCCCTATCTCTCGGCGCTGCTTGCCGGCGAGATGCTCAAGCGCGACACCCTGCGCATCCAGGCCCGCGTCGGGCGCGCGCTGAGCGCGGGCGAGATCTACCTCATCCACTTCCTCGGGCCCGGCGCCGCGGAGGAGTTCATCGAGCAGGTCGGCGAGGAGCCCGACTCCAACGCGTCGGACCGCCTGAGGAAGCCCGCGGAGGCGAACCAGTCGATCTTCTACAAGAACGGACGGCCGCTCACCGCGGCCGAGATGCACCGCAACTTCGAGAAGATGATGTCGGACCGCCTCGGCCGCTACCAGGCGGTCAAGACCTTGGGGGCGACCGCCGCGGTCGGGACGGGCGTGCCGCGATAGCCCCGCGGCGCCGCCGGCCGGCATCGGCCGGGACCGCCTGCCCTTCGGTCACCCCGCGGTTCGCGGTTGCAAAGGCCGCCCCGGGTTGCGAGAAAGGCCCCCACGATGCGAAGGCCACGATGGGCATGACCTCACTCTCCTCGATTCCCGCCGCCGCCGCGCTCCTCGTCGCGCTCGCGGCGCCGGCCTGCGCGCAGACCTGGTTCGCCCAGAACGCCCCCGGCCGCGCCCCCGCGGCCCAGCCGCCCGCCGCCCGCCCCGCCGCCCCCGCCCCCACGGAGGAGCAGCGCCAGCGCGTCGAGACCGTGGTGTTCGGCGGCTGGACCGTGACCTGCCGCGAGATCCCGGGCGGGGATGCGAAGAAGACCTGCTCGGCGCAGTTCCAGGCCATGGACCAGAACCGGCAGCAGGTGATCCTGTCCTGGATCATGGGCCGCACCGCCGACGGCAAGCTCGCCTCGGTCCTGCAGACCCCTACGGGCGTCCAGCTCGCCAAGGGCGTGCAGCTCAAGTTCGGCGAGGGCACCCCGCGCAAGCTCGACTACGTGGTCTGCGAGACCCGCTGCGAGGCCATGATCGTCATGGACGAGCGCTTCGTCCGCGAGGCATCGGCGGCCCAGACCGCCACGGCCACGATCGTGGCCAAGGCCGGCCAGAGCATCAACATCACCATGCCGCTGGCGGGCTTCGACAAGGCTGCCGCGGAACTCGGGCGTCCTTAAAGGCCGCGACAGGCAAGGGGGCCGCGGCACTCGAGCGTTTCCATGACCGCGACAGGCAAGGCGAGGCAGCGATGAGCAGCAACCGGTTCGAACAGGTCGACGAGCGTCCCGAGGACGCGATCACGCTGGCCCTGCGCCGGGACGGCGACCGGACCGTCGGCACGGTCCATTGCCCGGCCGGCCTGACCGGCGGCCGCCTCGCCCAGGACGCCATCAGCAGCGAGCTCGACGGGATCGGCGCCTTCCGCTCGGCCATCAAGCTCGCCAACGAGATCAAGGCCCCGGTCGTGGTCCTAGACCCGGACGGCGCCTGGATGCCCGAATGGGGCGTGCTCTACCGCGAGGACGACGAGGACGACGCCGCCTCGGCCTGACCGGTCCCGGGCGGAGCCGCCCGCCTACGGGGCGGCGCCCGGCGGCGTCGTGCGGATCAGGTAATAGGCGTATTCCACCTTCGGGTCGCGCCCGCCGCGCCTGAGCGCCTCGATGGCGGCCTGGAGCGCCTCGACGTAGGCGGCCGCGGATTCGGTGACCGGCCGGGGCCGCGCCATCAGGGGCTCCGAGCTCGCCAGCGCCAGCACGAGGTCGAGGCCGTAGGGAGGCGCGATCGTCACGCGCCGGCCGCGGCCGTTGCGGCCCCCGAGCTGGAAGCGCTCGTCCGGCCGGAAGCGGTTGCCGTGCGGGTCGTCTCCGGCCAGCAGATGGTGCACCCGGCCGTCGGACGCGAAATAGGACACGTAGACGTAGCTCGGATAATCCGGCGCCCCCATGGCGAGCTCGAGCAGCGCGCCGGCCGCAAAGCGCGCCGACGCCGCCCGCGCCGGCGCCCCGATCGCCTCCGTGAGGTCGTGGCGCTGATCCTCCGATTTCGTGAGGTCGAGCCGGCCCAGCAGGTTCAGGACGCGGCAATAGGGATCGCCCACCACCTGCAACGCGGCGTCCTCGACCCTCTGCACCGCCGGAAGCGCATCGAGCCGCCGCCGCAATTCCGCGCGCTCCTCGCCGGAGCGGACGTGGCCCGACAGGACGGCGACCCCCCGGGCCGAGTCGAAGCGGGCCGTCACACGGGCGCATTCGAGCGTCTCGAGCGCCGCCTCGATCGCACGCCGCGGGTCCTCGGGTGGAGGAGGCGCCGCTCTGACGGCAAGATCGAGCGGCCGCGTCTCCGGGGGAGCTTCGAGCGGCGGCGCGGCGGGCAAGGCGGCAGCGTCGCGGAGAACCGGCATGGGCGGCCGGGCTGGATTCGCGGGCGCAGGCGCGACCGGTTCGGGCGCGCGGATGGCGGGAGCGGCCTCACGGATCGACGGGCCGGCCGGCCTTGCCGGTTCCGCGAGCGGCACTGGAGGCACCGCGGGGCCGGCGGGAAAGACCGGCGGTGGCAAAGGGACAGGCGGCATCGCAGCACCGGGCGGAGGCAGCGGGGCCACCCGCGCAACAGGAGGCACCGCAAGAGCGGGCGGAGGTGGCGGGGCTGCCGACAGTGCTTCGGCAACACGCGGGAGCGAGGCGCGAGACGGCGGAGGCGCGTCGGCGTCCGCACGCGGCGTGGGATCGGGCGGCTCGCGGGCGACCTGCATCGGCGCCACGACATCGGTGGTCCGGAGTGCCCGATCCGCCGGCGCAGCGCGAACGCTGTCCGCGCTGAGTGCCGGGGCCTCGGCAGGTGAAGCGACCGCGCGAGCTTCGGGGGCCACCAACGGCTGGCTAGGGCGCTCCGGCTCATCCGGCCCGATGGCCACGCGCGGCCCGGCCTCCGGGCGATTGCGGAGCGGTTCCGCCGCGGCAGCCGACGCGCCTTCTCGCGGCGGGCCGAGGGTCGTGGCAGCCGTGGGCGGCAGGGCGGGCCGGCTTTCGCGCGGCGGAGCGGCTGCGGTCGGCGATGTCGGAGGCACGACCTCGGCCGTCTTCAGCGGCGCGCCGTTCGCCGCCTCGCGGAGAGGGGGCGCCTCGGCGGGGACAGGTGCGGTCGGAGGAGCCACGGTCGCGGCAGGTCGCGGAGGGGGCGCAGGGTCGACCGCGCGCAGGGCCGGAAGAGGCGGCGGGGGCGGCGCTCCGGGCCGTGCGACAGGATCTTCGACGACGAACTCGATCGGGATCTCCGCGAACTCCTCGGCCTTCTTGAGCGGCTCTCCGAACGACAGTACGAGCGCACCGGCCAAGAGGAGGAGATGGGCGAGGAGCGAGCCTGCGAGGGGCCAGGGATTGCGCCGGGGAGGGGAACGCGGCAGTTCCAGCCTTGCCAAGACGGATGTCGAAACTGTCGTCACGGGGTACAGTTACGCTATGAAGGGTCGACCGACCATGCCGGTCTTCACAGGGGGGTTCAATATGCGTCTTCGTCGCTCTGCTGCAGCCTTGTTCGGCGGTTTGTTGATGATGACGGGCTCGGCCGTCGCTCAAAGCGGCGGTGCCGCCGGCCAGAAACCCTGGATTGCGGTCGAGCTCAACAAGCTCGAAACGGCCTCGAATGCCTGCGTCGGCTATTTCGTCGTCGCAAACGGCACGCCGCAGCCCGTGAAGGAACTGAGGCTCGAGATGTTTCTCTTCGACAAGAGCGGCATCGTGCTCGACCGCCTCGCCCTCGGCTTCGCCGACATCCGCACCTCGAGCGCGAAGATCGGGATCTTCAACCTCGCTCCGGTTCCCTGTGCGGACGTCGGCAAGCTTCTCATCAACAGCGTTCTGAGTTGCACGAATGCCGCAGGATCGGCCATACCCGATTGCGCGGACATCATAACCGCGAGCACCCGGTCGAGCGCAGAGTTCACCTACTGAAGGGCATCCTGACTTCAGCGGGCCGGCCGATGGGAGGACCGGACCTCTCGTCAGCCCTCGAGCTTGAAGTACTTGACCGAGACGTTGAGGGATTGCCCCGTCTCGGCCGCTTCAGTGAGGACGCGCGGGAACAGCGTCGAGGCCGCCACCGGCTGGCCGCTGGTCAGCGATGGCAGCGGTCGCGCCGATGCGATCGCGACCACGACCTGCGGCCGCGATCCTTTAGGCCCCTGCGCGTTCATCTGCGAGTTGAAGCTGAGGGAGTCCGCCGTCCGGCGGCTGAAGGCCGACAGGTTGTAGGCGTATCCATCGTCGGACACGAGTAGCACCTCGACGTGCTGGCCGGCCTGCCAGCGGACCGTTCCCGAGAGGGGCTGCCCGTTGCGGAGATTGAACGAGCCGATGTCGAGCGTCGGCGCGGCCCGGCGCTCCGCCGCGGTCCGGGCCAGGAACCCGACCAGCGGACATTGAGCCGTCGTGACCTGGCGAAGCGCGATCTGGGCCTCGAAGCCGAAAAGCTGCGTAAAGGAGGCGTCGAATGCCTGGAACGGAGCCGGACTGGCGCCGTAGGCTTCGACGCTCGCGATGCGATCGCTCACCTGCAGCGGTGTGACGAAGAAGCAGTCGCCCCCGCTATATTCGGTGATGTAGCGGCGGATCTGCTCGGCCTTGGTCAAGGTCTCGACCTGCGGGGCCGGCGGCCGGACCGGCTCAGGCGGCAGGGGCTGAGGCGCGGGAGCCGGAGCGGGAGGCAGGCTCACCTCCGGAGGTTGGCTCGGTGTGGTGGGCGGGGTGAGATCCGGAGCTCGGGAGGCGGATGGCCGATCGGGCGACGACGGGGCCGGGCGCGGAGGTGTCGGGCTCGGTCCGGGGACGGCAATCGGCGGCCGCCAATCCGAAAGCTGTGGCATCACGAAGAACATCGCGGCGGCTGCGACACCTGCGGTCGCGAGGCCTCCGAACGTCCATGCAACCCAGCGCCGCGACGCCTTCTTTTCAGCGACCGGCTCCCAGCTGGCGACGGCCGCCATGCTGTCAGGCCGATCGTCCGGATCCGGCTGAAGCATGTGGTGGATCAGTGGCCGTATCTCGGGGTGGACGCCACTGAGATCAGGGACCGTCTGGCGCTTCTGGACGACCTGAACCTGGCTGCCGCCCATGTCGAGCGCCTGACCGATGATGGACTCGGCCAGGACGAGTCCCAGGCTGTACATGTCCGACTTCGCGGTCACCTCGCCTCCGAACAGCCCGAGCTGTTCCGGGGAGACGTAGTTGAACTTTCCGGCAAAGCCGCTGCCGATCACCGTTCCATGCACGCTGTTCGAGCGGGCGATACCGAAATCGATGATCTTGGCCCGTTTCGGATTTCCGCCGGGCAGGATGATGTTGTCAGGCGAGACGTCCCTGTGAATGATCCCGATTTCATGCGCGGCCTGAAGGCCGGCGGCGAGGCGCCGCTGCAGCACGCGCACGGTCTCGAGCGGCAGCGGTCCGTTCTTCAGGATGTCCGCGAGCGACGGCCCGTCCATGTACTCCATGGCGAGATACGGACGGTCGAGCGTCGGGTCGATCGAGAACACGAAATAGCGGACGATCGCCTCATGGTAGAGCTCGTGCAGCGCCGAGGCTTCCTTGCGGAAGAGAGTTAGCACGGAGTCGTTCTCGGCGAGGTCGGGACGGATCATTTTGATCGCGACCGGGTCGCCGGTCTGGATGGCGTGTCCCTTATAGACCTCGCCCATTCCTCCGGTGCCGATGAGGCTGTCGATCTCGTAGACCCCATTGAGGCGCGTGCCCGGCGGCACGTGATATCCCGAGTTGCGGGAGCGTGAGCGGTCCTGCTGCACGGCCGTTACTCCCCGTGTCCGTCGGCTGCGGCGTCCCGGGCCGGTTCGCCGGGCCGGTACCGCACAACCACCACCGTGACATTGTCGGTGGCTCCGCGCTCCAACGTGAGCTTAACGAGCGCGTCGCAGGCCGCCTGCGCGTCGGCGGCGGTTGTGAGGGAGAGAATTTCTGCGTCGCTCACATGGCCGGTCAGACCGTCGCTGCAAAGCACGAAGACGTCGCCGGGTTCCAGGACACCCTGGTCGATCTCGATCTCCGGATCGTCGTGGACGCCGACCGCTCGCGTGATGACGTTGCGTCGGGGCCAGTTCTCGGCCTGCTCCTGGGTGAGGGCCCCGGAATCGAGCAGTTCCTGCAGTTCCGTATGGTCCCGTGACAGTTGATGGATCTCACCGCCGCGGACTCGGTAGATGCGGCTGTCGCCCGACCAGAGGCAGGCATAGAACCGCTCGTAGATCAGAAGGACCACGACGGTCGAGCCCATCACGGCGCCGCCGCGCTGATCCGCAATCTCTCGTACATGGCTGTTGGCACGCAGCAGGCGATCTTCGAGTCGAGCGAGCAGGTCGGGCGCGGAAGCCGGCCGGCCGATCGACTGGAGCGAGTCGACGACGGCGCCGCTCGCGACGTCGCCCGCCTCGTGCCCGCCCATTCCGTCGGCAACCGCCCAGACGCCGATTTGCGGTTGAACGAAGAACCGGTCCTCGTTCTGGGCCCGGACGAGCCCGGGGTGCGTCGCGGCCCCGGTCTCGTAGGCGAGGATCGATTCCTGCATCATCGAACAACCTCGATCGGGCCGGTGTGACGCCCGTCGAAACGGCCCGTCAGCATTCCGGTGAAGACGTAGGGACTCGGCATGCGGCGCCCTAAGAGGGCGAGCGGAGCATACCCCTCGCCGCCGACGGTCCACCAGACGCTCATAGCGGCATAGACCCGGGCGTGGTCAACCTTTCTCATGGCCGCCAAGGTGCCGGGAAGAGCCTGAGGCTCGGCCGATCCGACCAAGGTGCGGTCGGGGAGCAGTCCCATGCCTGCGTCGGGTTCCTGCACACGCGTGCCGGGGCCGGGAAGCTGGGCGAGCGCCTCCTGGATCGCCTCGAAACTGGAATCCGGAGCCAGGGCGGACAGCAGAACGTCCTCCGCACGCTCGAACCAGGCCTCGTTTGGGACCAGTTCGGGCGGAGGGATCGCTTCGTCGTGGTCGGCCTTGGCGAACACCGTCAACGGAAAATAGCGCCCGACACCGTCGACGGAGGGCATGAGAGCCCCTGCGACCGTGGTGCCGCAGAGATCCGCGCCGAGCCAAAAGCGCCAGATCGGCGCCTGCAGGAAAGCGTCCTGCCAAGCTCCGCCGAGCTGGTGCCGGCTCGCCGATATGCCGCCCTGCAGCCAAGGCTCCCAGGTCTCGAGAAAGTCCCGCGGAGCGCCAACCGCGACGTAATCGCGTTTGGACGGCAGCTTTCCGAAGAGGCCACACCGCATCGGAGCCCTAGATCCCGGTCGGGCAGCGGAAGTCCCGAAGCGCCGGGAGCTGAAGCGGGTTCTGCACCGAACCGACGGTTAAAAGATAGGACAACTCGCGCCCGCCGGCCGCGAAGCTGACGACGAGCCCGTCGCCGCGGTTCACGACCGATGTCGAATCCAGCGTCCGGTGCAGCGCCCAGGGCCCGGTCTTCTCGTAGACCAGCGTCGGAGGCGTCGACGAGAAGAAGCCGCTCGATCCCCCGATGGTGATGGCGACGCGTCCGATCCCCGCACCCGGCCAGCTGACGCTGGCGGCGGAGCTTGCGCCGGGCTGCACCGCGACGACCGTCCCGTTGATGTCGAGCTTGGCGGTCGCGGCATCGGCGTCCCGTGTCATCGGCGTGACGCCGATCGTCACCGACGGCATGGTGCCGCCGAGCGGAAAGAAGGCGTCCCTGATCTCGGAGGCACGCTGGAACTCTCGCAGGGCCGCGACCGACAGGCCTCGCGCCATCGGGTGGTCGACGCGCCAGGTCCATTGCCCTTTCGACATGTCGACGAGGGGCGCAAGATTCTGGGTGAAGAACTTGTCCATGATGCCGCCGGGCGCGAACAGCCGCGCGAAATCGCTGATCGCGAGGTCCCGCGGCGAGGTGCGCACGAAGGGATAGCTGCTCGTCACGATCTCCGTGCAGGCGCGGATCACCTGATCGGACAGGGCCTGCGAGAGTTGCGCCCGCGACGCACCCGTGACGTCGTTCTCGAAATCGCCCGCGGCCGTTCGCAACATCCCGGCGAACGGCTGCGGGAACCGCGCCGCGCTTGCGCGGAGGTTCGCGACCTGGACCTGGAGGGCAGCGTTGGCCTGGGCGGTCTGGGACGGGTTGGTAGCGGCCAGCGTCAGGTTGTTGTGGATTTCCGCGAGTACGGCGATGAGCTGGTCGACGGGCCGGCGGCCCACTTCTCCCTCGACGAGAATGAGGAACGGCCGGAACTGCGCCTCGATCCCGGCTCCCGGGGCCTCGCCCACCAGTCCCGCATTGGTCCCGCCCGAGGAGCGGCCGGCCGCAGCCGCCAAGCGTTCGGCCGCATTGTTGACGCGCGACACCGTCGAGGACATGCGCGCGGCCTGTTCCATGGCCATCTGGCCTGCTGTGGCGGCAACGCCGGGGCCGGTCGGCGCAGCCTGGGCCGGGCGCTCACGGGTCAGGCGCGTTTCGTCGCGGATTGCCTCGAGCACGGTCTTGAAGGGCGACGTGGTCCCGGAGGCAGCGCCGAGCGCCATGTAACGCGGCTTGTCGGCGACGAGCGGTTTCAGCCGGAGCTTGTCGAGCATGCCGTTCCAGGCCGCCACGAAGTCGCGCGTGTAGAGCCGCAGGACATCATGGTACAGCGAGGCGTACTGAGCCGACACGGCCGATTCCTTGCCGATGTCGCCGAGCACCCAGCGTTCCTGATCGACCTGTTCGCCGACCTCGCTGAGCTTCTCCAGGAATGCGCGGTAGAAGCCGTCGTAGGTGAAGAAGTACGGGACGCGGACCTCGTCGAGCCCCTCGCTGCCTTTCGCCGCAAAGACGAGATCGACATGCGGGCCGCCGCGGCTGGCCAGGGTCCAGTCCGGCTGGCCGGCCGAGGTCGCCTGGGACTTCAGGAGGTGATAGGCCCGATCCGACACGCTCATGAGCGCGAGCGTGCGCTGGGTGCTCCGGACGAGATCGCCGTTGAGCGCGATGACGGGCTCGGCTCCGACGTCGAGGCCCAGCATGGCGACGAGGTGCTCTTCGAGAGCCTGCCGGCCGCGCGCGTTGCCTGCGCCCGGGTGGAGGTTCTCGGCCCAGTCGCGCCGCATCCAGGCGACGATCAGGTCCCGGTCCACCTCGGGTGCCTGCCCGCCGAGCATGAGATAGACCTTCAAGGCTTCGTATAGGAATCCGGGATCGTTGCGCCGGGCTTCCAACTGCTCCTCCAGACGCAGCAGAAGGCGGGAGCGAAACAGGCGCTCGAGCGCGATCTGATACGCACTGCCGGACGCCGAGGCCAGACGCTCGCGCTGGCTCAGGCCGAAGGTCTCCGGCACCGGCGTCCCCTGCTCGCGTGTCTCGTAGCCCGTCGGCATGTGGCGCAGCCGGTGAAGCAGCGGCAGCACCCGCGTCAAGTCGTAGTTCGAGACGAGCGTTTCCCGCAGGACGGGTCCGGCAACGGTCTGGTATTCGAGATAGGCTTCCTCCGCCTGGGCGATCAGCGCACGGTTGCGGCTGTAGCTCACCCACCACGCCCCCGTGGCGAGCACGAAGCCGAGGACGATCGCGGCGTACGCCGCGCCCTTGAGGATCACGGCTCGCCGGACCGCGGCCCGGTTCGTGGAAACCCAGCCCGCTTCCCCGATGATCACCTTCTTCATCAGGTCGGTCAGGAAGTAGCTCCGCCCGCGTCCCGAATAGGCGCTGACCGGCATCTCCTCTGCCCCGAAGTTGCGCGAGAGCGCACCGAGAAGCTGGTCGATCGGCGTGCCCTGCTGCGTGCCCGAGGTGAAGTAGAAACCGCGCAGGGTGGCATTGGCATGATAGCGCGTCGGTTCGAAGATCCGGCCGAGAAAATCGGTGACCGCCCCCTTCAGGGCGGCCATCTGGGTTGGGAAGCCGAAGAGCACCACGCGCGAATCGGGGCCGGGCTCCTCCTGGAGGCGGTCGGGCAGGAACTCGGTGAGACGGGCGATCACCGCGTCGAACTCGCGCGGCACCTCGCCGATCATGTTCCGGGTCTTGTCGGCAGTCTGGAAGGTCGTGCCCCAGACCATGCGGCGCTCGGATTCGTTGAGGTGGCCGAAGAACTCGTTGAAACCCGCGATCAGGTCGGCCTTCGTGAACAGCGCGTAGACCGGGAAATCGACCTTCAGGTGGTCATGAAGCTCGAGAAGGCGCTTGCGGATCGCGGCGGCGTGGAGATTGAGTTCCTCGCGGGTCGAGGTCAGAAGGTCCTCGATGCTGATCGCCACCATGACGCCGTTGATGGGCTGCTTCGGACGGTTCTTCTTGAGCAGTTCGAGGAACGAGAGCCAGCTCCGCTGATCGCCCTTGGGGCTCGAATCCTGCGTGGTGTAGCGACCGGCCGTATCGATGAGCACGGCATCCTCGGTGAACCACCAGTCGCAGTAGCGGGTGCCGCCGACCCCTGCGATCGCCTCCGGCGAGGCACCGGCCGCGAGCGGGAACTTGAGGCCGCAATTCACGAGCGCCGTGGTCTTGCCCGCCCCTGGAGGGCCGATGATCACGTACCAGGGCAGCTCGTACAGGTAGTCCCGCCGCCCTCCGGACGTGCGCCGCAACGTCTCGAGGGCGTCCTTCATGGTCGAGTTGAGGACCTGGGAATCGTCGTCTTCCGCCGTCGCCGCCATCGCGGTGGCGAGTTGCTCCCTTGCCTTGTGCCGACGGTAGATGTCCCAGGCCCACATGCCGGCGACCGCGAGCACGACGAGGCCGATCACGAGAAGGCGGGTCGAGACGGGGCCGAGCGGACGCACGTCCGCTATGGCGACCAGAGGTCCGAGGAACCAGATCAGGACCGCGAGCGCGAGGACGCCGACAACGGTCAGTCCGATGCGGAGCCAGAGTCGCCAGGTCATCTCAGCTTTTCCCGATCTTCGTGGCGACGACCGGCGAGTGCGCTGGCGTCACGACCGCCAAGCCCTTCCGCAAGGCCGTTGAAGAGAGTGCACGCGCCGTCCATCTCAACCGTTCCTCTGGATGAGGACTTCGACGCGGCGGTTCTGCGCCCGACCCTCGGGTGTCTCGTTCGAAGCGACAGGGGCATCGGGTCCCTTGCCGTCGACGCTCATGCGGTCCGGTTGTGCGAGCCGCGTGCGAAGCAGCTCCGCGACCGCCTTCGCACGCTCGACCGACAAGACATGGTTGTTGGGAAAGCGGATGGTCCGGATCGGTGCGCTGTCGGTATGGCCGATGACCCGGATCGCTCCGGGCTCCCGGTCGAGGGCCGCCGCGATGCGCTCGGCCACCGGCCTGAACTCGTCGCGCACTGTCGCATCGCCGGCCCGGAAGAGCACCAGGTTCCCAACGCGGATCACGATGCTCGTCGGGGTTTCCTGCACGGTCAGCTTGTTGGCTGCGATTTCAGGACCGAGTGCCGTCCGGATCCGCTGGATCTGCGTCGAGGGCGGCGGCGGCGGGGGCGGAGGCGGAGGCGGCGCGGGTACGCGCCGGTAGAGGGAAATGCGCCCGTCCGGCATGGCCGCGATGGTGTTGGCGACAGCTTCCGCCTGGCTGCTGAGGAGGAACTGCAGGACGGCGTAGAGGCCGAGAAGCAGCACCGCCGCCACTGAGGCCACGGCCCAGACCGGCACCTGCGCACGCGAGACGCGCACTTCGAAGGACTGCCCGCGCCAGCGCGGCGAGAGCTCGCTGGCCTTCGGCCGCACGCGCCTGAGCGTCTCGTAAAGGTTGCGCTGGATCTGCTGCAGGGTCGCCGCGCCGCCTGCCGACGTGCGGTGGACACCCTGAAAGCCGAGCGCGAGGCAGGCGTGCTGGAGTTCCAGGAGGTAATAGTTGGTCGACGGGTCGGCGAGCGCGCGCTCGAGCTCCTCGAAGAACCGGACGCCGCCGATGCGCTCGCCGAAGAACCGGCTCAGCATGCTGTGCTGCGTCCAGATGTGCCGGTCGTCGCCCGGAATGTTCTGGACGATGTCGTCCGCGGTGGCGCAGACGAGATACTTGGCGACCTTCGCCTGATCCGCCGGGACGCCGACCTGACGGACTTCCTTGTCGAAGTCCTGGATCGAGGCCGCGACCTGGTCGATGATCTGGGCTGCCGACGCTCGCGAGAGCGAGACCCGCAGCCGGCCGAGCAGCAGCAGCAGCGAGCCGGCCGAGCGCATGAAGGGGTTGTCGCTCGGGGCCAGAAGCCCCTCCCGGGGAACGGCAACGTTCCGCGCCGCCGGTTCGGCCCGGACCACGGGTGCCGCGGCGGCAGTCGCGGGAGGCGCTCCCCAATCGGCATCCGGAGCGGCAGGCGGCGCCGGTGCCGGGGTCAACGCGCCCGGGGGCGCCACGGGGCGCCGCCCCCCTGGATTGGGACGGATGATCGTCCGGTCGCTCCGGCCGAACGGATCGAAGGGAGGGCTGCCCTGACTCATTGGCGCGCTTCCAGAACGGCCCAGAGCTCCAGTTCGAGCTCGGGCCAGTCACCCGAGAAGTGCATGCCGATCGAGCTCGCGATGCTGAACTCGGGCCAGAGCGGCGAGCGCTTGTCGAGGTAGAAATAGACGTGATCCGTAATGGCCCGGATCTGAGGTGGCGGCGTCGGCAGATGGATGAGGCTCACGCCGGGCAAGTGGGCGTGCACGATCTCGTTCATCTTCGTGTTCGGACCGACCTTGAAGAGGTGCGGGAACTGCGCCTGGATTTCGGTGAGGGGGCGGCGAGCCGCCACTTCCAGGACGAGCGTGGCGTTCCGGAAGAGCGCGCGGTCGCGTATGGTCGAGATGAAGGCGTTCGGCGCCCTTTCGATGATCTCGAGGCGGATCGCGCGCCGGCCGATCTGGGCGCTCAGGAAGTCCTGGATGTCCCGCACGACCGGCGTGAACACGTTCTCGAGGTTGTCATGGTCGTAGAGGGGGTAGTCGCGAGCACGCCGTTCCGCAGTCGTGAAGGTCGCCAGTTCGCCGGCGAGCCGGAGGAACTCCTCGTAGAGGCGCTCGGGGTGCACGTAGCGCGAGCGCCGGAAGTGCTTCAGCACAGGAATGTAGCGGTTGAGGAGCTGGAGCATGAAATAGTCGGTGCTCTGAAGGCCGCCGCCGGCCGTCGGATCCGCCGCGTAGCGCGCGAGCTCCTCGAGCTTGTTGTCGATCCAGCCGATCACCCGGTCGATCCACCCGTCCACGACCGGATGGGCCGAGCAGACGAGGACGGGGGGCACGAACTTCTCGTCGAACACGATCGCCTTGTCGCGGACTTCCACGACCCGGGCGATGGCCAAGCCGACATAGCCGGGCTTGGGGGTCCGACGCAGCTCCAGCGTCAAACGGGGATGCGCGACGTCGATCTCCTCCTCGATCCGCAGTTGGGAGGTGGAATCGATCAGCAGTTCGGTCGCCGGTACATAGCGGCTGGCGCTTTCCGCTGCGGCATCCTCGACCTCGCGCGTGTTCGGGGCCGCCACGGGCAAGTAGAGCCAAAGGATCTGCTTGCCCGCGTTGTCGGGCACGTCGATCGGCTCGGGCAGGGGAGAATCCCCGGGAAGGCTGAAGGGCGTGCCGTCCGGCATGATCCCGGCCGCCCGGCGCAGCGAGAACTTGCTCTGCTGGGCCAGATCACGATCGATCGCGAGGGCGGAGAAGCCCCATGGGTAGGGGGTGACGTGACGAACCCGGCTCTCGACCAGGTTCTCAAGATAACGATCGCTCTGCTGAAGGTGATGGGGTCGAAGGAACAGGCCTTCCGACCACGCCACCTTGCTGTACCACGACATTTTGCGTCCTGCCCCTTGTTGCACCGTTTATAGACGGGGGGCTTGTGCCCGTCACTAGGGCAGAATGTAACGAAAGGCTGAGCTGCAGGTCATGGCTGCGGCGGAAAGTGCTGTAACTGTCACTATCTGACCGGTCTGCGCCTGAGGGCACGGCACCGTGGGCGGCCTCAGGATGCGGGTTCGCACATGCCCACAATTTGAAGGGTCCGGGTCCCTGCGGGCGGCTTCGTCCGGCGCTCCTGCGCCATCGCTCCCGCGCTTGCAGGGGCGTCGCCGCAGCGCCCTCCGGCGCGATCGCCCTGGAACCGGCGTGTCGCCGATCGGCCGACAACGTCGGAGTAGCCGAGACGGGTCTTGCAACTCTGATCTTCGTACGGCGGAATCTGACGGCGGCCGCAGGCGGGGCGCGTCACCGCCCTCCCCTGCCCTCGTAGCACTCGGCGAAGAACAGCATGAACGCATCGACAAGCCCGTCGTCGTGCGGAGCGGTCTTCGCGTTCCAGCGGGCGACGTAGATGTCCCACAATTTAGCCTTCCGCGAGCCCAGCATGGCCGCGAGACCTCGGTCCGCATCTGCGGATTCCGCGATCGCCTCGGGTGCCAGATCCTCGACCAGCAGCCGGAGGGCGTGCTGCATGGCGGAATAGGTCTTCACCTGGTGCGTCTTGAGGTCCTTGAAGCTCTGCTCGAAGGCGCGTTGCGCGTTGAGATAGCCGCTCGAGGGCGGGCCGAGCATGATTCGGAGCGCATCCTGGGCCGTCGGCGCGAACTTCAGCGGGTTGTTGTCGAGTGCCTGAATCATGGTCTGGTTCGCACTCCGGACGAGCCGCTTCGTCTCGGCCCGCGCTCCGAGCAACTGTTTCACGTTCTCGGCCGTCAGGCGCAGGAGAGCGCCGAGTTGGTCCGCGAGCAGACCGGGATCCTGCCAGGACAGCGTCTCCTCCGGCACGCCTGCAGCGATCGCGAGGCGCCGGATGAATTCGGCATTGCCGTCGGGAGTGGCCGCCGCGCTCGGAGCCGACCTCGCGGGCGCGGGCTCCGGAGCCGGAAAGGGCGCAGCGGGTGGAGGCGTCGCGGCAGGCGCTGCGAACGGCGCCGTCGGCGGAGGGAAGGCGGCGGGATCTTCCACCGGCTGGAACACAGTCGCGGCTTGGCCGGGCGGCGTGCGCCCGGGCGTGGGCAGGCGGGCCGGTGCCGCGGGCGGGCGGCCCGCGGGGTGGAAAGCGGGATCCGGCGGCGCGCGGTCCTCGGGCGAATATGGGTCCGGCGCCACGCCGTAGGGCGGTGCGTCGTCAGCGAATGGAGACGGCTGGTGCTCCGGCCCGGACGATCGCCGGGCAGGCTGGAATGCCACCGACGGCGTGCCCCAGGGGCTGTCCTGGTGACCGAAGCCGGGACGCCGCGGCGACGGGATCGGCGGTGGCGGCGGTACGAACGGGGGAGGCTGAGGCGGCCCGCTGGCCCAATCGTCGTCGATCCCGGCCGGACGAGGGGGAGGCACCGGGGCGCGATGCGCCACCACCGGCGGCGGCTCGATCCAGCCGAGCGGGTCGCGGGCGAGCATCGGATCGGGTCGGGCCGGCTGGATCTGGCGCACGTCGACCGGCGGTGCGACCTCGCCGACGGGGCTCCAGAGCGCCTCGCCGCTGGGCGGCGGTCCGGGCTGGTAGCCGACGTCCCGCGCGGCGCGCGGCTCATCGCCGTCGAGGGTGACGGCTATGATATAATGTCCGATCTCGACGCGATCGCCGTTACGCAGCCTGTGCGGTCCCTGAAGCCGGCGGTCGCTGCCGTTCACGAAGGTGCCGTTGGTGGACAGGTCGTGAAGCCAGTAGGCACCGTCGCGGTAGCGGATCTCGCAGTGCTTGCCCGAGATTGCACGCGTCGGATCGGGCAGTGTCCAGTCCAGGTACTGGTCCCGGCCGATATCGATGCCGCGCTGACCGGTAACGGTCACGCTCAACGGCCCGCCGTCCGGCAGGCTCGTTTCGTTCTCGATCTTCAGGCTGAGCGCCATAATTCCACGTGGTCCCCTCGACGAACATGCGCGATCGCGAAGTCTGCGGTTCCAGGATGCCCCGATCCGTAGAGAATGCCCGCCGAGGCCTCCCTAGCACCACCGGACACTCCGTCCCAAGGGCAGCGGCTGCGGCAGCATCACCGCACCCCCGGGTGCCGGTTCAGCCCTGCGACGGTGAGCCGCCGGCCAGGCGCACCCCGGCCTCGATGCAGTTCCCGAGGTAGGCAGCCCGCTCCCGGGTCCCGATCCGTGCCAGGGCCGTCAGGATGGCGGCCCTGGCCGCCTTTGCGGTCAGTTCCGGCGGAGCGGGGACGCTCACCCCTTCCTCGGGAGCGGTCATGCTGCCGCCCGACCAGGCAGCCGCAAGCGCCACCCAGGTGGCCGGAGCAGCCCGGTTGCTCGTCATGCCGAGCCGCAGAGCCTCATAGCGCCGGCCCTCCTCGGGCTCCCGGACCCAGGCTTCCGCGGCGACAAGCGCCGCCTCCTCGTCCGAGGTGCGCGTCGGGGCCAGGCGGCGCACGCATTGAGCGGCCCACCAGACGGCTTCCCGACGCGGCAGAACATAGGCGCAGAACGCGACCGCGTCCTCGGGGGTGCGGCTGGTGAGGAGCTGCCGCAGAAAGGCCAGAGGTTCATCGTCGGTGGGCGACGCCTCGATGTCGTTGCCGGCGGACGGGAAGGCCTCGAAGACCTCCCGGGCTGAATTGAAGCGGATCTTGAGCGTCGACATGAGGCTAGCCGATCTTCACCAGCGCGCCCTGCAGCGTCAGGATGCCGGTGCCGGTCACGTCCGTCATCGGGGCTTCGATCGCCACTGTGGCGGTACCGGTCACTTTGATCTGCATCGCCTGGAGCGTAATGCTTTGTGGGTCCATCGTGATCTTGCTGCTCCCCACCGTGAGTTCGATCTTCTTGCCGGCCGTGATGTTGATGGTCTGGGCGACATCCACGTTCTGATCGCCCTTCTCGACGGTCAGGTTGTCGTCGCCGTTCCGGAGCGTGGTCTCGCGGGACGCGGAACCCTGGGGCGTCTTGAACTTGTCGCCGATCTCTCGCGTCTCCTTGTTGCGCACCTTGACCTTGTAGTCCTTCTCGGCGTGGAGGCGGACGAACTCCTCCTCCTTCTTGTCCTCGAACATAAACTCGTTGTAGCCGCCCCCGCCCTTGGTCGAGTCCGACTTGACGCCCGACTGGGTTTTATTGGACGGGAGCTCATAGGGATACTTGTACTCCGCGTTGTAGACGGTGCCGGTGACGAGCGGGCGGTCCGGGTCGCCTTCGAGAAACTCGACCACGACCTCCTGGCCGATGCGCGGGATGACCTGCCAGCCCCATTGTTTGCCCGACCACATCTGCGCCACGCGGACCCGCCGCGAGGGTTTCCTGTCGCGGTCCCAATGGAATTGGACCGTGATGCGCCCGAGTTCGTCGACGTCGATCTCCTCCCCCTCCTTGCCGACGACTTTGGCCGTGTGAGGCCCGTGGACGAGCGGGCGCGGCGTGATGAGAGGGGCGCGGTAAGGCCGGTCGCTCGGAAGGAACTCGTAATTGCCGAAATAGGGCTCGCCCGACCCGGAACCGCCCGACCGGTAATGCTCCGCCGTATAGGAATGCGACGCCCGGACGACGAGGTGCTGCACGTTCTCGGACGAGGCGGGGTGGTCCTGCAGGCGCGTGAGCCCCCCGGGGAACAGGCTTACCGCATCGCCCGAGGCACGGCGGCGATGGTCCTGGGCTTGGTCGGCTTCGAGCCGCACCTTCGCGAGCTTCTCGCCGTCGTTGCGCTTCTCGTACTGACCCGGGTAGTCGTAGACTTCGAGATCGGCCTTGTTGTAGCGCTCCGACGCCTTCTGCTCGACGAGGAGCCTCGCACTGGGCTGCTTGTAGTCGTATTCGTTGAGAGTGACCTTGCCGGTCCGGAACCTCCGCTCGCTCGCCCATTGATAGAGGTGCTCTTCCTTGCGCCTGTCGCTGTCGGTCAGCGGGATGTAGGGGATCTTGTCGACCCCCGGCACAGGGCTGTGCGAGGACTTCGAATCGGCCAGCACGAGGGTATGCTTGTCGGATGAATGCTCGAAAAAATAGTAGATGCCGTACTGCTCCATCAGCCGTGAGACGAACGCCAGATCGGTCTGACGGTACTGCACGCAGTATTCGAGAGTCGGATAACCTTCCGTCAACTTGAGCTGAAAATCAGTAAACCCACCGTCAGAGAACACTTTCTTGATGATGTCCGGCGGCGTCATCTTGTCGTAGATCTTGGAATCGGCCGTATTCGACAGCAGCCACAGCCAAGGACGCAGGACCAAACGGTACGCATAATAGGCTCCCCGCACGCCCAGCCATTGCGCTTCCGTAAGGACACCATTGAAGAACCGCTCTGCCCCGTCATAAGAGGAAAACTTTACGGAGCAGTTGCGTCCCACTGCACGATCAAAGTCGATGTTCTCTTGCTCGCTGAGGGCCTCTATCCGGTACTCAAAAAGCTCGCTCAAGCCTTCCGAGCCCTCGAATCTTGCGAGCACAAGAACGTCACGACCCAACGGAGTACTAAGAACGGCGATGCGTTTGTCTTGTGAGAGTCCGCCGCTCATCTCGGTCCTTTCGGCTTACTTTAGTTCTATCCTGTTGACCCTTGACGATACATACAACCTTCGCCATAGTCGAGAACAGGTTCAGGACATTCGCGGACTTCGAACGGCCATGCGCAAGACCCTCATTCTTTCAGCCCTCGTGAGCGTCGGATTGCTGCAGGGCACGGCCGCCTGGGCGGACCCTGCCTACCGCGCCTCCGATATCGTGAAGCGTTTCGCGCCGGCGAACCTCGGTTCGACGCGCGGTCTGTGCATCGGCACGGAAGCCGATTGTGCGGCGCCGAAGGCCACCGCCACCGAGGCTTCTTTCGATCTTCTGGTCAACTTCGACTACGACTCCGACATTCTGACCGGCGACGCGCGTCGCAACCTCGACGAGTTCGCGAAGGCCCTGAAGGACCCTCGGCTCAAGGCGGCCTCCTTCGTGGTCGAAGGGCATACGGACGGCAAGGGCAGCGACGCCTATAACCTGAGCCTGTCGGACCGCCGCGCGAAGGCTGTCGTGAGCTACCTTGCGGAGCAGGGTGTCGACACGTCCAAGATCGTGCCCCGCGGATTCGGCAAGGCGAAGCCGCGCACCAACGATCCCTTCGACGCCATGAACCGGCGCGTCGAGACGCGCCTCCGGGTCGACTGATCGAACGCAGTTTTCGTCGCGCCGGTTTGTCGCCGGCACTTCCGGGGCGGCTGGCGTTTCATGGCAAGTTTCGACTTTTCGGTGCTGGCAAACCCTGTTTCCAGCACCGAACCTTGTGGTCCCGATCTCGACCTCGCCCAGGATCCGGTCTTTCTGAATTACACCGCCCGGGCCGAGGGCCTCCTGCCCGACCGGTTTTTCGACAACGACGGTAAAGCCTTCGACCGGACGAAGATCGAGTTCGACGCCGAGTTCAAGGCGCTTGCAGACCTGCTCCGGGAGACGCGCGATCTCCGGCTGCTGGTTCTTCTGTCCAAATTCCTGATCCTGAACCGGGATCTGCCCGGCTTTGCCACGGCCGTGGACGCCATGGCGTCGCTCCTGAGCCGGCATTGGGGCGACGTGCACCCGCGACCCGAAGACAGCGACGTCGGATTGCGGATGGCCGTGCTCTACGGCCTCGACGACACCCCGCATGTCATTCTGCCTCTCCAATTTGCGACCCTCGTCGAGAGCCGTCGTCTCGGCCCGATCAGCTACCGGACCTACCTCCTCGCCTCCGAGAAAGTGAAGCCACGCACGGACGAAACCGCGCACGATCTCGGCACGCTGCAGAAATTCCTCAACGAAGAGGTCGACATCCCGCAGCTTGTCGGCGCGCGGGACCAGGTGAAGTCCCTGCAGACCGCGCTCGCGACGATCCGCGCCAGCAGCCTCGAGCAGGCGGGCTACGATCAGGCGGTTTCGCTCGACAAGCTCCCGCCGCTCGTCGACGACATCCTCGGCTTCCTCAACGAGGCGCTGGAAAAGCGTTCCCCGGCATCCGCGCCCGCGAAGAGTTCTCAACCGGTGGCAGGATCGGGAGCGCCGGCATCCGCCCCGGTCGACGTCCCGCGTCCTGCCTCGACGATCCCCCCCGGCAGCGTCGCGTCGGCCGCGGACGTGGCGGAGGCCCTCGATTCGGTGGCGACCTACTTCGCCCGATCCGAGCCGTCGAGCCCCGCTTTGCTTCTCGTCCGGCAGGCCGAACAGCTCATGGGCAAGTCCTTCGCCGAAGTGATGCGGATCCTCGTGCCGTCGCATGCGGAGGCAGCCGTGATCCTCATCGGCAAGGATCAGAGCTTCGAACTGCCTGTCGAACGTCTCTCGACACTCGAAGTCGAGGCCGAGCCGCCTGGGGAGGCGCGGGCGGAAAGCTCCGCCCGCTCGCCTCTCCAGGCTCTCCTCGGACGCAGGGACCGTTCGGCTCCGCCTAAGGAGGCCAAGTCGCGCCAGGACGCGCTGGCGCTGCTCGAGCAGGTCTCGGCCTACTACCGCGTGACGGAGCCCTCGAGCCCGATCCCGCTTTTCGCCGACCGGGCGCGCGAACTCGCCGAGCAGGACTTCTTGAGCCTGCTGCGGGATGTCCTTCCGGGAGCGGCCCTCCGAAATGCTACCCGCGACGAATAGTTCATCGGGTTGACCTGTTCACGAATACGGTTTTGAGTGCTAAAGATCTGTACACAGGACACACACGCAGGGGGAAGTGTCGATGTCGAATGACACTGGACAGAAGTTCATCCGGCGCAATCGGGCGCCGCGCGTCCACATCAGCTACGAGGATCCGTACAACGCCAACCGGCAGATCGAGCTGCCTTTCGTCATGGGCGTGATGGCGGATCTGTCCGGCAACAATGCGGGAAGCGAGAAGCCCGAAGTCGGCGAGCGCACTTTCCTCGACGTCGACATGGACAATTTCGAAAAGCGGATGGCCGCGATCGACCCAGGCGTCACGTTCCGCGTCGAGAACAAGCTGCAGCCTGACTCGAAGGAGAAGCTGTCGGTCAGCCTCAACTTCAAGAAGATGGACGACTTCAGTCCCGCTGCGGTCGCCCGTCAGGTGCCGGCCCTGAAGAACCTTCTCGAGGCCCGCGAGCAGCTGGCGCATCTCCTCATGTACATGGACGGCAAGGTCGCCGCCACGAGCACGATCAAGGCACTCCTCAACGACCCGCAGCTCATGCAGGCGCTGAAGGACCGTAAGCAGATCGAAGCCGACAAGTCCGCCGACGAGCAGTAACAGGACCCAGCCATGTCATCATCCGTTGACCTCCAGCGCTCGTCCGCCGGCGCAGCCGAGACGTTCGCACCCGACGAATTCTCCGATCTCCTGAAGCAGAGCTTCAAGCCCCGCAACGAGCGGGCGCAGACGGAGGTGGAGAACGCCGTCACCACACTGGTGCAGCAGGCGCTCGCCGACTCTTCGCTGGTCAAGGGCGAAGTGCTCGACACGATCGAGGCGATGATCGCCGAGATCGACAAGAAGCTGACCGTGCAGGTCAACGAGATACTGCACGCCCCCGAGTTCCAGGCCATCGAGAGCGCGTGGCGGGGCCTGCATTACCTCGTCTTCAACTCGGAGACCGATGCGACCCTCAAGATCCGGGTGATGAACGTCAGCAAGGACGAGATCGCCCGCAATCTCAAGCTCTACCCCGGGGCACGCTGGGACCAGAGCCCGCTGTTCAAGACGATCTACGAGTCGGAGTTCGGCCAGCTCGGCGGCGAGCCCTATGGCTGCCTGATCGGCGACTACTATTTCGATCACCGACCAAGCGACGTGCAGCTCCTGCGCGACCTCAGCAAGATCGCGGGCTCGGCCCACGCCCCGTTCTTTGCCGCCGCGAGTCCCTCGCTCCTCGGCATGGATAGCTGGACCGAACTCCTCGGTCCGCGCGACCTGAGCAAGAAGTTCGACTCGCCCGACTACGCGGCCTGGAAGTCGCTGCGGGACGGGCCGGATTCACGCTATGTCGGCCTGTGCCTGCCGCGCGTGCTGGCCCGCCTGCCTTACGGCGCGAAGACGGAGCCCGTCGAGGAGTTCGCGTTCGAAGAGGATACCGACGGACACACGGGCGAGAAGTACGGCTGGATGAACGCGGCCTACGCCATGGCCGTCAACATCAACCGGGCCTACAAGGAATACGGCTGGTGCACCCGTATCCGCGGCGTGCAATCAGGCGGCGAGGTCATCAACCTGCCGACCCACACCTTCCCGACCGAAGACGGCGGCGTGGACCTGAAGTGCCCGACCGAGATCGCGATCCCGGACCGGCGCGAGGCCGAGCTCGCCAAGGCAGGGCTCATTCCGCTCATCCACCGCAAGAACACCGACAAGGCCGCCTTCATCGGGGCCCAGTCGCTGTACCGGCCGAAGGCCTATTGGGGCGAGAAGGGCGTCGACGCGACCGCTTCGGACAACCTGTCGGCCCGCCTGCCCTACATGTTTGCGGTCTCCCGCTTTGCGCATTACCTGAAGTGCATGGTCCGCGACACGGTCGGCTCCTACAAGGAGAAGGACGAGCTGGAGCGCTGGCTGCAGGAGTGGATCTACCAGTACGTCGATGGCGACCCTGCGAACTCGACCGAGCATACGAAGGCGCGCCGCCCGCTCGCGGACGCCAAGGTCGAGGTGATCGAGAACGAAGAGAACCCCGGTTACTACTCCGCGAAGTTCCTGCTTCGTCCGCATTACCAGCTCGAAGGCATGGATATCGGCCTGAGCCTTGTGTCGCGCCTCCCGGCGACGAACAAGTAAAGCAATAGATCCCGGACTTTGCGTGGCGCGGAATCTGCTGACCGCGTCACGCCCCGGGCGCTGGGCCTATGGAAGCGGGCGCGTCGGGTGGAAGCACGTCAGCGGTACGATTTGGGTGGAGGGCTACAATGGCTGTGGACATGTTCCTCAAGCTGGACGGCATTGATGGGGAGGCGCAGGACGACAAGCACGCCAAGGAGATCGACGTGCTCGCCTGGTCGTGGGGCATGTCGCAGGCCGGCACCACCCACATGGGCTCCGGCTCCGGCTCCGGGAAGGTGGCGGTGCAGGACCTGAGCGTCACCAAGTACACCGACAAGGCGACTTCGACGCTCGTCCAGCATTGCTGCACGGGCAAGCACATCCCGAAGGGCAAGCTCACGATCCGCAAGGCCGGCGACAAGCCCGTCGAGTACATCATCATCGAGCTCGAAGACATCATCGTGACGAACGTCTCGACCGGCGGCGCCGGCTCGGAGGACCGCCTCACCGAGAACGTCACCCTCAACTTCCGCAAGTTCAAGCACGTCTACACCATGCAGGAGAAGACCGGCGCCGCGGGCGCGCAGGTGGAGTTCGGCTGGGACATCGCCAAGAACACCAAGGCCTAGCACGGCACGCCGGCCGGTCTCCCTCGACGGCACGGGTTCTGCCGAGGGCGTCCCGCCGGGACGATGGGCAGGTGCAATGCACCGGCTCCTGGACCTGAGGAGGGCATTCGCCCGCATCAGCGGGCGAGTGTCGATTTCGGCACCTCCGAGACGGTTGCCAGCATCTCGGCCGTCATATCCCGGCAAGCCTGATCCTGCCGACGGCATGCGAGGACGCCGGAGTCCGAAGCAGAGTGCCGGACGGATGTAGAACCAGACACCCCACGAGGAAGGCGATTCCGAACCATGAACGCCGCCGTGAGTGACCGCGCCGACCGGGCCGGGTGCGGGAGCCGCGCATGATCGATCCGGACCGCAAGAACCGGCTCGCCTCGCCGTTCATGTTCGCCTTCCGTGAAGCAAACCGGCAGCGCGATGCGCGCAAGCCCCCGGAATTGGCCGACGAACGGCGCACCGGCATCCGCAGCGCCGCCGCCCGGGCCGCTATCACGGAACGCGCGCTCCGGGAGCAGGTTGCCCAGGATCTGGTTGCCCTCGTCAATACGGTCAATCTGGAATCGACGCTCGATCTTGACGAAGCCGAGCACGTGCGGCGCTCGATCCTGAATTTCGGCCTTCCCGACATCGCCCACCGCTCGATCGACGAGCAGTCCGTCAACGACATCAAAGACGAGATCGCCACGGCGCTCGTCCAGTACGAGCCGCGGCTCGCGAAGGGTTCGGTTCTCGTGCAGCGCGACGCCGACGTCGACGTCGCAGAGCTGAAGGTTCGGTACACGATCCATGCGGATCTCGTGTGCGATCCGGTCAACGTTCCCCTCGAATTCGTTGCCGACGTTGAGGTCGACACCGGCAAGATCCTGATCAGCCGGCTGTAACCTGATGGTCACCGATCCCTGCTCATCCCGCGCGACGACCTCGATCACTCCGGCCCGTCGGACAGGGATGCGGAGCCGTTTCCTTCGCGCAGTACCCTCGGGCGCCCGCCTGCCCTCCCCCGCCATGGCGCCACGCCCCGCCTCCTCGGCGCCCGCGCGCGAGCTGCGGATGCGGATTTGAGCCGATGGATCGAGAGTTTCTCACCTTCTACAACCGTGAACTTGCTCTTCTCGAGGAGCAGGCGCGCGAGTTCGCCGAGGAGTACCCGGGAGTCGCCAAGCGGCTCGGTGGGCTCGTCAGCGGAAAAGACGACCCCGTCATCGGGGGGCTGCTCGAGGGGGCGGCTTTCCTGGCTGCCCGGGTGCAGCTCAAGCTCAAGCACGAGTTTTCGGAATTCACGGCCAACCTGCTCGAGCAACTCGTCCCGAACTACCTTGCGCCCACGCCGTCGGCCATGCTGGCGCGCGTGCTTCCGCCCTACGCCGACCCCGCCCTGCGCTCCGGGCGCACCATCCGTCGGGGCGCCTATCTCGACGCCACGTACCGGCAGCACGACCGGAACGTCGCATGCCGCTATCGGCTGAGCTCGAACATTACGCTCTGGCCGTTCGAGATCGCCAACGCCGAGTACTTCACCTCCCCGGCGCCCATCCAGGCCCTCGGCGTCGCCGCGGGGCCCGAGGTCACGGCGGGCCTTCGTCTTTCCCTGCAGCACCGGGTCGCCGCGAAACCGGAGGACGAGCCGCCGGACGCCGTCGCCGCCAAGCAGCCCAGCATGTGGTTCTCGGGCTGCCGCGTGAGCGACCTGCCGGTCTACCTCCTCGGCGGGGAATCGGACGCGATCACGCTCTACGAACAGATTTTCGCGCATCGGGTCGGGGTGTACCTGCGCTACCTCGACGAGTTCGGCGATCCCATGGTGGTCGAACTGCCGATCGAAAGCGTTGTCCAGGTCGGGTTCGAGGAAGAGGATGCCCTGCTGCCCGAGGATCTGCGGGTCTTCCGCGGCTTCGACCTTTTGCGCGAGTACTTCCTGTTCCGGCGCAAGTTTCTGGGTTTCCGCCTGACGCAACTCGCCAAGGTGATGCCGCGCCTGACGGCGCGCACCGTCGACGTCATTCTGACGTTCAACCAGGTCAACGCGCAGTTGGCCGGGCCGGTGCAGCCCGGGATGTTCGCGCTCTATACCTCTCCGGCCGTCAACCTGTTCGAGAAGACCGCCGACCGCATTCTTCTCACCTCGAACAAGCACGAGTTTCATCTGGTCCCGGACCGCAGCCACTATCTCGACATCGAGCCGCATCGGGTGCTCGACGTCCACGCCCATTACGCAGGCGGGCGGGATCGGCGTCCGGTGCAGCCGCTCTACTCGGCTCCGGACGGAGCCGGCGGGGACACCGGCCTGTACTACACGATCCGGCGCGTGCCCCGGAAGCATACCTCGGAGGAGAGACGCTACGGGACGAGGTCCAACTACACGGGGACGGACGTCTTCATCTCGCTGGTGGAGCCCGCGCGGCTCGAGGACGAGGCCGTCACGGAGCTGAGCGTCCGCGCCCTGTGCTCGAACCGGCACCTGACCGAGCATCTCCCGATCGGCCAGAGCGGGGCCGATTTCCGATTCCTCGACGACACCTCTCTCGACGTGGTCTGCGCATCCGGGCCGTCGCCGCCGCGCGAGCCGATCGTGAAGCATATCCGCTCCACGACCGAGACCGCCCATACCGGGGCCGTGGCCTGGCGGCTCATCAACCTTCTGAGCCTCAACCACCTCGGGATCGTCGAGCGGGGCGCCGGCAGGAGCGGCCAGTCCCTGCGGGAGGCGCTCACGCTGTTCGCGGACGTGACCGACCGGGCGACCGAGCACCAGATCCGCGGGATCCGCGGAATCGACAGCCGGCCGGTGGTGCGGCGGATCCGGCAGCGGGCCGGCATGGGCGCGGCCCGGGGCATCGAGGTCACTGTCACGATGGAAGAAAAAGCCTTCGAGGGGTCGGGCGTCTTTCTGCTGGGCGCGGTCCTCGACCGATTCTTCGCCGAATATTCCGCCATGAACCACTTCACCCAGACCGTGATCCGCACCGTCGAGCGCGGCGAGATCATGCGCTGGCCGGCCCGCTCCGGGGCGCGGAGACCGCTGTGAGCCGCATCGATTCCCTTGCGCGGCGCCCGACGGACCCCGGAACGCCGTGGACCGGCGCGGTCCATTCCGGACCAAACCGGTGTCAGCCGGACCGCGGCGGACCGCTGTGCCGCGCCGGGGCGCAGGGCGCGCCATGAGCTACCTCGACGACCTCGAGCAGGAGCCGTACCGCTTCGACTTCTACGCCGTCCTGCGCCGGCTCGAGCGCACGCACGCAGACAAGCCGCGCATCGGCGACAGCGCCGCCCGGCGCGACGAGTACGTGCTCCTGGGCGAGGACCCCTACCTCGACTTCCCGGCATCCAACCTCGCCAAGGCGCAGCGCGACGAGCAGAAGCGCCTGCGGATCATGACCAAGTTCCTCGGTCTCCTGGGGCCGCAGGGCGCGCTGCCGCTCGCGATCACCGAGGAGGTGTACGACTGGTTCTACCGCGGCGACGACGCCTTCCCGCGCTTCCTCGACATCCTGCATCACCGCTTCCTGCAGCTCTTCTTCCGCGCCTGGGCCGATGCGCGGCCGGTCGCCCAGCACGACAGGCCGAAGGAGGACCGGTTCCGGGACTATGTCGGATCCGCGATCGGCATCGGATCGAAGCCCTACCGCGCCCTCGATTCCGTGCCCGACGAGGCCAAGCTCGCCTATGCGGGGCTGATCGGCGCCGAAGCGAAGAGCGGCTCGCGCCTTGCCGCCTTCATCTCGGGCGTGCTGAAGGCCGAGGCCAGCGTCGAGGAGTTCGTGGCCTCGCGCCTCGTCTTCGACACTGCGGAGCGCACGCTGCTGGGCCGGCGCTTCACCGCGCTCGGGGTCGACGCGCTCGTGGGGGGCAGCGTCTTCAGCCTCGAGGACAAGGTCCGGATCAAGATCTTCGTGCGGACCCTGCCCGAGTATCAACGCTTCCTGCCGAGCGGCGACAAATGCGAGCCCCTCGCCGACCTCGTCTACCTCTACATGGGCGACCAGCTCGATTGGGACGTGGAGCTCGCGATTCCGGCCGAGGAGACGCGGCCGATCCAGCTCTCCCGGTTCGGACAGCTCGGATGGACCAGTTGGATTTCGCGGGAGCCTGAGCAGAATAAGGGGCAAGTCCGCAGGGACGCCCGCTTCCATCCGGCTGCACGCCGAAGGCAGCGCCGCAAGCAGACGATCTGAACGAGAACATCAGGGGGCAAACCATGACCGATATCAGTCTCGAAGCCGTCACGGGCAAGCTCAACCGGGTCGGGTACGAGAGCTTCATCCAGGCCCTGCGGCACGCCAAGAGCTCCGGCAACCGCAACCTCGAACTCGCGCACTGGCTCTTCCACCTGCTCCAGAAGGAGCGGACGGACCTCGCCCTCACCCTCGACCACTTCAAGGTCGACCGGGCCCGCCTGCTCTCCGACCTCGGCGGCGTGGTCGAAGGCTTCCGCAAGAACGAAACCGAGATGCCGAGCGTCTCCAACACCGTCGTCGACCTCCTCGACCGCGGCTGGCACTACGCCACCCTGTTCTTCGGCGAGACGCAGATCCGCACCGGGCACCTGCTCGCGAGCGCGCTCAAGTCGCCCGAGATGCGCCGCACGCTCACGGGCCTCTCGCGCGAGTTCGGCAAGGTCTCGCCCGACGTGCTGACGGGCGAGCACCGCACCATGTGGGCCGGCTCGGAGGAGGACAACCTGCGCCCGATGGACGGGTCGGGCCTCCAGGCCGCCGGGACCCCGGGCGCGGAGGACGCCGCGGCGGGCCAGAAGGGCACCACGGCGCTCGATCGCTTCTCGCAGGACCTCACCGCGAAGGCGGCGAGCGGCGAGATGGATCCGATCCTCGGCCGCGACGAGGAGATCCGCCAGCTCATCGACGTGCTCATGCGCCGGCGGCAGAACAACCCGATCCTCACGGGCGAGGCCGGCGTCGGCAAGACCGCCGTGGTCGAGGGCTTCGCCCAGCGCATCGCCGCGGGCGACGTTCCCCCTCCCCTGCGCGGCGTGCGCCTGTGCGTGCTCGACGTCGGCCTGATGCAGGCCGGCGCCTCGATGAAGGGCGAGTTCGAGCAGCGCCTGCGCTCCGTGATCGACGAGGTCCAGAGCTCGCCGACGCCGATCATCCTGTTCATCGACGAGGCCCACACCCTCATCGGCGCCGGCGGCCAGGCCGGGACGGGCGACGCCGCGAACCTCCTCAAGCCCCCGCTCGCCCGCGGCACGCTCCGCACCATCGCGGCGACCACCTGGGCGGAGTACCGCCAGTACATCGAGAAGGACCCGGCGCTGACCCGCCGCTTCCAGCCCATCCAGGTCGACGAGCCCGACGTCGCCAAAGCCTGCGACATGCTGCGCGGCATCGTCGGCCCGATGGAGAAGCACCACAAGGTGCGGATCTCCGATGCCGCGATCGTCGCGGCCGTGAAGCTCTCCCACCGCTACATCCCGGCGCGCCAGTTGCCCGACAAGGCGGTCAGCCTCCTCGACACCGCCTGCGCCCGCGTGGCGATCAGCCAGAGCGCGACGCCCGCCGCCATCGAGGACACCCGCGTGGCGATCGCGGCCCGCGAGAAGGAGAAGGCCGGGCTCGAAGCCGAGCGGGACCTCGGGACCGCCAACGAGAAGCGCATCGTCGAGATCGACCGCGAGGTCGCCGAACTGCGGGAGAAGCTCGCCGGGCTCGAGACGGTCTGGGCGGGCGAGCAGGCGCTCGTGGAGGAGATCACGGGCCTGCGCGAGCAGCTCGCCTCGGAGGACGGCGCCGCTGATCCCGACGCGACGCGCGCCGATCTGCGGCAGCGGTTCGAGACGCTCGATGCTGGCAAGCCCGAAGAGCGCATGATCTACGCCCATGTGGACGAGCAGGTCGTGGCCGCGATCGTCTCCGACTGGACCGGGATCCCGGTCGGCCGGATGGTCAAGGACGAGGTCGAGACGGTCCTGAGCCTGCCCGAGATCCTGAACCGGCGCGTGGTCGGCCAGTCGCACGGTCTGCGCATGATCGCCAAGCGCATCGAGACGAACCGCGCCAAGCTCGACAACCCCAACAAGCCCATCGGGGTGTTCATGCTCTGCGGCCCGTCGGGCGTCGGCAAGACCGAGACCGCGCTCGCCCTCGCCGAGGCGCTCTACGGCGGCGAGCAGAACATGATCACGATCAACATGTCGGAGTTCCAGGAGGCCCACACGGTCGCGACCCTGAAGGGCGCCCCTCCCGGCTATGTCGGCTACGGCGAAGGCGGCCGCCTCACGGAGGCCGTGCGGCGCAAGCCCTACAGCGTCATCCTCCTCGACGAGGTCGAGAAGGCCCACCCGGACGTGCACGAGATCTTCTTCCAGGTGTTCGACAAGGGGCTCATGGAGGACGGCACGGGCCGGCGAATCGACTTCAAGAACACGCTGATCATCCTGACCTCCAACGTCGGCACCGACGTCATCATGGAGCTCGGGCGCGATCCGGCCTATGCGGAGGACCCCGACGCCCTCGCGGCGGCGTTGCGCCCGGACCTGCTCCGGGTGTTCCCGGCGGCGCTGCTCGGGCGCATCGTCACGATCCCCTATTTCCCGCTCTCGCCCGAGATGCTCGGCGGCATCGTGCGGCTGCAGCTCGACCGCATCGGCCGCCGCATCAAGGAGAACCACGACGCGGCCTTCGTCTACGACGACGCCGTGGTCGAGCACATCGTCTCCCAGTGCAACGATCCGGATTCAGGCGGCCGGATGATCGACAACATCATCACCAACACGCTCCTGCCGGCGCTCTCGCGGGAATTCCTCACCCGGTCGCTGCGGCAGGAGGAGGTCACCGAAGCCCGGGTCGGGATCGAAAACGGCGCCTTCTCCTACGCGTGGAACTGACGGGGCGACGGCGCCGGAGGGCTGTCCCCCGTCCGGCGCCGCCTCTCCTCCCGTCCCCGTCGATGCTCCTCGCGCTCCCCGAGCGGATCGGTGGGGTCGGCCACCTGCTCGGGCCGGAGGCGGAAGCGCTCGCATGGTCGCGCCTCCTGAGATGATGGCTGCGGAAGCGCTCGCATGGTCGCGCCTCCTGAGATGATGGCTGCGGAAGCGCTCGCATGGTCGCGCCTCCTGAGATGATGGCTGCGGAAGCGCTCGCATGGTCGCGCCTCCTGAGATGATGGCTGCGGAAGCGCTCGCATGGTCGCGCCTCCTGAGATGATGGCTGCGGCGTGACGCGGTCACGGCCTGGCAGCCCTTCCCGCTCGACGCGATCCTGCCCGAAAAACCTCCAACGCTTCGCGATCGGGCGCCGGGGCGGCCCAGGAGCCGACGCTCCGCGCCGCTCATGTCTCGGATCGGACGGTGCCGGGACGCATCGAGGGGGGACGCTCGCCGCCGCTCAGGCTTCTGATCGGCCAGTGCCGGCGCGGGACATCGACAGGTGGGAGGGTACGGTCCGGGGCGGCCGCTCGAGCGGCGCCGGACCCGGCCTCCTCAGAAGCCCATCCCCATCGAATTCGCCCGGCGAGGGGCCGCAGGGGCGGCAGGAGCAGGCGCAGCAGGGGGCGGAGGAGCCGCCGGACGCGCCTCCGCCTGGACGGAGCGGGCGGGACGCGCCGGCCGATCCGCGGTCCGCTCCTCGGGCTCGCTCCGCGCGGGCCTCGGCCGTGGCTGGGGCTTGGCCGGTTCGGGCTTCACCGGCTCCGGCTTGGCCGCTGCGACGCAGACACCGGACTTCTGGTTCTTCAGGGCCGCCACGAGATCGTTGTCGAAGTCGTTGAAGTCCCGTCCCCTCACGGCCTTGTTGTAGCGCTCCAGACCTTCCCGCGTCCCGGGGCCGACATCGCCGTCGACGTCGCCCGTGTAGCAGCCGAGGCGCCGAAGCTCCTGCTGGGCCGTGCGGATCAGGTCGTCCGACAGGGGGCTGTGATCCGGCACGCCGCGGCCCGGACCGGTCGGCTGCTCGAGAGCGGCAAAGGTCTGCCGGCCGGAAGGAGGCGCGACGGGAGCGGTCGCCGGTTGCGCCGGTGCCGCATCGGCCACAGGCCGCTCAGCCGGCGGCGGGGGAGAAATCGGGTTGGCCTCCTGGCGCCGGCGCATGTCCTGCTCGAGGCGAGCCCAAGCCTGGTCCTCCGCCTGCGCGGGCTGAGCCGGAGCAGCCGGCCTAGCCTCCTCGCGTCGCGCCTGCTCTGCTCGCCGGCGCTCCTCTTCGGCGCGCAACGCGGCGACGCGCGCCTCTTCGGCCCGCCGGCGCTCCTCCTCGGCTCGCAATGCGGCCACCCGGATCTCCTCCGCCCGCCGGCGCTCCTCCTCGGCCCGCACCGCAGCGGCCCGCGTCTCGTCCGCTTTCCGGCGCTCCTCTTCGGCCCGTCTGGCCGCCTCGGCGCGCCTCGACTCCTCGGCAGCGGCCTGGCGCGCCTCTTCGGCCCGTGCCGCCGCCATGCGCATCTCCTCGCGGCGGCGCTCCTCCTCGCGGCGGCGCATGTCCTGCTCCAGGCGCGCCCAGGCCTGCTGCTCCTGCTCCGCCCGGCGGGCTTCGTCGGCTTTCCTGGCGGCCTCTTCGGCCCGTCTGGCGGCTTCGGCGCGCCGCGTCTCCTCGGCGCGGGCGGCGGCGGCCAGGCGCGCCTCTTCGGCCCGTGCCGCGGCTTGGCGTGCTTCCTCGGCGCGGCGGCGCTCCTCCTCGGCCCGGGCCGCCTGCCTCGTCTCCTCGATCCGGCGGCGCTCCTCCTCGGCCCGCGCGGCGGCCTGGCGCGCCTCCTCGACCCTGCGGCGCTCTTCCTCCGCGCGGGCGAGCACGCGTGCCTCCTCGGCGCGGCGGCGGTCTTCCTCGACCCGCAGGGCCGCGAGGCGCGCGGCCTCGGCACGCTGGGCCTGCATCTCCCGCGCCTGAATGTCCTCCTTGCGCATGAAGTAGAACTCTTCGGAGAGCGACAGGGAGAGCTCGGGCGTCTGGCGACGGGCCGATTGCTGCTCGACCGCGGCGCTCACCCTCCGGAACATGCTCACGATCTCGAGGGGCTGCTCGATCTGCTGGAGCAGGGCTCCCGTGAAGATGCTGTTGCGCCCGGTGCCGTCGTAGGCGACGTCGTTGGTCTGCGTGGCATAGACCACGACCGTGCCGGCGCGCGAGATCTTGGCGAGGCCGCGGTCGCTCCGCCGCTCGGAAAGCATCTGCGTTCCGCCCTGCGCACCGGCCAGGGGCAGGTCGCGGCACGCGTCGAGAATCAGCACCCGCGGACCCTGGACCTTGTCGAGGACCCGCATGATCTCCTCGACCTCCAGGGTCTCGTGCTTGACGGCGTAGCCGTCGGAGAGCTTGGCATCGACCGGGACCAGATAGTTCTGTGCCTCGTATTGGACCCCGTGCCCGGCGTAGAACACCACGGCCGCACTGGCGTCCCGGGCCTCGCGCTCGAACTGGGCGAGGGCGCGCCTCATGCCGACGAACTCGAGATCGACGCCGTCGACGACCTTGAATCCGACGCGGCGCAAAGCCGCCGCCATGTCCTCGGCGTCGTTCTTCGGATTGGGGAGCGCAGGCGCGTGTCGGTAGGACGAATTACCTATAACCAGGGCGATTCGCTTCTGGGACTGGGCCGCCGCATCGCCGAGCGCGGACCAGCTCCAGACCAGGAACGCAAGCAGTGTGATCAGAAGCGCGTGCATCCACCAACCACGAACCCTGGGGCGAGAAGTGTAGCGGGCGCCCCCCGGATAGGCAAACAACCGAAGTTCCTTCTCCTGCACAAACAGAAGAGTGTGTCGAGCCGAGGGCAGGCAGGCACTTTCCTGCCTCGCGCCCGGATTCCGGGGCGGCAGGAATCGCTCCGGGGCGCGCCTCGTCGCGGGCCGGAACGGACGCGGCCGGGCGGGGGATCCCCGGCCCGGCCGCGATTCTCGGCTGGTTTCGATCGCAGCCGGGTGCTCGGCCGCGTCGTCGGCGTCGCCCTTCCGCGACCGAAGCCGGGCGCTCAGGCCGCGCCGATGGCGCGCGGCCCTTCCGCGATCAGAACTGGGCGCGCAGGCCCGCGTTGATGGCGTGA
>JAESGR010000398.1_pt1 | contig 37206 bp, 36 predicted proteins | sample 9269771 | NCBI WGS metagenome assembly JAESGR01 (sample SAMN15739572, study PRJNA653492) | algae metagenome | isolation source: Chroococcus sp. CMT-3BRIN-NPC107 and co-occurring heterotrophs from well... | place: USA: Clark Mountains Wilderness, California | collected 2010-04-18 | reverse complement strand
TCTCGGCATGATCAAGATAGCTTGTGCATTGCTTTGGTATCGTCGTTGCTGGCGCTTATCCAATTCAAATTTATTTTCTCATTAAACTTTTCTCAAATTTGCCCCTCTGTTTTGAGATAGTTTCTAAATACTCACGCAGTTAATGTAGTAATGCTTAAAATTACGATAGTGATGCTGATGAAATGCCCCTAGAATTGTCATGATCTCGCTTAAACATAAACATCTTGCTCGTTTACGAGTTTGTAAGCCATGACCTAGTAGCTGCGAGTGCCACTGCGGTTCAAAATAAGTGCAAAAATCATCAATCTCACAAAATAAAGCTTCTAAACTAGACATAGATGGAGGCGCTGAATACGTTAACTTCATTTCAGCTTACTTGCCTCCTCCTTTTCTTATCCCGAACTGACGTTAAATAAAGGAATTTAAAGAACTTTAAGGTAGTTGGTGCGATGCAGGATGAAGAATTTTCAATGCCAGGGATAGAAAATACGATTGATAATGAGCGATCGCTTGGCGTTGAAAACGAAACTGGGATGATCTTTCAGTTGGCAGATACTACAGTGGTTTCCTGCTGTCGCATTGTAGAGCAATTGTTGGGTTACAGCGCCAAACAGCTTATTGGCAATAAACCTCTTTGGCAGATGGTTTATAAAAATGGCTCTATTGTTGCACCAGAAGACTACCCGGCGATCGCTGCTTTAAAGTCGGGAAAACCTTGTGGCAACGTGGTAATGGGTTTTTATCAACCAAGTGGCGAGTTAGTGTGGTTGCAATTAAATTCAACGCCTTTGTTTCAAGCCGAGCCGACAATTCCTTATGGGGTTGTGACAACGTTCAAGAAAATTTCCAAGTCTCAACACATAACCCATAACTTAAACATCGGCGAATTTAACTCCCAGGGAAGCGAACAGCAATTTCGCGACATGGCAAATAATGCTCCCATGATGGTTTGGGTAACAGATAAGAAAGGCTACTGCACCTATCTGAGCCGAAGCTGGTACGAGTTTTCTGGGCAGACAGAGGCGGAAAGTTTAGGGTTTGGTTGGCTAGATGCTACCCATCCAGGCGATCGCGAATTTTCTAAAGCTATTTTTCTTGCTGCCAACAATCGCCAACAAGCGTTTCAATTAGAATATCGCTTGAGGCGCAAAGACGGCGAATACCGCACTTGCATTGATGCAGCGCGTCCCTGGTTTGGTGAAGATGGCGAATTTAAAGGCTATATAGGTTCGGTGATAGACATCGACGATCGCAAACAAGCTGAATCCGCCTTACGCCGATCGGAGGAACGCTATCGAACGCTGTTTGAGTCGATGGATGAAGGCTTTTGTGTTATTGAAGTGCTGTTTGATGAGAACGACACGCCGATCGATTACCGTTTTTTAGAAGTCAATCCAGCGTTTGAGAACCAAACGGGACTCAGACAGGCAGAAGGTAAAACGGCCCTTGAGCTAATTCCAGGTCTTGAAACTTCTTGGTTTGAGACTTACGGCAAAATTGTATTGACAGGTGAATCTCTGCGCTTTGAAAACGTTGCAGAAGCAATGAATCGCTGGTTTGATGTTTATGCCTTCCGTATCGGGCAAAAAGAAGAGCGAAAAGTCGCCGTTTTATTCAAAGATGTTAGCGAAGTCAAGCGGATAGAAAAAGAGCGCCAACAAGCCAAAGAAGCTTTGCAAGCTAGCGAAGAACAAAGCCGAAATATTTTAGAAAGTATCACCGACGCATTTTTTGCTTTGGACGATAATTGGCAGTTTACTTATGTCAATCCTCAAGCAGAAAACTTACTTGCTCGCACTTCTGGAGATTTAATTGGCAAAAACTTCTGGGTAGAATTTACAGGTTTAAATGGCAGCGAGTTTGAGCAGCTTCACCGCCGCGTGATGAGAACTCGCGTGGCGGAGTCCTTAACGGCATTTTACCCTGACCACAATCGCTGGTACGAAGTCCGTAGCTACCGTGCGACTAAGGGAATGACTATTTATTTTCGCAATGTCACCGATCGCCAGCGCCTTGAGCAAGAGCGCGAACAACTTTTACAACGGGAACAAGCGGCGCGAGAAGCGGCGGAAACTGCTAACCAAATTAAAGATGAATTTTTGGCGGTACTATCCCACGAATTGCGATCGCCTCTCAATCCAATTTTGGGCTGGTCAAGCCTATTGCAGCAAAGGAAACTTGATGAGGCAAAAACAAAGGCAGCGATCGCTATAATTGAACGCAATGCTCGGCTACAGGTGCAATTAATCGATGACTTGTTAGATATTTCCCGGATTTTGAGCGGCAAAATGAGTTTAAATGTTATGCCCGTCGATTTAAGTACCGTCATCTCTGCCGCCCTAGAAACGGTGAGATTAGCTGCCGAAGCAAAATCTATTGCCATTGAAACGATCGCCTCTCCCAGTGTTGGCATCGCAATGGGCGATGGAGGGCGATTGCAACAAGTTGTATGGAATCTTTTATCCAACGCGGTTAAATTTACACTTCCAGGCGGAAAAGTGATTATTAAATTAGCGACGGTGGGCAATTATGCTCAAATTCAAGTTACCGATACGGGCAAAGGAATACAAGCAGATTTTTTACCTTATGTGTTCGAGCATTTTCGACAAGAAGATGGCGCAACTACCCGTAAGTTTGGCGGTTTGGGTTTGGGTCTGGCGATCGCGCGGCAAATTATTGAAATGCACGGCGGAACGATCGCAGTAGATAGTCCGGGAATGGGGAATGGGGCAACCTTTACCGTTCAAATTCCCTTAGTTCAGTCAATAGAACCTGAAATTCCCCTGTTAGACTTTACTTCTAGCAACGATTTGAGCGGTAGGAAAGTTTTAGTAGTAGATGATGAAGCCGATTCGCGGGAGTTTCTTGTCTTTGTTTTAGAACAAGCAAAGGCGATCGTTACTAGCGTTGCTTCGGGAATTGATGCGCTGCAAGCAATATCCCAACTTACTCCCGATCTAATCATCAGTGATATTGGAATGTCAGAAATGGACGGTTATATGTTGATGCGTCAAATTCGTAGGGAGCATCTCACTTTTGTAATGAGTACAAATACTCAAACGCAAAATCAAGCTTTTTCAGGTATCAGTCAGAAACAAATCTGGCTTCGGAATCCCAATTTGAAAACCCTGTTTTTGCTAAAAGCCCTGATATGTAAGATTTATTGCAATAAGTACAAATACTTATTGCAAAGGTGAGATGCTCCCAATTCGTATCTTACCCAAAGGCGGACAAATCCCCGCTATAGGCGTAACTGCCTACGCTGGAGAACTCAATCGCCATAATGCAATTTCCGCAGGATTTCAACGCCATATTTCCAAACCCGTCGATCCAGAAACTGTAGTTGCGATCGCTAGCGAACTAATTACCAAACAAAATTGCAGTAATTTCACAACTTAGTTGGGGTGCGATCGCGCCTCGTGTCTGCGAACAAAATATTTATACCACAAGCCATCTTACCTAGTCGCCCGCAATGCTAGAGAGGGAAACAAAGATTGGAATCCTGATTGCCTTTGAGCAACGGTTTCCGACTTATGATTCCACAAACTTTCGTACGCGCAAAATGTTTTTATCATTAACCGTCATCCACACACCGCGAATTTCTGGGCGGGTTGTTTGCGCTAAAGATCCTATATTCCCAATTAGTAAAGTAGCGATTAAAGAACTCAAAAATAGCAATGGTAGCAACCTTTGCAGAATCCGCCCCCCTTTTGATAAAACAGACTCGCACATCATAAATACAATTAAATATCAACCTCTAAAGGTCAGGCTATTAATACAAATAAATACAAGTTTATAAGTATTTATTCGCAATTGGTTGTTAATTAAGACAGTTTATTGAATTTCGATCAAAATTCTATTGCTTATTGGCGGCGGGCTTTAAGATTCGGGTTTTTTGCAAACCAAGCTCGAGGTTTTTTAGCAACTCAAGGTCTATTTCCGGGAGAGAATTAGTTGTAATTACAGGTTGTTCTAAAAAGGCGAAGGCTTGGCGAAATTGTTGGGGTTGGGCAGCAATGGGGGCATCAAAATGACAGGGAATAATCCGTTCAAAATTCCAACTGGCAACAATATCTGCCCAGGCAATAGTTTCTGTAGGAGCGCGGTTGAGAATGAGAGTTTGGAGTACGGGAGCAACAAATAATTGGCGATCGCGCAGCACCTCAAAAGAACGCTGCCAGTTAGGCTGCCATTGAAAAGGAAATAACCCAAAATAAGCTTTTTTTGTGCGATCGCTGGCTTTTAAAGCATTGCTCAATAGCTCTTGCAACTTTGGCACTTCAAGAGCGCTAGGACCAAAATATAAGGCAAACAATGTAATACGCTGCCACCCTTTACAACGATTGGCATAGGTATCTGCTACTACATCTGTCGCTTTATCTTTGGCATGAAACAGCAAAGGATAAGGATCTAACTGGATAATTGCTGGGGGTTCGGCGGGGACGGAAACTATCGTATCTGTAAGTAATAAAGTGCGCGATTGTTTGTGAAAAAAGGCAACTTCGGCAAACTTACCTAGTCCAAGTTCAAAAGCACCGAGGATAGCATAATCAAACTCTTGAGCAAAGGGAGTTTTGCTACTATCTTCTGGAAGTACCTGAGTTCTGTCAGAGGGTAAACCCAGCCAACTGAGGGGCAGATTAAGCGGAAAACTCCATTGCTTGGGCGCGACAAAGATTTGAGCATGGCGAAAGTATCTAGCAAAAGGACCGACAAATACTTTATGCTCTAATCCAGAGCTAGTAGGCAAGATAATATATTTAACCTCGCCATGTTCCTTTACTAATTCTTTGACAAGCCGGATACATTCGGGAGTTGGGGCAACGGGCGCATAGATGAGCAAACCGCCTTCGTTCAGCTTAATGACGCTCATGCGAATAGGTACAACCACATAAAAAATGCCTTGAAGTTGATCGAAAGTCCAGACAGTACCAGAGACAACTTCTGTACGGATTGTTTGCCGTTGGCTAAAAGGGTAAATTGGCAAAGTAAACCAGAAAGACCATGCCAAGTCTTTAGTAAGCTGCTTAGAGAATTCTGACATTTTCCGTACCTTCATTTTAAATTGGAGTAGTTAAAGACCCCTGACAAATTGTCAATGCTTAAACTATTTTATTTGAAGCAGCCCACTGTCAAAATAGAAGCATGACCATTGATTCAAATTCCTCTCAGCCTAACTCCTCTCCTGACTCAGAACTGCCAAGCAACGATCGCAATGGTAACGATTTGGGTATTAGTACCGCAGACTTGGCAACGCAACAAGCTTTAGCTGCTTTGTCATCCTTGCAATCGCCGCAGAACTTGGCGGCTTTATCTCAATCTCGTTCTACCAGCCAAGACATGGCAAAGTTTCGCACGGGAAGCCCGCGAGCGATTTTTGTTACTTTAATTGCGATCGCTTTAGTAATTATTGGCGTAACTTTAAATAATTTTATTATTGGCATTGCGGGAACGCTTTTAGCTTTGTTGCTATCAGGAGCGGTGATTTTACCCTGGTTGCAAGCGGTAATTAGTGAAATGGTATCTCCCCAAGAGCGATCACTTTTTGTGGCTTTTTTGGGCGCTGCTGCCGCTATTGTGGGGTTATTTAACTTCACAGGTATCAGTAACCAAGTTTACACCTGGGGCGAACAAATTAACTGGGATGCTTCGGGGACACTAGCTGAATGGTTTGGGGCTTTAGGGCAGATTTTAATTGCGGTAATAGCCGTTTATGTAGCTTGGCGACAGTACGTTATTTCTAAAGACTTAACTATTCAGCAAAATCTGCTCACTGTTCAACAAAACTTAATTACTCAGCAACAAACCATTGATGCTTATTTTCAAGGTGTTTCCGATTTAGTATTAGACGAACAAGGGTTATTGGAAGATTGGCCCCAAGAAAGAGCGATCGCCGAAGGACGCACCGCAGCTATATTTAGTAGTGTTGATGGCAGTGGGAAAGCTAAAATTATTCGGTTTTTATCTCGTTCTAAGTTACTTACACCGTTGCAGCGCGATTTACGTTTAGGTAGAGCCATTCTAAATGGCAATGGTGGTTACGCCGAAGATCGCCTGTATGGAGTGCGGGTAATTGACTTAGGTGTAATGTTGGCGGGGGCGGATCTTTCTAATACCGATTTGCGTTGGACAGACCTTAGCGACGCTAACCTAGTTCGCGCTGACTTGAGTAAATGCGATTTGGTTAAAACTAATCTTGCTCGGACTATTTTGTATGATGCTAAGTTAGTGGGCGCTGATTTTAAAGGGACGCGCTTATTTTACGGTAAGGCGGAAGTAGCTAGTCCCCGCAGTCGCACATCTGCACCTAATTACGAAACTGGAGAACATACCGGAGCGGTAGTTGAAAATGCCGATTTTATCGACGTACAAAGGATGTCTGAGTCGGTGCGTTACTACTGCTGTGCGTGGGGTGGCGAACAAACTAGAGCAACAATTCCTGGTGGCTGCGAAGGTATTGCCAGTAAGTTAGAAACATGAAAATAGGTATTTTATTACTCACAATTATTTGTATTGTCGCTACTGGTGGAGTAATTTACTTGCTTGGGGGCATAGAAAGCGCCCAAATTGAAGCTTGGTTAAATTCTGTTGGTATTTGGTCGCCAATTATTTATATTGCCCTGTACGTGGTAGCAACTGTATTAATTTTACCTTCAACAGTTCTCAATCTCACTGGTGGAGCGGTTTTTGGGGCAGTATGGGGAACTTTATGGACTAGCTTGGCGGCAATTATCGCGGCGATTGTGGCTTTTACTTTTACTCGCACGGTGGGTAGAGAAACTATAGCTAAAAAACTTTCTGGACGTTGGCAAGCTATGGATGTAGAAGTACGCCAGGGTGGGGTATTTTATATGTTTGCTATTCGGTTAGTACCAATTATGCCCTACGGGTTGGTTAATTTTGCGGCAGGGTTAACATCAATTAGCTTTAAAGATTATGTTTTGGGAACAACTATTGGTACAGTTCCTAGTGTTTTACCGTTTGTACTTTTGGGTAGTTCGGGTTTAAAGGCGTTACATACGGGAGATGTTTTCCCTTTAGTAGGAGCGTTGGCACTTACAGGTATTTTAATAGGAGGTTCTACATGGTATCGCCGTCGCATTTTGCTAAGTAAAACTGCTAAAGCCTTGCAAAAATCAAGTAATAAAGATGGGTAAGAACGCTAGCTTATGTCTCTTAAATATTCTTTTATCATCCCAATTTATAACGAAGAAGAAACGATTACCGAGATGTATCGCCGCATGAGTGGGGTTATGGATCGAATGGATGGGGACGTAGAATTAATTTTAATTAATGATGGTAGTCGCGATCGCTCAATTCAATTACTACGAGATTTACACAATAAAGATTCTCGCGTTTGTTATTTAAGTTTTGCACGTAATTTTGGACACCAAATTGCCGTAACTGCGGGTTTAAACTTTGCTAGGGGTCAAGTTGTCGTTATTTTGGATGCAGACTTACAAGATCCGCCCGAACTCATCCCCGATATGGTAGAAAAGTGGCGACAAGGTTATCAAGTAGTTTACGCTCAACGTACCCAACGCCGTCAAGAAAGCTGGTTTAAAAGGTTTACGGCTTATACTTTCTATCGATTGCTCAAAAAGCTTGCAGATGTTGAAATCCCGACAGATACAGGGGATTTTTGTTTGTTGGATCGCAAGGTTGTAGACGTGCTAAACGCGATGCCAGAACGTAATCGTTATATTAGGGGTTTGCGATCGTGGGTTGGTTTTCGTCAAACTGCAATACGATTCGAGCGCGAGGCTCGGTTTGCGGGAGAAGTTAAGTATACTTTCCGTAAGTCTTTGGCTTTAGCTATTAATGGCTTAGTGTCTTTTTCTACCGTTCCTTTGCGTATATCTACTTATGTAGGATTGTTGGCAGCGATCGCATCTATTTTAATGGCTTTATTAGTTTTATATTGGCGGATTTTTGTACCCAATTCGCCGTTAACTGGGTTCACAATAGTTTTGATGGCAACATTTTTTCTTGGTGCAGTGCAGCTAGTTTCTATTGGGATTTTAGGCGAATATATCGGGCGAATTTATGAAGAAGTTAAGGGTAGACCTTTGTACACCTTAGCAGAAGTTGGCGGTTTTGTGCGTCAGCAAACCAAAGTTTAGTGCGATCGCACTTTTGAGTAAAGAAGCCTCAAAACGCAGTCAAACTGAGGAAAATGGGGAGATTAGCGGCTATTTAACACAAAGATTTGTTAAATGACAAGTCGTTCGGGTATCTACAATAAATTAGAAAAGTGCTTTGAAACAAGTTCGAGATCGCCAACAGATGCGATCGCAAATGCCCACTATAAGCGCGATTTAAAAACTGCGGCGGGTGATGAGAATGTGGAAACTGTAAAACAACTAACTTGGGCGGATTTAAAGTTCCAGGCAAAAAATGATATTTCTTGAACTGATACTACAAAACTTTGGTCCTTATTGTGGCAGACAAGTATTAAATTTGCGTCCCGATGACCGAGATTCTCCACCAATTATTTTATTGGGGGGGATGAATGGCGGCGGTAAAACAACGCTAATGGATGCTATTCGTCTAGCACTTTACGGACATCGGGCGCAATGTTCTACTCGTAATAATTTAGGGTATAGCGAATTTTGAAATCAATCTGTCAATCGCCATACAACCCCCGGAGATCAAACTCGGATTGAGTTGACTTTTGAACATATTTTAAACAACGTTCAAGTAGAGTTTAAAATTGAAAGAGTTTGGACGAAAAACTCAAAAAGTGGCAAAGATACTTTAGGGGTTTCTGTTGATAATAGATCGGACGCAGCACTAACTCAAATTTGGGACGAACGTATCGAAGATTTGTTACCTTTGGGCATTTCTAATTTGTTTCTTTTTGATGGCGAACAAGTAAAAGAATTAGCTGAACAAGAAACCCTTACAATTGACGTTACTAATGCAATTAAAACGCTTTTAGGATTAGAATTAGCCGAACGTTTAGCAACCGACATTGATATTTTAGTTTATCGCAAACGCAAAGCTTTGGCTGATACTAAAGATTTGGTAAGCCTAGAAAAAATTGAACAAAAGCTAAATCTGCAAAAAGATAAGTATGAAGCGGCAAAAGAGCAGTTAGGAATAGCTCAAAAAGAGATAGAAACAGCCCAAAAACATCATGATGAAACTTCAGAAAAATTCTTATCTGAAGGTGGAAAAATTGCCAAAAACCGCAGCCAGCTAGAAACACAGCTAAGTTATGGTAACGATGCGATCGCCAACCAACGTAAAGATATAGTTGAAGTAGCTAGTGATATTCTACCTTTAGCTTTAATTACACCGCTTTTAACCCAAGCACAAATTCAAGGACAAAAGGAATCGAAACATCTTGAGCAATCTTTGCTCAAGATGTTTTAAAAGCAAGAGATAATCGGTTTTTAAATTGTGTTGATAACCTAGGTTTGCTACCGGAACAAATCGAGCAAATTAAACTTTTTATCGAAACAGAAAATAAAGTTTTAGAGCAAAATATTAATTTAGTAACAGTACCTTATTTAGCCGCCGATTTAGAAGTATTTAGCCAACTAACTAATGTTATTGAGCGTTATTTACCAAACCAAATAGATAAAGCTAAAGAACAGTTACTTAGTTTAAAAAATAAAGAAGAAGAAATTACTACAATTGAAAAACAATTAGCCGCCGCCGCCGCCCCAGAAAATTATGAAAAACTAGCTGAGGCTGTGAAAAAATCTCAATCTCAATTGGTTCAAGCAAAATCTAATTACGAAGTAAATAGAAAGCAATGTGAAGAATTAGGTAGATTAGTTGACAAAACTATCAAAGAACTATCGCAGTTTGGCGAACAAAATATTGACCGCAAAAATGACGAACATATTATTAAAGCTTCAGCAAAAGTTCAAGATACCCTCAAACTATTTCGAGAAAAACTCACATTACGCAAACTAAACCAACTAGAAACCGTAGTTACTGAGTGTTTTCTGTATCTGCTACATAAATCAGATTTAGTACATAGAATTGCTATTGACGCTACTACTTTTACCCTATCTTTGTACGATTATTCAGGGAAACCTGTACTCAAACATCGCTTATCGGCGGGAGAAAAACAGTTGCTAGCGATCGCATTTTTGTGGGGATTAGCCCGTGTCTCTGGACGCAACCTACCTGTAGCCATCGACACGCCATTAGGTAGATTAGATTCATCTCACCGCAACAACTTAATAGAAAGATACTTTCCCAACGCCAGCCACCAAGTAATTTTACTATCTACCGATACAGAAATTGGACAAACAGAATTGCAGCAGTTGCGGGATAATAAAGCGATCGCGCGTGAATATCTTTTAAAATACTCTCCTAGCACCCGACAAATTACCATAGAACCCGGCTACTTTAGCGATGGAAGCACCAATAAATCGAATCCAACTCTCACAAACTGCTAAAGATCAACTAACCAAACTCAAGCGCAGCACCAAAATCGAACAATGGAATATTCTGTGTCGCTGGGCGTTTTGTCGTTCTTTGGCCGAACCAACCATTCCCTCACCCGTCCCTATACCCGCCGATAGCAACGTAGAAATGTCTTGGCGAGTCTTCGGCGGCGAAATGTCCGATATCCTGCTTATTGCTCTCAAACAGCGCTGCTACAACGATAATTTAGGCACAGATAAAGAAACCTTAGCAACTCAATTTCGCCTGCACCTGCATCGCGGGATTGGTTATTTAGCAGGCGACCCTAATATAAAAAAGATAGAAGATTTGGTATTGTTAGGATTATCTTAAAAAGTACAAATAAATATTATTACTAAGAGAAAAGCCAAAGAGTTAGGAGCTAATAATTGCGCTTATCAGCTTATCTCCTTAAAAAGAGGAAAGCTTTAAGATATTTTACCCTTTTTAAGGAGAGGCAAAAAGCGGGTATCACTATTCTTCCCGCTTTATTGACGTGGGCTAGGGGGGATCTCACCGAATTGCTTTTTTACCAATCAACTTTCTTGCTAAGTCAAAATCGCCCCACCCATTAGCCTTTGATAACGATACTCTAACTCCGCCCGCATCAACGACCAACGAGACAGCAATGGATCTTTTTCAATAACCTTTTCCGCCGCCAGCCTTGCCAATTCCAAAACTTCCCGATCTTCTACTAAACTAGCTAAAGTAAAATCAGCTAACCCCGATTGACGAGTTCCTATAACTTCCCCAGGCCCGCGAAACCGCATATCCATCTCAGAAATAAAAAACCCATCTTGGGACTGTTCCAAAACTTGCAACCGTTGACGCGCCGTTTCTGTCTTAGAACTACTCATCAATAAACAGTAAGATTGCGCCGCACCCCGTCCAACTCGTCCCCGCAACTGGTGCAACTGAGATAAACCAAAACGCTCGGCATTTTCAATCAACATTACCGTAGCATTGGGGACATCTACCCCGACCTCAATTACCGTCGTCGAAACAATAATTTGTGTCTGATTGTCCCGAAACTTAGTCAACGCCGTATCTTTATCCGCCGAACTCATCCGACCGTGGAGCAATCCGACTTGAAACTGGGGAAAAACGCTCTCTTGCAACCGTTGATGCTCTTCTACGGCGGCGCGAACATCTAATTTTTCTGATTCTTCTACCAAGGGTAAAACAATATAAGCCTGTCGTCCTTGAGCAACTTCGCGGCTAATTAAATCGTAGGCGTTAGCGCGTTCTTTCCCCGTCAAAGCTGTAGTATGAATCTTTTGCCGTCCGGGGGGCAATTCGTCAATCTGACTGACATCCAAATCTCCATGCAAAGTCAGCGCTAAAGAGCGCGGAATTGGGGTTGCAGTCATGGTTAAAACGTGGGGAGCTTCCCCTTTTTGCTGCAACGCTGCCCTTTGTCCCACCCCAAAACGGTGTTGTTCGTCAATTACGACTAAGCCCAATCTTTGAAAATTTACTGGGTCTTGAATTAAAGCATGAGTCCCTATTAATAAAGGTAATTCGGCGGTTTCTAATTGAGCGTGAATTTGTCGCCGTTTAGCAGTTTTAGTAGAACCCGTGAGCAATTCGACAGGCAAATGCAGTAAATTGAGCCAACTAACTAACTTACGATAATGTTGCTCTGCCAAAACTTCCGTAGGAGCCATCAAAGCCGCTTGGTAGCCCGATTGAATCGCCGCAAGAATCGCAACTACAGCAACAACAGTTTTTCCCGAACCTACATCGCCTTGAATTAACCGATTCATAGGTGAAGGTTTTTGTAAATCGTTAAGAACATCGTTAATTACCCGCGATTGAGCGCCTGTTAGCTTAAAAGGCAAGACTTCGTAAAATTGCTCAATTAGCTGTCCAGTCCGAGCAATAACAGCGCTAGTTTGAATTTGTTTGGCTTTGTATTGGCGTTGCAATAAACCTAATTGCAGGTAGAAAAACTCATCAAAAACTAAACGTCTTCTAGCCACTGCTAAAGCAGTATCATCAGGGGGAAAGTGGATATTTGCGATCGCATTACTCAATTTATCTAACTCGTAATGCTTGCGTAAAGCCGCAGGCAAGGGGTCTTTTAATTGACTAGCACAAGGCAAAGCCGCAATTACTGCTTGTCTGACCATATCCGCACTCACGCCTTCTGTAAGCCCGTATACAGGCACTACTCGCCCAATAGTCAGCGAATCAATAGCATCTCCAGGACTAGCTAAAACTTCTAATTCTAAGTCTTCTAAAGTTACGCCATACTTATTTTTTTTCACCAATCCCGAAGCCGCGACCGTTGCATCTACTGGATAGCGGCGTTTTTGCTGTTCTTGCCAACCGCGATTAGAATAACGACTACCAGCAAAAAAGCGATTGAGTTTAATTTGTCCAGTATTGTCTTTTAAAATTACTTCTAGAATTGTCAATTTGGGATTGCGAGGGCTGCTAAAACAACTGCAACGATAAACTCTACCAACAATTGTTACTGTTTCACCCTCGGCTAATTCCCGAATATTGACTTGACGAGCGTAATCAATATGGTCGCGGGGATAGTAAAACAGCACGTCTCGCACCGTATTCAAACCCAAACGAGTTAAATAATTGGCTTTCCTTGCTCCCACTTCTGGCAAGCTAGTTAAAGATTGGTCAAGAGTAGGTTTAAGGCGCTCGTTAATTTCCGCCGCTAAGGGAGTTGTTTTGGCTAACTTCACCTTGAGCGTATAAGGCTGCTCATCAGTGGGTGCGGGAGATTGAAAAGTATTATAAATGTATCGGCGAGTAGCAGCTACTAAACTTTGTCGTTCCTCAAGAGTAAGTTGGGGATAATTAGCAAATTCTGCCGCCATTGATTGCCACTTTTGGCGCTCCTCAAAAGGCAGTCCATCCGGCGATTTACCAAAGCTGAGACTCAAAAATTCGCTAAAACGATACTGTTTCCCCACCAGGTCAACAAAGCCCCTTTCTGCCTCTACAGCCAAGGCTTTTTGTAAGCGCAACCAATCGGGTGAATCGGTGATATACATTGATGTTCAAATTGCAAAACTATGATTCAAACCAACTTAAGCGCCATGCAGCTTCGGCTTCGGCTACATCTTTTTCGCGCTGCTTTTTTTGATACTCGCGCTCTAGCTTACTTACTTTTCCCGATAAATTGCGAATTTGATTGCGTTTTGCTCTAACTGTACTGTCTGCAAATTCAATATCTATTAGTCGTAGGTGAATAGCAACAATTTGGGTAACGTTAGATGCTTGGGCTTCGTTATCGCTATCGGTTTCTATTAATAAATTTAATAGATTGGGCAATCCCGTGATCACTTCCGGCGTATCGTCGGGGGAACTTGTAGCCGCTTCTAGCAAAGGAGCAAGGGGTAAGTTATTCGGTAAAATTCCCGCCTCTTGAAGGACGCTATTTGTTTGACTAGAGAGAATTTTTAGCGTGTGTGCGATCGCATTTTCTACTTTATGCTGCCACTTCATCAACTCTACCGGATTAGAAAAGCTAATTGGTTCTGCCTCTGCCAAAAAAGAAAACTCTAAAGGATGTTCTTCTTGAGTATGCTTTAACAACTGTTCGGCAGCTTTTTGGGTCAACTTCAGGATATCTTGCTGCAATTGCTGCCTTTGATTAAAGCTTAAGCTCACAAACTGTTTTGGGTATCCCTGAGTACACACATGATAGCTTGCCAACATTAGCTGTTTTGTCACCCCTTGCCCCAAAGAAGTGAGATAACTAATATAAGCATTTTCAAGTTCTGTTGCGATCGCTTTTACTGTTGCTTCTAGTGCCGCAATATCTCGATTAATTTGTTCAACCATAACTACCACAGCGCCAAGCTAAACATAGGTACATTTGTACTTTCTTTATTTTAAAATAAGCCTTCAAAATAAAGACAGGTCAGCCTTAATTGGTGCTTGACCTGTCTAAAATACCGAACAATCAGCCGCCGTTAGTTTTTAGCCATTTGCGCCGCTACTTCATCAGCAAAATTGCTTTCCTGCTTTTCAATGCCTTCACCCAATACAAACCGGGCAAAGCGACGGATTTTGATGTTTTCCCCTAAAGTCGCAATACTTTGTTTTACCAGTTCTTCTACAGTAATACTTTGATCGCGAATAAAGGGCTGATCCATCAAAGTCATTTCTTTCAGGCGCTTGTCAATTCGACCAGAGACGATTTTTTCTTTAATGTTTTCTGGCTTATTGCCCAAATCATCCTTACCCATCTCAATTTCTTTTTCTTTATCAGAAATTTCGGCGGGGATGTCTGCAACCGAAACATACTCCACATTGGGACAAGCCGCTACTTGCTTGGCGATGTCTTGCACCAAGTTTTTAAACGCATCTCCACGTGCTACAAAGTCTGTCTCGCAGTTTACTTCTACAAGTACGCCAACTCTACCGCCTGTGTGAATATAACTGTCTACCAAACCTTCCGCCGCTACTCTCGAACCTTTGTTAGCCGCCGAAGCCATGCCTTTTTTCCGCAACCAATCCATTGCTTGGGTTAGGTCGCCTTCTGTTTCTTTTAGCGCTTTTTTACAGTCCATCATCCCCGCGCCAGTTTTTTCGCGCAGTTGTTTGACAGCTTGTGCAGATATGTCCGCCATCTTGCCTTAATCCCTACTTGAATTACAGTTATCTTTGCGCTTGTTATTGCCCTAGGGCAAACTTTAAATAAGTTTGCCCTAAAACCATTACTTTACTGACTAAATCTTTCAAAAGTTAATTCTAGTTTCAACCACCCAAACTTATAGGCTTTGAAACATTGAATTTTCTAAAGAAAGCTATGATTGAGTGTCTTCGTCATCAGGAGGTAACGAATCTGTATATCCGCTCGCCTCGTCTTCAAAGTCTTCCGCGCCTTCATACTCGTCGTAATATTCCTCCGCGCCTTCTAGCTGACCGTGACGACCTTCATAAATCGCATCAGCCAACTTACCTACTATCAACTTAATAGAGCGAATAGCGTCATCGTTAGCGGGAATAGGAACATCTACCACATCAGGATCGCAGTTTGTATCTAACATTGATACAATTTCAATGCCTAGTTTTTGGCATTCTTGAACGGCGTTATACTCCCGGCGTTGGTCTACAATTATCACTACATCGGGAATTTTCCGCATAGTTTTAATACCACCAAGGTATTTTTGCAGCTTGGTCATTTCCCGGCGCAGCATGGAAGCTTCTTTTTTAGGCAGCAAATCTAATGCCCCAGTTTCTTCCCGACGTTCTAAATCTTTCAACCGTTCGGCGCGGGTTTTAATTGTTGTCCAGTTGGTCAACATTCCACCCAACCAACGCTGGTTAATGTAATGAGCGCCACAACGACTAGCTTCTTGGGCAATAATTCCGGCAGCTTGGCGCTTAGTGCCAACAAACAAAAACTTCTTCCCTTGTTCGGCTGCTGTGCGCATATAGTTGTATGCGTCGTCCATCAATTGGGCGGTTTGTACCAAATCAATGATATGCACGCCATTACGGGCAGTATAGATGTAACGATCCATTTTAGGATTCCACCGTCGGGTTTGATGCCCGAAGTGAACTCCCGACTCCATCATTTGAGCCAATGAAACTACTGGCATATTTTTTGCTCCTATTCGGGTTAATCCTCCATCCAGGTGTATTTCTGACTAAGAAACACCCGACGAAAAAGCTGGATGTGTGAGTTTAGACAACTTTTCTAGTATATCACGAACTAACTGGTTGACGCATTTGGGCGTAAGCGGCATACACGCCTTGGACGTTATACCAGTTAAGAAAAATTCGGGCAATTTCTAGAGCTAATTGGGGCTTATTTTGGTTAATTAGCCATTGTAAAAATGGAGCCATTGTCTTTTCGTTTAGCAATCCATTTACTGATAAAATGCCCCACAAAACCCGGTGCAACGGGGTCATTTGAATCATCATCCGCACATTCCAAGTAGGATGTTTTTGATAGAATAAAACCCCCATTCGTCCCCGTTGAATTTCTTTATCTATCAGGTTAGGAACTTGAGTTAGCGCAAAAGGAGGATGCCAGTGATAGCCGATCGCATTGGGACACTTGATTAATTTTAAGCCTAATTTTTTCAGTCTTACCCCAAGTTCCAAGTCTTCCCAGCCGTAAAGTTGAAAGCGAGTATCAAATAAACCAGCAATATCCAGCCAGTGACGGGCAATTGCTACATTTCCGGTGGCAAAATAAGCCGCCGAAAAATCTGTAATTTTGTAAGGTTCAGAAGTAGGAGCATCGAAGTTACAAGTATTAATTACTCGCCCGTAAGTAAAAACGCGATCGCTCTCAGCTTCCTTTAGCGCCTCTGCGTGAGCAACCAAGAAGCTTTCCGTTACAACTAAATCGCTATCAATAAAAATAATTGTATCCCCTGTAGCTTTCTTTACGCCGAGATTACGTGCCGCCGCCGGTCCTTGATGATCTTGCAAGTAAGCTTTTACATGGGGAAAATCTGCCGCCGAAGCTTGCAGCCATTCTAAAGTGCCATCGGTTGAGCCATCATCAACTAGCACAATTTCATAACCGCTAATGCTACTATTTGCCGGAATATCTTGGTTTTCTAAGGCTTTGAGGCACTTTTGCAAAATTGGTAAGCGATCGTAAGTTGGAATAACAACACTAAAAAACACTCGTCCCCCCTAATTAATCCCACTTATCTTTAGTATGTCACTGGTTAAATTTATCCATTGCTGCAAATTTGTACCATTGCTAACTGTGAATAGGGCAAAATTAGTTAGATAATATTGACTCGTTGTTTTGCGGGAAGTAAAAATTAATGGGTCGTGCTAAAAAAGTCGTACTGGCATATTCGGGAGGAGTAGATACATCGGTTTGTATTCCTTACCTCAAACAAGAATGGGGGGTTGAAGAAGTAATTACCCTCGCCGCAGACTTAGGACAAGGAGATGAATTAGAACCAGTTCGAGAAAAAGCGCTAAAATCAGGTGCAAGCGAATCTTTAGTAGTGGATGCTACAGAAAATTTTGTTAAAGACTACGCCTTTGCAGCTTTGCAAGCAAACGCCTTGTACGAAAATCGCTATCCCCTTTCTACCGCTTTAGCTCGTCCTTTGATCGCTAAACTTTTGGTAGATGCTGCCAAAGAATACGGTGCAGATGCGGTAGCGCATGGTTGTACTGGAAAAGGTAACGATCAAGTCCGTTTTGATGTTTCTATTGCCGCTCTTAATCCTAACCTCAAAGTTTTAGCACCAGCGCGGGAATGGGGAATGAGTCGAGAAGAAACCATAGCCTATGGGGAAAAATTTGGTATTCCATCTCCAGTAAAAAAATCTTCTCCCTATAGTATCGATCGCAATTTATTAGGGCGCAGCATTGAAGCCGGGCCATTGGAAGATCCTAGCTACGAGCCATTAGAAGAAATTTATTTAATGACTAAAGCGATCGCCGATACGCCAAAGGAGCCAGAATATGTAGAAATCGGCTTTGAGCGTGGAATTCCAACATCACTAAACGGACAAGCGGCTACTTCAGTAAAACTAATCGAGCAATTAAACCAGCTTGTAGGCAATCACGGAGTCGGACGCATCGATATGGTAGAAAACCGATTAGTGGGGATTAAATCGCGAGAAATTTATGAAGTTCCGGCGCTTTTGGTGTTAATTCAGGCACACCGAGACTTAGAAAGCTTGACTTTAACTGCTGATGTCACTCATTACAAACGCGGTATTGAAGAAACCTACAGCCAAATTATTTATAACGGGCTATGGTACAGTCCCTTAAAAGCTGCTTTGGATGCTTTCATTCAAAAAACCCAAGAGCGAGTCACTGGAAGCGTAAGGATCAAGCTATTCAAAGGTAATGCCACAATTGTCGGACGTTCCTCCGCTCAGTCGCTATATACCCCAGACTTAGCTACCTACGGAGCCGATGATAAATTCGATCATAAAGCCGCCGAAGGCTTTATTTATGTTTGGGGACTACCAACGCGAATTTGGTCGCAACAAAACTCTTAATTACTAATAGAGGCGTAAACTTTTGCGCCTCTACTCACCGCTCTCTAATTTCTTAGCTTTACGAGCTTCTAGCCAAGGTGGGATAAATAGCCAAGCTGCAACCAAACCAAGGGCTACAAAAGTAAATTGACCTATCCAAGCAATTAATTGTTCTAAAGCAACAACTCGCCCGACAAAGAAGGCTAAAGTTACCATTACCAACGCCCAGGCGATCGCACCGATAAGATTATATAAAAAGAATTGCCCAAAAGGCATTTCCGCAATTCCCGCTAGTAAGCCTGAAAAAACCCTCAGTAAAGCAATAAATCTGCCAAAAAATACCGCTTTACCCGCGTTTTGAGTAAACTGAGCCTTAATTTCTTCTAACTTGGTTTCCGAAATACGCAAGAACTTACCAAGTTTAAGCAAAAAAGACCAACCCGCGTACCTCCCAATCCAGTAACCACAAGTACCGCCAATTACCGCCCCCAAGATAGCACTACTCAAAACAAACCAGTAGTTTAATTGACCGCTACCCGCTAAAAATCCGCCTACCAAGGTTACAGTTTCGCCAGGGAGAGGAATACCAAGGTTTTCTAAGAGTATTCCCCCAAAAACCGCCCAATAACCATAATGTTGAGCAATCTCTTGGATTGTTTCTAGTGAGAGGAATTCTGCCGACATTCACTCGCTGCCTTTACAAAGTTTTACTTTTCTTTATCTTGGCGCGATTAGATCGAGAGTGTCAAACTTAAATTATGCGATTGCGGGCGATCGCTCTCTACTTTCAATTTTTGCTTAAAGCCGTCATCCCTACTTCAGAATACATTTCGCCAGTTTTAATTACTGCTTCAAACCTTGGTCTAAAGGTTTGGGTTTGAGATTATTGCTTTGATCCTATAAATCTTTTGAACTTTTGTGCTAAGTAGAAACACTGTCAAAAAATCTAAGTAAGTTTCTGAAAGTAGCTTTAAGTCTAGTTTATAGCGTTTGCCCATCCAAATTAGTCTGCAATTTAACTGAAATAAGCAGGGTTTGCTTTATAAAAGCTTTACAAAAGTTACTTAAAGGGGTAAAGATTCAATAAACACTTCGGAAATTACTCAAACTTATAAAGCTATATGTTTACATAAAGGTAATTAAAACAAAAGGTGTCAAGATATCCCAACTACAATCTCTGAGCTTTCTACAAAAGCTTGATTTATTACAGAAAACTATAAAATTTTATTTTATTAGCATTTTGCGATCTCTACTTAACGTTAACTTATTGAGGTAAAAGTTAAAAATAAATAAGGGTTTTTGAATTAGTCAAATAAACTAATTGCAAATCTCTAACAACTATTAGTCAGTAACAATTTAATTAAGTATTTCAAATTAAACTTATTAATCTAGAGCGAGTGTTGAGTAAAAGCTATGAATAATACCCACCTATATCAACTAATTGTAGTTCAACCGCAGGGGCGCTTAGACTTGCAGGGAGGTAAAGCGTTAGAACAACAACTAACAAGTTTGGTAACTAATTCTCAAACACTGTTAATTGTCGATTTAGAACAAGTTGACTTTATGGATAGTTCGGGGTTAGTTGTGTTAGCAAAAGCCTTGAAAATGGCTCGTAACAGTACTTTTAGGCTTGTAATGTGTAACTTGCAACCTTCTGTCAAGCTAATTTTTGAATTGACACAACTAGATTCAGTATTTGAAATTTTTGATAACTATGCTGATGCAAAAGCAACAGTTGAGAAAATTACTTTAGTTGTTTAATCAAGATATTTATAAGTAACAAAAAGGCAAAAAATAAATTTTTTGCCTTTTTGTTATTGAAGTTGTCGGTTTAGTTAATGATTATTCTTCAGCTTCAACGTCGTCGTCTTCTGGCGTTACTTTTTCTGAAACTTCTTGCTTAATAGTCAAGTAGCGAATAACTTCTTCACTTAAGCGCATCGAGCGTTCTAAGGGAGCAATTAATGCTCCTGGCCCTTGGTAATTCATCTGAATATAAATACCTTCTCTTTGCTTACCAATTTCGTAAGCAAGGCGACGCTTACCGCGATTTTGAATTTCGATCTGCTCTGCGCCTTGTTCTTGAACAAAGGTTTGATACTTTGTAACTACTTGCTCTATTTGCTCCTCTCTTAAGTCGGGGCGCAAAATATACATTGTTTCGTAAACGATCTGCACGGGTTTTAGTCTCCTTATGGACAATTTGGCTGCTTTAACTCTATTTAAGCAACAAGGATTTTCTATTCTATCAGATTGCACCTAAAAATATTGAATTTAAGCGATTATCAATTTTAGTGACATATTTAATTTGATTGGCAGCTAAAGTAAACAATTGAAGGACAAAAAATATGCAAGTGTAAAATTGCTCACGATCTATGAATCAACTATTGAAATTAATCTTTAAGTAGGAAAAGAATTTATGGCGCAACGCTACATCCGAGTTCAAGACTTACAGGGACGAATTTATTATGGGTTATTGCAACTCAACCAAAACGTCCAAGTATTAGATGCTCCACCCTGGCTGCAAGGACAACCTATAGACTTAGAGTTAGAACCCGATCGCTATCAGGTTCTCGCCCCCTGCGCGCCTTCAAAAATTGTCGCGGTTGGTAAAAATTATGTAGCACACGCCGCCGAAATGGGGACGGACGTACCTAAAGAGCCTTTGTTGTTTTTAAAGCCATCTACAGCCATTATTCCTACAGCTAGTACGATTTTTTACCCGCCTCAATCTCAAAGAGTAGATTATGAAGGAGAATTAGCGCTAGTGATTGGCGATCGCACGTCTTGCTGTACTCCCGAACAAGCCCATAACAAAATTTGGGGTTACACCATTGCTAACGACGTAACCGCGCGGGATTTGCAACAAAAAGATAGCCAATGGACGAGAGCCAAGGGTTTTGACACCTTTTGTCCTCTAGGCCCTTGGATTGTCCGTGAATTAAATGCTGGAGCTACCTTGCAAACTTTTCTCAACGACAACCCAGAACCCGTACAATCGACATCTATTGAAAAAATGGTATTTTCTCCTGACTTTTTGGTTGCTTATATTAGTCAAATAATGACGTTGCTACCGGGAGATGTGGTGCTTACAGGTACACCTTCAGGAGTAGGAGCGTTGCAAATAGGCGATCGCATCCGCGTAGAAATTGAAGGTATTGGGCGCTTGGAAAATACTGTTGTTGCTTCCCGCCCCACAGCTATTAGTTAGCGCACCTGCATATAAACCGCTTCCGAAATTACCGGAACTTCTGCGTAACGTCCTAAAGCTGACTGAATAACTGAATAACCAACGGTAGCAACTAAGCCGAGAAATACCGTATTGCTGAGGATTTCTGCCGCAAAACTACTTCCAAAAATTTGTAAAGCCAAGTTACACAAAATCAACACAATATCGATTAAAATTGCCTGCATAGTATTGAAGCGAATAAAATGAGCAATAGATTCATTTCTCACTATTAAGAAAAACAAAGCAAAAAATACTATTAAGCCAGCAAAAGGAACATTTTGATAGATTTGAATTATTGGAAATAAAGGCGCAAAGGCTAAAGTTAACACTGGAAACTGTTGGAATAAATAATTGCTAAACAATAACAATCCTTCAACCAAGGGTAGTAAATAAGGCAAGCAAGCAAAAATTCGCTCTTTAATTGTTGTAGATCCGCGCAAACTCATGGTTGCGTTCTCCTGAAACTAGGTCTGAATAAGTTTAGGATAACGCAGATAATCAGCAGCTTTGCCCGTCGCCTTACTCGATATTTGCAATCCGAAAACCCATTAAGCACTGATACTGTTCGGGTTGCTCGACGGCGACTTTGCTAATTGCTCGACCACAACGCAATCTACCTTTACTCCAACGGGGTTGACCCGTGCGATCGGCAAGCAAACAGCTTGGACAAACGTGCTGAGGAGCAAGGATTTGATTTTCCATCAAAATCACTAACATCCCAATTTCTCCGATATAGCCCTTAATTCCAATTTAGTTTATTTTACGGTACGCGCTTAAGGAGTTTGTGAGGAAAAACACATAGTTTAATATGCTTGGAGCTTGGCGAGTAAGCGTTGGTAGCCCAAGAGATAGCAAATTAAAAGGTTATGATGAATTATTCAGCAATACAGCAGACTGGCAATTAAATACAATTGCTTTTTGCCTTGCTCAACAACTTATTCTTTTTTTGAAATTTCTAGGGATAGCCCCAGTGAGCCTAAATAACTTAGATATTCTTGCCCAAACTGACAATGTGATCGCGCTTTTAATTAACCAAGAACTCCAACGCCAGCGTGACCATTTGGAACTAATTGCTAGTGAAAATTTTACCTCATCGGCGGTACTGGCTGCCCAAGGTTCGGTACTAACTAACAAATATGCTGAAGGTCTACCAGGGAAGCGCTATTATGGCGGTTGCGAATATGTAGATAAAATCGAACAAATAGCCATCGATCGCGCCAAACAGCTATTTGGAGCGGCTCATGCTAACGTGCAGCCCCATTCAGGAGCGCAAGCCAATTTTGCCGTCTTCCTGACGCTGCTACAGCCTGGAGATACAATAATGGGCATGGATTTGTCTCATGGCGGACACCTAACTCACGGATCTCCTGTCAATGTATCGGGGAAGTGGTTTAAAGTTTGTCATTATGGCGTTAACCAAGAAACCGAACAGTTAGATTACGAACAAATCCGAGAACTAGCGTTGCAACACCGTCCCAAATTATTAATTTGCGGTTATTCGGCTTATCCGCGCATTATTGACTTTGCCAAGTTCAGACAAATAGCTGACGAAGTAGGCGCTTATTTACTCGCAGATATCGCTCACATTGCTGGTTTAGTAGCTACAGGGCTTCATCCTAACCCCATCCCTCATTGCCATGTTGTTACCACTACTACCCATAAAACTTTACGTGGGCCTAGAGGAGGTTTGATTTTGACGGGCGATGAAGAATTGGGCAAAAAGCTAGATAAATCGGTTTTTCCTGGAACTCAAGGCGGCCCGCTAGAACACGTTATTGCTGGTAAAGCAGTAGCTTTTGGCGAAGCATTAAGTAAAGATTTTAAAGTCTATTCGGCGCAAGTAATTGAAAATGCTCAAACTATGGCAACTCAATTACAAAATAGAGGCTTTAAAATTGTTTCCAACGGCACGGACAATCATTTAATGCTGGTAGACCTACGCTGCATCGAAATGACTGGAAAAGAAGGCGATAGATTAGTTAGTGGTGTTAATATTACTGCTAATAAAAACACCGTTCCCTTCGATCCGCAGTCGCCTTTCGTAACGAGCGGTTTGCGTTTGGGTACGCCAGCAATGACCACTAGAGGCATGGGAAGAATTGAATTTACAGAGATTGCCAATATAATTAGCGATCGCTTGCTCAACCCTCAAGACGAAACTGTAGCTCAAGATTGTCGAAATCGAGTGGCGGCATTGTGCGATCGTTTTCCCTTGTACCCCCATCTGACAATTCCCGTACCTGCCTTAGTCTAGATTGTAGAAACGTTCCAACAGAACGTCTCTAGTGGATTAAAAACAGAATTTTCTGCCTCAAGTGTAGTAAAGTGGTGGCAATTTTGCCCAAAAATTCTGGATCGGCACGGTTTAGCCGATGATTTATTCAACTTATCTCCCCTTTTACGTCTGCTATTGCAAATTATCTTTGCTGCTTTAGCTTGGATCGTGGGCGTACATATTAATTTTCTCAGTATTCCTTGGCTTGGGCTAGTACAAATGGGCGCTCTGAGTCTACCCATTACCGTAATTTGGCTTGTAGGCATGGCTAACGCTATTAATTGGATTGATGGTTTAGATGGATTGGCGGCAGGAGTATCGGGCATTGCAGCGGTAGTAATGCTGATTGTGACTTTATTTATGCAGCAAAGCGCTGCGGCACTAATTGCGGCGGCTTTAGCGGGGGGAGCGCTGGCATTTTTGCGCTACAACTTCAACCCCGCACAAATTTTTATGGGGGATGGTGGAGCCTATTATATGGGCTTTACTTTAGATGGAGTCGGTATAGTAGGTTCAGTTAAAGGTACGGCAGTGACGGCGGTATTACTTCCCTATCTAATTTTGGCTGTGCCAATTGTCGATAGGTCTGCCGTAATTGTAACCAGGTTGCGGAAGGGAAAATCGCCTTTTCTTGCCGACAAAAGTCATCTCCATGACTGTTTGCTGCAAGCTGGGTTGTCTCATCGTCTAACGGTGTTATTTATTTACGCCTTGACGACATTGTGGGTTGGTAGTTTGGCGTTGGCTTTTGCTGGGATACCTAGTGGTTTTGCTTATGCAATAGCCACAAGTTCTTTGCCTAGTTATGCTAGTTGGCACGCTTGGCGACACGCTCGGCGACACGCTCGGCAATCTTGATAATTGATAATTAAGCTAAAAATTATTTATGAGTGCGGAAATTATTTGTGTAGGTACGGAGTTATTACTAGGCAGCATACTTAACAGTAACGCCCAGTTTTTAGCTACACAGTTGGCAAGTATGGGAATTAGTCATTACTATCAAACGGTAGTTGGCGACAATCCAAGCAGAATCAAGCAAGTAGTGGAAGTAGCAATTTCTAGAACCGAAGACGCTGCAAAACAAGCACAATTGCTGATTTTTACAGGTGGGCTTGGTCCCACTCCTGACGATCTGACTCACGAAACTTTGGCGGATTTTTTTGGTGTAAAGCTGATAGAGCATCCCGAAATTGTTGCTGATATTACTAATAAATACGCCCAGCGCGATCGCTTAATGACCCCTAGCAACCGCAAGCAGGCTTTACTACCCCAAGGTGCGGAGGTTTTACCTAATGAGAGCGGAACTGCCCCTGGAGTCATTTGGGAACCCCGCCCTGGACTAATTATTTTTACCTTCCCTGGCGTACCCTCAGAAATGCGCCAAATGTGGAGGCACTGTATCCCTTACTTGCAAAGTCGCGGTTTTGGTCGAGAACTTATTTACAGCCGGACTTTGAAGTTTTGGGGGATTGCAGAATCGGCTTTAGCTGAAAAGGTAGCTCCGTTTTTTGACCTTTCTAACCCTACTGTTGCTCCTTACGCGAGTTTGGGAGAAGTAAAGTTGCGGCTTTCGGCTTTAGCTACTTCTATTGCCCAAGCAGAGGAAATAGTACAACCTGTTGCCGAACAACTAAAACTAATTGCTGGAAAACACTACTTCGGCGCTGACGATGACACTCTAGCCTCTGTTGTCGGGCAGCTACTACTTGGCTTGGGTCAAACTCTAAGCGTAGCGGAGTCTTGCACGGGTGGAGGCTTGGGACAGATGCTAACTACTGTACCGGGAAGCTCGCAATATTTTCTTGGCGGGGTAATTTCCTACGACAATCGGGTCAAAACTTCTTTACTCAAAGTAGATAGTCAAGATTTGGCAGCAAAAGGAGCAGTAAGTGCGACAGTTGCCGAACAAATGGCATTGGGAGTAAAAAACTTACTTGGCACTACTTGGGGATTAAGCATTACAGGTATTGCAGGTCCTGATGGCGGTAGCGATAATAAACCTGTAGGGCTAGTTTATATTGGTTTGGCAGGGGAAAATAGTCAAGTAAGAAGCTTTGAGTTTCGCTTTGGAGCTACTAAAGACCGGGCTTTGATTCGTCACCTCAGCCTTTGCACCGCTCTTAATTGTTTACGGTATCAACTATTAGAAGCATAATTCACCTAAATGGATTAAGATATATGTATAAATGTTAAAAAAACTTATTTTAATCTTAGTTGCCTCTCTTTAGTAAGATGAATCTGCTCTAGAGCCTCGTGATAAGCTTAAGATAATCTAATGTATCGCAAGATTTCGTTGTTTTTAACGTAAATTAGAAAACTAAACAGATATTGTAGGAGCAGTCGGCTCAATGGACTACATTGAAAAGGTATTGGAAAAGCTAAAAGACTGGGCGCGTAAGCTGATAGAAACATTGTTAGGGCCAGAACCAGAGCCAGAACCAGAGCTTATCCCTATTCCTGTTAACGATCGCCGTCGTTAGTGTAGTATCGTGCAGACGATAGAGTCGTTAAAACTGTTTAGTATTTTGGTGCTGCACGGCCCAAACCTAAATCTGTTAGGGAGACGCGAACCAGGAATTTATGGCTCCGTCACCCTAGAAGAAATCGATCGCTTGTTAGTGACAGAAGCATCTATGCTACAAGCAAAGGTTTATTGTATGCAGTCAAACCACGAGGGCGTACTAATTGACGCTATCCACAACGCCGACGAGCATCAAGGAATTTTGATTAATGCGGGTGCTTATACTCACACCAGCGTAGCAATTCGAGATGCAATTTCTGCCGTGAAAAAGCCCACCGTAGAAGTTCATTTGAGCAATATCTACCAGCGCGAAACCTTCCGCCATCACTCGTACATTGCCCCAGTTGCTATTGGGCAAATTAGCGGCTTTGGGGCAGAAAGTTATCGATTGGGATTACAGGCGCTAATACATTATTTATCTACAAAGTAAATAGAGAATTAGCAAGTAAATTAAATTTATGGCATTGCTAAAAGATTGACGATCGCTAAGGAGCGGCTGACGAAAAGACAAATTTTTTTATTTCACCTTCGTCCTCTCTTACTCGTTCATCCCCTTGGCAATTACCTAGTCAACAACGCCAAAGAGCGTTTGCTAATTTTATAACTTCTGGTAGCTTGAAACTATGCGTCACTCAATAACTAGCCGATTTCGTGGCACTTTATTAGGCGCAACCTTAGAAGAAAAAATTTCTCACCAAGTTCAATCTCCTCCGATCGCCGAACTACTAACTCTAGGGATGCAAAGTTTGGTAGAGTTAGGTTGCTTCGAGTACCGAAGCTGGCTTGAAAAGCTGTTAATGGCAAAATTAACCCCTTTGCAAGCTATTATTGCCACTTTACCTTTAGCGCTTTTTTACCACGACAACAAAATTAAATTAAGTGCCAACTTGCTATCGGTAGCTAGTATTTGGTCGTCGGAAATAATTATTAGAGAGAGTATATTAGCTTTGGGGTATGCGATCGCTCAAGCTTTGACAGAGAAACTTGTACCTCATAAATTAATCTCCCAAATAGTTGAATTTGTAGGCGCGCCGAATACTGACTTGGTAGATAAATTAATTCAAGTTCAAAACCTACTAGAGCAAAAAGCTGGGTTAGAAACAACTATTATTCAATTGGCACCAAATAGCAGTTCAGTGACGGCATCAATTGCCTTTGCGCTTTATTGTTTTTTGAGTACGCCAGAAGATATTAGTCTTAGTATAAAAAGGAGTAGGCGATCGCCCGGTGCCAGCAGTGCCATTGTTGGCGCGCTATCGGGGGCTTATAACGGTGTTTATAGCATTCCTAGTAGTTGGCGAATTAGCGTAGACCTGCAAACCAGCGCCCAGATAGAAATGTTACAATTGTCAGACTCTCTAGTTGCTGTATGGTCAGGAGTGTACGACAGCAAAACAAAACCACTATCTACGGCGGTGGCTGCACCGCGAGTTATTCGTTCGCGTTGAGTAATTTAGCTTTAGCAGAAGACAAATTAGCCGTTGGGCAGCAGATAATTTAAAAAATTGGAAGTTTGCGAGTGGGCATCGCGCCTAAAGGTAAGTATTCATAGTGTCACCACTGGAATTAATAACCAAAAATTGTTTTTTTGTTTACTTTCTAGCAGACGACTGGCAATAGTAGGTAATGAAAAAACTGCGTTTGTTTAATCAAAAGCACCAAAGGCAAACACAAAAGTTGTTACGCCACTCCTTGGCAATCCCAGAAAGCCAAAAGACAAAAAAGTTGACATTTTGGAGTTCTGTTGTTGCTACCGGGTTAAAACTTTGGCGGGGTGCGCAAAAGTATCATTCTGTAGCAGTTTTTTGTTTAGCCGCGATCGCTCTAACTACAGTTTTGGGACATAGATTCTACAATCAACCGCGATTAGCTGTGGGAACAATTGCCCCGCAAACAATTACCGCCCCTTATAACGTTCGTGTAGAAGATATTGAAACCACAAAAGCCGAACGTAAAGCCGCCCGCACCATTGCTGCACCCGTACTAAAGATTGATGAATTAGCAAACCAGCAAGTTCAAGCGCAGCTGCAAAAAATTCTCGACACAAGCAACGAAAGTCGGCTAATAGCTGGGAGTTTTCCGTTTGTAAAAACGTCGGAGTTATCAATTTCCGTACAACGTTATTTGCGTAGCTGTCCAGAATCAGAATGGAAGTTAGTAGTAGCAACTTTTAAGGCGCAAGTAGCTAGTAAAAATCAGGTAGATACGCTAGCAAACAGTCCCGCCGTAGAAGCAATTATAGAATTGCAAGCCCAAAGCTTACAAACTTCACCGGAAACAGTAGCTAAATTAATTAATAAAATTACTCAAATTCGGCAAAAATACGTCCAAGCCCAAACAAAACTTGCCCAAAACCCCAGCAATATTAAAGCATTTTCAGATAATGTCTTGCTGGAATTATCAGATGAGGAGTGGAAAAAAACTCAGGAGGCAATTAATAGCAGTAGCGATCGCATTTTAACTCAAGGAATTACACCGGGGCTACCGCCAGATATTATTCAAGCTGCCGTAGATATTCAACTAAAATCTGCCAACGTTAATAGTTCGTTACCAAAAACTGCCGAAACCTGGGCAAAAAAGTTACTAATTGGCGTTTTACAGCCAAATTTAATACAAGATGAGGAGAAAACAAAATATCAAGCCGAACAAGCCGCTCTAGCTGTAAACACTGTAATGTTAGAGGTACAGCAAGGCGAAATTATTGTAAAAGCTGGGCAAGAAATCGATCGTGCTGCCTTTGTATTATTAGATCGTTTTGATTTGAGTCGGCGGGAAATTCGCTGGTACGGTCTGTTGCAACTAGGACTATTTGTAACGGCAGCTTTGGGCATTTTTGTTCTAATCAAAAGACAGCTAGGTTGTAACTTACAGCAGCGCGATCGCATTTTAGTCATGTTGTTGACTTTGAGTACAATGTTGCTGGCAACTTTAGGCATAAACTATACAAGTTTGCCAGCAATTGGCTTGCTATTGGGCAGCTTCTACGGACGCTCTTTGGGGCTGACAGTTATCGCTCTCATCACCGTGCTATTGCTAGGTAGCTTGGATATCAATGTAGGATACCTGCTGGTAGGGGTAGCCGGGGGGATACTTGCCAGTAGTTTAGCGGGAAAAATGCGATCGCGTGAAGAATTAGCTTTATTAGGTGTTGCTGTTGGTTTAACCGAATCTACTACTTTTTTGCTCGTAGATTTTATCAGCGACAAAACAAATATGGGCTGGTACGAGACTTCCCAACAAGCAGGATTGGTGGGGCTTTCGGGGTTAGCTTGGAGTATTGTGGCGATCGGTTTAAGCCCTTATTTAGAGTATCTATTTGACCTCGTAACTCCCATTCGGTTAGCAGAACTTGCCAATCCCAATCGACCGCTCTTGAAACGTCTGGCAACGAACGCTCCTGGCACTTTTCAACACACTTTATTTGTATCGACTTTGGCAGAGGCGGCGGCGAAGGAACTTTCTTGCAATGTAGAATTAGTGAGGGCAGGGACTTTTTATCACGATATTGGTAAATTACACGATCCTCAAGGATTTATTGAAAATCAAATGGGCGGCCCAAACAAGCACGACGAAATTAATAATCCCTGGTTGAGTGCGGAAATTATTAAAAAGCACGTCAGCGCTGGCTTAGTTATGGCGCGTAAATACCATTTACCCAAAGCTGTTAGAGCATTTATTCCCGAACACCAAGGCACGATTTTGATTGCTTATTTTCATCACCAAGCAAAGCAATTAGCTGCCGAAACTGCTAATCCCACTGTTGTTGTAGACGAAAAAGATTTTCGCTACGATGGGCCAATTCCCCAATCGCCGGAAACGGGGCTGGTAATGTTAGCCGATGCTTGCGAAGCGGCATTAAGAAGCTTAAAAGATGCGACTTATGAAGAAGCTTTAGCAATGGTTAACAAAATATTGCGATCGCGCTGGCAAGATAATCAGATGATAGATTCGGGACTAACCCGCGAGCAAATGTCTCGCATTGGCGAAATTTTTGTTGAAGTTTGGTTGCAATTTCATCACAAACGAATTGCCTACCCCAAAGCCGCTAATAACTGAGTTTTTCTTTAATAATAAATACTAAATTTCTCTCCCCCCTTGCCAACTGCCCCACACAGTCAGACACTAAACTTGGGAGTTGATTGGCAGTAAGAACAGTTATTTATGAAAAAAGTATTATCGATCATTTTAGGGGGCGGTGCAGGCACTCGGCTTTACCCCCTAACCAAGCTACGCGCCAAGCCCGCCGTACCGTTAGCAGGTAAATATCGTCTCATCGATATTCCTGTTAGTAATTGCATCAATTCAGAAATTTACAAAATTTATGTCCTGACGCAATTTAACTCCGCCTCTCTCAATCGTCACATTGCCCGTGCCTATAGTTTTGCTGGATTTACCGAGGGCTTTGTCGAAGTATTAGCCGCCCAGCAAACCCCAGAAAACCCTAATTGGTTTCAAGGTACAGCCGATGCGGTGCGTCAGTATATTTGGTTATTGGAGGAATGGGGCGTTGATGAATACCTGATTTTGTCGGGAGATCATCTGTATCGCATGGATTACCGCCTATTCGTGCAGCGTCACCGCGAAACTGGGGCAGATATAACTCTTTCGGTTGTTCCCATTTCTGAGCGTTTGGCGTCCGACTTTGGGTTAATGAAAATTGACAACAAGGGGCGAATAATTGATTTTAGCGAAAAGCCCAAGGGCGAACAGTTGCGCCAAATGCAGGTAGATACAACGATTTTGGGTTTGACTAAAGAGCAGGCACAGCAAAAACCCTATATTGCTTCAATGGGGATTTATGTCTTTAAAAAAGAAGTTTTAATTAACCTCTTGAAAAATTCTTTAACTCAAACCGATTTTGGGAAAGAGATTATTCCGGCGGCGGCAAAGGATCTTAACGTTCAGGCTTACTTGTTCAATGGCTATTGGGAAGATATCGGGACGATAGAGGCATTTTATGAGGCTAATTTGGCGCTGACAAAGCAGCCACACCCGCCTTTTAGCTTTTATGATGAAGAAGCCCCAATCTACACCCGTTCGCGTTATTTGCCTCCTAGTAAGCTGCTAGATTGCCAGGTGACAGAATCAATTATTGGGGAAGGTTGTATTTTAAAACGCTGTCGAATTCAGCATTCAGTGCTGGGAGTGCGATCGCGCATTGAAGAAGGTTGTACCATTGATGACTCTCTAATTATGGGTGCGGACTTTTATCAACCCTTTGCAGAAGAACAATCTCAGTGCGAAAGTACGCAAATTCCTTTGGGGATTGGTTCAAATAGCACCGTTCGCCGCGCCATAATTGACAAAAATGCCCGAATTGGCTGCGATGTCCAAATAATTAATAAAGATCGCGTCCAAGAAGCTGAGAAAGAAAGTCAAGGTTTCTATATTCGTAGTGGCATTGTTGTAGTGCTAAAAAATGCCGTAATCAAGGATGGGATGGTCATCTAAAACTTAACTCCTCGTCAATCGTTCTCTAGATGTATGTTGCAAGCCTCAGTAAGCACAGTAGAATCGCATTTATAGGCGATCGGGTGGCAGGGCTGAGGCGATGCAAATATTAGATAATTCTCTTTTATTAGAACAAGAATTAAAATTCCGCCAGTTGCAGGGACATCTGCGCGACTTTTGGCATACGGTAGAGGATTTCGATCGCAGCGATGGAGATATTTTAGTAATTCCTTCTCTCAGTTTAGATCGGCGGGAATTATTAAAAATTGATGGCGTTCACCACTACGAAGAAAGATTATTATTTTCCCTGATTCGCCTGCAAAATCCCCGCACGCGCTTAATTTATGTTACGTCTCAACCTCTACATCCCAGCGTCATAGATTACTATTTGCAGTTGTTGCCAGGAATACCTTTTTCTCACGCGCGCGATCGCTTACTATTACTTTCTACTTACGATTCTTCTAACAAACCCCTAACTCAAAAAATCTTAGAACGTCCTCGGTTGATAGCGCGATTGCGTCAAGCTTTACGCCCTGGAAAGTCTTTTATGATTTGTTATAACTCCTCCAATTGGGAGCGAGATTTATCTGTAGCAATCGGCGTTCCGTTGTATGCCTCCGATCCTAGCTTGCAAATTTGGGGAACAAAAAGCGGTAGCAGACAAATATTTGCCGAAAGTAAGATTCCTTACCCCGATGGTACTAACGAAAGCTTGTGGAATGTAGAGGAATTAGTTGCAGCCATTAGCAAACTATGGGAACAAAAGCCGCAATTAAAACGCATGGTAGTTAAACTCAATGAAGGAATTTCTGGGGAAGGGAATGCTTTATTTGATTTAAGACCAATTCAAAATATTTCTCCACAAGAAAAGCCTGAAGCTATTAAGCAACAGTTACAGCAAATGCGCTTTCAGGCAAAATCGGAAAATTGGGATAATTTTTCGGGGCGAATTCCTGAAATTGGGGCAATAGTAGAGGAGTTTGTCGAAGGAGAAGAAAAGCGCAGTCCTAGCGTTCAAGGGAGAATTACCCCCAATGGTGAAGTAGAAATATTATCTACCCACGACCAGATTTTGGGCGGCCCCGACGGACAAATTTATCTTGGTTGTCGCTTTCCCGCAGATAATGCTTACCGGATGCGGATTCAAGATTTGGGGTTACAAGTTGGGAGAGTATTAGCAGAAAAAGGCACATTAGAGAGATTTGGAGTTGATTTTATTGCCGTTCGTCACCCAAATATTGATGGCGATAAATGGGATATTCAAGCGATCGAAATTAATTTGCGTAAAGGTGGTACTACTCACCCGTTTATGACCTTGAAACTATTAACCAACGGACGTTACGACCTTTCCACCGGACTATTTTATAGCCAGCAGGGACGGGAAAAATATTACACTGCCACCGATAACTTGCAAAAAGAACGCTACAAAGGGTTGTTACCCAACGATTTGATGGATATTATTGCCACCAATCGGCTGCATTTTGACTCTGGCACAGAAACGGGTATAGTTTTTCACTTAATGGGTTGCCTTTCAGAGTTTGGCAAGCTTGGAGTCACAAGTATTGGCGATTCTCCCCAACAAGCGCAGGAAATTTACAACCGCTTAGTTAAAGTGCTAGATGAAGAAACGCGCAGTTTTAGCGAATCAGACTTGGCTTTTAATCATAATTTTGTCTAACATTACAAAATTGGATTGTGGACGGTAACTAATTTCGTTCCATCGGGAAAAGTTGCTTCTACCTGTACGTCGGCGATCATTTCTGGTATGCCTTCCATTACCTCATCTCGCGTGAGTAAAGTTGTGCTATAACTCATTAATTCTGCAACAGTACGCCCATCTCTAGCGCCTTCTAAGATGGCTGCGGAAAGGTAAGCCACAGCTTCAGGATAATTTAGCTTTAAGCCTCTTTGCTTACGTCTTTCGGCAACCATTGCCGCCGTAAAAATTAGTAATTTGTCTTTTTCCTGGGGTGTAAGTTGCATAATTCCTTTTCGAGCGTCTAGAAATATAGTTTAGGGCAAAAGAAAAGCTATATTCAGCGTCTTCTTCGTAAACCAATTTTTGAAAATTATGCCAATTTCAGCAACGCCGTCAAAAGACTCATGTAAAAATATTACGCTTTATTGTTTTATTTCTTTACACTGCTCGATTAGGGTAGCTATTAAGCCCGTCCACCCTGTTTGATGACTTGCACCTAATCCTGCACCATTATCGCTATGAAAATACTCGTGAAAAAGCATCAAGTCGCGCCAATGAGGATCGGTTTGAAACTTTGCTACGCCACCATTGAAAGGGCGCTGATTAAAATTATTTTTGAGAAAAAGCCCCATCAGCCTCTGGGATAATTCTGTTGCTACTTGCTGAAGATTCAGCATTTGCCTTGAACCTGTAGGACACTCCACTAAAAAGTCATCGCCTAAGTAGTTATAAAAGTTTTGTAGTGATTCAATGATTAAATAATTAATCGGAAACCAAATAGGTCCGCGCCAGTTGGAATTACCACCAAATAAAGCTGTTTTTGACTCGGCTGGTTCGTAATCTACTCGATACTCAGTGTCGTCGATATGGAGAATGTAAGGATGAGACTTGTGGTATTTAGAAACTGAGCGAATGCCGTAGGGACTTAAAAATTCTTTTTCGTCTAACATTTTGTGCAGAATGCGGCGCAGTTTGTCGGGATAGGCGATCGCTAATTGTCTTCTTGCGCCCACTCCTAAAGTTTCCATGCAAGCAACGTTTCTTTTCAAATCGGGACGATTGTTGATAAACCAATCCATCCGCCGTTTGAAATTGGGTAGCTGGTTTAAGGTTTCTGGTTCTAAAGTTGCGATCGCAAACAAGGGAATTAGCCCTACCAAACTGCGTACTTTCATTTTGCATTGGCGATCGCCCTGAAATTGCAGCGCATCGTAGTAAAAACCATCTTCTTCATCCCATAAAGAGATTTTGCTATTACCAATTCCATCCATAGCTTCAGCAATTCGCAAAAAATGCTCGTAAAACTTACTTGCAATATCTTCGTAGGCTGAGTTTTCTTTTGCTAATTCCAAGGCAATAGTCAGCATATTTAAGGCATACATCGCCATCCAGCTTGTGCCATCAGCTTGTTGAATATAACCGCCTATGGGTAACTTTGAACTGCGATCGAAAACGCCAATATTATCCATGCCTAAAAAGCCACCTTGAAAGATGTTTTTTCCTTCTACATCTTTGCGATTTACCCACCAAGTAAAATTTAGTAATAGCTTCTGAAATACCCTTTCTAAAAACGAGCGATCTGAGCGTCCATATATTTGTTTTTCGATCTGATAAGTGCGCCAAGTTGCCCAAGCATGAACGGGGGGATTGACATCGCCAAAAGTCCATTCATAAGCTGGCAATTGTCCGTTTGGGTGCATATACCATTCTCTTGTTAAACGGCTTAACTGGCGTTTGGCAAAATCAGGATCGATAGTAGCTAGAGGAATTACATGAAAAGCCAAATCCCAGGCTGCATACCAGGGGTATTCCCATTTATCTGGCATGGAAATAATATCATTATTAAATATATGTACCCATTCACTATTTCTAATACTGATACGTTCTTTCGGTGGCGGTGGAGTATTGGGATCGCCTTTCAACCAATCTTCTACTACATAGTAATAAAATTGCTTGCTCCACAACATTCCGGCGTAAGCTTGGCGCTGAATGTTGCGCTCGTCTGAAGAGAATTTATCAGCAGAAATATGGTAATAAAATTCGTCAGCTTCAGTTTGACGAATTTGAAATATGTTATCAAATTCTTCATCTTTTAACTGTGACGAATCACTAAGGCGCAGGCAGATAGTTTCTGTCTCTCCTGGCTTAACTGATAAGGTGTAGTGAGCGGAAACTTTAGTACCAGTTAAATCGGGATTTACCGTTGGCTTTTTATGGATTAAATAGTCGTTAATTCCATCTTTTACATAAGGTGAAGCATTAGGCGTATTAAATAACTTTTGATTGTTGGTTTCATTTTCTGTAAATAGTAAATTAGTTTTACCTTTGCAATACAACCAGCGATCGCCTAAAGTGGGATGAGAAGCTTCGACAATACTAAAATCATCGTTAGATTGAGCTACTTTTAGCAGAGGTTTATGATGTTTAGTATTCCAAGACCAATAATTTCTAAACCAAAGCGTAGGCAACAAATGTATCGGTTTTTCTTCCGCTCCTCGGTTGGTAAGGGTAATTTTAATTAAAATATCTTCAGGAGAATTTTTGGCATATTCTACCAGCACATCAAAGTAGCGATCGCACTCAAAGATACCAGTATCAATTAATTCAAATTCTGGCATAGTGCGATCGCGCTGTTTATTTCCTTCGACTAATTCTTGGTATGGAAAAGCAGCTTGGGGGTATTTATACAAACACTTCATATAAGAATGAGTGGGAGTATTGTCTAAATAAAAATAATATTCCTTGACATCTTCGCCATGATTGCCTTCATTACCAGACAAACCGAATAATCTTTCTTTAATAATTGGATCTTTGCCATTCCACAATGCGAGCGCAAATTGCAGCCTTTGATGATTGTCAGAAATACCTGCAATTCCATCTTCTCCCCAACGGTAAGCGCGAGATCGAGCTTGGTCGTGAGGAAAATAATCCCAAGCCGCACCATCGGGGCTATAGTCTTCCCTTACCGTACCCCATTGGCGTTCGGCTAAGTACGATCCCCAACGTCTCCAATAGCCTGTGCGATCGCGATCGGCTTGCAATCTTGCTTCTTCTTGAGTCATGGTTTGTTGCTTTGTGCTGCACTTGCTATATTACTACTCAGATTTTTGGGTGTTGCCTATCCCTTGATGGAAATAAGCTAATTGTTTTTGGCTAAAATTAAAAGCGGGACAAAAGCGATTTGTTGAAGTTACAAGACGAATTGTCAATACGGTAACAGTAACAAAAAATGTAATTATTATTCCCTAAATCCGCCGGATAATTTTTTGGTGCTGGTGCAAGTACCAAAGACGGAAACTTTAGAGAATGTAACAACATTCCCAAGCAATGTTTTAAGTGTGGCTTAAAAGAACAACGGGTGATAGTTACAATACTTAAAGTTTAGCTACTTCTATGTAGTGAAGTTATTTACGGTTTGATTGCTGTGACTCAATCTCAACAAATCATATTACTATTGATAACTACTCCAATAAAATAACCGCAATCTTTACTTACAGCAATTTGAGATCAAGCAAGCCACAAAGAGATAAAGTAAAGATAGGAAAAAAGAAGGTTAATCAGAGTTGGCAGCATATTCCATTGACTTACGAGAAAAGATATTAAAAGCGTGGCAAAACAAAGAATATAGCCAAAGAGAATTAGCCAAACGATTTAAAGTCAGTT
>JAESGR010000397.1_pt1 | contig 37550 bp, 45 predicted proteins | sample 9269771 | NCBI WGS metagenome assembly JAESGR01 (sample SAMN15739572, study PRJNA653492) | algae metagenome | isolation source: Chroococcus sp. CMT-3BRIN-NPC107 and co-occurring heterotrophs from well... | place: USA: Clark Mountains Wilderness, California | collected 2010-04-18 | reverse complement strand
TGGTGGTGACGCTGATCGCCCCCATCGCCATGGAGCAGGGCCTGCGCTTTGCCATCCGCGAAGGCGGCCGTACCGTCGGTGCCGGCGTCGTCGCCAACGTGATCCAGTAAACTTTCTCCGGCAGCGGCATCGTCGTCACGATGTCGCTGCCGTTCGTACGCTGCCGCTTGCAGCCCGGGCCGGTTCTCGCTAGAGACAGCCGCCACGCAGGCTGGTGACGGCAAGCGTACCCTTCGTTGCGGTCTCGACCGTGGCGATAGGTGGTGCAGGAGCGTAGCTCAATTGGTAGAGCACCGGTCTCCAAAACCGGGGGTTGGGGGTTCGAGCCCCTCCGCTCCTGCCAGCACCTGATCAACCCAACGGGATCCGAGCACGGATGGTGAGAGTTTCGCCCGCGCAGTTCCTCCGGGAAGTGCGCCAGGAGATGGCCAGGGTCACCTGGCCGTCGCGCAAGGAGACGCTCTACACGACCGCGAGCGTGCTCGCGATGTCGGCCGTCGCCGCGATCTTCTTCTTCCTCGTCGATCAGATCATTTCGTACGCGATCCGTCTGATCCTCGGCCTGGGGGTCTGATGTCGAAGAAGTGGTACATCATCCACGTCTACTCGGGCTTCGAGAAGAAGGTCCGCGAGGCGATCCAGGAGCAGAGCGCTCAGAAGGGGCTCAGCGAGGCCTTCGAAGAGATCCTCGTGCCGATGGAGGAGATCGTCGAGGTCAAGCGCGGCAAGAAGGTGCCGTCCGAGCGCAAGTTCTTCCCGGGCTACGTGCTCGTGAAGATGGACCTCAACGACGAGACATGGTCGCTGGTCCGGAACATTCCGAAGGTGACCGGCTTCCTTGGGGGCAGCGGCAAGCCGCAGTCGATCCCGGAAGCCGAGGCGCTTCGGATCCACCAGCAGATCCAGGAGGGCACCGAGCATCCGAAGTCCACCGTGGCTTTCGTGATCGGTGAACAGATTCGCGTGGCGGACGGACCGTTCGCCTCGTTCAACGGAACGGTCGAGGAGGTCGACGAGGCGAAGCAGCGCCTCAAGGTCTCCGTCTCGATCTTCGGCCGGGCCACCCCGGTCGATCTGGAATTCGGTCAGGTCGAGAAGGTCTGACCGGAAGGCGCGGGAGCCCTGGAAAGCCGGGGCGTCGAACCGCTAAGCTCTGATGAAGGAGTGATTGTTTGGCAAAGAAGATCACCGGGTACATCAAGCTGCAGGTACCCGCAGGCAAGGCCAACCCGAGCCCGCCGATCGGCCCGGCCCTGGGTCAGCGCGGCCTGAACATCATGGACTTCTGCAAGAAGTTCAATGCAGAGACGCAGAATGTCGAGGTCGGCACGCCGCTGCCGGTGATCATCACCGCGTTCGGCGATCGCACCTTCACCTTCGTGATCAAGACCCCCCCGGTCTCGTTCTTCCTCAAGCAGGCAGCGAACCTCAAGTCGGCGAGCAAGACTCCCGGCCGCGGCGCGAATGCCGGCCAGGTCTCCATGGCCCAGTGCCGTGAGATCGCCGAGAAGAAGATGAAGGACCTGAACGCCCACGACCTCGACGCAGCGACGAAGATGATCGTCGGGTCGGCGCGGTCCATGGGCCTGGGCGTGACGGAGTAACGATCATGGCGAAGGGTAAGCGGCTAACCAAGGCCGCGGGCAGCGTCGACCGCGCCAAGCTCTACGACCTTCCCGAGGCGGTCAGCCTCGTGAAGGGCAACGCCACGGCGAAGTTCGACGAGACGATCGAGCTGTCGATGAACCTGGGCGTCGATCCGCGCCATGCCGACCAGATGGTCCGCGGCACGGTCAACCTGCCGCACGGCACGGGCAAGACGCTGCGGGTCGCAGTATTCGCCAAGGGCGACAAGGCCGAGGAGGCCCGTGCTGCCGGCGCCGACATCGTGGGTGCCGAGGATCTCGCGGAAGCGATCCAGGGCGGCCAGATCGACTTCGACCGCTGCATCGCCACCCCCGACATGATGGGCGTGGTCGGGCGGCTGGGCCGCGTGCTCGGTCCCCGTGGGCTGATGCCGAATCCGAAGCTCGGCACGGTCACACCGAACGTCACCCAGGCCGTGCGTGACGCCAAGGGCGGCCAGGTGCAGTTCCGCGTCGAGAAGGCCGGCATCATTCACGCGGGCGTGGGCAAGGCCTCCTTCGACGAGGACAAGCTGGTCGACAACGTGAAGGCGATCGTCGACGCGGTGACGAAGGCGCGGCCGAGCGGGGCCAAGGGAACCTACCTCAAGCGCGCTCACCTCAGCTCCACGCAGGGGCCGGGGGTGAAGCTCGAGGTGGGCGGCATCCTCGGATAATCGCTGCACGAGCCTACGGAACCTCTTGCATTCACGCCGCAGCTGATTAAGTTGCTGCGTCTCGCAAGACGCACCGTCCGGCTCGTCAGCGCCGTCGTCAGGATGACGGTGCCGTTCGGCGTGCCGATTGCGTCACGCCATTGAGACTAGGAGCCCGGTCGGGATCGACTTCGGGTCGTCCGGACCAAGTGCATCGGAGGCTCTGGTGCTTCGAGCTGAGAAAGCGCAGGTCATCACAGACCTGAACGCTGTGTTCAAGGAAACGGGAGTGGTGGTCGTCACGCAGTATCGTGGCATGACCGTTCCCGAGATGTCGACGTTGCGGTCGCAGATGCGGCAGCAGGGTTGCTCGTTCAAGGTGACCAAGAACCGGTTGACCGCCCTCGCATTGGCGGACACCGGCTTTGCTGGTCTCGTGCCGCTCTTCAAGGGACCGACCGCGGTCGCGTACTCGCGCGATCCGGTGGCGGCCGCCAAGGTGGCGGTCGACTATGCCAAGAAGAACGACAAGCTTCAGATCGTTGGCGGTGGTCTTTCCGGGTCGATCCTTTCGGCCGACCAGGTGAGAGCGCTGGCCGAGCTGCCGTCGCTGGACGATCTCCGGGCGAAGCTCATCGCGATCATCAATACCCCGGCCTCGCGTCTCGTGGGTGTGTTGCAGGCGCCGGGCGGACAGCTCGCCCGTCTGCTTCGGGCAAAGAGCGATCAGGGCTGATCCGCTCGAGGCATTTTGGGGTCCAGGCGGACCTGCGGTGAACATTGTGGTCCGAGTGGACCGCGCGTGAAGGTAGTGGAGTAGAAGTCGTTATGGCGAACCTGCATCAGATCGTCGAGGACCTGTCGAGCCTGACCGTTCTCGAGGCTGCCGAACTGGCGAAGCTCCTCGAGGAGAAGTGGGGCGTCTCGGCCGCGGCGCCGGTCGCCGCCGTCGCCGCTGGCGGTGGTGCCGCCGCGCCGGCCGCTCCGGTCGAGGAGCAGACCGAGTTCGACGTGATCCTGGCCAGCGCCGGTGCTCAGAAGATCAACGTGATCAAGGAAGTGCGCGCGATCACGAGCCTTGGCCTGAAGGAAGCCAAGGACCTGGTCGAAGCGGCTCCCAAGGCCGTCAAGGAGGCCGTGTCGAAGGACGAGGCCGCCAAGATCAAGGCTCAGCTCGAGGGTGCCGGCGCCACCGTGGAGATCAAGTAATCTCCAGTCGCGCCGCGACTCGTCTTTTTGTCCTGAAGCCGTCGGTGCGCGCACCGACGGCTTTCGGCGCTGCCGGCATCGCCACGCGGGTGGCAATTCCCGGTTGATCTCTTATATGCTGGAAGGCTCCGCGCCTTCCGGCCCGTTTCCAGTTTCGATCAGCGAAGGCCCGTCATGCCCCAGACGTTCACCGCTCGCAGACGGATCCGCAAGAGCTTCGGTCGCATTCCCGAGATCGCCGTGATGCCGAACCTCATCGAGGTTCAGCGTCAGTCCTACGAGGCGTTCTTGCAGCGCGACACGCGGCACGCGGACCGGGTCCTGCATGGACTGGAGGAAGTGTTCCGGTCGGTGTTCCCGATCAAGGACTTCGCCGATCGGGCTGCGCTGGACTTCGTCAAGTACGAGCTGGAAGAGCCCAAGTACGACGTGGACGAGTGCCACCAGCGGGGCATGACCTATGCCGCACCGCTGCGTGTCACGCTGCGCCTGATCGTCTGGGACGTGGACGAGGAGACCGGCTCCCGTTCCGTCCGGGACATCAAGGAGCAGGACGTCTACATGGGCGACATGCCGCTCATGACCGAGAACGGCACGTTCGTGGTCAACGGCACCGAGCGCGTGATCGTCTCGCAGATGCATCGCAGCCCGGGCGTGTTCTTCGACCACGACCGCGGCAAGACGCACAGCTCCGGCAAGTACCTCTACTCGGCGCGGGTGATCCCGTACCGCGGCTCCTGGCTGGACTTCGAGTTCGACAGCAAGGACCTGGTGCACGTCCGCATCGACCGCCGCCGCAAGCTGCCGGTGACGGCGCTGCTGCTGGCCCTGGGCCTGGACCAGGAGCAGATCCTGGCGCACTTCTACAACGAATTGCCGTACTTCCGCTCCGGTAAGGGCTGGCGCACGGCGTTCAACGGCCAGCGCATGACGGGCCAGAAGCTCACGACCGACCTGGTGGATGCCTCCACCGGCGAGACGGTCGCCGAGGCCGGCACCAAGCTGACCCCGCGCCTGATCCGCAAGCTGGCCGAGCAGGGCCTGACCGAGGTGTTCGTCTCGGCCGAGGACCTGATCGGCAAGTTCGTGGCGCGCGACGTCATCGACGAGAGCAACGGCCTGGTCTTCGTCGAGGCCGGTGACGAGCTCACCGGCGTGTCGATCGAGAAGCTGATCAATGCGGGGATCGAGGAGCTCCCGATCCTCGACATCGACCACATGACGATCGGCCCGTACCTGCGCAACACGCTGGCGCTGGACCGCTCGCAGAACCGCGACGACGCGCTGCTCGAGATCTACCGGGTGCTGCGCCCGGGCGAGCCGCCGACGCTGGACACGGCCGAGGCTCTCTTCAACAGCCTGTTCTTCGACAACGAGCGCTATGATCTTTCCGCGGTTGGCCGCGTGAAGATGAACATGCGTCTCGGCATGGAGACTGAGGACACGCTCCGCGTGCTCCGCCAGGAAGACATCCTGGCCGTGGTCAAGATGCTGATCGAGATCAAGGACGGCCGGGGCGAGATCGACGACATCGACCATCTCGGCAATCGCCGGGTCCGGTCGGTCGGCGAGCTCATGGAGAACCAGTTCCGCATCGGCCTGCTCCGCATGGAGCGCGCCGTGCGCGAGCGCATGTCGTCGGTCGAGATCGACGCGGCGATGCCGCACGACCTGATCAACGCCAAGCCGGTCGCGGCCGCGGTGCGCGAGTTCTTCGGCTCCTCGCAGCTCTCGCAGTTCATGGACCAGACCAACCCGCTTTCCGAGATCACGCACAAGCGTCGTCTCTCGGCGCTCGGGCCGGGTGGTCTCACCCGCGAGCGTGCCGGCTTCGAGGTGCGCGACGTGCATCCGACCCATTATGGCCGGATCTGCCCGATCGAAACGCCGGAAGGCCCGAACATCGGCCTGATCAACAGCCTCGCGACCTACGCCCGTATCAACAAGTACGGCTTCATCGAGAGCCCGTACCGCCGGGTTGAGGGTGCCCGGATCGTCGGCGACGTGATCTACCTCTCCGCCATGGAAGAGGGACGCTACACGATCGCGCAGGCGAATTCGAAGCTGAACGAGGACGGAACGCTGGCCGGCGAGTTCATCGCCTGCCGGCAGAACGGCGAGTTCGTGCTGGTCAAGCCCGAGAACGTCGAGATGATCGACGTGTCGCCCAAGCAGCTCGTGTCGGTGGCCGCGGCGCTCATCCCGTTCCTGGAGAACGACGATGCGAACCGCGCGCTGATGGGCTCGAACATGCAGCGCCAGGCCGTGCCGCTGGTGCGTGCGGCGGCTCCCTATGTCGGTACCGGCATGGAGGAGATCGCGGCACGTGACTCCGGGGCTGCCATCGTGGCCAGGCGCGGCGGCGTGGTGGACCAGGTTGACGGCTCGCGAATCGTCATCCGGGTGACCGACGAGAACGCGCGCGGCGAGGGCGTGGTCGACATCTACCGGCTCAAGAAGTTCCAGCGCTCGAACCAGAACACCTGCATCAACCAGCGTCCGCTGGTGAAGGTGGGCGACGTCGTGCGCGCGCAGGACATCGTGGCCGACGGTCCGTCGACGCAGCTGGGCGAGTTGGCCCTGGGCTTCAACGCGCTGGTCGCGTTCATGCCCTGGAACGGCTACAACTTCGAAGACTCGATCCTCATCTCCGAGCGGATCGTCCGGGACGACATCTTCACCTCGATCCATATCGAGGAGTTCGAGGTGATGGCCCGCGACACCAAGCTCGGGCCGGAAGCGATTACCCGCGACATTCCGAACGTGTCGGAAGAAGCGCTGCGCAACCTGGATGAAGCCGGCATCGTCTATATCGGTGCCGAGGTGAAGGCGGCCGACATCCTGGTGGGCAAGGTCACGCCGAAGGGCGAGACCCCGATGACGCCGGAAGAGAAGCTGCTCCGCGCGATCTTCGGCGAGAAGGCCCACGACGTCCGTGACACCTCCTTGAAGGTGCCGCCGGGCGTGCAGGGCACGGTCGTCGAGGTGCGCGTCTTCAACCGCCGCGGCGTGGAGAAGGACGAGCGCGCGATCGCGATTGAGCGTTCCGAAATCGAGCGCCTGGCAAAGGACCGGGACGACGAGCGCGCCATCCTGGAGCGCAACGTCTACAGCCGCCTGCGCGAGCTGCTCGAAGACCAGATTGCTACGGCGGCGCCCAAGGGCGTGCGCACCAACGTAGCGATCGATGCGGCAGCATTGGACCGTCCGAAGCGGCAGTGGTGGGAGTTCGGCGTCGACGATGCCGAGCGGATGACCGAGATCCAGGCGCTCAAGCGCCAGCTGGACGACGGCACCAAGGCGCTGGTCGATCGGTTCGAGAGCAAGGTCGAGAAGCTGCAGCGCGGCGACGAGATGCCTCCGGGCGTCTTGAAGATGGTCAAGGTGTTCGTGGCGGTGAAGCGCAAGCTGCAGCCGGGCGACAAGATGGCCGGCCGGCACGGCAACAAGGGCGTGATCTCCAAGATTGCGCCGGTCGAGGACATGCCGCACCTGGAAGACGGCACGCCCGTCGACCTCGTGCTGAACCCGCTGGGCGTGCCGTCGCGCATGAACGTAGGCCAGATCCTGGAGACCCATCTGGGCTGGGCTTGCGCCAACCTGGGCCGGCAGATCGGTGAACTGGTCGACCGCTACAACGAGGAGCACGGCCGCGACCGCCTCGTGGAGCGGTTGGGCGGAGTCTACGGGCAGGCAACGACCGAGGAACTCGGGCAGTATTCGGACGAGGAACTGCGCGAGCTCGGCGAGAACCTGCGCGAGGGTGTGCCGATTGCGACGCCGGTGTTCGACGGGGCGCACGAGGCCGATATCGTCAAGATGCTGGAGGACGCCGGTTGCCATGCTTCCGGGCAATCCCAGCTATATGATGGTCGGACCGGCGAGCCCTTCGACCGACAGGTGACGGTCGGCTACATCTACATGCTGAAGCTGGGCCATCTCGTGGATGACAAGATCCACGCCCGGTCGGTCGGTCCGTACTCGCTCGTCACCCAGCAGCCGCTGGGCGGCAAGGCGCAGTTCGGCGGACAGCGCTTCGGCGAGATGGAGTGCTGGGCGCTGCAGGCCTATGGCGCTTCGTACACCCTGCAGGAGATGTTGACGGTGAAGTCCGACGACGTGTCCGGCCGTACGAAGATCTACGAGGCCATCGTCCGGGGCGAGGACACGTTCGAGGCCGGTATTCCGGAAAGCTTCAACGTGCTCGTCAAGGAGCTGCAGGCCCTGGCGCTGAACGTCCAGCTGCAGTCGACCAACGAAGACTGAGCAGCGGCCATGGACAGGCGGGACATCCCGCCTGTCCATGTTTTTCATTTCCCTATGCGGATGAGCGAGAGACGGTCCAGATGAACGATCTCATGTATCTCTTTGGTCAGCCGGCGGCTGGCCAGAAGTTCGACGAGATTCGGATCTCCATCGCCAGCCCCGACCAGATTCGGGAATGGTCCTACGGCGAGGTGCGCAAGCCGGAAACCATCAACTACCGGACCTTCAAGCCGGAGCGTGATGGCCTGTTCTGCGCGAAGATCTTTGGGCCGATCAAGGATTACGAGTGCTTGTGCGGCAAGTACAAGCGCATGAAGTACAAAGGCATCGTCTGCGAGAAGTGCGGCGTCGAGGTCATCCAGTCGAAGGTCCGGCGCGAGCGCATGGGCCATATCGAGCTGGCGGCCCCGGTCGCGCATATCTGGTTCCTGAAGTCGGTCCCGTCACGGATCGGCATCCTGCTCGACATGTCGCTGCGGGAGCTGGAGCGCGTCCTCTACTTCGAACAGTTCGTCGTGGTCGAGCCGGGCCTGACCCCGCTGAAGCTGCATGAGCTGCTCAGCGAGGACCAGGTGCTGCGTCATCGCGACGAATTCGGCGAGGACTCGTTCACGGTCGGCATCGGTGCCGAGGCCGTGCGCGACATGCTCAAGCGCATCGACCTGCCGGAAGCGCGCGACCAGCTGCGTGCTGACTTGGCCGAGACTAGCTCCGAAGCAAAGCGCAAGAAGCTCGTCAAGCGCCTGAAGATGGTCGAGGTGTTCCTCGAATCGGGCAACAAGCCCGAGTGGATGGTCATGGAGGTCGTTCCGGTGATCCCGCCGGAACTGCGTCCGCTCGTCCCGCTCGACGGAGGCCGGTTCGCGACCTCGGACCTGAACGACCTGTACCGCCGCGTGATCAACCGGAACAACCGCCTCAAGCGGCTGATCGAGCTGCGGGCGCCGGACATCATCGTGCGCAACGAGAAGCGCATGCTGCAGGAGGCCGTCGACGCGCTGTTCGACAACGGCCGCCGCGGCCGCGTCATCACGGGCGCTAACAAGCGCCCGCTGAAGTCGCTCTCGGACATGCTGAAGGGCAAGCAGGGCCGCTTCCGCCAGAACCTGCTCGGCAAGCGCGTCGACTATTCCGGCCGATCGGTGATCGTGGTGGGCCCGGAGCTGAAGCTCCACCAGTGCGGCCTGCCGAAGAAGATGGCGCTCGAGCTGTTCAAGCCGTTCGTCTACGCGAAGCTCGAGCTGTTCGGCATGGCGCAGACGATCAAGGCCGCCAAGCGCATGGTCGAGAAGGAGCGGCCCGAGGTCTGGGACATCCTGGAGCAGGTGATCCGCGAGCATCCGGTCATGCTCAACCGGGCGCCGACGCTGCACCGTCTGGGCATCCAGGCGTTCGAGCCGGTGCTGATCGAGGGCAAGGCGATCCAGCTGCACCCGCTGGTCTGCACCGCCTTCAACGCGGACTTCGACGGCGACCAGATGGCGGTCCACGTGCCGCTCTCGCTGGAGGCCCAGCTCGAAGCCCGCGTGCTCATGATGTCGACCAACAACATCCTGAGCCCGGCCAACGGTAAGCCCATCATCGTGCCGACCCAGGACATCGTTTTGGGCCTGTACTACCTCTCGCTCGAGATCCCGAACGAGAAGGGCGAGGGCATGGCCTTCTCCAACCTCGCCGAGATCCAGCACGCGCTCTCCGCGCGCGCGGTGAGCATGCATGCCAAGATCAAGGCACGCATCACGGTGGCGCAGCCGGACGGCACCTTGCTGCCGAAGGTCGTCGACACGACGCCTGGACGCATGCTGCTCTACGAAGTGCTGCCGCAGAACCCGAAGGTCAGCTTCGAGCGTCTGTTCAATCGGACGTTGACGAAGAAGGAGGTCAGCCAGGTCATCGACGAGGTCTACCGTCATTGCGGTCAGAAGGAGACCGTGATCTTCGCCGACCGGATGATGGTGCTGGGCTTCTCGAATGCGGCCAAGGCTGGCATCTCGTTCGGCAAGGACGACATGGTCATCCCGGCGAGCAAGGATCGGCTGATCGGCCAGACCCAGGAACTGGTGAAGCAGTACGAGCAGCAGTACTCGGACGGTCTCATCACCAAGGGTGAGAAGTACAACAAGGTCGTCGACGCCTGGCAGCAGTGCTCGGACAAGGTGTCCGACGAGATGATGAAGGCCATCCGGGCCGTGCACTCGGTGCCGGATGCGAACGGCAGGTACAAGCAGCCGAACTCCATCTTCATGATGGCCGACTCGGGTGCGCGTGGCTCGGCGGCGCAGATCAAGCAGCTGGCCGGCATGCGCGGGTTGATGGCCAAGCCTTCGGGCGAGATCATCGAGAACCCGATCATCTCGAACTTCAAGGAAGGCCTGTCGGTGCTGGAGTACTTCAACTCCACGCACGGCGCCCGCAAGGGACTGGCCGACACCGCCTTGAAGACTGCGAACTCGGGCTACCTGACCCGTCGTCTGGTCGACGTCGCGCAGGACTGCATCATCGTCGAGGAGGATTGCGGCACCGAGCGCTTCATCACGCTCAGCGCCTCGATCAATGCCGGGCAGGTGGCGGACGATCTGGGCGAGCGCATCCTGGGCCGTACCTCGGCCGAGGACGTGATCGATCCGAAGTCGGGCGATGTACTGGTGACGCGCAACACGCTGTTCGAGGAGCCGGAAGTTCGGCTGGTCGATGCCAGCGGCGTGTCGTCGGTGCGCGTGCGCTCGGTCCTGACCTGCGACAGCTTTGGCGGCGTGTGCGGCAAGTGCTACGGGCGTGACCTTGCCCGCGGCACGGCCGTGAACATCGGTGAAGCCGTCGGTGTCATCGCCGCCCAGTCGATCGGCGAGCCCGGCACGCAGCTGACGATGCGCACCTTCCATATCGGTGGTGCCGCACAGGGCCAGGCGGAGCAGAGCTCGATCGAATCGGCGGTGGCAGGCTCGGTCAAGATCACCAACCCACGCCTGGTCCGTGACACCAAGGGCCGTCAGGTCGTGCTGGGCCGCAACTCCGAACTGGTCATCTACGACGAGGTCGGCCGCGAGCGTGTCCGCCATCGCCTGGCGAACGGTACCCGCCTGCTGGTCGAACCGGACTCGAAGGTGGAGAAGGAGCAGCGTCTGGCCGAGTGGGATCCGCACACCGTTCCGGTCGTGTCGGAAACGGCCGGCAAGGCAGTGTTCCACGACATGATCGAGGGCATCACCTACCGCGACGTCATCGACGAGACGACCGGCAAGTCGAGCAAGGAGATTGTCGACTACCGGCAGTCCGCACGCTCGGCCAGCCTGCGGCCGTCGGTGATCATCGAGGACGAGAGCGGCAAGCCGGTGACGCTGCCATCGGGCAACGAGGCACGCTACTTCATGCCGCTGGGCGGGATCCTGTCGGTCGAGAACGGCGACTTGATCCATCCCGGCGACGTGCTGGCGCGTCTGCCGAAGGAAGCGTCCAAGACCCGCGACATCACGGGCGGCCTGCCGCGCGTGGCCGAGCTGTTCGAAGCGCGTCGTCCGAAGGACCCGGCGATCATCGCCGAGCTGGAGGGCCGCGTGGAGTTCGGCAAGGACTACAAGAACAAGCGCCGCCTGCGGCTGATCCCGCTCGACCCGGATCAGGAGCCGGTGGAGTATCTGATCCCGAAGGGGCGTCAGGTCAGCGTGCAGGAAGGCGACGTCACCAAGCCCGGCGATCCGATCGTCGACGGCAACCCGGTGCCGCACGACATCCTGCGGGTGCTCGGGGTGGAAGCCTTGGCGCAGTTCCTGGTCGCGGAGATCCAGGACGTCTACAAACTGCAGGGCGTGAAGATCAACGACAAGCATGTCGAGGTCATCGTCCGGCAGATGCTGCAGAAGGTCGAGATCGCCGATCCGGGCGACACGACCTTCCTCGTGGGCGAGCAGGTCGACAAGATCGAGTTCGACCAGGTGAACGCCCGGATGCTGACGGAGGACAAGCGCCCGGCCGTGTACCGGGCCGTCCTGCAGGGCATCACCAAGGCGAGCCTGCAGACCCAGTCTTTCGTGTCGGCGGCTTCCTTCCAGGAGACGACGCGCGTACTGACCGAGGCGGCCTTCGCCGGCAAGGTCGACGGATTGAATGGTCTGAAGGAGAACGTCATCGTCGGCCGGCTGATCCCGGCCGGCACCGGTGGCGTCCTGCCGCGTCTGCGCAAGGACACCGCGAACGACGCGAAGTTCGCGCCGCCGCGGGAGCTCGACAGCGAGCGCGGCTTCGCCATGGGCGAAATCGGCGCTGCATGACTACCCTGCGCCCGCTGCGGATCACCGCAGCGGGCGCAGGCACTTGACGGCGGGGCGGTAGGCCGGTAGAAGCCGCGCACCTTTTCATGTTCGAGCCTGGTGGTGGCCAACAACTGGCCAGACGCAGGGTCGTTTGTTCGGGTGCATTCCTGCCGGTTCTCTCAGGCGGCTTGGCTAACGCCGAGCGGCCAAACTTGCTTCGTGGAACGCGCACTTCGGACAGGGCGAGACAAAGACGAGATGCCGACGATCAACCAGTTGGTCCGCACGGGCCGGACAAGCAAGCCGAAGCGCAACAAGGTGCCAGCCCTGGAAGGCTGCCCGCAGAAGCGCGGTGTTTGCACCCGCGTCTACACCACGACCCCGAAGAAGCCGAACTCGGCGCTTCGTAAGGTCTGCCGTGTGCGGCTGACCAATGGTTTCGAAGTCACCAGCTATATCCCTGGCGAGGGCCACAACCTTCAGGAGCACTCGGTGGTCCTGATCCGTGGTGGCCGCGTCAAGGACCTTCCCGGTGTCCGCTACCACACGCTGCGCGGTGTCCTGGACGCCCAGGGCGTGAAGAACCGTAAGCAGGGCCGTTCCAAGTACGGCGTCAAGCGTCCGAAGTGATCGGCCATAAGGGTTTCTGAAGATGCGTCGTCGTGCTGCAGAGCGCCGTGAGGTCCTCCCCGATCCGAAGTTCGGGGACGTGATCCTGGCCAAGTTCATCAACTCCGTGATGCTGGACGGCAAGAAGTCTGTTGCCGAGGCCTCGGTCTACGCTGCCCTGGATAAGCTCCAGCAGCGTGGCGGTGGCGATCCGATCGAGATGTTCCACGAAGCGCTCGGCAACGTCGCGCCGGCTCTGGAAGTGCGCTCGCGCCGCGTTGGCGGTGCCACCTACCAGGTGCCTGTCGAAGTGCGCGATGTCCGCCGTCAGGCGCTGGCGATCCGGTGGATCATCGGAACGGCCCAGAAGCGCTCGGAGAAGACGATGACAGATCGTCTGGCCGCGGAGCTGCTGGACGCTGCCCAGAATCGCGGGGCGGCCGTCAAGAAGCGTGAAGACACGCTGCGCATGGCGGAAGCCAATCGCGCCTTTTCGCATTATCGCTGGTAATCGGCACGGAACGGTCCGGAAACGATCATGGCTCGCACCATTCCGCTCGATCGCTATCGTAACATCGGCATCATGGCCCACATCGATGCCGGCAAGACGACGACGACCGAGCGCGTGCTCTTCTACACCGGCAAGTCCTACAAGATCGGCGAAGTGCATGAAGGCACGGCGACGATGGACTGGATGGAGCAGGAGCAAGAGCGCGGCATCACCATCACCTCAGCGGCGACGACCTGCTATTGGCGGGACCATCGCATCAACATCATCGACACGCCCGGCCACGTCGACTTCACGATCGAAGTCGAGCGGTCGCTGCGCGTGCTCGACGGTGCTGTCGCGGTGTTCGACTCGGTGGCCGGTGTGGAGCCGCAGTCGGAGACGGTGTGGCGCCAGGCCGACAAGTACCGCGTGCCGCGGATCTGCTTCGTCAACAAGATGGACCGGATCGGCGCTGACTTTTACCGCTGCGTGAACGAGATCCGGGATCGCCTGGGCGCCAAGCCGGTCGTGCTGAACCTGCCGATCGGCGCCGAGTCCGAGTATATCGGCAACGTCGACCTGATCCGCATGAAGGCGGTGGTCTGGCGCGACGAGACGATGGGTGCCGAGTACACGCTGGAAGAGATCCCGGCGTCGCTCAAGGACAAGGCGGCAGAGTACCGGCAGCTGCTGGTCGAGGCGGCCGTGGAGACGGATGATACCGCCCTGGAAGCGTATTTCGGTGGCGAGGAGCCCGACGAGGCGACTCTGATCCGCTGCCTGCGCAAGGGTGCCACCGGCTTCAACTTCGTGCCGGTGCTGTGCGGCTCCGCGTTCAAGAACAAGGGTGTGCAGTCCCTGCTCGACGCGGTCGTGGACTTCCTGCCGTCGCCGCTCGATGTGCCGGAGATCGTCGGCATTGATCCGCGCAGCGAGGCCGAGGCAACCCGCAAGATCGACGACGAGGCGCCGTTCTCGGCGCTGGCGTTCAAGATCATGACCGACCCGTTCGTCGGCACGCTGACCTTCATCCGGATCTATTCCGGCCGGCTCGAGGGCGGTTCGTACCTGCAGAACACGACCAAGAATGCGCGCGAGCGCATCGGCCGTATTCTGCTGATGCATGCGAACAGCCGCGAGGAGCTGAAGGAAGCCCGGACCGGGGACATCGTGGCGCTGGTGGGCCTGAAGGGCACCACCACCGGCGATACGCTGGCGGATGCCGACAAACCGATCATCCTGGAACGGATGGAGTTCCCGGAGCCGGTCATCGAGGTCGCGGTCGAGCCGAAGTCGAAGGCCGACCAGGAGAAGATGGGCCTGGCGCTGAACAAGCTGGCGCAGGAGGACCCGTCCTTCCGCGTAGCGACCGACCAGGAATCCGGCCAGACCCTCATCAAGGGCATGGGCGAACTCCATCTGGAGATCCTCGTCGACCGCATGCGTCGCGAGTTCAAGGTCGAGGCCAATGTCGGTGCGCCGCAGGTGGCCTACCGTGAGACCCTGACCAAGCCGGCCACGGTCGACTACACCCACAAGAAGCAGACTGGTGGTACTGGTCAGTTCGCGCGGGTGAAGCTCGTGATCTCGCCCAACGAGAAGGGCAAGGGTTTCGAGTTCGACAGCAAGATCGTCGGCGGTGCTGTACCGAAGGAGTACATCCCGGGCGTCCAGAAGGGCCTCGAGAGCTGCATGAACAACGGCGTGATCGCCGGCTTCCCGATGACTGACATCAAGATCGAGCTGGTCGACGGCGCCTACCATGAGGTGGACTCGTCGGCACTGGCCTTCGAGATCGCGTCGCGGGCGGCCTTCAGGGAAGGGGCGGCCAAGGCCGGTCCGCAGCTCCTGGAGCCGATCATGCGGGTCGAGGCGGTGACACCTGACGAGTATATGGGCGACATCATCGGCGACCTGAACAGCCGTCGAGGCCAGATCACTGGCATGGAGCCCCGTGGCAACGCGCAGGTGATCAAGGCCATGGTCCCGCTGGCGACCATGTTCGGCTACGTGAACTCGCTGCGTTCGCTCTCGCAGGGCCGCGCCCAGTTCACCATGCATTTCGACCATTATGCGCCGGTGCCGCAGATGGTCGCTGACGAAATCCGCGCCAAGTACGCCTGAGACGTCTCAGGTTGATGGACTGACGAGGGGCAGAGACGATGGCCAAAGAGACGTTCAAGCGGACGAAGCCGCACGCGAACATTGGAACGATTGGTCACGTGGATCATGGCAAGACCACGTTGACGGCGGCGATCACGAAGATTCTGGCGGAGACGGGTGGGGCGGCGTTTACGGCGTACGACCAGATCGACAAGGCGCCGGAGGAGAAGGCGCGCGGGATCACGATCAACACGGCGCATGTGGAGTACGAGACGGCCAAGCGCCATTATGCGCATGTCGACTGCCCCGGCCATGCCGACTACGTGAAGAACATGATCACGGGTGCGGCGCAGATGGATGGCGCGATCCTGGTGGTCTCGGCGGCGGACGGGCCGATGCCGCAGACCCGTGAGCACATCCTCTTGGCGCGCCAGGTGGGCGTGCCGGCGCTGGTGGTGTTCTTGAACAAGGTCGACATGGTGGACGACCCGGAGCTGCTCGAGCTGGTGGAGCTGGAGGTCCGGGAGCTCTTGTCGAAGTACAACTTCCCCGGCGACGACATCCCGATCATCAAGGGATCGGCGCTGGCGGCGCTGGAAGGCAAGGACGACGAACTCGGCAAGTCGAAGATCATCGAGCTGATGGATGCGGTGGATGCGTACATCCCGCAGCCGGAGCGTGCGGTGGACAAGCCGTTCCTGATGCCGATCGAGGACGTGTTCTCGATCTCGGGCCGTGGCACGGTGGTGACGGGCCGTGTCGAGCGCGGCGTGGTGAAGGTGGGCGAGGAAGTCGAGATCGTGGGGATCAAGCCCACGACGAAGACGACCTGCACGGGTGTCGAGATGTTCCGCAAGCTGCTGGATCGCGGCGAGGCGGGCGACAATGTCGGCGTGCTTCTGCGCGGCACCAAGCGCGACGACGTGGAGCGCGGGCAGGTCCTGTGCAAGCCCGGCACGATCACGCCGCACACCAAGTTCACGGCCGAGACCTATGTGCTGACCAAGGAAGAAGGTGGCCGGCACACGCCGTTCTTCGGCAACTACCGTCCGCAGTTCTACTTCCGCACGACGGACGTGACGGGGTCGGTGGAACTGCCGGAAGGCACCGAGATGGTGATGCCCGGCGACAACGTGACGATGGTGGTGACGCTGATCGCCCCCATCGCCATGGAGCAGGGCCTGCGCTTTGCCATCCGCGAAGGCGGCCGTACCGTCGGTGCCGGCGTCGTCGCCAACGTGATCCAGTAACGCTTCAAGAATACGCGGGGATCGTCCGACCATGGACGCGCAGAATATCAGAATTCGGCTCAAGGCTTTCGATCACCGCGTGCTCGATCAGTCGGTGAGGGAAATTGTCGGGACGGCGAAGCGGACCGGGGCGCGCGTGCGCGGCCCGATCCCGCTGCCGAACCGCATCGAGAAGTTCACGGTGAACCGTTCACCGCATGTCGACAAGAAGAGCCGTGAGCAGTTCGAAATCCGGACGCACAAGCGCCTTCTCGACATCGTCGACCCCACCCCCCAGACCGTGGACGCGCTGATGAAGCTCGACCTGGCCTCGGGCGTGGACGTCGAGATCAAGCTCTGAGGGCCTGAGGAATGCGTACGGGGCTCCTGGCCCAGAAGCTGGGCATGACTCGGTTGTTCGGCGTTGACGGAAGTCACGTGCCGGTGACCGTGCTGAAGGTCGAGGACTGTGAGGTCGTCGGCGTTCGTACCAAGGAGAAGGACGGCTATGTCGCCGTCCAGCTCGGTGTAGGCGCGAAAAGTGCCAAGAATGTGACGAAGCCGATGCGCGGCCACTTCGCCAAGGCAAAGGTCGAGCCGAAGGCGCATGTCGGCGAGTTCCGCGTCTCCGACGACGCGGTGCTGGATGTCGGCGTCCGTCTTTCGGTCGAGCATTTCGTCGAGGGCCAGTTCGTGGACGTCACCGGCGTCTCGATCGGCCGCGGCTTCGCCGGCGTCATGAAGCGGCACAATTTTGGCGGCCTGCGCGCGACGCATGGCGTGTCGGTCTCGCACCGCTCCCATGGTTCGACCGGCAACCGGCAGGATCCGGGCCGCACCTTTCCCGGCAAGAAGATGGCCGGGCACATGGGTGCCAAGCAGCGGACCGTGCTGAACCTGGAAGTGTTCGGCGTGGACGAGGAGCGGGGCCTGATCCTGGTGAAGGGCGCGGTACCTGGCGCCGAGGGCGCCTGGGTTCGTGTACGTGACGCCGTGAAGAAGGCGATGCCCAAGGAAGCCCCCTATCCGGCGGGCCTGCTCGCTGTGGGAGCCGAATGATGCAGATCGCCGTCAAGACGCTGGATGCGGAAGACGCCGGCACGATCGACCTCGCCGATTCGGTGTTCGGTCTCGAGCCGCGCGCGGACATCCTTCAACGTGTCGTCCTCTGGCAGCTGGCCAAGCGCAGGGCCGGCACGCACAAGGTGAAGAGCCGCGGCGAAGTCGCCGGCTCGACCGCCAAGATCTACAAGCAGAAGGGCACTGGCCGTGCCCGCCACGGCAACAAGCGCGCGCCGATCTTCCGGACCGGCGGTCGTGCCCATGGGCCGACGCCGCGTGACCATGCGATCGACCTTCCGAAGAAGGTCCGGGCGCTCGGGCTGCGGATGGCTCTCTCGGACAAGGCGAAGAACGGCAAGCTGGTCGTGGTCGACAAGCTCGAACTGGACCAGCCCCGCACGAAGGAGCTGCTGGCGCGCCTCGGCAAGCTGGGCCTGGAGAAGGTCCTGTTCGTCGGTCCGGCCGAGCTGCAGCTCAACTTTGCGCTCGCCTCGCGCAACCTGACCGCCGTGGATGTCCTCCCGTCGATCGGTGCGAACGTCTACGACATCCTGCGAAGCGACCAGCTGGTCATCAGCCGCGCCGCCGCCCAGGAATTGCAGGAGCGCCTGGCATGAACCAGGAACGCATGTACGACATCATCCTGTCGCCGGTGGTGACGGAGAAGTCGACCCGGATCTCGGAGCTGAACCAGGTCACGTTCAACGTGCGCCCGGATGCAGCCAAGCCGGAGATCAAGAAGGCGGTCGAGGGGCTGTTCAACGTCAAGGTCACCGCGGTCAACACCATGGTGACCAAGGGCAAGACCAAGCGCTTCAAGGGCAAGCCCTACCAGCGTTCCGACGTCAAGAAGGCGATCGTGACGCTCGCGGCCGGTCAGTCCATCGACGTGACCACGGGAATCTGAGGCGATGGCGCTCAAGAACTACAACCCGACCACGCCCTCGCAGCGCGAGCTGGTGCTGGTCGACAAGTCGGAGCTCTGGAAGGGCAAGCCGGTCAAGAACCTGACCGAAGGCCTTTCCAAGTCCGGTGGCCGCAATCATTTCGGCCGTATCACCACCCGCCATATCGGCGGCGGGCACAAGCGCACCTATCGCCTCGTCGACTTCAAGCGTCGCAAGTTCGATGTGGCCGGAACGGTGGAGCGGCTGGAGTACGATCCGAACCGGACGGCGTTCATCGCGCTGGTGAACTATGCCGACGGCGAGCAGGCCTACATCCTGGCCCCGCAGCGTCTGCGTGCCGGCGACAAGGTGGTGGCCGGCGAGCGGGTCGACATCAAGCCGGGCAACGCGGCGCCACTGAAGGCGATCCCGGTCGGGACGATCATCCACAATGTCGAGATGAAGCCGGGCAAGGGCGGGCAGATCGCGCGTTCGGCCGGGGCTTTTGCCCAGCTGATCGGCCGCGACGCCGACTACTGCCAGGTCCGCCTGAACTCCGGCGAGATCCGCCGGGTCCTGCAGACCTGCATGGCCTCGATCGGCGCCGTGTCCAACCCGGACCATCAGAACGAGAACCAGGGCAAGGCCGGTCGCACCCGCTGGAAGGGAACGCGTCCGACTGTTCGTGGCGTGGCGATGAACCCGGTCGATCATCCGCTCGGTGGTGGCGAGGGCCGGACGTCCGGCGGTCGCCATCCCGTGAGCCCATGGGGCCAGCCCACCAAGGGCTACCGGACCCGTCGGAACAAGCGTACCAGCAACATGATCGTGCGCTCCAGGCACGTCGCCAAGAAGCGTGGAGGTTGAGGCGTGGCCCGTTCAGTTTGGAAGGGTCCGTTCGTCGACGGCTATCTGTTCAAGAAGGCGGATGCCGCACGGCGTTCGGGCCGCAACGAGATCATCAAGATCTGGTCGCGCCGCTCGACGATCATGCCCGAGTTCATCGGCCTCACCTTCGCCGTGCATAACGGCAAGAAGCATCTGCCGGTGTACGTGACGGACAACATGGTGGGTCACAAGTTCGGCGAGTTCTCGCCGACCCGGACCTTTACCGGCCACGGCGCGGACAAGAAGGCGAAGAGGGGCTGAGATGAGCAAGCCCAAAGCAGAGCGCAAGGTCACGGCGAACGAAGCGTTCGCCGAGGACACGCTGGTCCGCTCCAGCCCCCGCAAACTCGACCTGGTTGCTGGCCTGATCCGCGGCATGTCCGCAGGACGGGCCGTGACCGCGCTGGAGTTCTCGCGCAAGCGAGTCGCCCTCGAGGTGCAGAAAACCCTCAAGAGCGCCATTGCGAACGCCGAGAACAATCACAATCTGGACGTGGACCGGTTGGTCGTGGCCGAGGCTTACGTGGGCAAGCGCTTCGTGATGAAGCGCCTGCATCCGCGTGCGCGCGGCCGGGCGGCGCGTGTGGAGAAGAGCTACAGCCGCCTGCGGATCGTCGTCCGTGAGCAGAGCGAGGGCAGGGCCTGATGGGTCAGAAGGTAAATCCCGTCGGGTTGCGGGTGGGCATTAATCGTACCTGGGATTCGCGTTGGTTCGCGGAGAACGGCTACGCGAAGATGCTGAAGGAAGACATCCAGATCCGCGAGTATCTGGAAAAGCGCCTGTCCAATGCGGGCGTGTCGCGCATCGTGATCGAGCGTCCGGCCAAGAAGGCCCGGGTGATGATCTACACGGCGCGTCCCGGCGTGGTCATCGGCAAGAAGGGCGAGGCGATCGAGGTGCTGCGGCGCGAAGTGGCGCAGCGCTGCTCGGCCGACGTGCACCTGAACATCGTCGAGGTCCGCAAGCCTGAACTCGACGCGAAGCTGATCGCCGAGAGCATTGCCCAGCAGCTGGTTCGGCGCGTGACGTTCCGTCGCGCCATGAAGCGCGCCGTGCAGGCGGCGATGCGCCTGGGCGCGCTCGGCATCCGGGTGGGCTGCTCGGGTCGCCTTGGCGGTGCCGAGATCGCTCGTTCCGAATGGTATCGCGAGGGTCGGGTGCCGTTGCACACGCTGCGCGCCAGCATCGATTTCGCGAAGGCGACGGCCCATACGCCGTACGGCACGAACGGAATCAAGGTGTGGGTGTTCCGTGGCGAGATCATGGAACATGACCCGGCAGCGTATGATCGGCGCATGGCCGACGCAGCGCCGGCCAGGGGTTGAGATCGAACAATGCTGTCACCTAAGAGAACCAAGTTCCGCAAGGCCTTCAAGGGCCGCATCCATGGCCTGGCCAAGGGCGGTGCGGAATTGAACTTCGGCACCTACGGGTTGAAGGCGGTCGAGCCGGCGCGGATCACCGCCCGGCAGATCGAATCGGCCCGGCGTGCGATCACCCGTCATCTCAAGCGCGCTGGCCGCGTCTGGATCCGGATCTTCCCGGACGTGCCGGTCACCACGAAGCCGGCCGAGGTCCGCATGGGCTCCGGCAAGGGCTCCGTCGAGTACTGGGTGGCCCGGGTGAAGCCTGGCCGCATCATGTTCGAGATCGACGGCGTGGCTCCAGAGCTGGCGGAAGCCGCGATCGCCCTGGGCGCAGCGAAGCTGCCGATCAAGGCCCGCTTCGTGCAGCGGGAGCTCTGAGCGATGCAAGTTTCGGATATTCGTAGTGAAGACCGCAAGGCGCTGATCGACCGCCTGCTCGGGCTGAAGAAGGAGCAGTTCAACCTGCGCTTCCAGAAGGCCACCGGGCAGCTGGAAGGGACCGCCCGGATCCGTGAGGTCCGCCGGGACATTGCGCGGGTCAAGACGGTGCTGCGCGAGCAGACCGTCGCGGCCAAGACCGGCGCCTGAGGAGAACGAGCGATGCCGCGTCGGGTACTTCAAGGGCAGGTGGTGAGCGACGTCGCCGACAAGACCGTGGTGGTCAAGGTCGAGCGCCGCGTGATGCACCCGCTCTACAAGAAATATATCAAGAGCACGAAGAAATACATGGCTCACGACGAGTCGAACCGGTTCAAGATCGGCGACACCGTCATGATCCGTGAGTGCCGGCCCCTCTCGGCGCGCAAGCGCTGGGAAGTGCTGGTCGAGGACGCAGCGGCTCCGGCCGGAGAGGCGTGAGGATCTAGATCATGATCATGCCCGAGACCGATCTCGATGTTGCCGACAACTCGGGAGCGCGTCGGGTCCAGTGCATTCGTGTACTGGGTGGCTCGCATCGTAGGTGGGGTTCGGTGGGCGACGTCATTGTCGTGGCCATCAAGGACGCCATACCGCGCGGCAAAGTGAAGAAGGGCGATGTGGCCATGGCCGTCATCGTCCGGACGGCGAAGGATCTGGCGCGGCCCGACGGGTCGGCGATCAGGTTCGATCGCAACGCGGCCGTGCTCATCAACAAGCAGGGTGAGCCGATCGGCACCCGCATCTTCGGGCCTGTGACCCGCGAGCTGCGCGCCAGGAAGTTCATGAAGATCATTTCGCTCGCGCCCGAGGTGCTGTGATGGCGGCGAAGGTCAAGAAGGGCGACAAGGTCGTCATGCTCGCTGGCCGCGACAAGGGCCGGCAGGGGGAAGTCCTGCGGGTCGATCCCAAGGAAGGCCGCGTGGTCGTCCAGGGTATCGCGGTGGTCAAGCGCCACACCAAGCCCACGGGCATGCGCGAAGGCGGCATCATCGAGAAGGAAGCCTCGGTCGACGTGAGCAACGTCGCGCTGCTGGATCCTTCCGATGGCAAGGCTACCCGCGTCGGTTTCAAATTCCTCGAAGACGGCCGCAAGGTCCGCTTTTCCAAGCGGACCGGCGAGCTGCTCGACCGGTGAGGCGGCCATGGCACGTCTGAAAGATCATTACGAGAAGGCGGTGAAGGCCGCGCTCGTCGAACAGTTCGGCTACAAGAACCACATGGAGGTTCCCAAGCTGGACAAGATCGTCATCAACATGGCGGTCGGCAAGGCGACCCAGGACGCCAAGAAGCTCACCAACGCGGTGGCGCAGCTGACGAAGATCGCAGGCCAGAAGCCGGTGATGACGAAGGCGCGCAAGTCGGTGGCGAACTTCAAGCTGCGCGAGGGCATGAACATCGGCTGCAAGGTGACCTTGCGGCGCGAGCGCATGTACGAGTTCCTGGATCGCCTCATCAACATCGCGATGCCCCGCATCCGCGACTTTCGTGGCGTGTCGCCGAAGAGCTTCGACGGCCGTGGCAACTACGCCATGGGCCTGAAGGAGCAGATCATCTTCCCCGAGATCTCGTTCGACGAAGTCGACGAGAATCGTGGCATGGATATCATCTTCTGCACCACGGCGAAGACGAACGAGGAAGCCAAGGCGCTCCTCACGGCATTCAGCATGCCGTTCACGAAGTGATCTGAACAAGGATATCGTCGTGGCAAAGAAGAGTTCAGTCGAGAAGAACAACCGGCGCCGTGCGCTGGTTGAAATGCAGGCCGCCAAGCGAGCTGCCCTCAAGGCGATCGTGAAGCAGAAGGACATCGACGACGGTGACCGGTTCGAGGCCGTGCTGAAGCTGGCCGAGCTGCCGCGGAACGGGTCGAAGGTCCGGATCCGCAACCGTTGTGAAATGACCGGCAGGCCGCGCGCCTATTACCGGAAGTTCGGTCTTTCTCGTATCACGTTGCGGGACTTGGCATCCTCGGGGCAGATCCCCGGGATGGTCAAGTCGAGCTGGTAAGGGGTTCGCGGAATGGCGATGTCCGATCCGCTCGGCGATCTGTTGACGCGCATCCGGAATGGCCAGATGGCCTCCAAGGGTGCCGTTCTCGCGCCGAAGTCGACGATGCACGTGCGTGTGCTCGAGGTGCTCAAGCGCGAAGGCTATATTCGCGGCTTTGGCGAAGTCGAGCAGGCGCCTGGCAAGCATGCCATCAGCGTCGAGTTGAAGTATCATAATGGCGAGCCGGTGATCCGCGAGCTGCGTCGGGTGAGCAAGCCCGGCCGTCGCGTCTATGCCGGAGTCCGCGACCTGCCCACCATCTACAATGGTCTGGGTATCGCGATCGTCTCCACGCCCCGGGGTGTAATGTCCGATGCGGAAGCGCGGGCGGCCCATGTCGGTGGCGAGATCCTCTGCATGGTGTTCTGAGCATGTCCCGTATCGGCAAGCATCCGGTCCCGGTGCCGGCTGGTGTCACCGTTTCGGTGGCTGGCCAGACCATCAGTGCCAAGGGCAAGCTCGGGGAACTGTCCGCCGTTCTGCACGATGCGGTGAGCGTCGCGCAGGAGGAGGGTGGCCTGGTCGTGAGGCCGCGCGAGATGGACCGGCAGGGTCGCTCGCTGTGGGGCACGTCCCGCACCGTGGTGGCCAACCTCGTCAAGGGCGTGTCCGAGGGCTTCACGGAGCGGCTCGAGATCAACGGCGTGGGTTATCGCGCTGCGCTCGACGGTTCCCTGCTGAGCCTGCAGCTGGGCTACAGCCACGACATCAAGTACGCCGTGCCGAAGGAGATCAAGGTGGTGGTGGAGACTCCCACTTCGGTCCAGATCACCGGCGCGGACAAGCAGAAGGTGGGTCAGCTCGCCGCCGAGATCCGCGCGTTCCGTCAGCCCGAGCCCTACAAGGGCAAGGGCGTGAAGTACGCCAGCGAGACGATCCGTCGCAAGGAAGGCAAGAAGAAGTAACCATGGTGAAGGTGGACGAGCGCTTCGAGCGTCGCCGGCGTCGGGTTCGCTTCGCGATCCGGCAGCGGGCTTCCGGCCGTGTCCGGCTGTCGGTGTTCCGATCGAGCTGCCATATCTATGCCCAGGTCATCGATGACTCCAAGGGCGTGACGGTGGCGGCGGCCTCGACGGTCGAGCCGACGTTGCGTGGCGAGCTGAAGACCGGTGCGGACAGTACGGCGGCCAAGCGGGTCGGCCAGCTGCTCGCTGAGCGGGCCAAGGCGGCCGGTATCGATGTCGTGGTTTTTGACCGTGGTGGCTATCAGTACCATGGTCGTGTGAAGGCTCTGGCCGACGGCGCCCGCGAGGGCGGCCTGTCGTTCTGATCCATCGCGGGAGGACGGTTTATGGCGCGTCAGCGCGGTGGTGATGATCGTGGCGGTGATAGGGATAGGGGCGAGTCCGAATTCATGGACCGCCTCGTCTCGATCAATCGCGTCGCGAAGGTGGTGAAGGGCGGCCGGCGTTTCGGCTTCTCGGCACTGGTCGTGGTCGGGGACGGCAAGGGCCGGGTCGGCTATGGCAGCGGCAAGGCACGCGAGGTGCCGGAGGCGGTGCGCAAGGCGACCGAAGCTGCCAAGAAGGGCCTGATTCGGGTTCCGCTTCGGCAGGGTCGCACGCTGCACCACGATACAATCGGCCATTTCGGTGCCGGCAGGGTTCTGCTTCGGTCCGCCCCTCCGGGCACCGGCGTGATTGCCGGCGGTCCGATGCGTGCGGTGTTCGAGGCCCTGGGTATTGGCGACGTGGTTGCCAAGTCGCTGGGCTCCTCGAATCCGCACAACATGGTGAAGGCGACTTTTGCCGCCCTCACCACGGTGGCGAGCCCGCGGGCCGTGGCTGCGAAGCGTGGCAAGAAGGTCTCGGACCTGATCGGCCGGCGCGAGCAGATCGAGCCGAAGGCGGAGTGACGCGATGAGCAAGATTAAGGTGACCCAGGTGCGGAGCCCGATCGGGCGCCGCTCCGATCAGCGCGAGACGCTGATCGGCCTGGGGCTGAACAAGCTTCATCGGAGCCGGGTGCTGGCCGACAATCCTGCCACGCGCGGGCGGGTGGAGAAGGTCAAGCATCTGGTGGTGTTTGAGACCCTTGAGGGTGCCGACGGGACCCAGGGCTGAAAATCATGAAACTGAACGAACTCCGGGACAATCCCGGCGCTCGGGAGGCGAAGAAGCGCCTCGGGCGCGGCATCGGCTCCGGCCTGGGCAAGACCTCCGGTAAGGGCCACAAGGGTGCGAAGGCCCGTGCTGGTGGCGGCAAGCCGGCCTATTTCGAAGGTGGCCAGATGCCGCTCTATCGGCGTCTGCCGAAGCGTGGCTTCAACAACATCTTCCGTCCTGACTACGTGATCGTGAATCTCGATTCGCTGCAAAAGGCGGTCGATGCCGGTCGGATCGACGTGGCGCAGCCGATTGACACGGCGGTCCTGGTGGCTGCCGGCCTAGTCGGCAATCCTCGTGACGGCGTGCGCCTCCTGGGTCGCGGCAGTCTGACGGCTTCGCTGACGATCGAGGTGGTCGGTGCGTCCGCGTCGGCGGTGCAGGCTGTCGAGAAGGCAGGCGGCAAGGTTAACGTCATCGGCGGCGCAGTCGCCGAATCCGAGTAAGGAAAGCCAATGGCCTCGGTCGCCGAACAGCTAGCGGCGAACGTCAACTTCGGCGCTTTCGCCAAGGCGACCGAGCTCAAGAAGCGCCTCTGGTTCACGCTCGGGGCGCTGATCGTCTACCGGCTCGGCACCTATGTGCCGCTGCCGGGGATCGATCATGCCGCCATGGCGCAGATCTTCCAGAGCCAGGCCGGCGGCATCGTCGGCATGTTCAACGTGTTCGCTGGCGGTGCCCTCGAGCGCATGTCGATCTTTGCGCTGGGCATCCTTCCCTACATCTCCGCCTCGATCATCCTGCAGCTGATGACCGCGGTGTCTCCCACGATGGAGGCCCTCAAGAAGGAGGGTGAGAGCGGCCGCAAGAAGATCAACCAGTACACGCGCTACCTCACGGTGGTCCTGTGCGCCTTCCAGGCCTATGGGCTTGCGATCGGGCTAGAGGGCACGACGAGCGGTGCCGGCAGTGCCGTGATCGATCCCGGCTGGTTCTTCCGGCTGTCGACGGTCGTGACGATCGTCGGCGGCACGATGTTCCTGATGTGGCTGGGCGAGCAGATCACCGCGCGCGGCATCGGCAACGGCATCTCGCTCATCATCTTCGTCGGCATCGTCGCCTCATTGCCCGCTGCTTTGGCCAGCATGCTGGAACTGGGACGGACGGGTGCCATCTCGGCGGGCTTCATCATCCTGCTGATCGTGCTGATGATCGCCGTGATCACGGCGATCGTGTTCATGGAGCGGGCGCAGCGCCGGGTCCTGGTGCAGTACCCCAAGCGCCAGCAGGGCAACCGGGTGTTCGGCGGCGAGAGTTCGCATCTGCCGCTGAAGGTCAACACGGCCGGCGTGATCCCCGCGATCTTCGCGAGCTCGCTTCTGCTGCTTCCGGCGACCTTTGGTTCGTTCGTGGACCCGAACACGAGCCACCCCTGGCTGATCGAGCTGAACGCCATGCTCGGTCGCGGCCATCCGGTGCATATCCTGCTCTATGTCGCGCTGATCGTGTTCTTCGCGTTCTTCTATACGTCGATCGTGTTCAATCCGAAGGAGACCGCCGAGAACCTGCGCAAGCAGGGCGGGTTCATTCCGGGCGTCCGGCCAGGTGATCGGACAGCGGCCTATCTGGAGCACATCCTGACCAGGCTAACGGTAGTGGGCGCGCTGTACCTTGCAGCCGTATGCGTCCTGCCGGAGATCCTGATCTCGCAATACGCCGTGCCTTTCTACTTCGGCGGCACCAGCCTGCTGATCGTCGTGTCCGTTACGATGGACACGGTCGGCCAGATCCAGTCGCACCTGATCGCCCATCAGTACGAGGGTCTGATCAAGAAGGCGCGTCTGCGGGCCCCGGTCGGGAGGCGGTGATGCGGGTCATCCTCCTGGGCCCTCCAGGGGCCGGCAAGGGTACGCAGGCGGCGTGGATCTGGGACCGCTTCGGCATTCCGCAGCTGTCGACGGGCGACATGCTTCGGGCGGCGGTTGCGAACGGGACGGAGATCGGCAGGCAGGCGAAGGCGATCATGGAAGCCGGCAAGCTGGTTTCCGACGACGTGATGAATGCGATCGTGGCCGAGCGCATCGACGAGCCGGATTGCGCTGCCGGCTTCATCCTGGATGGGTTTCCAAGGACGACGCTCCAGGCGGAGGCGCTCGACGGGATGCTGGAGGTTCGGGGCCAGCAGATCGATGCGGTCATCGAGTTCAAGGTAGATCCTGCGGCCTTGGTGGAGCGGATCTCCGGCCGCTACGCCTGTGCGCGTTGCGGCACGGGATATCACGACAAGTTCAAGCAGCCTGCGGTGGCGGGCATCTGCGACGTCTGCGGGAGCACGGAGTTCGTGCGCCGCAAGGACGACAACGCGGCGACGGTCTCGGCGCGGCTTGAGGCGTATGACGCCCAGACGGCGCCGTTGCTGCCCTACTACCGGGCGCGGGGGATCCTGCACACGGTGGACGGGATGGGGGCGATCGATGCGGTCACCGCCGAGATAGCCGCTATTCTGGAGCCCGGCACTGGCACCTCTGCAGCGACCGCGGCTGCGAAGGGTGCGGGTAACCCTTGACAGCGGTGAGATGGTTCTTATGATCCGCGCACTTTTGTCGCCACCGACCGGTGGCGATGCGATCGCGCGTTGCGTTTGAAAGGGAGCGATCGGTGGCTCGTATCGCAGGTGTAAACCTGCCCAGTGGCAAGCAGGCCTGGGTTGCACTGACTTATATCTATGGGATCGGGCCGCACAGCTCTCGGTCGATCCTCAACGAACTCCAGATCGAGCATTCTCGTCGGATCAACGACCTCAGCGACGCGGAGCTCGTGAAGATCCGCGAGGTCATCGATCGGGAGTTGAAGGTCGAAGGTGATCTTCGTCGCGATGTCGCGATGAACATCAAGCGTCTGATGGATCTCGGCTGCTATCGCGGCCTGCGCCATCGTCGTGGTCTGCCGGTGCATGGGCAGCGGACCCATACCAATGCGCGTACCCGCAAGGGTCCGGCACGGGCAATCGCTGGCAAGAAGAAGGCGACGAAGAAGTAATCATGGCTACTGCTGCCAAGGATGCCGGCGGACGCGTCAAGCGTCGCGAGCGGAAGAACATCACGTCGGGCGTCGCGCATGTCAGCGCCACGTTCAACAACACCATGGTCACCATCACCGACGCGCAGGGCAATGCGATTGCTTGGTCGTCGGCAGGTGCCCAGGGCTTCAAGGGCTCGCGCAAGTCCACGCCGTTCGCCGCGCAGGTGGCTGCCGAGATTGCGGCGCGCAAGGCCATGGAGCACGGGATGAAGACCGTCGAGGTCCAGGTCCGTGGCCCGGGCTCGGGGCGTGAGTCGGCGCTGCGTGCGTTGCAGGCGGCTGGCCTCGTGGTCAGCACGATCCGCGACGTGACGCCGATCCCGCACAATGGCTGCCGGCCGCGCAAGCGTCGCCGCGTCTGAGCCGTTTTTCTCCGCCATGAACGGGTCCCGGCGTGCCAAGGCACCCGGGACCCGTTCGTTCGATTGATCGTCGTTCCTGAGAGGCATCCCGTGATCCAACGGAACTGGCATGAGCTGATCAAGCCCCAGAAGCTCGACATCCAGGTCGGCCGGCGTCCGGATCGTGAGGCGACCGTGATCGTGGAGCCGCTCGAGCGCGGCTTCGGCATCACGATCGGCAATGCGCTGCGCCGTGTTCTCCTGTCGTCGCTCCAGGGTGCAGCGATCACGTCGGTGCAGATCGACGGCGTGCTGCACGAGTTCGCCACCATCCCAGGCGTCCGCGAGGACGTCACCGACATCGTCCTGAACCTCAAGACGATCGGCATCCGCGGCCATGGCGAGACGCCCAAGCGCTGCTATCTGAAGGTCGAGGGACCGGCTGTCGTCACGGCCGGCATGATCGAGACGCCGCACGACGTCGAGATCATGGATCCTGACCATGTGATCTGCCACGTCGACCAGGGCGGCAAGCTGTCGGTCGAACTGATCGTGCAGACCGGCAAGGGCTATGTCGCGGCTCACCTGAACAAGGCCGAGGACGCGCCGATCGGCCTGATCGCCATCGACGCGATCTACAGTCCGGTCCGCAAGGTCGCCTACAAGGTCGACAACAGCCGTGTCGGTCAGCAGACCGACTATGACCGGCTGACCCTGCAGATCGAGACGGACGGCTCGGTCGGTCCGGAAGATGCGCTGGCGCTGGCCGCCCGCATCCTGCAGGATCAGCTGCAGCTATTCATCAACTTCGAGGAGCCGCAGGTCCACGGGGCCGGCGAGATCAAGCGCGATCTGCCGTTCAACCCGAACCTGCTGCGCAAGGTCGACGAGCTGGAACTGTCGGTCCGCTCCGCCAACTGCCTGAAGAACGACAACATCGTCTATATCGGCGATCTCGTTCAGAAGACCGAGGCGGAGATGCTGCGCACGCCGAACTTCGGCCGCAAGTCCTTGAACGAGATCAAGGAAGTGCTGGCGCAGATGGGCCTGCATCTCGGCATGGAGGTGCCGGGCTGGCCGCCGGAGAACATCGAAGAGCTGGCCCGCAAGGTCGAGGAACCGTTCTGAGGTTCTCGCGAACTTCGGGACAGAGTGTAGCTTGAGCGCGGCCGTCTGGCCGCAGGTTGAAGTCGGAAGGTCATCATGCGTCATCGTGTCAGCGGTCGGGCGTTCAGCCGCGACAGCTCCCACCGGCAGGCGATGTTCGCCAATCTGGTGAGCGCTCTGGTCAAGCACGAGCAGATCGTGACGACCCTCCCCAAGGCCAAGGAACTGCGTCCGATCGTCGAGAAGATGGTCACGCTCGCCCGCAAGGGCGACCTGGCCGCGCGGCGTCTCCTGATCGCCCGGACCCGCAGCGAGGCCACGGCAAAGAAGCTCGTCGAGGTCCTGGGGCCGCGCTACAACAACCGCCCCGGCGGCTATGTGCGGATCCTCAAGGCAGGTTTCCGTTATGGCGACAATGCGCCGGTGGCCGTGATCGAGTTCGTCGACCGCGACATGGACGCCAAGGGCAAGGACAGCGGGCCCGTCCAGGTTCGTGAGGATGAAGACGAGGCTCTCGCAGCGGCGTGATCGGAGAGCCGACTCGGCCTGAACGGCCGCGGCTTTCGAACAGCAGCAGCGATCCCCATATCGGCAGGGCCGGACGGCGACGTCCGGCCCTTGTCGTTATCGGGAAGGAACTGGCGCGGATGCGCGTGTCGACGCTGCCTATTCTCCTGGCCCTGGCCATGCTGGCCCTGGCAGTTCCGGCACCTGCCCAGGAGCAGCGTCGTGTGCCGACGTCGGTGGAGGAAGTGCGCCTCAGCTTTGCGCCGGTCGTCCGCAGGGCAGCTCCGGCCGTCGTCAATATCCAGACTTCCCGCGAGGTGGCGGCCCGCCGCCAACCCTATCTGAGCGATCCGTTGCTCGAATTCTTCTTCGGACGGAACGGTCCTGGTCGGCCGCCCGAGCGGCAAAGGGTGGAGAACTCGTTGGGCTCCGGCGTGATGCTCCGGCCGGATGGTGTGGTCGTGACCAATAACCATGTGATCGAGGGTGCCGACCAGATCACCGTGATCCTGGCCGACCGCCGGGCCTTCGAGGCGACCCTTCTGTCCCGCGACGAGCGTGCCGACCTGGCCTTCCTGAAGATCGACACGGACGGTGAGACCCTGCCGACCTTGCCGCTTGCGCGCTCGGACGCGCTGCAGGTGGGTGATCTCGTGCTTGCCATCGGCAATCCGTTCGGGATCGGCCAGACTGTCACGTCCGGCATCGTCTCGGCGACGAACCGCACGGCGGAGGGACTGGAGCGGGATGTGTCCTTCATCCAGACGGATGCCGCGATCAACCCGGGCAACTCCGGGGGAGCGCTGGTCGACCTGGAGGGGCGGCTGGTCGGGATCAATACCGCCATCTTTTCGCGCTCCGGTGGCTCCATCGGGATAGGTTTTGCGATTCCGGCCGATCTGGTGCGGGTGCGGCTCGAGAGCGTCGTAGCGGGCACGCAGGAAGTCTCGCGCCCGTGGCTGGGAGCCGCCCTGCAGAGCGTGGACGTGGGGATGGCCGAGAGCCTGGGCCTTGCACGCCCGCAGGGAGTCCTTGTCGGCAAGATCTGGCCCGGAGGGCCGGCTGACGAGGCCGGGCTTCGTACCGGCGACGTGATCCTGTCGGTCGACGGGGTGGCTGTCGACGATCCGGCCAGCTTCGGCTACCGGCTATCGCTCCAGCAACTCGGTACGCGCGCGCGGCTCGGAGTCTTCCGGCGTGGCAAGGAACGGACGGTGCAGGTGGAACGGGCCGAGGCGCCGCAGCGACCTGCACCCGACCTCACCGCCTTTCCGGCCAACCACCCGCTTGGCGGTGCCACCGCCGCGAATATGTCGCCGGGGTTCAACGAACGGCTCGGTCTGGACCCGTTCGAGACGGGAGTCGTGATCGTCGCCGTCGAGCGCGGTTCGCGGGCGGCCTACATGAACCTGGAGGTCGGGGATATGATCGTGGCGATCAACGACGAGGAAGTCGAGACGGTCGACGAACTCCAGTCGGCGCTGCCGAGGCGAGGACGCCCGTTTGCGATGACCGTGAAGAGTGGCGGCAGGCTCTACCAGTTCCGGGTCGGCAGTTGATGGACCTGTTCGGCGAGACGCCTGCGGTCCATGGCAGGCGACGGCGGCGGGAAGAGGCCGACCGGCCGCTGGCCGACCGCCTCCGCCCCGTCCGGGTGGAGGACATGGTCGGGCAGGAACAGCTGTTCGCACCCGATGCGCCGCTGGCGCGCATGCTGGCCAAGGGCCGGCTCCAGTCGATGATCCTCTGGGGACCGCCCGGCTGTGGCAAGACCACGCTGGCCCGCATCCTGGCCGACGCGGTGGGCGAGCCGCTCCTGGAGCTGTCGGCCGTGATGTCGGGCGTGGCCGACCTGCGCAAGAGCTTCGAGGACGCCCGCAAGCTGCGCTCGAACGGCCGGCACCCGCTCCTCTTCATCGACGAGATCCACCGCTATAATCGTGCCCAGCAGGATGGCCTGCTCCACGAGGTCGAGGACGGCACCGTGACGCTCGTGGGCGCCACGACCGAAAATCCGTCCTTTGCGCTGGTGCCGGCCTTGCTGTCGCGCTGCCAGGTGCTCGTCCTGCATCGCCTGGACGGCCCGGCCCTGGATGGGCTGGTGAGCAGAGGCGAGGCTGCGCTCGGGCATCGACTTCCCCTGACGGAGCAGGCACGTGCCCGGCTGTGCGAGATGGCTGACGGGGACGGCCGCTATCTCTTGAACCTGGTCGAGGCCTTGGCCGACCTGCCGGAAGACCAGGCGCTCGACCCGGAGCGGCTTGGTCAGGTGCTGCAGCGGCGGATGCCGCTCTACGACCGGGCGCAGGAGAGCCATTACAACCTCATCAGCGCCCTGCACAAATCGGTGCGCGGATCCGATCCGGACGCGTCGCTCTACTGGTTCTGCCGGATGCTCGAGGGTGGCGAGGATCCGCGCTTCCTCGCCCGGCGGATCGTGCGCATGGCGGTCGAGGATGTCGGCCTAGCCGATCCGCGCGCCATCGAGCAGGCGCTGGCGGCAGCAACGACCTATGAGCGCCTGGGCAGCCCGGAGGGCGAGCTGGCCCTGGCGCAAGCCGTCATCTACATGGCTGCCGCACCGAAATCGAACGCGGTCTACATGGCCTACAAGGCCGCGCGCGCCGCAGCCAGGGAAACCGGCTCTCTGATGCCGCCGGCCACGATCCTGAACGCGCCGACCAAGCTCATGAAGGAGCTGGGGTACGGGCAGGACTACCAGTACGATCACGATGCGCCGGAACGGTTCTCCGGCCAGAACTACTTCCCGGACGGCATGCAGCGGCCGTCCTTCTACCGCCCCACCGATCAGGGCATCGAGGCCCGCATCGCCGAGCGGCTGGTCAGGCTGAAGCAGCTCCGGGCGGAGCGTCAGGAAAAGGAGCGCCCGCAGTGACCGGCGTCGAGCAGAAGACGGTTGCCAAGAGTGAAGCAGACTGGCGGTTCGATCGCTGGTGCAAGACTCATTTTCCCGACCTTCCGTTCGGGCGCATGCAGAAGCTGCTGCGGACGGGCCAGTTCCGGCTGGACGGCAAGCGGATCGACGCCTCCTCGCGCCTGATGCCCGGGCAGGTCGTTCGCATCCCCCCGCTCCCGATCGAGCCGGACGTGCCGCTGCTGCAGCCCAAGCCGTCCCAGATGCCGTCGGAGCGGGATGCCGCGATGATGCGCAGCCTCGTGATCCACGAGGACGACGCCTTGCTGGCCATCGCTAAGCCGGCCGGCCTCGCCGTCCAGGGCGGCAGCGGGACGACGCGGCATGTGGACGGGCTGATGCAGCTCTTCCTTGACAAGAACGGCGAGAAGCCCCGGCTGGTCCACCGCCTCGACCGCGACACATCCGGTGTGCTGGTGCTGGCCAAGACCGCGGCGGCGGCCCGTAGCCTGTCGTTCGCCTTCCAGCAGCACAAGATCCGCAAGCTGTACTGGGCCGTCGTGGTCGGCCGGCCCAAGCGCGATGTGGGCGTGATCGATCTTGCGCTGGAGAAGGGCGGAGGTGCTGGGCGCGAGAAGATGACCGCCAGCGAGAGCGACGAAGCCCGTCACGCCAGGACCGCCTTCCGGGTGCTGGAAGCGAACGCCAAGGTGGCGGCCTGGCTGGGGCTGATGCCTCTGACCGGGCGCACGCATCAGCTTCGCGCGCACTGTGCCCTGTCCGGCTTCCCGATCCTGGGCGACGGCAAGTATGGCGGGAAGGATGCTCATCCGACTGGCGCACCCTCCGAACTTGCCCTGCATGCCCGCGAGCTGGACCTGCCGCATCCCGATGGAGGGCGCCTGCGGCTGGTCGCGGAGCCTGACCAGCCGATCAAGGAGGCGCTGGCCTGGATGGGCCTGAACCGGACGCTTCCCCCCTACGCGCGGCTGGACGACTGGCCGGAGGAGCGCCGGTGAGGCTAATCCTGTTCGATTGCGACGGTACCCTGGTCGACAGCGGCGCGCTGATTGTCGCGGCTGCGGAAGACGCCTTCGTCGAATTTGGCGAAGCGCCGCCCGACGAGCTGACCCTGCGGTCCGCCATTGGGCTGTCGGTGGCCGAATGCATGGAGTTCTGGCGTCCGCAGATGGGAGCCGAGGATCGGGCTGCCATCGGTGCGGCCTTTGGCCGTCACTATTGGAAGTACCGGGCCAACGGCGTCCATGCTGAACCCTTGTTTCCGGGCGTGCTCGACCTGCTGGACCGCCTGGCGGACGAGCCTGACATGCTGCTGGGGATCGTGACGGGCAACAGCCGGCGCGGCCTGGACGCGATCCTGGCGCATCACGAATTGGCCGAACGGTTCGTGACCTTCCAGACTGCATGTCGTCATCCCTCCAAGCCCCACCCGGCCATGGTGCTGCAGGCGCTGGCCGAAACCGGAGCGGACGCGGCGTCCACCGTCGTCATCGGTGACACCGCGTTCGACATCCTGATGGCGAAGGCGGCGGGCGCTCTGCCGGTCGGGGTCGCCTGGGGCAACCATCCGGTCGAGCGGCTGTTCGAAGCCGGAGCGGCCCATGTCGCCCATCATCCGGACCAGCTACATCCCATCCTGGGACTTACATGAAGCGCTTCTACAAGGCCGTCTCGACCGCCCGGCAGGGGCAGGTCTGGCAGGTCCTTCTTGACGACAAGCCGATCCGCACGCCGATGCGTCAACTGCTGGAGCTTCCGACCGAGGCGCTGGCCCTGGCCATTGCCTCGGAGTGGGAGGCGCAGCACGACGAGGTGCGAGCACCTGACATGCGGCTCACGCGGCTGGCCACGACCGCCATCGACCTCATGCCGGCGCGGCGGGAACCGGCGATCCGGCAGGTCATGGAGTATCTCGAGACGGACATGCTCTGCTACCGTGCCGGCAATCCTGCCGATCTCGCACGCCGTCAGGACGAGACCTGGCAGCCATGGCTGGACTGGCTGGAACGTTCCTTCGATGTCCGGCTGCCGGTGTTCCGCACGATGCTGCCGCAGCCCGTGCCGCGCGAGGCAGCCCTGCGGCTGACGCCGGTGGTGGAGGGCATGGACCCCTGGCACCTGGTGGCCCTGCACGCCGCTGTCACGGCAACCAGCTCGCTCGTGCTGGGCCTTGCCATGGTGGAAGCGGTGCTGGGCCCTGACGAGGCGTTCGAGGCGGCGCTGCTTGACGACCTCTACCAGGTCGAGCATTGGGGCGAGGATCCCGAGATCACCAAGCGGCATGTGGCGCTGCGGTCGGATCTGGAAGCGATCGGCCAGTTTGTTGCCGCTGTGGCGCCGCCGCTGCGCATGTGATCTTCCTGTCCCTTTCGGGAACGTCTAGGCCCGTGGGAGCGGCAGGGCGGCCGTTGGGGGAAGGCGGTGCAGACGATCATCGAGCAGCTCGAGACGAAGCGCGAGGCCGCACGGCAGGGTGGCGGCGAAAAGCGGGTCAGGAACCAGCACAAGCGCGGCAAGCTCACCGCCCGCGAGCGCATCGAGCTCCTTCTCGACCCGGGCTCGTTCGAAGAAACTGACATGTTCGTCGAGCATCGCTGCGTCGATTTCGGCATGGACGAGCAGCGCATCCCCGGCGACGGCGTGGTGACCGGGCAGGGCACCATCAGCGGCCGCCTGGTCTTCGTGTTCAGCCAGGACTTCACGGTGTTCGGCGGCGCGCTCTCGGAGGCGCATGCCGAGAAGATCTGCAAGATCATGGACCGCGCCGTGAAGGTCGGAGCACCCGTGATCGGGATCAACGACAGCGGCGGCGCCCGCATCCAGGAGGGCGTGGCCTCGCTCGCCGGCTATGCCGACGTGTTCCAGAAGAACGTGCTGGCGTCGGGCGTCATTCCGCAGATCTCGGTGATCATGGGGCCCTGTGCCGGTGGCGCCGTCTATTCGCCGGCAATGACCGACTTCATCTTCATGGTCCGCGATACCTCCTACATGTTCGTGACCGGCCCCGACGTGGTGAAGACCGTCACCAACGAGGTGGTGACGGCCGAGGAGCTGGGCGGGGCCGGCACCCATACCGGCCGCTCCGGCGTGGCGGATCTAGCCTTCGACCACGACATCCAGGCATTGCACGAGCTGCGCCGCTTCGTCGACTTCCTGCCGCTCAGCAACCGGGAAAAGCCCCCGGAGCGGCCATGCGACGACCCGGTGGATCGGGACGACTCGTCGCTCGACACGCTGATCCCGGCCAACTCGAACCAGCCCTACGACATGATGGAGCTGATCGAGAAAATCGTCGACGAGGCCGACTTCTTCGAGATCCAGAAGGACTACGCGAAGAACATCATCACCGGCTTTGCCCGGATGGAGGGGCGCACGATCGGCATCGTCGCCAACCAGCCGATGGTGCTGGCCGGCTGCCTGGACATCGCCGCGTCGATCAAGGCCGCGCGCTTCGTGCGCTTTTGCGACTGCTTCAACATTCCGATCGTGACGCTGGTCGACGTGCCGGGCTTCCTGCCGGGCACCGGGCAGGAATATGGCGGGATCATCAAGCACGGTGCCAAGCTGCTGTTCGCCTATGCCGAGGCCACGGTGCCGAAGGTCACGCTGATCACGCGCAAGGCCTATGGCGGCGCCTATGACGTGATGAGCTCCAAGCACCTGCGCGGCGATGTGAACTTCGCCTGGCCGACCGCCGAGATTGCGGTGATGGGTCCCAAGGGTGCCGTGGAGATCATCTTCCGCCAGGACGCCGGTGACGTGGCCGCGATCGAGGCTCGGACGGCCGAGTACCGCGAACGCTTCGCCAACCCGTTCGTCGCGGCCAAGCGGGGCTTTGTCGACGACATCATCATGCCGCATGGGACGAGGCGTCGGATCGCCAAGTCGCTGCGCTGGCTGGCCAACAAGCAGCTCTCCAACCCCTGGAAGAAGCACGCCAACATTCCGCTCTGATCATTGCCGCGGGAACAAGAACAATGTTCAAGAAGATCCTGATCGCCAACCGCGGTGAGATCGCCTGCCGGGTGATCCGTACCTGCAGGAAGCTGGGGATCGCGACGGTCGCGGTCTATTCGGAGGCGGATGCCCAGGCCCTGCACGTGCAGATGGCTGACGAGGCGGTGGCGATCGGTCCGGCGGCGGCGCGCGAGAGCTATCTCGTCATCGACAAGATCGTGGCGGCCTGCCGGCAGACAGGGGCCGAGGCCGTCCATCCAGGCTATGGCTTCCTGTCCGAGAACGCCGCCTTCGCCGAGGCGCTGGACCTGGCCGGGATCGTGTTCATCGGCCCGCCCATGAACGCCGTGCAGGCGATGGGCGACAAGATCGAGAGCAAGATCCTGGCGAAGAAGGCAGGCGTCTCGGTGGTGCCGGGCCATGTGGAGCCCGTCGCGGACCCGGAGGAAGCGCTCCGGATCGCGCGCAGCATCGGCTACCCGGTGATGGTCAAGGCCGCCGCCGG
>JAESGR010000396.1_pt1 | contig 37556 bp, 44 predicted proteins | sample 9269771 | NCBI WGS metagenome assembly JAESGR01 (sample SAMN15739572, study PRJNA653492) | algae metagenome | isolation source: Chroococcus sp. CMT-3BRIN-NPC107 and co-occurring heterotrophs from well... | place: USA: Clark Mountains Wilderness, California | collected 2010-04-18 | reverse complement strand
AAGGACGCGGAGGCGCGATGCCGGCGCGGCGTCTCCCCTCGGTGGACGCCGGATGCCGGGCGCGCGTCAACGCGCGGGTGCAGCGCTTGCCCATTCGGCGTCCTGAACCCAACGCCCTGAGGAGGAGCATCATGGCCGACTTCACCCGCGACAGCGTCGCCGACATGGCCGCCGGCAACCCGGGAATCAACATGGGCACGACCGGCAGCATGCGCGAGACCGACCGCGCCTCGGACGACCTGTGGGGGCAGGACGACGCGCACTGGCGCGAGCACCACGTGCATCGCCCGTACGTGCAGGCGGACCGCGGCTACGAGCACTATCGCTCGGCGTACCGCTACGGGCACTCGGCGGCGCACCAGCACCGCGACCGCGAGTGGGACCACGTGTCGGGCGACCTGGAGCGCGGCTGGCACGGCGCCCGCGGCGAGTCGAGCGCCACCTGGCACGAGGCGAAGGACGCGGTGCGCGACGCGTGGGACCGCGTCCGCGGCCAGCGCTGAGCCCGACTGCGCCGACCAGGGCACGCCGCTTGTAGACGGCACCCTGCGCGGACGTCCGTGCGGACGTCCGACGGTGCGCGGTCGCGCGCGCCGTCGGACGCGCCGTCGGACGCGCCGTGGATCCGCCGTCCAGGCGACGGATCCGAGACCGCTCGCCGCGCGCACCGACCCGCGCGGTCGCGACACGCACCCCTGCCGCCCCACGACGCATGCGACTCGCCGATGCCCACCTGCCCGACGCCGCCTCGCGCCCGCCCGGCGACCTGTCCGGCGCGCCGATCCCGCTGCGCAACGACGTCGCCTGGCTGCGCACCGCGTTCGTCAACGTGGTCTTCCTCGGCCCGCCGGACGCCGGCGACGGCGGGTGGGTGCTCGTGGACGCGGGGCTCCCGGGCTACGCGAACCACATCGCCAGCGCGGCCGCACGCCGGTTCGGCGACTCGCGCCCGGCGGCGATCGTGATGACGCACGGCCACTTCGACCACGTGGGCTCGCTGCGCACGCTGGCCGATCGCTGGGACGTGCCGATCTACGCGCATCCGCTCGAGCTGCCGTACCTCACGGGCCGCTCGGCCTACCCGCCGCCCGATCCGAGCGTCGGTGGCGGCGCGATGGCGCGGCTCTCCCCGCTCTATCCCCCTGGTCCGTTCGACTTCGGCGACCGCGTGCGCGCGCTCCCCGACGACGGCTCGGTGCCGGGCGCGCCGTCGTGGCGCACGATGCTGACGCCGGGGCATTCGCCCGGACACGTGTCGTTCGTGCGCGAGGGCGACCGCACCGCGATCGTCGGCGACGCCTTCGTGACGACGAAGCAGGAGTCCGCCATGGCGGCGTACTCGCAGCGCGTCGAGATGCACGGCCCGCCGATGTACTACACGTGCGACTGGGACGCCGCGCGAGACTCGGTGCGCCGGCTCGCGGAGTTCGACCCCGAGGTCGCGATCACCGGCCACGGACAGCCTATGCAGGGTGACGCGCTACGCGAGGGGCTGCAGGCGATCGCGCGCGACTTCGACCGTACGGAGCGCCCGCAGCACGGCCGCTACGCGCAGCGCCCCGCCATCGCCGACGAGCGCGGCGTCGTCGAGCTGCCCCCGCCGGTGGCCGACATGACGCCGCTCGCGATCGCCGGCGTGGCGGCGACGATCGGGCTGCTCGCGGCGACGGTGCGGCGGACCTCGCGCTAGCGGCGCGGGCCGACGCGATGCGGAACGGGGAGACCGGTGCACGCCGCGCCGGTCTCCCCGTTCCGTTCCCTGGCCGCGGCGCGATCAGGCGCCGCGTGCGCGGTCACACGCGCGTCACTCGTAGTAGCGCCGCATCTGCTCCGCGACGCCGCTGATGTCCGGGAACAGCCGCCGCTCGTCCATGCTCACGAGGTCGAGCTGGTCGCGCACGCGGCGCACGTGCTCGGCCGGGATCACGACGCGCGTCAGCGTGTCCTCCAGCCCGTGCTCCGCGAGGAACACGTCGAGCGGGCGGTCGGCGACCGAGGCGATCGTGAACACCGCGGCCTGCGCGGCGATGCGCGCGTCGAGCGTCGGCGGCTCCAGCAGGCACGCGAACGGCTCGAGCCCGCGCGCGCGTATCAGCTCGAACGGCGAGAAGTGGCCGTCGCCGTCGGTGTCGCGCAGCCGATCGAGGTCGTCGGAGAGCAGCGCCAGCTCCGGGAAGCCGAAGTGCCGGTGCACGCGCTGCCAGTCCAGGCGCCAGATCGCGCGGTCGGTCTCGCGGTCGCCTCCGTGCGGATCGGTCGGCGTGTCGCGCGTCGCGAAGTGCGCGGCGACGAGCGGCGAGTACGACCAGTCGAGCAGCCGCGTCGGCACGCCGTGGTGCTGCGCGGCGACCAGCAGCTCCCACGCGTTGCGCGCGTTGGCGAAGTGCGGGCGCGAGTACCGCACGAAGTTGCGGAGGATGTGCTCCTCCAGCGCGCACTTCGAGTGCGGCGGATCGATCCCGCCCAGCCGGTCGAGGCTCGTGAACAGCGACCAGCGCGCGTTCCCCGCGCCGCGATACACGGCGCTGTCGCGGCGGCGCCCCGTCACCGGATCGGGCTCGGCGGGCGTCATGCGGTCGATCAGCTCGCCCAGGGACGAGACGGCGAAGGTCCGGATCTCCATGCGCGCCGCTCGGTGCAACGCGCGTGCACGCGCGGCGCCCGCGCGCGAGTCGCGCGGCTAGAGCTCGAGGCCCCAGATGCTCGGCGACGCGAGCTCCACGCTGTTGCCCGCCGGGTCGCGCACGTACAGCGAGCGCCCGCCGCGGGGCCACGTGATCTCCGCCTCGATCGCGATCGCGTGGGCGGCGAAGCGCGCGCGCCACGCGTCGAGCGCGTCGTCGGCGACGGCGAACGCGACGTGTCCCGGGCCGCGCGCGCCATGCGCGGGCACCGGCACGCCGCCCACCGCGCCGGGCGTCGTCGCGGTGACGTCCGGCGCGAAGAGCAGGAACACGCCCGGCCCGCAGCGGAAGAAGACGTGCCGCCCCTCCGCGCGCGCGAACGGCGCGAGGCGCAGCACGTCCTCGTAGAAGCGCGCCGTCGCCGCCAGGTCGGCGGCGTACAGGCAGCTCTCCAGGACCCGCGCGGGCGGCAGAGGGGCGTCCACGCGCGGCGCGATGCGACGGGTCAGGCGGCGGCCAGCCGGCTCGTGCCCGTGCGCCCGACCTGGCGCTCCCGGATCCACCCGCCGAGCCACGCCGCCGGCAGCGTCAGGCCGAGTCCGACCACGTGGTACCAGACGGGCGCCGTGTGCCACATGGCGATCGAGCCCGCGACGTTGAACGCGAGGCCGAGCGCGCCGAGGATGAGCGCGTGCCGCATGGGACGCGCGGGGGCGAGGCGCGCCGTGACCCAGCAGCCGAGCGTCGCGAACAGGAAGACGTAGGCGAGCGTCGCGAGCAGCAGCGCGACGTCGTCGGTGCGTCCGTTCGTGTCGAAGTACTCGGGGAGCGTCTGGATGATCGCCCGCTCGGTGCCCATGGCGAGCGTGCCGATGAGCAGGAAGCCGAGCACGATCGCGCCGATGCTGCGCAGCATGGGGAAGGCTCCGGGGGAGGAGGGAGGGGAGGCGGGACGCCGGGTCGGGCCGCGGCGTGGTCGGTCCAACTTGCACCCGCCGGCCGCGCGCGCAAGCACGCGTGTCGCGGCGCGCGTCGATCGCGCGCGTCAGGTGCGCCCGCGGCTCTCGCCGCGCGTGATCCCGCCCGCGATGAGGTGTGCGGTGCGGAGCGGCTCCGGGATCGCGCCGTGCGCCTGCAGCGGGACGATCGCGCGCTCCGCCTCCGCGAGCGACAGCCCCGCGCGCTGCACCCAGACGCCGGCGACCGGCTCCATCGGCCCGAGCCGCTCGATCAGTCGCCACTTGCGGGCGCCGCCGGGGACCCGCGTCAGCAGCGCCGCGCGGATGCGGTCGAGCCGCGGCGCGCGACGCGCGACCACCAGCACCGGGATGCGAAGCGCGTCGTGCAGCGCGGCGACGTCGACGACGTTGAAGCCCGCGAGCGCGATCCCCTGCAGCAGCACGAGCTGCAGCTGCGGCGCGAAGCGCGATGCGCCGAGCAGCCGCGCGATGGCAGCGGTCGCGTTGCGCCCGTCGCGGCGCACGTGTCCCCGCAGCACGCCCTCCAGGCGCATCCCCGAGAACACGGCGGCGACGATGGCCACGTCGCCGCGGTGCGCGCGGCCGAACGGCGCGTCGTCGATGCCGACCGCGTGCGAGAAGCGCCGGCTCAGGGGAAGAACCGCCGCACGAGGCGCAGCACCACCGTCACCACGAGCGACACGAGGAGCATCGACGCGAGCGGCGCGTACACGCGCACCGCGCCGCGCTCCCAGCGCAGGTCGCCGGGCAGCCGCCCGAACCAGGACAGCCCGCCCGCCCAGGCGATCAGCCCGACCACGACGAGCACGAGCCCGAGGCCGACCAGCAGCGGACCGAGGGGCGAGGACGACGTCGGCATGCGAGCGCGCGGGATGGGGCGGAGCGGGGAAGCCTCAGAACCCGAACTGCTCGCGCGCCGCCTCCAGGTCGTCGGCGAGGCGGCTCCGCGTCGGCTCGGGCAGGCGGTGCACCTGCTCGCGTGCGGCGTGCACCACCCGCGCCAGTCGGTCGGCCCACGCGGGCTCGCGCGCCCACTCCGCCGGATCCACGGTGAGCGCCGCGGTCAGCAGGTCGCCCGGTCCTCGGTCGCCGGCGACGAACGGCTCCCGCTCCAGCCGCTCGAGCGCCATCGGCAGGACCCAGCGCAGCCCGCGCCCGTGCCCGAGCAGCAGGCGCAGCTCGGCCGGCCCGAGCTGCCCGATGGGCGACACCATCGCGCGCGACAGCCAGGCGAGGCTCCCCATCCCGTAGGCGCCGGGCGGGATCTCGACCCCTTCCAGCTCGGCGAGCGACCGTGTGGCGAGTGACGCGGGATCGGTTGTGGCGGCGTCGGAGTGCACGAGGTGGTGTACGGTGTAGGGAGCAAGCGGAGCCGGGCACCCGGCGAACGCGCCGCGCCGCCCGGCTGATTCCGGCACGACGGTTCCGGTTGCACGAATCAGGCATCGGAGTCGGAACGACTCGGGGCGAGCACGGCGGTCGCCGCGTGGCGATCCTACGAATCTCGGTCGCTGACACCAAATCGCGACTCCGCACGTACGACCCTGCGTCCTCACCACGGCCCCATGATCACACTGCTGAAGCTGTTCCTGCTCCGCTGGTTCGCGACGAAGAGCTTCGGCGGCGTGCTCGCCCTGCTCGGCGTGATCGCGCTGCCGATCGCGGGCATTCTCAAGGTCGTCGGCCTGCCGCTGCTCGCCGTCCTCGGCGTCGTGGCGCTGCCGATCGCGCTCGTGCTGGGCATCATCGGGCTCCCGATCCTGCTGGTCGTGGGCGCGGTGGGGATGATCGTCGCGGCGCTCGGCGCGGTGCTCGCGCTCGGGCTGGTGGCGATCAAGGTCGTCGTCCCGATCGTGCTGATCGTCTGGTTCGTGCGATGGATCTTCCGTCGCGACAAGGAGCCGAAGCCCGCCGACACGGCGGGATCGGCCATCTGACGCGCTGCCGCGTGCGCACGCGGCGCGGTCCATAGAGTTGCCGTCATAGAGCCGTACCCAGTCGTTCCTGCTCGTATAGCGTCGGGCGCCCGCTAGCTTTCGCGGGCGCCCGACGCGTTTTCCATCTGCATCTCCGCGGGCGCGCCGCCGCGATGCCGCTTCCGCCGAACCTTCCGCCGCTCCCGATCGACGACGCGCTGCCCGCCCTGCGCGACGCGCTGCGCGGGCGCGCGTGCGCCGTGCTGCAGGCCCCTCCGGGCGCGGGCAAGACGACGCGCGTGCCGCTCGTGCTGCTCGACGAGCCGTGGCTCGCGGGGCGTCGGGTGCTGATGCTGGAGCCGCGCCGCCTCGCCGCGCGCGCCGCCGCCCGGCGCATGGCGGCCACCGTCGGCGAGTCGGTCGGCGAGACGGTCGGCTATCGCATCCGCCACGAGTCGCGCATCGGGGCGCGCACGCGGATCGAGGTCGTCACCGAGGGCGTGCTCACGCGGCTGCTGCACGACGATCCCGCGCTGGAGGCGTACGGCGCGGTGCTGTTCGACGAGTACCACGAGCGCTCGCTGCACGCCGACCTCGGGCTCGCGCTCACGCTGCAGTCGCAGCAGCTCGTGCGCGACGACCTGCGCGTGCTCGTCATGTCGGCGACGCTCGACGGCGCCCGCGTGGCGGCGCTGCTCGGGGAGGCGGACGGCGTCGACGCGCCGGTCGTCACGAGCGCGGGGCGCAGCTTTCCCGTGGCGGTGCACTGGCGCGACCGGCGCCCCGAGCCGCGCCCGGGACCGACCGGCGTCGAGGTCGCGGTCGCGTCCACGGTGCGGGCGGCGCTCGCCGCGCACGACGGCGACGTGCTCGTCTTCCTTCCGGGCGCCGCCGAGATCCGGCGCGTCGGCGCGCTGCTCGACGACGGCGCGCTGCCGGGCGCCGTGCGCGTGCACGCGCTGTTCGGCAACCTGCCGCAGCACGAGCAGGACGCCGCGCTCGATCCCGCGCCGCCGGGCGCGCGCAAGGTCGTGCTCTCGACGTCGATCGCCGAGACGAGCCTGACGATCGAGGGCGTGCGCGTGGTCGTGGATGCGGGGCTCGCACGCGTGCCGCGCTTCGATCCGCGCACCGGCATGACGCACCTCGAGACCGTGCGCGTGTCGCGGGCGTCCGCCGAGCAGCGCGCGGGACGCGCCGGCCGCGTGGCGCCGGGCGCCTGCTACCGCCTGTGGCCGGAGGCCGAGCACGCCGGGCTGCTGGCGCACGCGACGCCCGAGGTGCTGGACGCCGACCTCGCGCCGCTCGCGCTGGAGCTGGCCGCCGCCGGCGTGTCCGACCCGTCGGAGCTGCGCTGGCTGGACGTGCCACCGGCCGCCGCCTTCGCGCAGGCGCGTGCGCTGCTCGCGCAGCTCGGCGCGCTCGACGCCGCGGGGCGCATGACGCCGCACGGCCGCGCGATGGCCGGGCTGCCCGTGCACCCGCGGCTGGCGCACATGACGCTGCGGGCGCGCGCGCTCGGGCTGGCGGCGCTCGCGTGCGACCTGGCCGCGCTGCTCGCCGAGCGCGACGTGCTGCGCGGCGACGGCCCGCTGCAGCCGGACGCCGACGTGCGGCTGCGGCTCGACCTCATGCTGCGCGGCGACGTGCCCGGCACGGTGCTCGGCTGGGGCGTCGATCGGGAGGGGGTGCGCCGCGCCAGGCAGGAGGCGCGCGCGCTCCGCGACGCGCTGCGCGCCGGGCCGCCGGCCACCGCCGGCGACGCCGCGTCCGCGGGGCGGCTGCTCTCGCTCGCGTACCCCGATCGCATCGCGCGGCGGCGCGACGCCGGAGGCGGGCGCTACGTGCTGCGCAACGGCCGCGGTGCGGTGCTGCCCGAGGGCCAGTCGCTCGGCCGCGAGCCCTGGCTGGTGGCCGCCGAGCTGGGCGGGGGGGCGACCCAGGAGCGGCGGATCCTCCTCGCCGCGCCGGTGGCGCCCGACGAGCTGCTGGCGGAGCACGGCACGCACGTCGAGCGCGGCGAGGAGTACGCGTGGGACGCCGAGGCGGGCGCGGTGCGGGCGCGACGGACCGTGCGTCTGGGTGCCCTGACGCTCGAGGAGGCGGCGCTGCGCGACGTCGATCCGGAGCGCGTCGCGCGGGTGCTGCTGGCCCAGGTCCGCGCGGCGGGATTGGAGGCGCTCCCGTGGAGCGACGACGCGCGCCGGCTCCGGGAGCGGCTGGCGTTCGCGCGCGTGTGGGACGGCGGGGCGTGGCCCGACGTGGGAGACGACGCACTGCTCGAAACGGTCGACGACTGGCTGCTGCCGGCACTCCTCGGACTGCGCCGGTGGGACGAGCTGCGACGCCTGGACCTCGGGGAGCTGCTGCTGGCCCGTCTCGACTGGTCGCAGCGCACCGCGCTCGACCAGATCGCGCCCACGCACGTGACGGTGCCGAGCGGCTCGCGGATCCGCGTGGACTACGCGGACCCCCAGGCGCCCGTGCTCGCCGTGCGGCTGCAGGAGCTGTTCGGGCTGCAGGAGACGCCGCGCGTGGGGCAGGGGCGCGCGCCGCTGGTGCTGCATCTCCTGTCGCCCGCGCACCGGCCGGTGCAGGTGACGCGCGACCTCGCCGGCTTCTGGCGCTCCAGCTACTTCGACGTGCGGCGCGACCTGCGCGGGCGCTACCCGAAGCACCACTGGCCCGAGGATCCGCTGCAGGCCGCGCCCACCCATCGCGCGAAGCCCCGCGGCACCTGAGCCTCGGCGCGGGGCGCGTGACCCGGGTGCGGGCGCGCGCGTCTGCCAGGGGATGCGTCGATGTTGCAGCGTCGCGCGCACGCCACGCCGCCGGCAATTCATGCCGGTCGTGCGTGACGGACGTCACGGCGCTGCATTCCCGATCGCGCGACCCTCCCGGTCGCGACGATGGGTGTAGGAGCAGGCTCGCTGGCCAGCTGAAGTCGTCGCGCTCTCCGGTCGAGACTCACGGATCGGAGCCCACTGGCTATGCCGCCCACTCACCCAGCCTGCGCCGACTCCGTGTCTTCCTCCGGCCGTCCGCTGCGTGCCCCCGCCCTGTACGTCGCGGGGGGCGCCACCGCCTCTGATTCCGCCAAGCTGGTCATGCGTCTGCCGTGTCCTCCCGCATGGGACGACCGGCCGCCTTCGGCCCGCGCCGCCGAGCGGCGTGCGCGCAAGGCGTACTTCGCCGCCCTCGACGCGCTCTATCAGGGCGAGGTCCGCGAGGATGCCGTCGGGAAGCTCCAGCAGCTGGTCGGGGACGTCCGCTCGCGGACCGCGCGCACCGCGCTCGAGCACCTGCTGCGGGTGTTCGGGTTCGTGCGTCGCGATGGTCCGGTGCTGGTCGCCCCGGCGGCGCCGTGGGAGCGGGTGACGATCGGGGTCCCGGCCGACGTCTGGACCACCGATCGCGCGAAGCTCGTCGACCGCTACGCATGGCCGCTGGAGTGGCTGCGCATGCGGCGGTTCGTGGCCGGCAAGTCGCTGATGATCGACTGGTACCCGATCCCCCAAGCGTCCGCGGGGATGCGGGAGCCCGTGCGGCCGCTGGCCGCCGCACGGGCTCGCCGCCGGCTGCAGGGCGCCGCCTGACGGATCGGGGACTGGGCGACGATCTCGGGGCGGGCCCTAGCGCCGCCCCATGACGCCGGCGGCGGCGGCCGCCACCGCGAGGGCGGTCAGGAGGAGGACGCCCGCCGCCCGGCGGCGCCGCTGGCGGTGCGCGGCGTACGCCGGCTCGTCGAGCCAGTAGCCGTCGGCCCCCTCGTGCACGGCGCCCGCGTGCACCAGGCGCTCGAGCTGCCGACGCGCGATGCGCGTGTCGGAGATGAGGGGCACGGCGCGGCCGCGCGAGACCGCGCCGGCGTCGCGCAGCCGTTCGGCGAGCTGGCGCTCCGCGCGCGCGGCGAGGGAGGCGATGACGGCGGCGCCCATGGGATCAGCGGGTGCGGGGAGGATGCAAATGCGGCGCTCCCCGAAGGGAGCGCCGCATGAGGGACGAGCCGCGGGTGCGCGTCACGCCCGCGCGGTCAGAAGATGAAGACCGGCGTGCCCACCGGGACGTTGTCGTAGAGCCACGAGATGTCCTCCTCGTAGAGGCGGACGCATCCGTGCGTCGCGGCGTCGCCGATGGTGTTCTCGTACGGCGTGCCGTGCAGCAGGTATCCGTTGCCCATGTCGAGCTTGAAGCGCCCGAGCTCGCCGGGGATGCGGCGGTTGAGCGTCCCGTGCGGGGGCACGAAGAGCGTGCCGTCGAACACGATCTCCTCGTCGCGCGGAAGCGCCGTGAACTGGCCGTCCGCGAGGACGCCCACGCGCCCGCCGCGCACCGCCAGCGCGCGCCCGTCGGCGAGACGCACGGACCGGTTCGTCGACAGGTGCGCGAGGCGCAGCCCGCGCTTGGACGCCACCTCGGCGTAGTGCCACTCGGGCGGCACCCAGACGGGGTCCTTCTCCTTCTTGAGCACCGAGCGGCGGCCGCGCGGCGTCTCGAACGTCCAGCTCTTGCTGCCGAAGACGATCGTCGTGTCCATCCCGATGGCGACCGGGGCCACCATCAGGGTGTCGGAACCGTTCATGACGGCGAGCTGGCGCTCGTCGAGCAGGACGAGGACGCGGAGGCCCGTGTAGCGTTCCGCCATGTCGCGCGTGCGCTCGTAGGCGACGCTGTCGGACGTGGAGCGGAAGCGCGACGTGTACGGGACCGTCGGGCGGCTGCTGACGCCGAGCGCGGGCGCGGCGAGCGTGTCGAGGCCGAGGGCGGCCGCCGAGGCGACGGTGCCCGACTGCGGCAGGGCCTGGGACTGCGCGTGCGCCGGGAGCGCGAGCGCGAGCGCCGCGAGGGTGCCGAGGGCCGCGGTGATGGCCGTGCGCGACGGCGAGGCGACGTGGGGCCGGCGGACCGCGGGGGCGCGTCGGCCGGCGGTCGTGACGATCGACAGGGTGTCGGACATATCGGTCAGCATCTCGGCGCTATCCAGCATGGGGGGTCGGGGCCGCGGCGCGATCTCGCGTCCTGCAGGCCCCCCCACATGTGGGCAACGCCCGTGCCGGCGACCGACGAACATGCTGCGCGACCGCGCCGCACCATGCTGTGCGACGCGTCACCACGTGTCGGGGGTCACTGACCGGTCGAGCTCGCACGGCGCGGGCCCGGTCGCGCGTGGCGACACGAGGCGTGGCATCCGTCGAGCGGTCGTATGTCGTCCTGCGGTCGCGCGGCGATCGGACGGCCGCCCGGGACGGACGCAGCTCTGGCGACCATCCCGAACCGTACGTCGTCGCGCGCGCGGGACCGCGCGTGGTGCGCGGCACCCGCCCGGTGCTCCCAATGCAGACGGCGTACCCGACGGTCCGACAAGCACGATGGCGCCCGGAGCGATCGCTCCGGGCGCCATCGTCATCGTGCGGTCCGTCGATCGGGGAGCGCCTGGGCGCCCCCCGAAGACGTGTCGGCTCAGTGGAACGTGATGCCGAGCGTGACCGGGACGTAGTCGGTGTCGCGGCCCTGCGTGAAGGTCCGCACGTAGCGGCCCTCGACGAAGAGCGAGACGGCGCCGACGCCGAAGGAGAGACCGCCGCCGCCGTTGAGCGAGAAGCGCGTCACGTCCTCGGAGTTGAACGTGCGGACGACGTTCTGCTGCGGCGCGGCGCCCGTCGTCTGCGCGAAGTTGTTGTAGTTGCGGAAGTAGGTCACGCCACCGCCGCCGACCGCGTACAGGCCGCTCGTCGCGCCGAGGAAGCGGCCGAAGGGCAGGCGCAGCTTCGCGTCCGCGAAGGCCGAGTACAGGTCGGCGTTCGGGAGGTCCGCCTCGTACGTGACGCCGTTGACCGTCTGGTTCAGCAGGTCCTTGCCGTTCAGGCGGTTCCACATCGCGTTCACGCGCAGGCCGAGCGGGCTGTTCTGCGGATCCCAGCCGAGCTGCGCGCCGGCGCCGTAGCCGGTCTCGTAGTAGCTGTTGATCTCGTTCTGCGGGAAGTTGGCGCCGCCCTGCACGCCGAAGTACAGGCCGTTGCCGAAGCGCGTCGTGCGCCCCATCGGCGGCTGCACCTCACCCGTGCTCTCGACCGTCGTGGTCGTCGTGGTCGTCGTGGTGCTCACGGCCGTCGTCGTGTCCATGCGCGAGGCCGTGTCGACCGCCACCGGGGCGGGCGCCGGGGCCGGCGTCATCGGCGCCGGAGCCGGCGCGCGCGTCGTCGCCGTCGACGTCGACGTCTCCTTGCGGACCTGCATGCTGCCCGAGGAGCTCGAGGTCGCGCTGTAGCCGTCCTTGCGCACGCGGGCGGCCGACGGCGTCACCGGCGACGAGGTGCGGCGCGTGGTGTCCTGCATCATCGAGTCGCGCTGCGTCGACATCGTGGACGGCGTCGACGTGCTGGGGGACGTGCTCGTGCTCGGGGTCGTGGTCTGGGCCGACACGGCGCCGGCGCTGATCGTCAGGGCGATGGCAGCGCCGATGGCGCGCGAAGTCGTGAACCGAATAGTCATCACGTCAATCCTCCGTAGTTGCTGCTGAAGCTGCCGGATCCCGAACTGGCGATGGTGGCAGGGTCGGGCCGCGGTGCCCGGTGTCGCCTCCCCCGTCGAGGCGGTGCGCTGCGCATCGCCTCGATGCGTCACGCGGGCCGGTATGTCCGTCGCGGCGCACAGCACTAAGGCAGGCTGCATGCCGCGGGCGGTGCCAGCGCGGCGAAAATGCGGATTCGGCGCGCATTGCGTCGAAGATCCCGTGACCGCCGCCACGCTCCGGGCCGGTGCCCGCACGGGCGTTCCGGGGACGCGGCGCACGACGAAGCGGGCCGTCATGCCCGGAGGCGTGACGGCCCGCTGTGCCGCGTGCAGCGCTGGCGATGGTGGTCGACGGGGCGCGGACGTGCCGCCCCCGTCGGTCACCCGGCTCAGTGGATCTGCACCCCGAGGATCACCGGGACGTAGTTGATCGCGCGGTTCTGCGTGAACACGCGCTCGTAGCGCGCCTCGGCGAAGACCTCCGCCGTGCCGATGCCGAGCGACGCACCCACACCGCCGTTGAGGCCGAAGCGCGTGGCGCTCTCGCTCTCGTTGCGGCTCGCGTTCAGCAGCGCCTGGTCGTTGTTGAAGCTGTTGATCCCGCGGCCGTAGAACTGGTTCGTCAGGAACAGCGTCGAGTTGTAGTCGCGGAAGTGGTGGATGCCACCGCCGGCGAGCAGGTAGGCGCCGCTGGTCGCGCCGAGGAAGCGGCCGAACGGGATGCGGAGCTTCGCATCGACGAGGGCGCTGATCTGCTTCGCGTCCACGCCCGAGCCACCGAAGTCGTTGATCACGTCGACGCGGCCGAGCGGGTTGCGGATCTGCGGGCCGGCGGCACGGCCGTTGAGCGTCGTGTAGGCGACCGTGCCGCGGACGCCGATCGGGCTCGCGACCGGATCCCAGCCGACGACCGCGTTCAGGCCCCAGCCCTCGTTGTACGCCTTGTAGGCGTCACCGACGGGGATCGTCGCGCCGCCGCCGATGCCGGCGTACAGCCCGTTGCCGAACAGCCGCTGGCGGAGCCCCGCGAAGGGGAGCACCTCGCCGGCCGCGGCCTGCGTCGCCGCCGCGCAGTTGCACTGCACGACCGTCGTGTCCGAACGGCCGACGTACACGGTGTCGCGGCGCATCGGGCCCATCATGCCCGAGGTGCCCTGGCCGCCCATCTGGCCGGTGGTCTGGCCGCCCGTCGTCGGGGTGCTGCCGGTCTCCTTCTGCACGCGATCGCGGCGCTCCGCGCTCGGGCGCGCGGGATCGCGGCGCGTGGTGTCGGTCTGTGCGGCGGCCTCGTTGATCGAGGCGCCGAGGGTGAGCGCGAGGGCGGCGCCGAACGCGCAGGTGGTCGTGAACCGCAGAGTCTTCATGGCTCCTCCTCATCTCCAACGCCCAGGACGTCAAAGCCCCCGCGGGCGGTGCGGGCGGGGGAGGCGACGGCGGCTCAGCCGTGGCGGATGGACGTGCGAATGCACTGGAGACGACGCAGCTACCTACGTGTCCTCAGCGCGTGAGCGCCGTTCCATCTACCACTGGGGCCGTCGGCCCCGTGCGACGACCGTTCGTCGCGGCGACCTGGCGTAAAGCACGGGTCGTGCCGGCGTGGAGACGAACGCGGCCGGAATTCGCGCGTCGCGAAACGAGGTGCGACACGGTGCGTGACCGGGGGGCTCGCGCGGACCCACGCACCGCGCACGCGGTCACCGTGGCACGCGCGACACGCGTGCGGCGCGCAGGCGCGCGGGCCACACGCGCACGCACGTTCCGGCCATGCTCCCGCGCGTCGCACGCGCGTTCACACGCGTCGCACGCATCGCATGGGGCCCCATGCGATGGGAGGCGGAGCGCTCCGAGAGCACCCCGCCTCGCCCATCGACCGCCTCGCATGCCCGCCGCGTCGCGCGTAGCAGTTCGTGCCGCGTCGCGCCCCGACTAGCCCGGAGGGCCGTGCATGACGACGTGGCCGAGCAGCGCCAGCGCGAGCGCGCCGAGCGCGTAGAGCGACGCCATGCGCCCGGTGGCGGGCGCCTCGCGCACGACCGCCTCGCGCCAGCCGCGCAGCGCCCCCGTTGCCAGCATCAGCGCGACGAAGGCCGTCGGCCGCGCGACGCCGGCACCGGGCGCGAACGGCCACAGGACGTGCCCCGCCACGCCGCCGACGCCGCCCACCACGAGCACGGTGGTCACCCGCGAGAGCAGGACGGCATCCACGTGGCGCGCGCCCTACTTGCCCGTCGCGGGGGTGACCTTCAGCCCCTCGATGTGCACGTCGAGCTGGTGGTTCACGCGCAGCCCCACGATGCCGTCGGCGTCGACCTTCGGCAGCGCGAACACCTGCGTGCCGTTCACGTCGAGGCGCACCGAGTCGGCGGCGACGCGCACGCGCAGCGCGTTCGTCGCCTTGCCGGCGGCGTCGGCCGGCGTGATGGCGGGATGCGCCGTCCAGTCCTTGAGCGTGTGCACCTCGCTCCCCGCGCGATGCTTCACGAGGAAGTGCCCGTCGCCGCGCACGAGGAAGTAGAAGTACTGCTGCTGCGGCCCACCGAGGCCGCTGCCGCCGAAGAGCAGCCCGTACGCCTCGGCGTGCGCCGGCGCCTTCGTCTGCGTGAACGTCGCCTGGGCCGTGTACGCGCCCTTGGCCGTCATCGTCGCGTCGTAGAAGATCGCCGACGGGCCCGTGGTCGCGTGCAGCCCGGTGCCGGCCGTGAAGAACCTGAGCGCGGTCGTGTTGGCGCCGTCGCGGTCGAGGCGCATCGACCAGCCGCCGGGGAGCACGACGGGCGCGGCGGCAGCCTTGGCGGCGGCGTTGGCGGCGGGCTGCGCCGGCGCCTGCGCGCGCAGGGCGCACGGAGCGGCGAGCAGGGCGGGGACGAGCGCGGCGAGCACGGTCGGACGCATCGGGATACCGGCTGGAGTCACGAACGGAGGACGAGGGGAGGTCGGCCGCGCTCAGCGCATCGCGCCGCTCGCGCAGCCCGACGCGTTCGCCGGGTCGGCCGGGCCGTACTGGCCGCGGACGAGCGACGGCTTCCCCTGCGCGGGGAGGGCGAGCACGAACAGGTTCGCGTGCTCCGCGTCGCACAGGTCGGGCAGGCGCGGGCCGCCGAGGGCGCCGATGATGCCGGGGATCGTGTTGCTGTGCCCGACGACGAGGACGACCTCGCCCGCGTGGCGGCGCACCGCGTCGGCGACGGCCTTGAGGTGGTCACCGCCGGCGACGGGGACGATCTCGGGCGTCAGCCCCAGCGCCTCGGCGAGCGGGCGCGCCGTGTCGACCGTGCGGCGGAACGAGGTCGCGATGACGTGGCGCACGCCCGCGTCGGCCAGCGCCGCCTGCAGCGCCTTCGCGCGGGCGGTCCCCTGCTCGGTGAGCGGCGGGTCGCCGGCCGGCGCGGCGGCCTTCTCGGCGTGGCGGACGAGCAGGACGAGCGTCGGACGCTCGGCGCTCGCGGCGGCCGGCGCGGCGGCGGCCTGCTGGGCGGCGGCGGGGGCGGCGGCGGCGGCCAGCCCCGCGACGAGCGAGGCGGCGACGAGCGCGCGGTGGAGCAGCGCGCGGGGGCGGCGGAGGGAGGGCGTCATCGCGAGGGGCCGTGGGAGGCGAAGCGTCGGGTCGTGCCGTCGGCCAGGAAGGCCGTCACGTCGTAGCGGTCCACGGTGCCGTCCGGCATCTCCATGCCCGGCGAGCCGGCCGGCATCCCGCCGACGGCGATCCCCTTCACCTTGGGCCGCTCCTTGAGCAGGCGCCGGACGTCGGCCGCCGGGACGTGCCCCTCGACCACGTAGCCGCCCACCAGCGCCGTGTGGCACGACTGGAGGGCGTCGGGGACGCCGAAGCGGCGCTTGATCGCGTCGAGGTCCTGGACGTCGTTGACGGCCGGCTTGAAGCCGGCGGCCGCGACGTGCAGCACCCACTTCTGGCAGCACCCGCACTGCGGCGACTTGTAGATCGTCATCGTCGGCCCGGGGGCCGCCACGAGGGCGTGGGCGGTGCCGCCCAGCGCGAGCGTGGCGACGCCGGCCGCGGCGCGCGCGAGCCACTCGCGGCGGGAGAGCGCGTCGGACATGAGAGAGGTCGGGAGGAAGGCATGGGCCGGCGGCGCGGCACACCGGCGTGCCGCGTGCGACGGAGCGGCCGGGCAGGCCGCGCCGCGCCCGGCGGAGGTCTACCCGCCGGCCTCTCACAAGATCGCCCCGCCGGCCACCGACGGCCACGGGGCGACGGTTCGCACGCCGTCAGGAGGCGGAGGGCGGCGCGGCGGGAGCGGGTGGCCCCTCCGCCAGCTCCGGGGGCGGGCGGTCGGTGAAGCCGCGCGCCGTGTGGCTGCCGTCGCAGAACGGCGCGTTCGCGGTGCCCCCGCAGCGGCAGAGCGCGACCCGCTCGTCGGCGACGACGACCTCGCCGGCCTCGGTGACGACGCGCACCGGTCCGCGCACGTACAGCGGCCCGTCGCGGCGCGCCCGGATCGTCACGGCCTCCTGCTCGGGGAGCGCGCTCGCCTCGGCGCCGTCGGGCGCCCAGGCGCGCAGCGCGCCCGTCGGGCAGCGCGCCACCGCGGCCACCACGTCGGCGGCGGCCGCCAGCTCCGGGCGGATCCACCGACGCTCGCGCGGGTCGAACACGAGCGGCAGCGCGCGGATGCACGCCGCGGCGTGGATGCAGCGGTTCGGGTCGAAGGTGACCGTTACCTCGGGGGTGGCGTAGCTCTGCTGACGTCTGGGCATGTGGGCTCGCGGATGAGTCAGGGCGGCGTCGAGGGGTCGGCGGACGCCGCGGCCGACGCCGCGTCGGCGAGCGCGCGCTGCTCGGCGGCGGTCAGCGCCCGCACGGCGCCCTTGGGCAGGTCGCCCAGGGCGAGCGGGCCGATCGCGACGCGCACGAGGCGCATCGTCTCGACCTCGTGGGCGGCGAGCATGCGGCGGATGTGGCGGTTGCGCCCCTCGTCCAGCACGATCTCCAGCCACGCCGTGCGGCCGCCGCTGCGCAGCACGCGGACCGCCTTCGCGGCCAGCGTCTCGCCCTCGGGCGTCGCCACGCCGGCGCGCCACGCGTCGAGCATCGCGTCGTCGGGCACGCGGTCGACCTGCACGTGATAGGTGCGGTCGACGTGCGCGCGCGGATCGAGCAGGCGCGCCGCCCAGCGCGTGTCGTTCGTGACGAGGAGCAGCCCCTCGCTCGCCTTGTCGAGGCGTCCCACGGGCGAGAGGTGCGCGACGCCGGCCGCCGCGGGGTGCGTCGCGAGCAGGTCGTGCACGGTGGGCGCGCCACGCGCGTCCTCGCGCGACACGACGACGCCGCGCGGCTTGTTGAGGACGAGGTACACGCGGGCCGCCGCGCGCACCGGCCGGCCGTCGACGGCGAGCGCGTCGCGTCCCGGATCGACGCGGAGGGACGGCTCGCGCACGACGCGCCCGCCGACGCTCACCCGCCCCGCGCGGACCCAGAGCTCCGCGTCGCGCCGCGAGCAGACGCCCAGCTTCGACAGCGCGCGGGCGAGGCTGACCGCGTCGCGCCGCGGGGCGCCGTCAGGGCCGGACCGCACCGGCGCCCGCGGCGGCGACCACCGCGTCCTGCTGCGACGTCACCCCGCTGACGCCCACCGCGCCGACGACGACGCCGTCGATGACGATCGGGACGCCGCCCTCCATCGGCAGCCCGTTGTCGGCGGCGAGCAGCGCCATGCGACCGGCGGTGATCGACGAGTCGAGGGCCCGGGTCGGCCGGCGGAAGCGCGCGGCGGTGCGCGCCTTCGCGCGCGACAGCTCGATCGAGAGCGGCGGCGCGCCGTCGAGGCGCAGGAAGGCGGCGAGCTCGCCGTACGCGTCCACCACCGCGATCGACACGTCCCACCGGTTCTTCCGCGCCTCCGCCTCGGCGGCGGCGAGCGCGCGGCGCGCGGCCTCGGCGGAGAGCACGCGCGCCTCGCGCAGCTGCGCCGCGAGGCGGCCGGGGAGCGCGAGGGCGACGACGGCGGCGAGGACGAACGGCAGGCGGCGCGGGCGGGACATGCGGGGCGGGGCGGGGGAAGGCGGGAGCGGCGCGGGACGCGCAGCCAACCTAGCGGTCCGGCGGCCTCGCCGGCGAGGCGTCGGGCGCCGCGTGCGGCGGCAGCGCGTGCTCGTCGGTCGCGTTGAGCCGGAACTCGGGCAGGTGCACGTTCCACCAGATCGACGCGAGGCGCACGCCGGCGACGATGATCATGCCCACGACCGTCGCGGGATTGCGCCGCACGCCGAGGGCCTCGAGCGCGAAGTAGACGCTGGTGCCGGCGATGGCCGCGGTCGCGTACAGGTTGCCGCGTCGCAGCACGAGCGGGATCTCGGCGCTCAGCACGTCGCGCACGGCGCCGCCGGCCGCACCCGTCACCGTGCCGAGCACGATGCCGCCGAGCGCGGGGATGCCGGCACGCTCGGCGATCTGCGCGCCGGCGACGCTGAACAGCGCGAGACCGAGCGCGTCGGCGACGAGCATCGCGGCCTCGGGCGGACGTGTGCGACGCCGGCGCACGAGCCAGACGGTGAAGAGCGCCGAGCCGATGATGACGAGCAGGTAGCGCGGATCGGCGAGCCAGGGCAGCGGATGCCGATCGAGCAGCACGTCGCGGATCGTCCCGCCGCCGATCGCGGTGACTAGCGCGAGGACGACCACGCCGATGAGGTCGAGCCGCTTGCGCCCGGCCGCGAGCGCGCCGCTGATCGCGAACACCGCAACGCCGAGCAGGTCGAAGACGTAGAGGAGCACGTCGGAGGGTGGAACGTGGGGAGCGACACAGCGCGGTGTCTCGTCGTCCGTGCACGACGCGGCGCGCGCTCATCGGTGGTGCGACGGGCTCGGCGACGTTGTAAGGGAAACCAATACGTCGTGTCAGGGAAACCCTGTTGCGCGCCTCCCGTACCGAGGGCGACCCTCGCAGCGGTTCGTGGTTCGACCGCTCTCTGACGGAGGTCGTATGCCCGCTACCGCTCCGATCGATCGCGAGGTGCTCACCAACCTCCGGCTCGGGGACGAGCAGGCGCTGGAGCGCCTGTTCCGAACCACCTACCCGCAGCTCGCCGATCGCGCGCGCGCCGAGCTGGACGACCCATCGTGCGCGCCGCGCGTGGTCGAGGGCGCGTTCCTCCGCGCGTGGGCCGAGCGCGAGCAGTTCGAGACTCCCGAGTCGCTCGAGCGGTTCCTGCAGCGTTCGGTGCACGAGGGCGCGGTGCGCGAGAAGAGCCGTCGCGCCGCGCTGCACCGCTTCGAGCAGCGCGAGGGGGTGAAGCCCGGCACGCACCACGCCGCGCACGCGGACGTCCCGGTCGACGCGGCGTGGGCGCACGTCAGCGCGATCCTGCACGCGCCGCCGGCGGATCCGGAGCACGACGCGCACGTGCGCCACGAGCACTCGCGGCACGAGGCGGCGCAGCACATGGCGGCGGTCGCCAAGCGGCCGCCCTGGGTGGCGCCGGTGGTCATCGCGGTCGTGCTGGCCGCGCTGTTCACGGTCGGCATGCGGTGGATGGACCGCGCCGGCGGCGACGTGGCGATCAACAATGCGCTCTCCTCGCCCGACCTGCGCGTGCGCGTCACGCGCCCCGGCGAGCGCGCCGCGCTCACGCTCACCGACGGCAGCCGCGCGGTCCTCGGCGCCGACTCGAAGCTGAGCATTCCCCCGACCTACGGCGAGCGCGTGCGCGCCCTGTCGCTCGAGGGCGCCGCGTCGTTCACCGTGCAGGACGGCGCCACGCGCCCGTTCCACGTGCGCACGCCGCAGGCGATGGTGACGGCCGTCGGCACCGCGTTCGACGTGCGCGCCTTCCCGCGCGACGGACGGACGCAGGTGCGCGTGCGCGAGGGCTCGGTGACGGTGAAGGGGCGCGAGGGCGAGGGCGTGCGCACGCTCGCGGCGGGCACGGTGGTCGAGGTGCGCGCCGACGGGTCGGTGCACGACGTGCCGGCCGGCGCGCGCGAGGCCGCGTTCGCGTGGGCGGACAACCGCCTCGTGCTGCGCGACCGCCCGCTGCGCGAGGCCGTCGCCGAGGCGCAGCGCTGGTTCGGGCTGACGCTGCTCGTGCCGGACTCCGCGCTGCTCGCGCGTCCCGTGTCGGTCGACGCGGAACTGGGCGCCTCGCGGGCGCTGCTCGCGCAGCTGGAGAAGAGCGGGCGGCTGACGTTCGGCTACGAGGAGCAGCGCATGGTGCTGCGCGACGCGGGCGCCGCCACACCGCCCGCGAAGCGCTGAGGCTGGCATCGCCAACGCTGCGGGGCTGCGGGGCTGCGGGGCTGCGGAACGGCCGCTCGGGACGTTCCGGCCTGCGCAGGCAGCTCACGCCGTGACGCACCGAACGGCGAACGGCATGAGACAGGATTCACAGGATTGAACGGATTCATCGCTCCGCCCCGGCGCATCGAGCCGTCGCGCCACCCGGAGCATCGAATCCTGTCGATCCTGTTTAATCCTGTCAGATCCTGTCTCATGCCGTTCGCCGTTCGGGTCCGGTGCGCCGACGCATCCCGAGCGGCCGTTCCGCAGCGCCGCAGCCCCGCAGCGCTCTCGAATCCGCAGCCCCCGGTCCGCAGCGCCCCTCACCCGAGCCCCGGCAGCGACGGCTGCTCCGCCGCCTCCCACTCCACGCGGTCGCCGACGTGCAGCGTGCCGTCGTCCAGCACCTGCGCGTACGCGCCGCCGCTCCACGGCAGGCGCCGCATGGCCGCCTGGAGCCCGGGGACCGCCTCGTCCATCCGCTCGCACGGCCTGGTCTCGCCGCCGATGCGCAGCCGCACGGCGCCGACGCGCAGGATGCGGCCGCGCGTGCCCGCGAGCGCCACGCCGCGCACGAGCAGGTTGGCGCGGCGGGCGACGGGCGGGGCGGCGCCGCCGGTCTCGCGCATCAGCGCCTCCCACATCTCCTGCTCGAGCAGGGTGACCTGGCGGAACCGGCTGCGGTCCGCGCCGCCGACGAGCCCACGCCCGCCCATCACGGCGGCGGTCTGCGCGGCGTCCATCGGGCCGCGGTGCGCGCGCTTGACCCAGATCGCGACCAGCGTGCCGGACGCGTCGGATGCGCGATCGCTCACGCCTCGACGGGCGTCGCGAGCGCGCGGCCCCAGCGCCAGACGCGCCCGTCCTCGGGATCGTCGACCTCGCCCTCGAACGCGAAGCCGGCGCGCTGCAGCACGCGCGTGGAGGCGTTGGGCTCGGGCAGCGTGTGGGCATGCGCGCGCGCCGCGCCCTGCCGCGCCGCGCGCTCCACCAGCGCGCCGGCCATCGCGGTCGCCCACCCCCGGCGCTCGAAGCTCGGGAAGGTGAAGTACGCGATCTCGACGGAGGCGTCGGCGTCCGGCCCGCCCTTGTAGCCGCAGGTGCCGACGACCGCGCGCGATCCGGCGTCGACCGCGAGGAAGCTGCCCCACTCGGCGGGCGCGCCGATGCGCGTGGCGAACGCCTGCGTCTGCGTGATGACGTCGCGCACCAGCTCCGCGTACCCGCCGAGGGCCACGTCGTGCGTCGCGGCGATGCGGGCCGAGTCGCCGGCGTCGCGCACGAGCGTCGCGTCGATGGGAAGGAGCAGCACGTCGGGCACGCGATGCAGGGCCGGGGACGGCATCAGCGGCGCCCGGCGAGCGCGAGGCGCGCGCCGAGCGCGATGAACAGCACGCCGGTGGCGCGCTCGAGCAGCCGGGCGGCGCGGGCGCTGCGCCGCAGGCGCGCCGCGGCGCCGCTCGCGCCGAACGCGACGGCGAGGTTCACGAGCGTGCCCGACGTGTCGAAGAGCAACCCGAGGGCGAGCACCTGCAGCCCCGCGTCGCCGCGCGCCGGATCGACGAACTGCGGCAGGAAGGCGAGGAAGAAGAGCGCGACCTTCGGGTTGAGCACGTTGGTCACGACGCCCTGCCGGAACACGACCCAGCGCGACGCCGGCGCCAGCGTGCGCTTGGCCAGCAGCGCGGGGCGCACGAGCGCGTGCACGCCGAGGTACACGAGGTAGGCCGCGCCGGCGAGCCGCACGATCGTGTACGCCACCGGGACGGCGCTCAGCAGCGCCGCCAGCCCGAGCGCGACGAGGGCGATGTGCACGAGCGTGCCGGCCGCGATGCCGAGCGCGGAGGCCACGCCCGCCGCGCGCCCCTCGGAGGCGCCGCGGGCCGCGACGTAGAGCATGTCGGGGCCGGGCGTGAGGTTGAGCGCCAGGCCGGTGGCGAGGAAGAGCAGGAGGGCGTCACGGTCGGGCATGGTGCGCGCAACGTGACATGGACGCGCCGGACCGGCAACCCGCGCGCGCCGGGCGTCAGGGCCCGAGCTCGCGGTACCAGGCCGCGAAGGCGCGCTCGTGGAAGACGCGGTTGAACAGCGTCCACTCGCCGAGCGCCGCGGGGGGCGCGAAGGCGCCGGCGGCGACCGAGGCGGGCGTGCCGCGCGCGTGCGCCGCCCGGGCTGCCCGCTCCACCTCCTCCAGCAGCGCGACGTAGCGCTCGAACTCCGCGCGGCGCGCCAGCGGGCCGTGCCCGGGGACGTACACGACCGGATCCGGGCGGCGCAGCGCGTTCGCAGCGGACACGAGACGGGACGCCGTGGCGTCGACGTAGTTCGGGAAGACGCCGTTCCACAGCAGGTCGCCGCCGAAGACGACCTGCGGGTCCTCCACCTCGACGGCGAGGTCGCTGGCGGTGTGGGCGGCGCGCGGCACCAGGTGCACGCGGCGGCCGCCCAGGTCGAGCGTCGTGCGCTCGGCGGACGGAACGAGCACGGCGTCGCGGAGCGCGGCTTCGCGCGCCGGGTCGGCGGGGCGGTTGCGCTCGACCACGGCGTCGCGGGTGGCGGCCGTGGCGTGGACGGCGCAGCGCACGCCGCCGGGCACGTAGCCGGCGACGCCGTTCGCGTGGTCGGCATGGTAGTGCGTCAGCACGACGTGCGTCGGCCAGCGCCCGGTGAGCTCGCGCGCGCGGTCGGCGAGCCAGCGCGCGCCGGCGGGCGTGTTGAAGCCCTCGACCGCCAGGACGCCGCTCCGTCCCGCCACGATGCCGCCGTTCGCGAGCGTCGTGCGGTCGCCGCCGAACGGGGTCGAGATCAGGGCCCAGACGCCCTCGCCGACCCGCTCCAGCGCGCCGAACGGCTCACGGGCGACCACGCCCGCGCCGGCGCGCGCCCACACGGACGCGCGGAGCGGGCGCGGCACGGCGAGCGCCGCCAGTGCCAGGTGGGCGGCGCAGGAGACCCCGGCGCACGAGGCTCGGGCGAGGAAGTCGCGGCGGGAGAGCGGGGGCATGGCGGCGTGTGGGGAGCAGGCGCATCGTACCGCCCGGCGTGGCGCGGTACCACCCGAGGACGATCCGCGCCAACGGTCGGCCACGCCCCCCCGTAGTCCGGACGATCCCGTCCCACTCCGGCCGGGCGCGTCCGCGCGCCCGGTCCGGACGTCCATCCCAGGAGTCCACTCCACATGGCGTTGCTCTCCCGCCTCGCGCGCGTGCTCGGCGCGGCCGGCGCGGTCGGCGCGGCCCTGCCGCTCGCCGCGCAGCCCTCCAGCCCGCGGGCCGTCCCCTCCACGTACGCGATCACGAACGCGCGGCTCGTGCCGGTCAGCGGCCCGGCGATCGAGCGCGGCACCGTCGTCGTGCGCAACGGGCTGATCGCCGCCCTCGGCGCCGGCGTCGCCGTGCCGGCCGACGCGCGCGTCATCGACGGCGCCGGGCTGACCGTCTACCCCGGCTTCATCGACGGCTACTCGACCCTCGGCACCGCGCCGGCGCGGACCGCCGGGCAGGGTGGCGGGGGCGGCGGAGGCGGCGGCGGGCTCGCCGCCTTCGGCGCGCAGGCGACCCCCGCGTCGACGGCCGGCCGGCTGGTCGTGCACCCGGTCGGCCTCTCGCCCGAGGCGACCGCGGTCGCGCAGCTGCGGGTCGACGCCGAGGCGTTCGCGGCCGCGCAGGCGGGCGGCGTGACGGCGGCGCTGACCGCGCCCACGACCGGCATCCTGCAGGGGCAGAGCGCGCTGATCACGCTCGGCGACGATCCGTCGGCGCTGGTGGTGAAGGCGCCGGTCGCGCAGCACGTCGGCTTCACGCCCGTGCGCGGCGGCGGCTATCCGAACTCGCTGCTCGGCGTGTTCAGCGCGCTGCGCCAGATGCTGCTGGACGCGCAGCACTACCGCGACGAGCAGGCGGCGTACGCGCGCAACGCGCGCGGCATGAACCGCCCGACGTACGACGCGGCGCTCGACGCGCTGCAGCCGGTGCTGGCGCGCACGCAGCCGGTCGTCATGCGCGCCGACTCGAAGCGCGAGATCGAGCGCGCGCTCGACCTGGCGAAGGAGTTCAACCTGCGCGTGATCATCGCCGGCGGCACCGAGGCGCATCTCGTCGCCGACCGGCTGAAGGCGGAGAACGTGCCGGTGCTGCTCTCGGCGAACTTCCCGCGCCGTCCGCAGACGCAGAGCGCCGACGCCGATCCGGAGCCGCTGCGCGTGCTGCGCGAGCGCGTGGAGGCGCCGCGGGCGCCGGCGCGCCTGGCGCAGGCCGGCGTGCGCTTCGCGATGCAGTCGGGCGGGCTGACGAACGGCGCCGAGCTCCTCGCCAACGTGCAGAAGGCGGTGGAGAACGGGCTGACGGCCGATCAGGCGGCGCGCGCGCTCACGCTGGCGCCGGCCGAGATCCTCGGCGTCAACGACCGGCTCGGGAGCCTGGAGGTCGGGAAGATCGCCAACCTCACGCTCATGCGCGGCGCGCTCGGCACGAGCGGCGCGCGCGTGGCGCAGCTGTTCATCGACGGGAAGCCCGTCACGGTGCGCGCGGCCGCGACGCCGGCCACGGAGAGCGCGGCGACCCTCGCCGGCGCGTGGACGACGACCGTGGCGCTCGACAACCAGAGCCACGCGATCACGCTCACGCTGCGCCAGGAGGGCGAGCGCCTGACCGGCTCGATGCAGGGCGACCTCGGCACCGCCGAGCTGACGAACGGCTCGGTCGGCGCCGACGGCACGCTGCGCTTCACGGCGCCGATCACGCTCAAGGAGGGCACCGAGGAGGCGACGTTCGCCGGCACGCTGGAGGGCAACGCCATCCGCGGCCGCGTGACGATCGTCGGCCACACGCCGGGCACCTTCACCGGGACGCGTCCGCAGCGCGGCGGCCAGCCGAACGGCGCCGGCGCCGCCGCACCCAACGGGCAGCGCCCGCGTCCCACCCCGCCGCAGGACTGACCGCCATGCGCCTTCCCATGATCCCGACCTTCCCGCGCGGTGTGACGCGCTCCCTCGCCGCGCTCGCGACGCTCGCCCCGGCGGTGCTCGTGCCCGCGGCGCTCGCCGCGCAGGCCGCACGCCCCGCGACGAACGGCGCGACGCTCATCAAGAACGCCACCGTCCTCACCGTCACGAAGGGGACGCTGCAGAACACCGACCTGCTGCTGCAGGGCGGCAAGATCGCGCGCATCGGCCAGAACCTGCAGGCGCCGGCCGGCGCGACGGTCGTCGACGCGACCGGCAAGTTCGTGATGCCCGGCATCATCGATCCGCACTCGCACATGATGAGCGACGCGATCAACGAGGGCTCGCTCTCGGTGACGTCGATGGTGCGGATCTCCGACGTGCTCAACCCGACCGCGATCAACGTCTATCGCGCGCTCGCCGGCGGCGTGACCACGGCGAACCTCCTGCACGGCTCCGCCAACACGATCGGCGGGCAGAACGCGACCGTGAAGCTGAAGTACGGCCGCGAGGCCGACGAGATGCTGTTCCCCGGCGCGCCGCCGGGGATCAAGTTCGCGCTCGGCGAGAACGTCACGCGGAAGAACCGCACGACGCTCCCGATCCCGGGTCAGCCGCCCGCGCGCTACCCGACGTCGCGCATGGGGCAGGAGGAGGTGCTGCGCGACGCGTTCACGCGCGCCCGCGACTACAAGGCGTCGTGGGACGACTTCCGCCGCGGCGGGAGCAGGGGCGTGGCGCCGCGCCGCGACCTGGAGCTCGAGCCGCTCGTCGAGGTGCTCGAGGGCAAGCGGCTCGTGCACGCGCACGGCTATCGCGGCGACGAGCTCCTGATGCTGCTCAACGTCGCCGACGAGTTCGGGTTCAAGGTGAAGACGCTGCAGCACGGCCTCGAGGGCTACAAGATCGCCTCCGAGATCGCGAAGCACGGCGCCGGGCTGTCGACCTTCGCCGACAGCTGGTCGTACAAGATCGAGGCGTACGACGCGATCCCGTACAACGCCGCGATCCTGATCCGGAAGGGCGTGCTGACGACGATCAACTCCGACTCGGACGAGCGGATCCGCCGCCTGAACATCGACGCCGCGAAGCTGATCCGGTACGGCGGGCTGACGGAGGAGGAGGCGCTGAAGACGATCACGTACAACGGCGCCGTGCAGCTCGGCGTCGAGAACCGCGTGGGCTCGATCGAGGTCGGGAAGGACGCCGACGTCGCGATCTGGAGCGCGCACCCGCTCAGCGTGTACGCGAACGTCGACAAGACCTTCATCGACGGGGAGCTGTTCTTCGACCGTCAGCAGGACATCGCCCAGCGCGAGGCGAAGGCGCGCGAGCGCCAGCAGCTGGAGCGCGCGGAGCAGCCGGCCACGCGCCAGCAGCAGCGCCCCGCGCAGCCCTTCATCCCGAACGAGGAGCGCCGCTGATGCCGCGCCGCAGTCTCACGAAGCCGACGGTCGCCGCGTTCGTCGCGGCCTCCGTCCTCGCGCCGGCGGCGCTCTCCGCGCAGCTCGGCTCCTACAACCCGCCGCCGGGCGCGCAGGGCACGTACGCGATCCGCGGCGCGCGCATCGTCCCCGTCAGCGGGCCGGAGATCGCGCGCGGCACCGTCGTCATCAGCGGCGGGAAGATCGCCGCCGTGGGCGCCGACGCCGCCGTGCCGAGCGGCGCGACGGTCATCGACGGCGCGGGGCTCACCGTCTATCCCGGCATGATGGACGCCGGCACCTCGCTCGGCCTCTCCGAGATCGCGCAGGGCGCGGCGGCGACGGTCGACGTCAGCGAGGTCGGCACGTTCAACCCGAACGCGCAGGCGTACTACGGCGTCAACCCGCAGAGCGCGCACATCGGCGTCACGCGCGTGGTCGGCATCACGCACGTGCTCTCGCGCCCCACGGGCGGCGTGATCTCGGGGCAGGCGACGCTGCTCAACCTCGCCGGCTCCACGGTGCCGGAGATGCGCGTCGTGCAGAACGCGGCGCTCGTGGTCGAGCTGCCGCGCTCGGGCTTCGGCGGCGGGCGCTTCGGCGGCGGGTTCGCGTTCGCGGCGGCCGGCAACCAGCAGGACGTCGCGCGCACGCGCACGCGCCAGCTGGACAGCCTGCGCGCGATGCTGCGCGATGCCGAGGCGTATCAGCAGGTGCTGGACGCCTACGCGAAGGACCGCTCGCTGCCGCGGCCGAAGCAGGACGTGGTGCTGGCGTCGCTCGTGCCGGCGGCGCGCGGCCAGATGCCGGTGCTGTTCGTCGCCGACCGCGCGGCCGACATCCGCGAGGCGCTGACGTTCGCCGACGAGATGAAGCTCAAGCCCATCATCGTCGGCGGCCGCGACGCGTGGCAGGTGGCGTCGCTGCTCAAGCAGAAGGACGTGCCGGTGCTGCTGAGCAGCGTCATGGACCTGCCGTCGCGCGAGGACGATCCGTACGACGTGAACTTCTCGGCGCCGTCCAAGCTCGCCGCGGCGGGCGTGCGGTTCGCGATCACGTCGGGGGACCAGGGCGCGGAGACGCGCAACCTGCCCTACACGGCGGGGATGGCGGCGGCGTTCGGCCTCTCGAAGACGGACGCGCTCAAGGCGGTGACGCTCTGGCCGGCGCAGATTCTCGGCATCGGCGACCGCCTCGGATCGATCGAGGTGGGCAAGGTGGCGAACCTCGTGGTCACCGACGGCGACCTGCTCGAGGCGCGCACGCAGACGCGGCATCTGTTCATCGACGGGCGCCCGGTGCCGCTGGAGAGCAAGCACACGGACCTGAACGAGCGGTTCAAGGACCGGCCGTAACTTCACCACTGCCGGCGGCCGATCTCGCCGAGCTGCGGGGCTGCGGAGCTGCGGGAACGACCTCGGGACGTCCCGAGCGGCCGTTCCGCAGCTCCGCAGCCCCGCAGGCCGTTCGGGCGTCAGGGCCGCCGACTGAGGTTGTACCCGATCGTCGCGCCGACGCTGGGGAGTACGGCGACGGCGATGCCGGCGAGGGTGCTGACGATGCGGCCGCCGCGCGGGGCCTCGTCGCCGTCGCGGTCGACCAGGCGCACGACGGCCCAGCTGGCGAGCCCGCCAGCGGCCGCGCCGCCGACCGCCGCCACGAAGCGCCCGCTCCCCGGCCCGCGCGCGCCGATGAGCGCCGGTCCCGCGGCCGCGCCGAGCGCGCCGCCGGCGTAGGCGGCGCCGAGCGAGATGCGCGAGGTGAAGTCGTCGTCGCGGCCGAGGCTCTCGAAGATCCTGTCGGTGACCACGCCGACGGCGATGAAGCCGATGGGCGCGCCGAGCGTGCCGGCGCCGACCTGCGCGGCGGTGCGCGCGGGCGAGAGGGCGCGCACGTCGCGCGGAGCGCCCGCGTCCTGGGCGCGCAGCGGCGCGGCCAGTGGCGGGAGCGAGAGCGCCGCGCAGGCGCCGACGAGGACGAGGGATCGGGGCATGGCCTGGGTCGTGGAGCGGAAGTGCGTGCCGGATGATGTCGCGGCAGGCACGCCCGGTGCCAGCGGTCGCCGATGCCCCGCCGCGGCCCTCAGGCCGCCTGGGCGCGCTCGCCCGTCGCGGGCGCGTCGGCGGCTCGCACGACGGCCTCCAGCGCGTCCAGCGCGACGGGGCAGAGCTTCGTGCCGCGGTCCTGCGCGAGCACCGCGAGCGCCCGGTCCGCCGTCATCCCCGCGCGGTACGGCCGGTCGGCGGTCAGCGCCTCGTAGATGTCGGCGACGACCAGCACGCGGGCCGACTCGTCGAGCGCGTCGCCCGTGAGCCCCCACGGATAGCCCGAGCCGTCGAGCTTCTCGTGGTGCGTCGCGGCCGGGCGCGCGAAGTCGGCGAAGGCGCGCACGCGCGACAGGATCTCCCACGTGAAGCGCGGGTGCGCGTTCACGGCGCGGCGCTCGTCGTCGGTAAGCGGCCCGTTCTTGTCGAGGATGCTGTTCGACACGCCGAGCTTCCCGACGTCGTGCAGCATGCCGGCGCGCCAGAGGCGCTTGCATGCGGCGGCGTCCATCCCCGCGACGGCGCCGATGCGCTGCGCGTAGTCGGCGACGTTGGTGGAGTGCTGGAAGGTGTACGGCGACTTGGCGTCGATGATCTCGGCGAAGGCGCGCGCGATCTCGTCGAGCCCCGTGTCGTCCATCGTGCGCCGCCGGTCGTCGGGCTCCAGGGCGGCGGCCGCGGCCTCCGCGTCCGGACGGCGCAGCGCGTCCCACCACCCCGCGTCGCGCCGCCACGCCTGGACGTGGTCGACGAGCCGCGGATCGAACCAGGTGCCGCGCCGCGCCTTCAGCACGCGCATCGCATGGTCGACCGAGTGCGTGCGCACGAACGTCTCGAGCGTCTGCGCGAGGTTGGCGATGCGCGCGCCGAGCGGGATCGCCTCGCCGCGCACGCCGTCGGGATAGCCGCCGCCGTTCCAGTGCTCGTCGAGGCCGTGGATCGCGTCGGCGGTGCCGTCGGGAAAGCCCAGGCGCCGCGCGATCGCCGCGCCCCGGTCGCAGCGGATCTGGATCAGCTCCCGCGCGGCGTCGGGCGTGCGCGCGAGCGTGACGAGCTGCCGCACCTTCGCGACGAGCGAGCCGCCCATGCGCACGCACCGGAACGTCTCGACGGCGAGCGCGAGGCCGCCCTGCCAGTCGACGATCTTCATGCGCGGCTTGATCGCATGGTCGTCGGCGCCGAAGAGGGCGCTCATGCGCGCCGCGTTGCTCGAGCAGCCCGCGTCCTTGAGCAGGAGCGCGTAGTAGAGCGCCGAGCGGTCCGCGACCGGCATCCCCAGCTCCTCGGCGAGGCGCATCCCGATGAGGCAGGAGCGCACCGTGTGTCCGAACGGCTGCCCCTCGCTCAAGTCGAGCGCGTGCGAGAGCGCCGTCAGCACCTCCGACAGCGACAGCTGCACCGCGTCCGGAGTGGGCGCGACGACGGGGGTGGAGCGGGGCGTGGGACGCGTGGCGGTCATTCGGCGGGTGGGGGGCGGCACCCACAGGACGATGGGCGCGCGCCGCCCGCAACCCCGGCGGACCGCCATCGGCGCCGGACGCCGTCGGTCCGCAGTCAGAGCACAGTCACCGCGCAGTCACCGCGCAGTCACCGCGCAGCCAGCACGCGGCACCGCGCGGGACCGCCTCGTCAGGCCGCGACGAGCGGATGCCGCACGACCTCGCCCGACAGCGTCTCGCCGCCGAGCATCACGTACAGCTGCCCGTCGGTCACCGAGAGCTCCCACGTCATGCGGCGCTCCAGCCGCTCGGCGAGCGCCGCGAGCAGCTCGCGGTCCACCGCCCACAGCTCCACCGCGTCGGCCTTGTGGATGCGCTCCCCGGCGAGCTGGCGCTGCACCTGCGCCGGATCGCGATGCGTGTAGACGGCGACGCGCGGCGCCGCCTTGCTCGCGCGGTGCAGCCGCGCCGCGTCGGGCGCGCCGACCTCGATCCACGCCTGCCGCGTCCCGGTGAGGTCGCGCACCTCGATCGCCGGCTCGTCGGGCTCCGCGAGGCCGCGCGTGAAGGCGATCCCCTCGCGATGCTCCAGGCAGTACGCGAGCACGCGCGTCAGCAGGTACTCCTCGGTCTCCGACGGGTGACGCGCGACGCGCAGCGCGAGCGTCTCGTACACGCCGCGGTCGACGTGCGCGAGCTGGATGTCGAAGGTGTAGACGGTTGCGGAGGCCACGGGGTCGGGTGGGGCGAGTGCGGGCGCGGCCCGAGCGGCGGCGCTGGATCGAAGCTAACCGCGCGCCGGTCGCCGGACCCGCCTCATCGACCGTCGAGCGCCGCGGCGACCTCGGCGCGCCGCCGCACGCCGAGCTTCTGCATCACGCGCTCGGTGTGGTGGCGCGCGGTGTGGGCGCTGACGCCGAGTGCGGCCGCGAGCTCCGCGTTGGAGAGGCGGCGGGCGAGCAGCCGGGCGACCTCCGCCTCGCGCACGGTGAGGCCGAGCGCGGGCGAACCCGCCGCCGCGTCCGCCGTCTCGGCGCCGGTGACGTCGAGCGCCACCTGCACGAGCCCCTCCTCTCCCCAGAGCACCGCGGGCGCGAAGGTCGCGCGCAGCGCGTAGCGGGCGAGCGGGGTGCGCACCGAGCGCGCGGGGAGCGTCGGGCCGGCGTCGGTGCCGCGACGGGCGAGGGCGCGCAGCTCGGCGGCCATCGCGTGCATGGTGGCGAGCAGCTGCTCGCGCGCGGGCTCGCCGGCGAGCGTGCGCTGCAGCGCCGCGTTCCGGTGCAGCGCACGGCCGTCGGCGTCCACGATCAGCAGCGCGTCGCCGATCGCGTCGATCGTCGCCAGCAGCGCGCCGCGCCGCGCGCCGAACGCGGAGATCGCGTGATGCGCCACCTGCAACGCGGGGACGAGGAGGCCGAGCACCGCGCGGTCGTCGGCGAAGTGGCGCCGTGCGGCGCGCGCGGGATAGCCGACCGTGAGGTAGATCTCTCCCGAGGCGGCCTCCGACGCGGCGACCGCGAAGTCGGCGAAGCCGGCCGGCGCGAGGCCGTCGTGGTACACCATGATGCGGCGCGGGTCGAAGCCGTGCGCCGTGAGGATGCCGATGCCCTCGGCCGCGCTCCAGACCTCGATGCGCCGCGCGCGGCGATGGCGCGTCCAGAAGTCGCCGGCCGGGTCGCTGCTGCCGTGCAGCCCGGTGCGCGGGTCGGCGCGCGACATGGCGTTCATGCGGCGCAGCTGCGCGTCGTCGACCGTCTGCGAGTCGTTGCGCAGGTGCGCGCCGTCCGGCAGCGAGAGCATCGCGTTGGCGCCGGGGAAGAGCGCGTGCAGCCGCGTCTCCGCCGTGCGCCACCAGTCGATCGGATCGGGGCCGGCGAGCGGCGCGAGCAGCGCGGCGGTCGCCTCGCGCAGCCGGCGCGCGTCGTCGCTCGTGAGGCGCAGCGTCATCGCGCGGTCCTGCTACGCGAGCTGCTCCTCGATCGAGCGCGTGCGGTCGGTCACGACGTCGCCGGTGTGCTGCGTCGCCACCGGCTCGACGAGCATCACCCAGCACTCCTCCGCCGCGATCGGATTGTGGCGCACGGCGCGCGGCACGACCACGCACTGGCCGGGGCCGAGCACGACCTCGCCGTCCTCGAGCTGGATGACGAGCCGGCCGCGGATCACGAGGAACAGCTCGTCCTCCTCCGCGTGCGCGTGCCACACGAACTCGCCCTGCAGCTTGGCGATCTTCACGTACTGGTCGTTGACGCGCCCGACGACGCGCGGCGACCAGTGCTCGGTGAGACGCGCGAACTCGGCGTCGAGGTCGATGGGGACGAGCATGCGTGCGGAGGGCGTGAAGGTGGGAGGGGCGCACCCGCGCCCGTGCCTCACGCTACGTCCGTCCCCGGACCCGCGCCAGCAGGGCGTCGCATGGGCACGAAGCGCAGCCCGTCGCGCTCGAGCGGGTCGCTCTCGGCGACGAAGCCGAGGCGCGCGTACGCGCCCACCGCGCCGGGCGTGCTGTTGACGGTGAGGGCCGGCCAGCGCGCGAGCGGCCCGAAGGCGTGGGCGAGCAGCGCGCGCGCGACGCCCGCGCGCTGGCGTGCCGGGTCGACGAAGAGCATCGCGACGTGCGTCCCGTCGCGCACCTCGAGCATCCCCGCGAGCGCGCCGTCCGCCTCGGCGACGGTGACCGCGTGGTTCGCGGCGCGGGCGCGCATCGCGTCGGGCGCGGCGTAGCGCGCGTACGTCGCGCGCCCCTCGGGCGACTCGTGGGGCGCGATGGCGAGCGTGTAGACGTGGTGCGCGAACGCCGCCACCGCGTCGGTCTCGTCGGGCCGCATCGCGCGGCAGGCGAGCATCGATCGCTCCGGTCAGGCCGGCGTCGGCGTGCCGCGCAGCGCGTCGAGCAGGGCGCGCCCCGCAGGCCACGCACCCAGGCCGCTCGCGCCGTTGACGTGCCCGCACGCGCCGATCTCCACGTAGCGGCTCCCCCACGCCTCGGCGTAGGCGCGCGCGGTCGCGGCCGACACGTACTCGTCGTCGGTGCTGGCGACGAGGATGCTCGGGAAGGGGAGCGCGTCGAGCGGCATCGGCGCGAAGCCGGTGGGGCCGGCCGGGTAGCGCGGGCCCTCGGGATCGGACGGCGCCACCAGCAGCGCGCCGCGCACCCGCTCGCGCCGCTCGGGCGCCGCGTCGCGCGCCCAGTGGGCGACCAGCGCGCACGACGAGCTGTGCGCGACGAGCACCACCGGGCCCGCGTGCGCCGCGATGGCGGCGTCGAGCGTCGCCGCCCAGTCCTCGCAGCGGGGCGTCTCCCAGTCCGCCTGCACGACCCGGCGGCAGGTCGGGTCGGTGCGCTCCCAGTGGCTCTGCCAGTGGTCGGGGCCGGAGTCGTAGAGGCCGGGGAGGATGAGCGTCGTGAGCACGAGCGGCGCGGGGTGGGAGGGAACGGGCGGATGCGCGGCGGGCGGACCGGCCGGTGATGCCGGCCCGCCCGCCCGTCGATCAGGTCGCGCGGCGCGTGCGCGCGCGGCCGGGTCTCAGTCGTCGCAGCAGCACTTGCCGCAGCAGGGTCCCGCGGTGCAGCCGCAGGTGCAGCAGCAGGTCGCGCTGCCGCAGCAGCAGGCGTCGGTCTCGTCGTGCATCGGGAGGCTCCGGTGGGGGGACCGTGAGAAGCTAGCCCTCGCCGTCGGGCTGCGGGAGCGGGGCGCCGGTCAGCTGGCAGTAGACCGTCTCGAAGTGCGGGTCGTCCGGATTGTAGTCCGGGCGCGCCTGCGCGAACCGCTCGGGCAGCAGCGACAGCGCTTCCAGCTCGTCGGCGAGGAACATCCGCCAGCCGCCCGCCGGATCGGTGCGGCTCCAGCCGGGGCGCATCCACGCGCTCAGGGCGTCGTGGCCGGCGGTGTTGCGGCCGTACAGGTGCGGCTCGGCCACGCGCATCGCGCCGCGGTAGCGGAACATCAGCAGCGTCCGCTCGGCGATCGCGTGGCAGATGCGCAGGTCCATGGAGGCGGCGCGGCCGTGCTCAGACGCGGCAGGTGAAGACGACGCAGCCGGGGAGCGCGAGGAGCGACAGCCAGAACAGGGCGCGGCCCACGCGCGTGGACGTGAAGGGGCGGGGAGGACGGTCGGACATGCGGGACGCTCCGGGCGACGGGGACGGTCGGGTCGCCCGTCCCCGTCGCAAACCCCCGGCCGCCGCGTCGGACGGCCGAGGGCGTCCCCGGCGGCCGGGCTCAGCCCGGCGCGGTGCGGTAGGCGTCGAGCGCGGCGCGCTGGGCGTCGCTCCACGGGCGCGGCTGCTGCGCGGCGTAGTCGAACGACACGACCACCGAACGCACCTCCGCGGCGACCGTGTCGTCGGCGCGGATGGCGTGCAGGATCGTCACGCTCGTGTTGCCGATGCGCTCCACCCAGGTGTCCACCACGATCGTCTGCCCGAACGTCACCTGCCGCCGGAAGTCGACGGCGAGGTGCGCGAGGATCAGCGACTGCACGGCGCCGCCGAGCGCGCCCAGGAACTCCAGGCGCGCCGTCTCCGCGTACAGCACGAAGCTCCCGTTGTTGACGTGGCCGAGGGCGTCCGTGTCGGCGAAGCGCATCTGGACCGGCGTGCGGTGCACGCGCGGCGTCGTGTCGCGGGGCGTCACCTCGCGCCGATCCGTCACGCGGTGGCCGCGCGCACGTAGCGGCACTCCACGGCGGGCATCTCCTCCCCGTCGGGGGTGACGTTGTACATGGTCACGAGGAGCGTCGCGTCGTCGGGCGCCGCGACCACGGTGCGCCACCCCCAGTCGGGGCCCTCGGGCGCGGGATAGGAGCCGCGCACGTCGAGCGTGCGCTCGTCGGGCGCCGTGCCGACGGAGCGCAGCGGGAAGGCGCCCTGGTGCCACGAGTCCACCCACGAGGCGTGCGCGGCGTCGCCCTTCGGCTCGCGGCCGATGAGGAGGAAGCCCTCGCACGGCTTGCCCTCGTAGCTCCACGTGTAGGCCACGGTCGCGAACCGCCCGTTGGCGACGAGCGCCACCTCGGCGGTCGCGTCGGACAGGTGCTCGGCGGGCGTGGTCCAGGGCGTCAGCAGGCGGTTCGTGCCCTGCCAGCGGCCGACGTGCGAGGCGAGCGGATTGGCGGTGCTCACGATTGGGAGGCGTGGAGGTGAGGGGCCGGCGTCACGCGCCGGCGGTCGGGTCGTGCGGCGCGCAGTCCGCGACGCCGCTGCTACGATACGCGGCCAGCGCGGCGTCGCTGAAGCAGGCGAACACGACGCGCGTCAGCGTCCCCGCGTCGGGCGCGAACGCGCGCGCCGTCGCCACGGCGACGCGCGTGGCCTCTTCCAGCGGATAGCCGTAGATCCCCGTGCTGATGGCGGGGAAGGCGATGCTGGCGCAGCCGTGGTCGCGCGCCAGCACGAGCGACGCGCGATACGCGCCGGCGAGCTGCTCGGCCTCTCCGGCGCCGCCGCCGCGCCAGATCGGGCCGAAGGCGTGGATCACGTGGCGCGCCGGCAGGCGGAAGCCGGGCGTGATGCGCGCGTCGCCGGTGGGGCAGCCGCCGATCGCGGCGCAGGCGCGCGCGAGCTCGGGGCCGGCCGCGCGGTGGATCGCGCCGCACACGCCGCCGCCGGGCCGCAGCTCGGCGTTCGCGGCGTTGACGATCGCGTCGACGCCCAGGGTCGTGATGTCGACGACGCGCGCGCAGAGCGTCATCGCCGTCATGCGGCGCCCCCGCCGACCGGCCAGAGCCACGCCGCGCCGCGCACGCCGCTGGAGTCGCCGTGGCGCGCGCGCACCACGCGCGTGAGGACGGTGTCGGAGAAGACGTACTGGGGCAGGCGCGCCATCGCGGCCTCGGGAAGCCCCTCGATGTTCGACATGCCGCCGCCGAGGACGATCACGTCGGGATCGACGACGTCGATGACCGTCGCGAGCGCGCGCGCGAGGCGGTCGTGGTAGCGCGCGAGCGTCGCCGCCGCGGCCGCGTCGCCGTCGAGCGCCGCGCGCACGATCTCGCGGCTCGTCAGCGTCGGCCCGCCGTGCGCCGCGTGGTCGCGCACCAGCCCGGGGCCCGAGAGGAAGGTCTCGACGCATCCGTGCTTGCCGCAGTAGCAGCGCGGGCCGGGCAGCTCGTCGGGCGTGGGCCACGGCAGCGGATTGTGCCCCCACTCGCCGGCGATGAGGTTGGGCCCCACGAGGCAGCGGCCGTGCACGACGATCCCGCCGCCGACGCCGGTGCCGAGGATGACGCCGAAGACGACGCCGGCGCCGGCCGCCGCGCCGTCGGCGGCCTCGGAGATCGCGAAGCAGTTGGCGTCGTTCATCACGCGCACCTCGCGGCCGAGACGCGCCGACAGGTCGCGGGCGAGCGGGCGGCCGTTGAGCCAGACCGAGTTGCCGTTCTTCACGAGCCCCGTGGCGGGGACGATCGCGCCCGGGATGCCCATGCCCACCGGGCCGGTCGCACCGGCCGCGCGCTCCACGTCGGCGACGATCGCGGTCAGCGCGTCGAGCGTGCCGTCGTACTCGCGCGGCGTCGGGACGCGGTGCCGCACGAGGATCTCGCCGGCGTCGGAGAGCGCGATCGCCTCGATCTTGGTGCCGCCGAGGTCGATGCCGATGCGCAGGCGCGCCGCTGTCGCGTGTGCTGCCGTCGGCGGAGTGGGCGGGAGGGACATGCGTCAACTTCGGGCGCGTCGCGCCTCAATGGAAGTCGTGCCGGCGCGCGTGCTCGGCGCCCACGGGCGCCTCGAGGCGGCGGAAGCGCTCCGCGCGCACGTTCACCACCGCGTGCGGCGCGGTCCCCTCGACCTGCAGCCGCCCGCGCACGAGCAGCAGCGGCGACGTGGAGATGAGCAGCGCCTCGCGCTCGAAGCGCTTGGGGTGCACGACGACGTTGATCGTCCCCGTCTCGTCCTCGAGGGTGAGGAAGACGAAGCCCTTGGCGGTGCCCGGCCGCTGCCGACAGATCACGAGCCCCGCGACCGCGACCAGCTCCCCGTCGCGCCCGTCGCGCACGACGTCGCGCGCGCGGCGCACGCCGTTGGGGGCGAGCAGCTCGCGCAGGTGCGCCATCGGGTGGCCCGCGAGCGAGACGCCGGTGACGCGGTAGTCGGCCTCGGTGAGCTCGTAGGGCGTCATGGCCGGCACCGCGGCGGGAACGTGCAGCGACCGCGCGCGCGGCGCGAGCGGCCCCGCGTCGCCACGCTCCGCCTCCAGCAGCCGCCACACGGCCGCGCGCCGCCGCCGGAGCTGCGGCTCGTCGGGCACGAACGCGTCGAGCGCGCCCGCCTCGGCCAGCACGCGCAGCGCGCGGCGGTCGAGCCCCGTGCGCGCGACGAGGTCGTCGATGGAGCGGAAGGGGCCGGCGGCGCGCGCGGCCTCCAACCGTGCGCGCGCCCGGCTGCCCAGCCCGCGCACGAGGCGCAGCCCCAGGCGGACGGCGGGCGCAGCGTCGAG
>JAESGR010000393.1_pt1 | contig 38026 bp, 29 predicted proteins | sample 9269771 | NCBI WGS metagenome assembly JAESGR01 (sample SAMN15739572, study PRJNA653492) | algae metagenome | isolation source: Chroococcus sp. CMT-3BRIN-NPC107 and co-occurring heterotrophs from well... | place: USA: Clark Mountains Wilderness, California | collected 2010-04-18 | reverse complement strand
TCGCCGCCGTTCAAGACGGCCGAGTTCGACATCCTCTATGGCCAGGGCATCAGCCGCGAAGGCGAGGTGATCGACATGGGCGTCGAGGCCAAGGTGCTCGAGAAGAGCGGCTCCTGGTACGCCTACAACGGCGAGAAGATCGGCCAGGGCAAGGACAACGCGCGCGAGTTCCTGAAGGAGAACCCGGAGCTCGCGGTCGAGATCGAGAACAAGGTCCGCGCCGCCGTCGGCATCCCGCTCCTGCCCGGCGCGGCCGAGGAAGCGCCCGCCAAGCTCAAGGTCGTCAAGGACTGACCTTGGCTGCGCGGCCGAAGGCGCCGCGCTCGCTCAAGTCGCGGGCGCTGCAGCTGCTGGCGCAGCGCGACCAGAGTCGCGTGGAGCTCAGGCGAAAGCTCCTCCGTCACCTCCGTGCCGCCGACGTCGCGCGCGACGACGATGCGCCACGCGACGGCGAGCCCGAGGTCGAGGCCCTACTCGACTGGCTGGAGGCGAACCACTTCCTTTCCGACGCCCGCTTCGTCGAGTCCCGCGTGCATGCGCGCGAGGCCCGCTTCGGCAACCTGCGCATCCGCAGCGAGCTTGCGCAGCACGGCGTCTCCCCGTCCGACGAGACCGCTCAGGCGCTCGCCGAATCGGAACTCGCTCGCGCCGCCGCCGTTCGCGAGCGCCGGTTTGCCGCGCTGCCGAGCGACGCAGCGGAGCGCGCGGCGCAGTGCCGATTTCTCTCTGGCCGGGGTTTTTCGCCCGAGGTCGTCCATCGCCTGATGCGCCGACTTCGTGACGGGCCATCCGGCACGGGCTCCGGCGAAGCGCAGGCAGACTGAGGCTTGCGGACAGAGCGCTGCACCGGCCCAAGCGATCTTCACTCGGCCCTGCATCCCGGTCGTGAATCGGGCTGAACCCGCGTGCTACATTCTCCCGCCTTGCGCCGGGTGCCCGCCGCTGGCGAGCGCCCGAAGACACTCCCTCCGATGAAGATCCACGAATACCAGGGCAAGGAGATCCTTGCCCGTTTCGGCATCCCCGTGCCGCGCGGCTACCCGGCCTTCAGCGTTCGCGAGGCCAGCGAGGCGGCGCAACGGCTCGGCGGCTCGGTCTGGGTCGTCAAGGCGCAGATACACGCCGGCGGCCGCGGCAAGGGCGGCGGCGTGAAGCTCGCTCGCTCGCTCGAGGAAGTGAGCCAGCTCGCCGGCCAGATCCTCGGCATGCAGCTCGTCACGCATCAGACCGGGCCGGCGGGGCAGAAGGTGCGTCGCCTCTTCATCGAAGAGGGCGCCGACATCAAGAAGGAGTACTACGTCGCCGTGCTCACCGATCGCGCCACGCAGAAGGTCGCGATGATGGGCTCGAGCGAGGGCGGGATGGACATCGAGAAGGTGGCGCACGAGACGCCCGAGAAGATCATCAAGATCTTCATCGATCCCCTCGAGGGCCTCACCGACGCTGCCGCGCTGGAGCTCGCGAGCGGCATCGGCATTCCGCCCGAGGCGCAGGCCGACGCGGTCGAGTTTCTCCGCAAGCTCTACACCTGCTACATGGAGACCGACGCGTCCCTGGCCGAGATCAACCCGCTGATCCTCGAGGGCGGCAAGAACGGCGCACCGCCGAAGGTCAAGGCCCTCGACGCCAAGTTCAACTTCGACTCCAACGCGATCTTTCGCCACCCCGAGATCGCCGCCTACCGCGATCTCGACGAGGAGGATCCGGCCGAGATCGAGGCCAGCAAGTTCGATCTCGCCTACATCCAGCTCGACGGCAACATCGGCTGTCTCGTGAACGGCGCCGGCCTCGCCATGGCGACGATGGACACCATCAAGCTGTTCGGCGGCTCACCGGCCAACTTCCTCGACGTCGGCGGCGGCGCCTCGGCGGAGAAGGTGACCGAGGCGTTCAAGATCATGCTGGCGAACCCGAAGGTGAAAGCGATCCTCGTCAACATCTTCGGCGGCATCATGCGCTGCGACACCATCGCCGAGGGCATCATCGCCGCCTGCAAGGCGGTGAACCTGAACGTCCCGCTGGTCGTCCGCATGAAGGGCACCAACGAGGAGCAAGGCAAGAAGATGCTCGCCGGCTCCGGCCTGCCGATCATCAGCGCCGACTCGATGGCCGAGGCCGCGCAGAAGGTCCTCGCGGCTCTCAAGTAAGTCGACGCCGACCCATGAGCATCCTGATCGACAAGACGACCCGCGTGATCACGCAGGGCATCACCGGCAAGACGGGCCAGTTCCACACCCGCATGTGCCGCGACTACGCGAACGGCAAGGCGTGCTTCGTCGCCGGCGTCCATCCGAAGAAGGCCGGCGAGGACTTCGAGGGCATCCCGATCTTCGCCACCGTCAAGGAGGCGGCGAAGAGCACCGGCGCGACGGTGAGCGTGATCTACGTGCCGCCGGCCGGCGCCGCGGCCGCCATCTGGGAAGCGGTGGAGGCCGAGCTGGACCTGGCCATCTGCATCACCGAAGGCATCCCGGTGCGCGACATGCTCGAGGTCCGCAGCCGCATGCGGGCACGCGAAGCCGCCGGCGGCAAGAAGACGCTGCTGCTCGGCCCCAACTGCCCCGGCCTGATCACGCCCGACGAGATCAAGATCGGCATCATGCCCGGCCACATCCACCGCAAGGGCCGCATCGGCGTCGTCAGTCGCTCGGGCACGCTCACCTACGAGGCAGTGGCCCAGCTCACCGAGGTCGGCCTCGGCCAGTCGAGCGCCGTCGGCATCGGCGGCGACCCGATCAACGGCCTGAAGCACATCGACGTCATGCGGCTCTTCAACGACGATCCCGGCACCGACGCCGTGGTCATGATCGGCGAGATCGGCGGCTCCGACGAAGCCGACGCCGCCCGCTGGTGCAAGGACCACATGAACAAGCCCATCGTCGGCTTCATCGCCGGCGTCACGGCCCCGCCGGGCAAGCGGATGGGCCATGCCGGTGCGCTCATCTCGGGCGGCGCGGACACGGCCGACGCCAAGCTCGCGGTCATGGAGGAGTGCGGCTTCACGGTGACGCGCAACCCGTCCGAGATGGGACGGCTCATGAAGAGCTTGCTGTAGGGCAGGAGCGAGTCCATGGCGGAGTTCATGACGCCGGAGTTCTGGCTCGCGGTCGGCCAGATCATCCTGATCGACATCGTGCTCGGCGGCGACAACGCGGTCGTGATCGCGCTGGCCTGCCGGCAGCTGCCACCGGCGCAGCGCACCAAGGGAATCCTGTGGGGTACGGCGGGCGCCATCGTGCTGCGCGTCATCCTCATCTTCTTCGCCCTGACGCTGCTCGCCATCCCCTACCTGAAGCTGGTGGGCGCGGCGCTTCTGCTGTGGATCGGCGTCAAGCTGCTGCTGCCGGAGGACGGCGACGCCCATGCCGGCATCCAGGGCAGCGATCGCCTGTGGGGAGCCGTCAAGACGGTGATCGTCGCCGACCTGGTCATGAGCCTCGACAACGTCATCGCCATCGCCGGCGCGGCCGAGGCCGCCGGTGGGGATCACAAGATGCCGCTCGTCATCTTCGGCCTGCTGGTCAGCATCCCGATCATCGTCTGGGGCAGCCAGCTGGCGCTGAAGCTGATGGACCGCTTCCCGATCATCATCACCCTCGGCGGCATGCTGCTGGGCTGGATCGCCGGCACGATGGCCGTCACCGACCCGGCGCTGGCACCCTGGATCGCTCCGACCGACGCGATGAAGTACGGAGCCGCCGCCGCCGGCGCGCTGTTCGTGCTCGCCGTCGGCACGCTCCTGACCCGGCGCAGCCGTGCCCGCGTCCGCGCCGGCGGAGGTGTCGAGACCCACTGAAGCCCGAGGCACAATCCACAGCGCTGCCTCCTTGCTCCCCTCCCACACCGTGTCGATGATGACGCTCGAGTTCCACTGCGCTTCCGACACCGGACGGGCGCGCAACAACAACGAGGATTCGGTCGCGGTCGACGAGGCCACGTTGCTGGCCGTGCTGGCCGACGGCATGGGCGGCTACAACGCCGGCGAGGTCGCGAGCGGCATGTGCACCTCGTTCATCAAGACCGAGCTGGGACGCTGGCTGGCCGAGGCTTCCGAGTCCGCCACCGACACCGACGTCCGCCGGGCGATGGACATCTGCGTCGACAACGCGAACCGGGCGATCTTCAACGCCTCGAACTCCAACCCGCAGTACGCGGGCATGGGCACGACGCTGGTCGTGGCCGTGTTCCGCGAGAACCGGCTGCTGCTGGGCCACGTCGGCGACTCGCGCTGCTACCGCCTGCGTTCCGGGCGGCTGATGCAGATCACCCACGACCACTCCCTTCTGCAGGAGCAGATCGATTCGGGGCTGATCACCGCCGAGCAGGCGGCGTTCTCGTCGAACAAGAATCTGGTGACCCGAGCGGTCGGGGTCGAGGACACAGTCCTGCTCGAGACCCACCTGCACGACGTGCTGCCGGGCGACCTCTACCTCCTGTGCTCCGACGGGCTCTCGGACATGCTCGAGGACGTGGCCATCGGGCAGCTGTTGCAGAGTTGCGAATTACTGCCGGAAGCCGCCGCGGCACTCATCGATGCGGCGAATGAGGCGGGCGGAAAGGATAATATCTCCGTCGTACTCGTCCGGGTAAGGGGCCCGGGCGGGGCCGCGCGATCATGGTGGCCGTTTCGCCGCTGATCCGGGTTGCCGGCTGTCCAGCTTCAGCCCGGCCGCGCGGCACACAAGACAAGAGACTCGAGGTCTGAAGCATGGGCAAATTGGTGGTTTCGCTCGACGGCGTCGTGATCAAGGAAGTTCAGATCACGAAGGACAAGACGACCCTCGGCCGCCGCCCCTACAACGACATCGTGATCGACAACCTCGCGGTCAGCGGCGAGCACGCCGTGCTGCAGATGGTCGGCTCCGACGTCTTCATCGAAGACCTCAACAGCACCAACGGCACCTACATCAACGGCAAGGCGGTCAAGAAGCAGCTGCTGGCGCACAACGACACCGTCGAGGTCGGCAAGTACAAGATCAAGTTCATGGTCGAGGACGGCACCGACTATGAAAAGACGATGATCATGAAGCCGGGTGCGATGGCGTCGGGCGCAGCCCAGCCCGGCTACGCGTCGCCGAGCCGTGCCTCCGGCTTCGGCGCCCTCGCCGGCTCGGGCAGCGGCGGCAGCGGCAACGTCGGCCCGGCCACGATCCGCGTCATGAACGGCGCTGCGGCCGGACGCGAGGTTGTGCTGACCAAGGTCGTCACGACGGTCGGCAAGCCCGGTGTCCAGGTCGCCTCCATCACCAAGCGCCCCACCGGCTATGTCCTCGCCCACGTCGAAGGCGCGGCGCGGCCGACGGTGAACAGCACGCCGCTCTCGGGCGAGACGGTGAGCCTGAAGAACGGCGACGTCATCGAGCTGGCCGGCACGCAGATGCAGTTCGTTCAGGCGGCCTGAGGGCTGCGGTCGCCCGTGCCTCCGGCACGGCGCGGCCCCAGAGCGTGACGGATTTAACATCTTGAACCGACGCGCCTGAACGAGGCGCCCCGCTTGCTCTAAACGCGACATCGGCCGCTTGTGCGGCGGCCTTTCGCGCCCGAACATCGGTACCCCGTCCCGCCCGGACACCGCCATCCTGCATCGGCGTCCGCTTCATCCCACATCCATGATCGTCCAGGTCCTCGGGTGCTCCGGCTCGATCGCCGCCGGAAGCAGAACCACCTCCTTCCTCGTCGACGACGACGTCCTGGTCGACGCGGGCACGGGCGTGGGCGACCTGCCGCTCGAGGCGCTCGCCAGGATCGACCACATCCTGATCAGCCACTCGCACCTGGACCACGTCTTGGCCATCGGGCTGCTCGCCGACAGCGTCATGCGCGAGCGGGCGCCGGAGCGTGGCCCCATCCGCGTCCACGCGCTGCCCGAGACGCTGGCCGCCCTGCGCGCGCACATCTTCAATGGCGTGATCTGGCCCGACTTCACGCGCCTGCCGAGCGCCGAGCACCCGATGCTGGCGCTGGTGCCCATGGGCATCGGCGACGTCCTCGAGCTCGCCGGCAAGCGGATCGAAGTGCTGCCCGCCGAGCACACGGTGCCGGCCGTCGGCTTCGCCGTCGACGGCGGCGCGGCCGGCTGGTGGGTCTACACCGGCGACACGGGTCCCAATCCGGCGCTGTGGCAACGCCTCGAGCACATGAAGGTCGCGCACCTCGTGATCGAGACCGCCTTTCGCGACGACGAGCGCCAGCTCGCGCGCATCAGCCGCCATCTGTGCCCGGCGGCGCTGGGCCACGAGCTGCAGCACCTGCAGGGCAGCGTCGACGTGCACATCACGCACATCAAGCCCGGCGAGATGGAGGTCGTGATGGAGGAGATCGGGCGGCTCGGCTCGCCGCATCGCATCCGCGCGCTCGAGGCCGGCCAGGTGATGACGCTGGCCGATGCGTCCTCGCGCGAGTACGCCTGAGCCGATGAACGGCACCTTCCGCCGCACGCGCGTGACCGAATGTGTCAACGTCGACTTGATGCGGGTTGCAGCGGCGCAGGCTGGTGACCGTCTGTGTCAGCTCGGAGGATGGACTTCACGTTTTTCGGCCGATTCGGCGTGGCACGGGCCCTGCAATGAACAAGGGGTCTTTCCACCCCCAGTTCCCAACAGGAGCATTTTCATGAAGCGTTCTATCCAGAAGGGTTTCACCCTCATCGAACTGATGATCGTGGTTGCGATCATCGGCATCCTGGCGGCGGTCGCGCTGCCGGCGTACCAGGACTACACGAAGCGGGCCAAGGTCTCGGAAGTGATCCTGGCGGGGTCGGCCTGCCGCACGACGATCACGGAAGTGATCCAGTCGTCGTCGAGCACCCTGCCCGCCGCTGGCGACTGGGGCTGCGAAGTCTCGGGTGTTGCCTCGAAGTACGTGGGCAGCATCGTCACCGACGGCACGGGCGAAGTCACCGTTGAATCGCTGGTTCCGGGCGCCCTCGGCCTGGTGACGCTCAAGCCGTTGACCTCGGCCAACGGCAACCCTGCCGCCGGCACCACGGTTCACCACTGGCGTTGCGGCCTGCCGGGCGACGGCACCACGATTGCGGCCAAGTTCCTCCCGGGCTCCTGCCGCGGCGAGAACTAAGCCGACACTGCTGGTCTGGATGGGCGGCTTCGGCCGCCCATTCGCATTTGAGGCGCCTGATGCTCGAGCTTTTCGCGATGGTTCTCATCGGTGCCGGCTGGCTGGTCCCCGATCACTACCCGCCATGGATGTCGGCCTACAACGACAGCTGCGTCGCGCTCGGACTGCTCCTGCTCGTGGCCGCCACCTGGCGTTCCTGGCCACAGGCCGCATCGAGCAAGGTCGCGTGGATCGTGTGTGCCGTTGCGGCGATACCCGCGCTGCAGTGGGCAGGAGGCCGGCTGGCCTTCTCCGGCGATGCCTGGATCTCCGCCGTCTATCTGTTCGGCTTCGGCGTCGCAATGTTCGCCGGCAGAGCCTGGGCCAGCCAGGGCCCTGCCCGATCCGCTGCGATGCTCGCCGGCTGCATCCTGGCCGCAAGCGTCGTCTCGGCGCTGCTGGCGATCGCGCAGGCCCTCGGGGTCGAAGCGCAGAACGTGCTCGTCAACAATCGCACGGGCGACCGGGCGGTGGCCAACCTCGGCCAGCCGAACAATCTCGGAACCCTGCTCGGCCTCGGGGCTCTCGGCCTGCTGCTCCTGAGAGAGCAGGGCAAGCTCGGGCGAGCCGCCAGCTTGGCCATCGCCGCTGTGCTTCTGGTGGGCATCGCGGCCACCCGCTCGCGGACGGCACTCCTGTTCGGCCCGGTCGTGCTCGTGGGGATGACGCTGGCGATCGCGCGAGGCGTGCCGCTGCAGACCACGCGCTGGGCCGTCGCCGCGTGGGCGGTGGCGCACTGGTGCCTGATCCTGGTCTGGCCCGCGGCGCAGGAGGTCGTGTTTCCCGACGGCGGGACGACGCTGCCGCAGCTCGGCCTGCAGACCAAGCGCCTCGAGATGTGGCCCGTGCTCATCGACGCCCTGTCGACGTCGCCCTGGCTCGGATTCGGATGGCTGCAGACGGGTGCGGCTCAGTTGTCAGCCGTGGACCGGCACCCGCCAGTCTTCGAGCTCTGGATGCACGGCCACAACCTCTTCCTCGACCTGCTGATCTATGCCGGCTATCCGATCGGTGTCCTGTTGTCCGCCCTCATCGTCTACTGGTTCGGGTCGCGGTGGCTCAGCGTGCGTCGTCCGGAAGCGGTCGTCGGCATGCTCATGGTGTCGGTCGTGGGCACGCACGCGATGCTGGAGCTCCCGCACCACTACGCGTACTTCCTGATCCCGGTCGGCCTGTGGATCGGGCTCGTCGAGCTCGAGGCGAGCGCCTCTTCAGCCCGGCGCAGTCACCTGCCGATGGCCGTGGCCATGTTCGCGGCGGCGATGCTCGTCGCCACCTGGTGGAAGTACCCCGAGGTGGAAGAGGACTTCCGGCTTGCCCGCTTCGAGCATCGCCGCATCGGCTCGATCAAGGCGGAGCGGCCGGCGCCCGATGCGCCGCTCCTGTCGAGCCTCACCGCCTTCCTGGAGTTCACGAGAACGAAGCCCGTGCCCGGCATGAGCGCCGAGTCGCTGGCGCGCATGGAGGCGGTGACGATGCGCTATCCCTATGCAGCATCATTGACACGGATGGCGTCGGCCTGGGCTCTCAATGGCAGACTCGACGACGCGAGATCGCTCTTCGCCAAGATCGAACCCATCTACGGTCGACCCATGTACCTCAAGCTGCGCCAGGAGTTGAAGGATTCCATCTCCGAAGGAAACACCGGCCTGAGCCCGCTGCTCGACGCCTTGCCGCACTGATTGACTTCCGGCGTGCCGCTCGCTGCCCCACAGTCTCGGTCGACCTCGGTCGGCTGGGCCGTCCTCGCTGTCATCGCCGTCGGCTTGCCGACGCTGATCGCGTTCAACGTCGCACCCTCGGCGACGTTCTTCAACCAGGCCGCCGCCTATGTGGGCTGGGGCGCCTTCCTTCTCGTGCTCGCCGCGGCGCTCGCTCGCGATGCGCGGCCGTCTTCCAGCGGCGCCCTGGCGCTGATCGGCGCCCTGGCGCTGCTCGTCGTCAGCGCCTTTGCTTCATCGGCCTGGGCGTCGCTGCCCTGGCCGCTGTCGATTGCCATGGCCGGGACCGTGCTCAGCGCGCTGCTGGTGGTCGCCGTCGGAGCGTGCGTCACGCGCGCCGGCGTCGCCGACTCCGCCTTCCTGGCCTTCTGCATCGCCCTGGTCGTCGCCGGGGCAGCGAGCAGCGCGATCGGACTGGTCCAGGTCTTCGCGCCGCAGGCGGCCGACGGCAACTGGATCGCCCTCCCCTCCATTCCGGGCCGCGCTTCGGGCAACCTGCGCCAGCCGAACCACCTCAGCAGCCTGCTGCTGTGGTCGATGGTCGCCGTCCTCTGGCTGAAGGAGAGGGCGGTGATCCCGCGCCCGGTCGCCTTCGCCCTGGCCCTGCTCTTCCTCTACGTGGTGATGCTGAGCGGCTCGCGCACCGGCGCGCTCGGCATGCTGACGCTCGCCGGATGGGGCCTGCTCGACCGGCGCCTCTCGCGCGACACGCGCCTGCTGCTGCTGCTCGCGCCCGTCCTCTACGGCATCAGCGGCTCGCTCACGACGGCCTGGGCCGCCGCGGCCGGCCACTCGGTCGTGGCGACCAGCCGCCTGGCTGCCGGCGCCGGCGCCGGCGACTTCTCGAGCTCGCGCTTCGCCATCTGGTCGAACACCTTGTCGCTCATCGCGGCGCACCCCTGGTTCGGCGTCGGCTTCGGCGAGTTCAACTTCGCCTGGACGCTGACGCCCTTTCCGGATCGCCCGCTCGAGTTCTTCGACCACACGCACAACATCGTCCTGCACCTGCTCGTCGAGCTCGGCCTTCCGCTGGGGCTGCTGGTGATCGGCCTCTTTCTCTTCGCGCTATGGAGGGCGCTGGGAAACGCCATCGACGAAGGTCGCGCGCGGCCGGACCGGGTTCCCGTGCAGCGCGCGGCCTTCACCATGGTCTTCATGGTCGCCGTCCACAGCATGCTCGAGTACCCGCTCTGGTACGCCTACTTCCTGCTGCCGACGGCCTTCGCCTTCGGCCTGTGCCTCGAGCGTCCCGATCCGCAGCTGGCGGCGCGTGCGTTGACCGCGCGGCCGGCCAACGTGACCCGTCCCTTCGTGCTCGCCGCCATGCTGCTGATCCTGGGCGGCACGCTGGCCCTGTACGACTACATGCGGGTGGTGGTGATCTTCGCCCCGCCCGCCCACGCCGGCCCGCTCGCCGCGCGCATCGCCGAAGGGCGGCGCAGCGTCCTGTTCGCGCACCACGGCGACTACGCCGCGGCGACCATCGCCGATCGCCCCGGCACGGTCATGAAGGCCTTCGAGCGGGCGCCGCACTTCCTCCTCGACACGCGCCTGATGGTCGCCTGGGCGACCGCCCTGCACGAGCGCGGTGACGTTGACAGGGCGCGCTACGTGGCGGCGCGGCTGAAGGAATTCCGCAATCCGCAGGCGGCCGAATTCTTCGCCCCCTGCGAGGCGCCGCTGGCGCCGGGCACCGACCGCGCCGACGAGCTGCCGTTCCAGTGCCTGGCGCCGACCAAGGCGCTGACGTTCGAGGACTTCAGGTAGCGCCGGCCACCCAGTCGCCGGACTTGCCGCCGCGCTTCTCGAGCAGCCGCACACCGCCGATGACCATGCCGCGGTCGGCCGCCTTGCACATGTCGTAGACGGTGAGCAGGCCGACCTGCACGGCCGTCAGCGCCTCCATCTCGACACCGGTCCGGCCGACGCACTCGACCTGGGCCGTGCAGCGCACCTCGCTCGCCTCGCGCCCGATCGCGAACTCCACGGTAACGCGGGTCAGCGCGATGGGATGGCAGAGCGGCACCAGCTCCGACGTGCGCTTGGCGCCCTGGATCGCGGCGATCCGGGCGACGCCGAGCACGTCGCCCTTGCTGGCGCTGCCCGACTCGATGAGCGCCAGCGTCTCGGCCTTCATGCGGATCGTGCCGGTGGCGCGGGCGACGCGCTGCGTCTCCTGCTTCCCGGCGACGTCGACCATGTGCGCCTGTCCCTGCGCATCGAAATGGGTGAGGCTGCTCGGAGTAGGGACGGCCATGGAACGAAACAGAGCGGAAACGATTCGCAGGCATCATAGCCACGCGATGAAGCCCGCCGCATCCGCCTCGATCGCTCTCTGGCGCCGCTGCGTCGCCCTGCTGTGCGCGCTCGTCCTCGCCGGACCGGCGGCGCTCTCGCCGGCGGCGGCGCAGAACGCGCTGCCCGCCCTGGGCGATTCCGATTCCGCCGACTTCACCGTCGGCACGGAGCGCCGGCTCGGCGACGAGATCATGCGCGAGATCCGCGTCGATCCCGACTACCTCGACGACCCGCTCCTGCTCGAGTACGTCGAGTCGCTGTGGCAGCCGCTGGTGGCGGCGGGGCGCTCGCTCGGCAACATCACCGCCGACCTCGACCAGCGCTTCGCCTGGTCGATCTTCCTGGTCCGCGATCCGAGCGTCAACGCGTTCGCGCTGCCGGGCGGTTTCGTCGGCGTGCACCTCGGCCTGATCGCCATCACCTCGACGCGCGACGAGCTCGCGTCGGTGCTCGGCCACGAGATGTCGCACGTTTCGCAGCGGCACATCGCGCGCAGCATCTCCGGCAACGCCAAGCGCTCCATGGTCGGCCTGGCGGCGATGGTGATCGGCCTCCTCGCCGCGTCGCGGGCGAGCAACCCGGATGCGATGAACGCGGTGATCACCGGCTCGCAGGCCGCGACCCTGCAGGGGCAGCTGAACTTCTCGCGCGAGGTCGAGCGCGAGGCCGACCGCATCGGTTACCAGATCGTGACTTCGGCCGGCTTCGCTCCCGGCGGCATGGCCTCGATGTTCGAGAAGATGGACGTCTCGACGCGGCTCAACGACTACGGCGGGTTCCCGTACCTGCGCACGCACCCGCTGACCGTCGAGCGCATCGGCGAGGCACGGGCGCGGGCCGGCGTCGGCGCCGCGCCGGCGCGCGGCAGCGTCCTCGAGCACACGGTGGCGCAGGCGCGTGCCCGCGTGCTCATGGACACCCGGATCGACGCCCTGCGCCGCTGGCAGGCGCGCGACGCGGCCCTGGAGGGCACCGCGGCCGAGAAGCTGCTCGCTGCGACCGAGAGCGCCCTCGCCTCGACCCTGACGCGCGACTGGGCTCGGGCCGACGCCGCCTTCGCGACGGCGCTCGGCATCGTCCGCAACAGCCCGAACAGCAGCGCCCGCGCCGAGCGCGCCGTCGTGCTGATGCAGGCGCAGTCGCTGCTCGACCGGCGCGCCGTGGCCAAGGCGGCAGAGGCCATGCAGCCCTACGCCAACGACGGTTCGCGGCCCACCCTGCTGCTCAAGGCGCAGCTCGCGCTCGGTGCTCATCCCGACGTCAGCCCGGACAGCGCCGTGCTGAAGGCGCGCGCCTCGGAGCTGCAGACCTGGGTGGCGCTGCACGGCGACGATTCCTTGGCCTGGTCGGCCCTCGGCCAGACCTGGGCCCGGCTAGGCCTGCCGCTGCGCTCGCTGCGTGCCGAGGCCGAGTCGCGCTATGCGCTCGGCGACCTGCTCGGCGCCGCCGACCGCCTGCGCGCCGGTCAGCGCGTGGCGCGCAGCGGCGGGCCGGTCGACTTCATCGACGCTTCGGTCATCGACTCGCGGCTGCGCGACATCGAGGCGCAGCGCAAGCAGCTCCTGGCCGAAAAGCAGCCGCCGACCCGCTGACGACGTCGCCGCCGCACGCCGCGATCCTTCGCGAAAGCCTGCGCCGCCTTCGCCTTCCCTTCGCATGCTGCTCGTAGACTCGCCCGACCACGGGGGGAGTCGAGGGATGAAGCGTTTCATCGGTGGCGTCGTCGCGGCGCTCGCGGCGTTCGTCTCGCCTGCGCACGCGCTCGGCGTCGTCGGCGTCAGCCCGCAGGGCGAGGTGGCGCAGGTCCGGCAGGTCACGGTGAAGTTCTCGGAGGCGGTCGTCGCCTTCGGCGATCCGCGCCTGCCCGACCCCTTCGCGATCAGCTGTGCCGGTGCCGTGCCGCCGGGCGCCGGCCGCTGGGCCAGCGATCGCGTCTGGCTCTACGACTTCCGCGAGTCGCTCGGGCCGGGCACGCGCTGCACCGCCAAGCTGCGGTCGGACTGGAAGCCCGCGCCGAAGGCCGGCACGGGCGGGGCGGCGACTGCAGCCAGCGCTGCTGCCTCGGCGGCACTGACCGGCCCGACCGAATTCTCGTTCTCGACCGGCGGCCCGGCCGTGGTGTCGATGCAGCCGAGCGACGGCAGCGAGGTCGAGGAAGACCAGCACTTCCTCCTGCGCCTGAACGGCCCGGCGGTCGAAGGCAGCGTCGTCGCCAACGCATGGTGCGAAGTCGAGGGCATCGGCGAGCGGCTGGCCCTTCGCATCGTCGGCGGCGATCTGCGCGCGCAGGTGCTGAAGGCACGCCGCATCGACAAGGCGGCCGCCGAGCGCGCCATCCTGGTCCGCTGCGAGCGGCCGCTGCCGAACCGCGCCGCCCTGCGCATCGTGTGGGGCAAGGGCATCGCCGCGGCGGCGAACCCGCAGGTGCTGACGACCGTCGAGCAGCGCTTCCGCTACACCGTCCGCCCGCCGTTCACGGCCGAGTTCACCTGCGAGCGCGAGAAGGCGAACGCGCCCTGCGTGCCGATCCGCGCGATGACCGTCCGCTTCTCCGCACCGGTGTCGCGCGAGCAGGCGGCGCAGGTGCGCCTGCGGCCGGCCAGCGGCGAGCCCCTGGCACCGGTGTTCGACAAGGACGAGAAGGCGCTCGAGTTCAGCGAGGTGACGTTCCCGCGGCCGCTGGCCGAGAACGCCGCCTTCAGCGTCGAGCTGCCGCGCGACCTGAAGGACAACGCCGGCCGGCCGCTCGCCAATGCGGCGAGCTTTCCGCTCAAGGTGCAGACCGGCGATGCGCCGCCGATCGCGAAGTTCGCGGCCGCCCCGTTCGGCATCGTCGAGCGCGACGGCGAGCCCCTGCTGCCGGTGACCTTGCGCCACGTGCAGGGCGAGCTGCGGCCTGCGCCGCCCGCGGCGAGCGGCGCTCCGGCGGCCGCGGCGAGCCGGGGCCAGGTCCGCGTCAAGCGCCTGCTCGGCGACGAGGAGATCCTGGCCTGGTACGCCAAGCTGCAGCGCTACCACGAGACCCAGCTGACGGCCCGGGAGCTCGGCCTGCCGCAGCGCGAGTGGTTCACCTTCGAGGAGGACCGCGATGCGCGCGGTCGCGTCGTCAAGCGGCGCGTCGAGCGACGCGTCGGCACGCGCGAGGTGTCGCTCCTGGCCGCCGACACGGGGGCGAGCCGGCTCGACCTGCCCCAGCTCGCCGGCGGCGAGCCGCGCCCGTTCGAGGTCGTCGGCATCCCGCTCGCGCAGCCCGGCTATCACGTGGTCGAGATCGAGTCGCTGCGCCTCGGCCAGTCGCTGCTCGACAAGCGCTCGCCGATGTTCGTGCGCACCGGCGTGCTGGTCACCAACCTGGGCCTGCACTTCAAGCACGGACGCGAGAACAGCGTCGTCTGGGTGACGACGCTCGACCGCGGCCGCCCGGTCGAGAACGCGGCCGTCGTCGTCAACGACTGCCGCGGCAAGCCGCTGTGGAACGGCCGCACGGATGCCAAGGGCCTGGCCGTCGTCGCTCAGGCCCTCGACGAGCCGTCCGGCGACTGCCCGGCCGACAACGGCTTCTTCGTCACCGCCCGCAAGGCCGACGACAAGGGCGGCCGCACCGACGTCGCCTTCGTCTTCAGCAGCTGGCAGAAGGGCATCGAGTCCTGGCGCTTCAACGTGCCCACGGGACGTGGCGTCGAGCCCGACCTGCGCGCGTCGACGGTCTTCGATCGGACGCTGCTCAGGGCCGGCGAGACGGTGTCGATGAAGCACTTCGTCCGGCTCGAGACGTCCACCGGCCTGGCGCCGGTCCGCCCCGAGCGGCTGCCGACGCGGGTCAAGGTCGTGCACCAGGGCAGCGGCCAGGAGTTCGTCTTCCCGCTGCAGTGGAGCGGCGGCGGACGCAGCGCGCAGACGGCGTGGAGCATCCCGCCTGCGGCCAAGCTCGGCGTCTACGAGGTCGTGCTCGAGCGCGAGCCCGCCGCCGGCGCCGCGCCGGCCGCCAGCGAGGAAGGCGCACGCGAGCGCACCTGGAGCAGCGGCAGCTTCCGTGTCGAGGAGTTCCGCCTGCCGCTGGTCGATGCGCGCATCAGCGGGCCCAAGGGCGTCGCCGTCGCGCCGAAGGAAGTCGCCTTCGACGTGCAGATGAGCTACTTCTCCGGCGGCGCGATGGCGGCGGCACCGCTGCGCGCGTCGGCCTTGCTGAAGCCGCGCGCGCCTTCCTTCGCCGGCTTCGAGGCGTTCTCGTTCGAGCCTGCGCGCGATTTGCAGAAGGCCGAGCACGACAGCGACGGCGACGAAAGCACGGGGGCCGCCGGTCGCGAGGGGCGCCTGCTCGCCGACAAGCTGGCCCTCGCCACCGACCGCAACGGCGCCGCCACCTTCAGCCTGAAGGATCTGCCGCCGACGACGCGACCGGCGGCCATCGACGCCGAGGTCACGTTCCACGACCCCAACGGCGAGACGCAGACGGTGGCCACCCGGATCGACCTCTGGCCGAGCGCCGTCGTCCTCGGCGTTCGCGCCGCCTCGTGGGCCAGCAACCGCGGCCGGGCCAAGTTCAGCGTCCTGGCGCTCGACACCGCCGGCAAGCCGCTGAAGGGCCAGAGCGTGAGCGTGCGCGGCCGCACCAGCCAGATCATCAGCACGCGCAAGCGCATGGTCGGCGGCTTCTACGCCTACGACAACCGCACCGAAGTGAAGGAGCTCGGCAGCCTGTGCAGCGGGACCAGCGACGACCGCGGCCTCGTGCTCTGCGAGGCCTCGCTCGACACGGCCGGCCAGGTCGAGCTCATCGCCGAGGCCAGGGACGCGCAGGGTCGCCCGGCACAGGCGGCGGCGACGGTGTGGATCACGAAACAGGGCGAGCTCTGGTTCGCGCAGGACAACGACGACCGCATCGACGTCCTGCCGGAGAAGAAGCGCTACGAGCCCGGCGAGACGGCGCGGCTGCAGGTCCGCATGCCCTTTCGCCAGGCGACGGCGCTGGTGGCGGTCGAGCGCGAAGGGGTGATCGCGACGCAGGTCGTCACCTTGCGCGGCGACGATCCGATGGTCGAGCTGAAGATCGAGCCGACCTGGGGGCCCAACGTCTACGTGAGCGTGCTCGCGATCCGCGGCCGCATCCGCGAGACGCCCTGGTACTCGTTCTTCACCTGGGGCTGGCGGGAGCCGGCGTCGTGGTGGAACAGCTTCCGCCACGACGGCCGCGACTACCAGGCGCCGACGGCGATGGTCGACCTCGCCAAGCCCGCGTTCAAGCTCGGCGTCGCGCCGCTGCGCATCGGCCTCGCCGCGCACGAGCTGCAGGTCAGCGTGAGCGCCGACAAGCCGCAGTACCAGGTGCGGCAGAAGGCGATCGCCAAGGTGAAGGTGGCCTATGCCGGCAAGCCGCTGGCGCGCGCCGAGCTGGCCTTCGCCGCCGTCGACGAGGGGCTGCTCGCGCTGCGCGACAACGACTCCTGGAAGCTCCTCGACGCCATGCTGCAGCAGCGGGCCTGGGGCGTCGAGACGAGCACGGCGCAGAGCGAGATCATCGGCAGGCGCCACTACGGCCGCAAGGCGGTCGCGGCGGGCGGCGGCGGCGGCCGCGGCGCGGCCCGCGAGCTGTTCGACACCTTGCTCGTCTGGAAGCCGAACGTCGTCCTGGACGAGAACGGCGAGGCCACCATCGAGGTGCCGCTCAACGACTCGCTGACGAGCTTTCGCCTCGTCGCCGTGGCCGACGCCGGCATCGACAAGTTCGGCACCGGCCACACCAGCGTGCGCGTCACGCAGGACCTGCAGGTGCTCGCCGGCCTGCCGCCGCTCGTCCGTGACGGCGACCAGTTCGCGGCGATGATGACCTTGCGCAACACGACCTCGCGCGAGATGAAGGTGCGGGCAACGCTGCAGGGCACGGCGAACCTGCCGGGCCAGGCGGTGGCCGAGATCGTCCGCGCACCGATCGCCTTGCCGGCGCAGGACGTCGTGCTCGCCGCCGGCGCGGCGAAGGAAGTCGTGTGGCCGATCAGCGTCCCGGCCGAGGCTTTCAGCATCGCCTGGGAAGCCGCTGCCGAGGAGACGGGCGTGGCCCGGGATGCGGCGCGCGACCGCCTGAAGACGACGCAGCTCGTCGCCGCCGCGGTGCCGGTCCGGGTCCTGCAGGCCACGCTGGCGCAGCTCGACGGCCGCTTCAGCCTGCCGGTCGCGGCACCGGCCGACGCGCTGGCCGACGGCAGCGGCGGCCGGCGCGGCGGCATCCAGGTGGCGGTGCAGCCGCGCCTCACCGGCGCGCTGCCCGGCCTGCGTCGCTTCTTCGAGACCTACCCCTTCATCTGCCTGGAGCAGAAGACCTCGAAGTCGATCGGCCTGAAGGACGCGCAGATGTGGGCCGGCGTCGCCAACACCCTGCCGACCTATCTCGACAGCGACGGCCTCGCCGCCTACTTCCCGCCGCGCGCCGACGAGCCGCCGGGCGGCAGCGACCGCCTCACGGCGTACCTGCTCGCCGCCACGCACGAGGCCGGCTTCGCCCTGCCCGCGCCGGCGCAGCAGGCGATGCTCGACGGCCTGACCGCGTTCGTCGAAGGCCGCATCGAACGCAGGTTCTGGTCGCCGCGCGCCGACCTCGACGTGCGCAAGATGGCGGCGCTCGAGGCGCTGTCGCGCTACGGCCGGGCCCAGCCGAAGCAGCTCGGCTCGATCAACCTGGTCCCGAACACCTGGCCGACTGCCGCGGTCATCGACTGGCTCAACGTGCTGAAGCGCCTTCCGTCGATCCCCGGGCGCGACAAGCGCCTCGAGGAAGCGCAGCAGATCCTGCGCGCCCGCCTCACCTACGCCGGCACGACGCTGCGCTTCAGCACCGAGGAGAGCGACTTCTGGTGGTGGATGATGGACAGCGCCGACGTCAACGCGGCGCGCCTCATCTTGGCCGTGCTCGACGACCCGGCGTGGAAGGATGAGCTGCCGCGGATGGTTGTCGGCAGCCTGGCTCGGCAGCGGCGCGGCGCCTGGCTGACGACCACCGCCAACCTCTGGGGATCGCTGGCGCTCGACAAGTTCTCGGCCCGTTTCGAAGCGGTGCCGGTGGCCGGCCGCACCCTGGCCGGCACCGGCGCCGCGCCCGCGGCCGGCATGGCGACGGCGGCATCGAGCATCGGGCCCGCGGCGATGCCCGCCGGCGTCGTCGCCGACTGGTCGCGACAGGCGAACGGCGCCGCCCTCCGGGTGGCGTGGCCGGCGGCGAGCGGCGAGCTCGCCGTCGTGCAGGACGGCGCCGGCAAGCCCTGGCTCACGGTGCAGAGCCTCGCCGCGATCCCGCTGAAGAGCGCCTATGCCGCCGGCTACAGGGTGGCGCGCAGCACGACGCCCGTCGAGCAGAAGGACAAGGGCCGCTGGTCGCGCGGCGACATCGTCAAGGTCCGCCTCGAGGTCGACGCGCAGAGCGACATGACGTGGGTCGTCGTCAGCGATCCCGTGCCGGGCGGCGCGACGATCCTCGGCAGCGGCCTCGGCCGCGACTCGCAGATCGCGACCCGGACCGAGAAGCGCGAAGGCAGCGCCTGGCCGGCGTTCGAGGAGCGTGGCTTCGAGGCCTTCCGCGCCTATTACGAATACCTGCCGCGCGGCAAGCACGTCCTCGAGTACACGCTTCGCCTCAACAACCCAGGGCGGTTCGCGCTGCCGCCGACGCGCGTCGAGGCGATGTATGCGCCCGAGAGCTTCGGCGAGGCGCCGAACGCCAGCGTCGAGGTCGGGCCGTGAGGCGTTGCTTCGCGCGCGTGCTGCTGGCCTTCGGCATCGCCGCGTCGAGCGCTGCCGCGCAGGCGATCCCCACCTTCGCCGAGGTGAAGGCGGCGCATCGGCCTTCGGACTTCACGCTGCTCGACCGGCACGGCACGCCGATGCAGACGGTGCGCTTCGACACCTCCGTGCGTCGCCTGGCCTGGATCCCGCTCGCCGACATGTCGCCGGCGCTGCTGCACGCCATCGTGCTGAGCGAGGACCGGCGCTTCCACGAGCACGCCGGCGTCGACTGGCAGGCAGTGACGCGGAGCGCCTGGGCCAACCTCTGGAACACGCGCACGCGCGGCGCATCGACGCTGACCATGCAGCTCGCCGGCCTGATGGACGAAGGCCTCGCCCGCCCGGGCGCCGGCCGCAGCATCGGCCAGAAGCTCGGCCAGGCGCTGACCGCGACGCGGCTCGAGTGGTCGTGGAAGAAGAGCGAGATCCTCGAGGCCTACCTCAACGCCGTTCCGTTCCGCGGCGAGATGGTCGGCATCGACGCCCTGGCGCAGACCCTCTTCGGCAAGCACCCGAGCGGCCTCGATGCGCACGAGGCGGCGATCGCCGCCGCGCTGCTGCGCAGCCCGAACGCTCGAGCCGCGGCCGTCGCCGAGCGCGCCTGCGGCGTGCTCGCCTTGCAGCAGCTCGCCTGCAGCGGCGTCGCGGGGCTGGCCGAGACCGCGCTGGCGCGGCGTGGCGGCGCCCCGCTCGGCGAGCAGCTGGCGCCGCACTTCGCCCGCATCGCGCTCGATCCGCAGGGCGGGCCGCGGCAGAAGAGCCCGCTCGATGCCGGGCTGCAGCGCTTCGCGGCGACGACGCTGCGGCGCCACCTCGGCGAGCTGGCGGGCCGCAACGTCGAGGACGGCGCCGTCGTCGTGCTCGACAACGCCTCGGGCGAGGTGCGCGCCTGGGTGGGGTCGAGCGGCGACCTCTCGGGCGCGGCGCAGGTCGACGGCGTGCTGGCGCGGCGTCAGCCCGGCTCGACGCTCAAGCCCTTCGTCTACCAGCTGGCTTTCGAGCAGCGGCTCATCACGCCGGCGACGCTCCTCGACGACTCGCCGGCGCAGATCGCGACGCAGGCCGGCCTCTACCTGCCGCAGAACTACGACCGCGAGTGGAAGGGCTTCGTGAGCGCGCGCACCGCGCTCGGGGCGAGCCTCAACGTGCCGGCCGTCCGCGTCGGCGCGATGCTCGGGCCCGACGCGCTGCTGGCGCGCCTGAATGCGCTCGGCTTCGAGCTGAAGGAGAGCGCCGGGTGGTACGGCGCGTCGCTGGCGCTCGGCGGCGCTGACGTGAGCCTGCTCGCCCTGACCAATGCCTACCGGACCCTGGCCAACGCCGGCCTGCACTCGTCGCCCGTGCTTCGCGCCGACGGCGTCTCGGGGCCGGTTCGCACCGGCCGGGCGCCGCTGCGCACCGACCGCGCGCCGGTGCGCGTCGCCGACGGAGCGGCGTCGTTCCTGATCGCCGACATCCTTGCCGACAACAACGCCCGCGCCCGCACCTTCGGCCTCGCGAGCGCGCTCGTCACGCGCGGCTTCGCGGCGGTCAAGACCGGCACCAGCAAGGACCTGCGCGACAACTGGTGCGTCGGCTTCACCGACCGCTTCACGATCGGCGTGTGGGTCGGCAACGCCAGCGGCGCGGCGATGCACGACGTCAGCGGCGTGAGCGGCGCGGCGCCGGTCTGGCAGGCGCTGGCGGCGCACCTGCACGCGGGCATGCCGTCGAAGGCGCCACGGCTGCCGCCGGGTGTGGTGCCGACCCGCGTCGCCTTCGACTCCCGGCGCGAGCCGGAGCGACCCGAGCTGTTCCTCGCCGGCACCGAGCAGCGGGTCCTGCGCGCGACCGCGGAAGCGGCCGGCGAGCAGCGCTTCGGCATCGCCAGTCCGCGCGACGGCAGCGTCTTCGCCCTCGACCCCGACATCCCGCCGGCGGCACAGCGCATCACCTTCGAGGGCGAGCGCGGCGTCTGGGTTCTGGACGGCAAGCGGCTGGGCACCGGCGAGCGCCTGCGCTGGCTGCCCTGGCCGGGCCGGCACACGCTCACGCTCCTGTCGCCATCGGGTACGACGACGCTGCAGTCGATCCGCTTCGAGGTCCGCGGCGCGGCGGTCAAGGACGCGAGGTCGCGCCGACGCTGAGCGCTAGCTCCGGCTGAAGACCCGCTCGAGCGCGGCATCGATCACGAGGCCGCACAGGGTGTAAAGCAGCGAGCCGACGAGCGCGGCCCAGAACGAGCTGACCTGGAAGCCCTCGAGGACGTACGCCGCGAAATAGAACATCACGGCGTTGATCACGAACAGGAAGAGGCCCAGGGTCAGGATCGTCACCGGCAGCGTCAGGAGGACGAGCACCGGTCGCAGCAAGGCATTCAAGAGGCCCAGCACCAGGGCCGCGATCAGCGCCGCTCCGAAGCCCTTGACCTCGACGCCGGCGTCGAGCTGGGCGACGAGAAGCAAGGCCGCGGCGAGCAGCAACCAGCGAACGAGGATCTTCATGCGCAAAGGATAGGACACGCGGTCGGCACGCCGGTCGCCGCTCGGCGCGCTTCATTGCTCTACAAGAAATGCGAATCATTATCATTAAGCTACACTGCCGTGACCATGACTCGCATTGCCTCTGCACGACCGCTGCCCGTCGCGCCGCTCGTACCCGCCGGGCGCGTCGCGCCGCGGCGCCCGCGTCGGCGCGACGACGGTCTCGGGCCGATGCAGCGCCACGCCCTTCTCGCGACGATCGCGGCGCTGCATGTGGGCGCCGGCTGGGCCTTGCTGCAGGTGCGCGAGGTGCGCGACGCGGTGGCCGAGGCGGCGCCGATGTTCGTGAGCCTGCTCGCGCCGACGCCGCCGAAGGCCCAGCCGACGCCGCCGAAAGCCGAGCCCCGGCCAGCGCCGCCGCCGCGTCCCGTGCGCGCCCGTCCGCCGGAACGCATCGTCGCCGCACCCGCTGCACCGACGCCTGCCCCGCGGCCCTTCGTCGTGCCGGCGCCGGTGCCGGAGCCGGAACTGGTCGCGCGGGCCGCGCCCGAGCAGCCCGCGCCCGCCCCTGCGGCAGCGCCGCCGCAAGCGGTCGTCGTGGTGCCGAAGCCCGCCCCGACCCCGCCGAAGACCCTGCCGGCGTCCGCCGTGCAGTACCTGGATCCGCCGAGCCCGAGCTACCCCGCGCAGTCGAAGCGGCTCGGCGAGACCGGACGGGTGACGGTGCGCGTCTTCATCGACGAAGCCGGCGGCGCCAGGGACGTGCGCGTCGACCGCAGCTCCGGCCACCTGCGGCTCGACGAGGCGGCGCTCGTCGCCGTGCAGCGCGCGCGCTTCAGGCCCTACCTGGAAAACGGCCTGCCGGTGGCGGGCTGGGCCTTCATCCCGATCGACTTCGCCCTGGAGAGATGACCTTGAACACCGATGCCGCGCAGGTCGGCCTTGCCCACTTCATCGGCCAGAGCGACGCCGTCGGCAAGACGCTGCTCGCGATCCTGGTCGCGATGTCGATCGCCTCGTGGGCGATCGTCGCTGCCAAGGCCCTGTCGCTGTGGCTGCGCAACGCGCGCAGCCGCGCCTTCCTCGACTTCTTCTGGAATGCGACGTCGCTCGATGCCGTCGCCGCCGGCATCGCCCAACGCGGCGCGCGCGACCCGTTCTCGCACGCCGCCGAGCAGGCCCTGCAGGCGCAGGCGCACCACGCCCGGCACGGCGCGGCGCGGCTGGCCGAGGCGGGCAGCGCCGGCGAGTTCGTCACGCGCACGCTCAAGAAGGTGCTCGACGAGGAGATCAGCCGGCTCGAGAACGGCCTGACGCTGCTGGCGACGGTGGGGGCGACGGCGCCTTTCGTGGGCTTGTTCGGAACGGTCTGGGGCGTCTACCACGCCCTCGTCGCGATCGGCATGAGCGGCTCGGGAACGCTCGACAAGGTCGCCGGGCCCGTCGGCGAGGCCTTGATCATGACCGGCCTCGGCCTCGCCGTGGCCATCCCCGCGGTCGTCGGCTACAACGCGCTCACGCGCGCCAACCGCGTGCTCGCCGCGCGCCTGGACGCCTTCGCGTACGAGCTGCACACCTTCGTGTCGATGGGCCAGCCGCTCGGCGCCGGCGAGGCGGCGGAAAGCGGCCCGGCCCACGTTCGCCCGCCGGCCGGCCGGCCGGTGGCGGTGTGAGGGGGCGGCGATGGCTTTCGCAAGCTTCGACTCGCGGCGCGGCGGTGCGCCCATGGCCGACATCAACATGGTCCCCCTGATCGACGTGATGCTCGTCCTGCTCGTCATCTTCATCATCACCGCGCCGCTGCTGACGCAGGCCGTCAAGCTCGAGCTGCCGAAGGCCACGTCGCAGGTGAACGACCTCCGTCCGGACAAGGTCGAGATCGCCATCGACGCGGCGGGCGTCCTCCACTGGAACGGCGAGCCGGTCTCCCGGGCCGAGGCGCAGAAACAGATGGCGGCGGCCGGCGCGAAGCCGGTGCAGCCGGAGCTGCACCTGCGCGCCGACCAGGCCGTGGCCTACCGCCACGTGGCGCAGACGCTGGCCGACGCGTCCAAGGCCGGCCTGACGCGCGTCGGCTTCATCACCGAACCCGAGACCCACCCGTGAGCCCGACTCGCACGGCGGTGGGAGCGGCCTCGCCGGCGTCGCCGGGGCGCCATGCCGCGTCGACACCGACGGCATCGACCCCCCCGGCCGAGTCGCCGCATCGACCGGCGGCGCGCGCGCGCGAACCGATCGCCAGCGAGACGCTGTTCGCGGGCGAGCCGGAGGTGCAGATCGCGCATCGCGGATCGCTGTACCGCTTGCGTCAGACCGCGCTCGGGAAGCTCATCCTCACCAAGTAGCCACCCACCTCGATCCTCGCACCAGCCAGCCGTCGCCAGCCCGTGCCCCACTCCGCAAAAGGAAACGCACGTGCAGCACAGACCGGCTTCTCTTCTGGCGTTCGCGCCGCCCGTCCCGCGACCCTCCGCGTCGCCGCGACTGCTCCCGCTCGGCGCGCTCGCGGCCGGTTTCGGGCTCGTTCAACTCTCCGCCGAAGCGCAGACTCCGCCGGTGCCGCCGGCGGCTGCCGCGCCGGCGACGTCGGCAGCTTCTGCAGCGTCCGCACCCGCGGCAGCGGCGGCTTCGGCGCCGGCCGGCGAGCCTCGCCGCGACGGCACGACCCTGCAGCCGATCTCCGTCAGGTCGAAGGTCGAGACCGACCAGGACTCGGTGCGGGCCACGACGAGCACGGTCGGGCGCGGCCACCAGGAGCTGCGCGACATCCCGCAGTCGGTGACCGTCGTCACCGAGAAGCTGCTCGAGGACCGGCGCGCCGACACGGTCAAGGAGGCGCTGCACTACACCGCCGGGATCAGCTTCATGGCGGCCGAAGGCGGCGAGGAGGACATCCGCCTGCGCGGCTTCTCGCTGACGGCGAGCGGCGACATCTTCGCCGACGGCATCCGCGACCCGGCGTTCTACGACCGCGACGTCTTCAACTTCGAGCGCATCGAGGTCATGCGCGGGTCGGCCTCGATGCTGTTCGGACGCGGCTCGACGGGCGGCGTCGTCAACCAGGTGAGCAAGCAGCCGTCGCTGATGGAAGGCCACGAGGTGCAGGCCACGGCCGGCTCCGGCCGCTATCTGCGGACGGTGGGCGACTTCAACTTCAGGCTCTCGCCGACCTCGGCGTTTCGGCTCGGCACGATGACGACGACGGCCGACAACTGGGGCAACTCGATCGACAAGCACGGGATCGCACCGACCTTGCGCTGGGGCATCAACACGGCCCACGAGTTCTCGATCGGCTACTACTACCTGAACAACGACAACGGCATCCACTACGGCATGCCCTGGCTGCGCCGCGATGCCTCGGGTCCGATCTCGGCCACGAACCCCGGCGGCCTCGTCCCGGTCAGCCCGCGCAGCTACTACGGCGCGGCGAGCGACAGCAACGCCGGCAAGGCGGCCTACGGCACCTTGCACTACACGCACCGGCTCGCGGGCGGCGGCGAGTGGCACACGGTCCTGCGCCAGGGCGAGTACGAGCGCGACATGCGGGCCTCGACGATCCGCTTCTGCACCCGCTCGGCGGCGGCGCCGGAGTGCCCGCTCGCGGTCGACGGGCCGTCCCAGGACAGGGTCGGCCCGTCGACCCTGCTCAACCGCGGCACCAACAACAAGGTGCAGGACCTGAAGACGACCTACGTGCAGACCAACTACTCGAACCGGCTGATGGCCTACGGCATGAGGCACGCGGTGCTCGGCGGCGTCGACTTCGCGCGGGAGGAGTTCGAGAACCACACCCTGAGCCTGCCGGCCGGGGTCGTCCTGAACAAGAACGTGCCGCGGCCCACGCTCGGCCGTCCGAACGACGGCACCTCGGTCGACGAGTCGCTGCGCCAGCGGGTGCTGAACCGGACCTTCGTCGCCAAGGCGCTCGGCGTCTACGCCCAGGACCTCGTCGAGGTGGTGCCGAACTGGAAGCTGCTGGCCGGCCTCCGCTGGGACCGCTTCGAGGGCGACTACGTCAGTCCGGCGACGGCGACGGTGCAGGAGACGCGCCGCTCGCGCTCGGATTCGCTGTGGAGCAAGCGCTTCGGCATCCTCTACCAGCCGACCGACCACCACTCGTTCTACGTGTCGTACGGAACCTCGTTCAACACCTCGGGCGAGCTCTACAACTACGACGCGCCGGGCGCGAAGGCGCCGCCCGAGAAGAGCCGCAACATCGAGGCCGGCGCCAGGTTCGACCTGTTCGAGGGCCGGCTTTCGGCGCGGGCGGCGATCTTCCGGTCGACCAAGTACAACGAGCGCAACCGCGATTCGCCCGAAGGCCAGCCCCTGGTCGACTTCATCCTCTCGGGCGAGCGCCATGCATCGGGCTTCGAGCTCGACCTCGCGGGCCGCATCACCCCGGCTTGGGAGGTGTTCGGCTCGTACGCCTGGATCCCGAGCGCCAAGGTCGACAAGGCGGCGTTCGGCGTCGCGCCGAGCGGCGAGCGCGAAGGCGACCGGCCGTCGCTGACGCCGCGGCACAGCGGCTCGATCTTCACGACCTACCAGCTCACCCCGGCGATCCGCATCGGCGGCGGCCTCAACGCGCGCAGCTCGCAGACGCCGAACCGCAACCCGGCCGGCATCGTCGCGCCGGGCTTCGTCACCGGCGACCTGCTGCTCGAGGTCGCCGTCAACCGGCACGTCGCGCTCAAGCTCAACCTCATCAACGTGACCGACAAGCTCTACGCCGATTCCCTCTATAGCGGACACTACATTCCCGGCCAGCCCCGCACGCTCTACGCCACGCTGACCGCCCGCTTCTGAGCGGCTGCGGCGTCGAGCCGGGGCGATCGATCCCTCCAGCGTCGTCGCCTGCATGCTTCTTCACCTCCGGGACGTCCTCCATGCCGACGAGCTCCGGTCGGCCCGCTCGGCGCTCGCCGCCGCCCCCTGGACCGACGGCCGCGCGACCTCGGGCGCGCAGTCGGCCCGGGTCAAGAACAACGAGCAGCTGCCGCAGGACGGCATCCATGCCCGCCAGCTGCAGAAGCTGGTGATGGCGGCGCTGAACCGGCACCCGGTGTTCTTCTCGGCGGCGCTGCCGAAGCGCGTCGTGCCGCCGATGTTCAACCGCTACGCCGGCGCGACCAACACCTTCGGCAACCACATCGACAACGCCGTCCGCTTCATCCCGGGCGGGCAGGGCGAGCGCGTCCGCACCGACATCAGCTGCACGCTGTTCCTGAGCGGGCCCGACGAGTACGACGGCGGCGAGCTGATTGTCGAGGACACCTTCGGCGCGCAGGCGGTCAAGCTGCCCGCCGGGGACATGGTCATCTACCCCGGCACCAGCGTGCACCGGGTCGAGCCGGTGACGCGAGGGGCGCGCCTGGCGAGCTTCTTCTGGGTCGAGAGCATGGTCCGAAGCGACGAGCAGCGTCGCCTCCTGTTCGAGATGGACCGGCACCTCATGCGGCTGCGCGAGACGACCGGCGAGACCGATCCGTCCGTGATCGGTCTGACCGGCACGTACCACAACCTGCTGCGGCTCTGGGCCGACGTCTGATCGCGCTTCGACGCGCGCAGCGGCCCTCGCGAGCGCGTCGCCGATGCGAGCGCATGACACATGGGGACACGCGTCGAGCGCATCGACGCGCGAGCGAATGACGCGTGCCAACGACAAAAGCCGTGTTTCGCTCTGAAGAATGCTTGCGCTTCGAGTGAAAACAGCTTCTCTTGCCTCTATACACGCAGTACTATTCGCACCGCGCGGAGCACGGAGAAATGAAAGTCCATGCGACTTTCGCCCGTACCGAGCACATCAACCAATCACTTGATGGAGAGAATCAACATGGCAACTGCGAAGAAAGCCGCGAAGAAAGCGGCCCCTGCGAAGAAGGCTCCGGCCAAGAAGGCAGCCGCGAAGAAGGCGGCCCCGGCGAAGAAGACGGCGGCGAAGAAGGCTCCGGCCAAGAAGCGCACCCCCAACGCGGCCTTCATGAAGGCGATGACCCCCAGCGGCTCCCTCGCGGCCATCATCGGCGAGAAGCCGGTGCCGCGCACCGAGGTGACGAAGAAGGTCTGGGAGTACATCAAGAAGAACAACCTCCAGGACGCCAACAAGCGGACCATGATCAACGCCGACCCGAAGCTGAAGGAGATCTTCCGCAAGAACCAGGTGTCGATGTTCGAGATGACCAAGCTGATCAACAGCCATCTGAGCTGAGCCTCGCGCCGCCAGGCGCGTTCCGAGAAAAAGCCAGTGCCTGCCACTGGCTTTTTCTTGTCCGCACATCGGCCGGCGGGCGCCCTGTAGGAGCCGGCCCACCGCGGTTCGATCCCGGTTCCCACGTCCGCCGGCCACTGCCGCCGAGCGACGCCGCTCCCGTGCCGCCGCACAGTCCGTGCCGTTCACCACACAGGAGTGAGGCCATGAGAAGCATCGATCCGACCCCCATCGCCCGCGCCGCGGCCGTCTGCTTGGGTGCCCTGCTGTTCGCCGGCTCGGCCCAGGCCGCCGGCGACAAGAGCGCCTACGACCAGGCCCGGACTTCGTCGAAGGCCGCCTACGAGACGGCCAGCAAGCGCTGCGATTCGCTTTCCGGCAACGCCAAGGACATCTGCGTCGCCGAGGCGAAGGCCGTCCGCACCAAGGCCGACGTCGACGCCGAGGCGACCTACAAGAACACGCCGAAGGCGCGCCAGCACGCGATCGAGGAGTCGGCCGAGGCCGATTACAAGGTCGCCAAGGAACGATGCGACGACAAGGCCGGCAACGAGAAGGACGTCTGCATGCAGGAAGCGCGGGCGGTCATGACCAAGGCCAAGGCCGACGCCAAGGCGACCCAGAAGTCCACCGAGGCCCGCGCCGACGCCTCCAAGGACAAGCGCGAAGCCGACTACAAGGTCGCCGCCGAAAAGTGCGATGCCATGAGCGGCAACGCCAAGGACGGCTGCATCAAGCAGGCCAAGGCGCGCTACGGGATGTGAGCCCGGCTGCGCCGCGGCCCGGTTCGGCTGCGGCGGCCGAGGCCCCGCTCTCCCCGGCGTTCAGCCCCGGGCCAGGCGGCGCTCGACGAAGTCGAGCCGGTCCTGTCCCCAGAACATCTCGCCTTCGACCATGTAGGTGGGCGCGCCGAACAGGCCGGCGTCGATGGCCCGCTGCGAGTCCCGCTCGTAGCGTTCGTGCACCGCCTGAGACTGCGAGTCCTCGACGCGGCGCTCCGGGAGCCCGCATTCGCGCAGCATCGCCTGCAGGACGGCGGGATCGGCGATGTTGCGCTGCTCGGCCCAGACGCCGCGCAGGATCGCGCCGGTGATCTTCATCGCGGCATCGGCGCCGTCGTGCTCGTCGACGGCGATGATCACCTTCGCGGCGTCGTCGCCGTTGACCGGGAAGTAGCGCGGCTGCAGGTTCATCGGCAGGCCGAGGAATTCGCTGAACCGCCTCAGCTCGACGAGCCGGTAGGCCTGCCGCTGCGGTGCGCGCTTGGCCAGCGGCAGCCCGCCCGACACCGGGAAGACGCGGCCGAGATCGACCGGCAGGACCTTGATCGCGGCGCCGGCGCGGCGGGCGATGGCGGCGAAGCGATCGTGGCCGAGATAGGTCCAGGGCGACTGCGGCGAGAGGAAGTAGTCGACGACGAGGCTCATGGCGGTCTCCGGGGCGGGGAACCGCAGTCTAGTGCCGCTGCGCGCGCAGCGAGCCAGGCCGCGACGCTAGGCGCCGAGGAGGGGCCGCAGGTAGCGACCGGTGAAGCTCGCCTCGTTCGCCGCGACCTCCTCCGGCGTCCCCGTGGCGACGACGCTGCCGCCGCCGGCGCCGCCTTCCGGGCCCATGTCGACGACCCAGTCGGCGGTCTTGATGACGTCGAGGTTGTGCTCGATGACGACCACGGTGTTGCCGGCGTCGCGCAGCTGGTGCAGCACCTTCAGGAGCAGGTCGATGTCGGCGAAGTGCAGGCCGGTGGTCGGCTCGTCCAGGATGTAGAGCGTCCGGCCGGTGTCGCGCTTGGAGAGCTCGAGGGCCAGCTTGACGCGCTGCGCCTCGCCGCCGGACAGGGTCGTGGCGCTTTGCCCGAGGCGGATGTAGCCGAGGCCGACGTCGAGCAGCGTCTGCAGCTTGCGGGCGATGTTCGGCACCGCGCTGAAGTAGCGGTGCGCGTCCTCGACCGTGAGCTCGAGCACCTCCGTGATGTTCCTGCCCTTGTAGAGGATCTCGAGCGTCTCGCGGTTGTAGCGCCGGCCGTGGCAGACATCGCAGGGCACGTAGACGTCGGGCAGGAAGTGCATCTCGACCTTGAGGACGCCGTCGCCTTGGCAGGCCTCGCAGCGGCCGCCGGCGACGTTGAAGCTGAAGCGGCCCGGCCCGTAGCCGCGCTCGCGCGCCGCCGGCACCTCGGCGAACAGCTCGCGGATGGGGGTGAAGAGGCCGGTGTAGGTGGCCGGGTTCGAGCGCGGGGTGCGGCCGATCGGCGACTGGTCGACGCTGATCACCTTGTCGAACGCGTCCAGACCCTCGATGGCGTCGTGCGGCTCCGGCTCGGCGTGGCTGTTGTAGAGGTTCTTCGCCACGGCCGCGTACAGGGTGTCGTTGACCAGGGTCGACTTGCCCGAGCCGGACACGCCCGTGACGCAGGTCAGCAGCCCGACCGGGATCTCGACGTCGACCCGCTTCAGGTTGTTGCCGCGCGCGCCGACGATGCGCAGCCAGCCCCCCGATTGCGGCTTGACGCGACGCCCGGGCACCGGGATGCGCAGCACGTGCGCGAGGTAGCGGCCGGTCAGCGACTCGGGATGGGCGGCGACTTCCTCCGGGAGGCCCTGGGCCATGACCCGGCCGCCGTGCACGCCGGCGCCCGGGCCCATGTCGATGACGTGGTCGGCGGCGAGGATGGCCTCCTCGTCGTGCTCGACGACGATGACGCTGTTGCCGATGTCGCGCAGGTGGAAGAGGGTCGAGATGAGCCGCTCGTTGTCGCGCTGGTGCAGGCCGATCGACGGCTCGTCGAGCACGTACATCACGCCCGTGAGCCCCGAGCCGATCTGCGACGCGAGCCGGATCCGCTGCGCCTCGCCCCCCGAGAGCGAGTCGGCGCTGCGGTCGAGGCTCAGGTAGTTGAGGCCGACGTCGTTCAGGAACTTGAGCCGGGAGCAGATCTCGCGCACCACCTTGTCGGCGATCTCCGCCTTGGCGCCGGTGAGCGTCAGGCGGTCGAACCAGGCCAGCGCCTCGCGCAGGGTGAAGTGCTCGACGCGGAAGATCGGCTCCCGCTCGCCGCTCGCCGCGTCCACCAGGAACACGTGGCGGGCCTCGGTGCGCAGGCGCGCGCCATGGCAGGCGGGGCAGGGCTTGGCGCTCTGCAGGCGGGCGAGGTCCTCGCGGATCGCCGCGGAGTCCGTCTCGCGGAAGCGCCGGTCGAGGCTCGGCAGGATGCCTTCGAAGGCGTGCCTGCGCTTGAGCTGCCGCTTCTTGCCGCGGGCGCCCTCCGCCTCGTAGCTGAACTCGATCTCCACCTCGCCCGAGCCGCGCAGCAGCACCTCGCGCACCTCGGATGGAAGGTCCTCGAACGGCGTGTCGATGTCGAAGCCATAGTGGTTCGCGACCGTCTCGAGGAGCGAGAAGGTGTAGGGATTGCGCCGGTCCCAGCCCTTGATGGCGCCGCTGGCCAGGCTGAGCGACGGGAAGGCGACCACGCGCTCCGCGTCGAACACCGTCGTGACGCCGATGCCGTCGCAGCTCGGGCAGGCGCCGACCGGGGAATTGAACGAGAACAGGCGCGGCTCGAGCTCGGGCAGGGAGTAGTCGCAGAGCGGGCAGGCGAACTTGCCGGAGAAGAGATGCTCCCGACCCGAGTCCATCTCGACGGCGAGCGCGCGCCCGTCGGCGATGCGCAGCGCCGCCTCGAAGCTCTCGGCCAGACGCTGCCGCAACGGCGCCGCCTCGTCCGGCGACTGGACCTTGACGCGGTCGATGACGACGTCGATGTCGTGCTTCTCGGACTTCTTCAGCTTCGGCACCTCGGCCGCGTCGACGACCTGGCCGCCGACGCGGAAGCGCACGTAGCCCTGCGCCTGCATGTCCTGGAACAGGTCGGCGAACTCGCCCTTGCGATCGCGGACGACCGGCGCCAGGACCATGAGCCGCGTGTCGACGGGGAGGGCGAGGGTCGCGTCGACCATCTGGCTGACGCTCTGCGCCTCCAGCGCCAGGCCGTGGTTCGGGCAGAACGGCGAGCCGGCGCGCGCGTAGAGCAGGCGCAGGTAATCGTGGATCTCGGTGACGGTGCCGACCGTCGAGCGCGGGTTGTGCGAGGTCGCCTTCTGCTCGATCGAGATCGCCGGCGAGAGGCCCTCGATGACGTCGACGTCCGGCTTGTCCATCAGCTGCAGGAACTGCCGCGCGTACGCCGACAGGCTCTCGACGTAGCGGCGCTGGCCCTCGGCGTACAGGGTGTCGAAGGCGAGGCTGGACTTGCCCGAGCCCGACAGGCCGGTGATCACGACCAGCCGGTTCCTCGGGATGTCGAGATCGATGTTCTTGAGGTTGTGGGTTCGCGCGCCGCGGACGCGGATGAAGGCGGTGCCGTCAGGCCCGCGGCGAGGATGCGAAGCCGCCTGGGGCGCGGGGCGGCTGGCGGCCTTCGTGGCGTCGAAAGGAGCGGGCATCGGTCTCGGCAGGCGAACCGAGCATGATAGCGGCGCGCTCCTCGGGCGAGCAAGCCACGCTGCTCAGCGCGGCAAGGTCGAGGCCAGGCGCGCCGCCTCGGCGGGAGACAGCGCCGCGCGGCCCCGGACAGCCTGCCCGTCGACCCGCCACTCGTACAGCACCGCGCTGCCCGCCAGGCTCAGGACGGCGGCCGGCCGGCCGTCGAAGAGCAGGACCATCGACGCTCCGGCGCGCGTCGGCGACGCCGCCGCGAGCGGTGCGGAGGAGCCGAGCGGCGAGGAAGAGTCGATCGGCGCCGCGGACTCCAGAGGCGCGGCTGTCCATCGGGCGCGCGTCGCCGCCTCGACCTCGTCGAGCCAGCGGCGGGTCGCCGCGTCGAGCGGGGCCGGCGCGCCACCGGCCATGCGCCTGGACCAGCGCGACGTCTCGGCCGACAGCGAGGCGAACAGGGCCGCCGCGTCGCGAGCGGTCGTGCGTCTCGACTCCTGCTGCATCGGCGCTGCGGCCTCGCGTCTCGCGAGTGCGGGGCGCTCGCCGCGCTTTTCGACCTCGGCCGCGGCCGGCGCGGGCGACCGGCCCGGGTCGGCGGTCCGGGCGTCCGGCTCGGCCGCCATGCCCTGACGATCGCGCAGGGGCGCCGGCGACGTCGGCGCGACGGCGGGTGGCGCCGGCTCGGACCGTGCACGCGGCCCGGCAGGTGCGGCCGACGCCGCCTGCGCAGCGGCAGTCGCTCCGGCGCCTGGCTCCGCCTCCACACTGGCAGACGCTCCAGCGCCTGGCTCCACCTGGATCGGCTTCGGCGCAGTGAACGGCCGCGGCGGCGCTGCGCTGCCGCCGTCGCCGCTCGCGGGCGAGGTCGCGCGGTTCGAAGCGCCCTCCGCCGATCGCGCATCCTGCTTGGCGCGGAGCTGTTCCCGGGGTCGTGCCGTTTCGGCGACGGTTGCCGGATCGGCCGGCGGGAAGGCCCAGGGCGCATCGGCACGCGACTGGCTTTGGGACAAGGCGTCGACGTCCTTCCTGATGGGCGTGGGCGGTGTGGCCGTCCCCGGCGCGCTGGCTTGCGGCACCGGCGCCGGCCTCTGCGCCGTCAGGCGGTCCCGGGCCGGCGACCGCGTCGGGGCCATCGCCGCCGGCGCGCTCTCGAGCCGCTCGGCCGCCGGCGATGCCGGCCGCGGCTGCGCCAGGTCCATGGGCTGATCCCACCACATCAGGCCGACCAGCGTCGCCGCCATCAGCCCGGCGAAGCCGCTGGCGACGGGCGGGCGCGCCAGCCAGGCCCAGAAGTCGGCGAAGGAGCGCTGCCGGGGGCGTGAAGAAGCGGTGGCTCGGCCCGCGCCTGCCGCTGCCGCGGCGACGGCCCGGGCCTGCGCGAGGATGGCTTCGCGCAGCGCCGGCGGCGGGGCAGCGCTCGCATCGGGCGCATGGCGCAGCGCCTCGCGCAGCCAGGCGTCGCGCTCCGTGTCGCCGACCGGCGCGGCCCCGCTGTCGTTATGGCCCTCGCCGTCCCTCATCGCGCCGGCCCCCGCACCGGTTCGAGATACGCGCCCATGCACGTTCGCAGCTTGCTCATCGCATAGCGCAGGCGCGTCTTCGCCGTCTCGAAGCCGACCTCGAGCGCACGCGCGACCTCGTCGAGCGCCAGACCGTCGTCGTGATGCAGCAGGAAGGCGCTGCGTTGCGGCACGGGCAGCTGCTCGAGGCAGTCGAGCAGCTTCTCGCCGGCGCGGCGCCAGAAGGCGAGCTCGTCGCCCTGCGGAGCCGCCGCGGCGGGCGCGGGCCAGTGCTGCCAGGCGCTGGCGTCGGGCTGCCACGGCTCGTCGCCCTCGCTCTCGAAGGCGTCGACCGAGACCTCGCGGCCGCTGCGCCGCAGCAGGTCGACGACGCGGTGATGGGCGAGCGTGAAGAGCCAGGTGCGGAAGCTCGCGCCCTGCGGCTGCCAGCGCTCGCGCGCATGCACGACCCGCAGCCAGGTGTCCTGGAACACCTCGTCGGTCTGCGCCGACAGGCCGCTGCCGAGCAGGCGGCGGACGAAGCGGTACAGCGCCGCCTGATGGCGCCCGTACAGCTGCTCGAACGCGGCCGCGTCGCCGCCGGCGTAGGCAGCCATCAGCGCATTGTCGGTGGGCTCGGGCGCGGCCATGGGGGGTGCGAGTCTGCCTCCATCGCACGGTATACGGCCGAGACGCCGCGCCGGGGTGACGCTCAGGTCGTGAGCATGTCGCGCCCGCGGCCGCTCTCGAGCGTCCGCAGCACGCGCAGGATCTCCTCGCCGTAGGCATCGAGCTTGCGGGCGCCGACGCCGCCGACTTCGCCGAGCGCGTCGAGCGTGTCGGGGCAGCGCTCCGCCATCTCGGCGAGCGCCGCGTCGTGGAAGACGACGTAGGCCGGCAGGTTGTGCGCCTTGGCGACCTCGGCGCGCCAGGCCTTGAGCGCGGCGAAGCGCTCGAGCCCGGCCGCATCGAGCGCCCGCGCCGCCGCCTTGCCGGCCGCCGCTCCGGAACCCTTTCCTTCGCGGCCGGCGCGCGAGCGCGCCGCCTTCGCTCCGGCCGGCGCCGCTTCGCGCAGCAGCAGCGGCACCTCGCCGCGCAGCACCTGGCGCGAGGTCTCGGTCAGCGCCAGGGTGTTGAAGTCGCCGTCGCTGCGCAGGTGGCCGAGCGCGATCAGCTGGCGCAGCACGGCCCGCCACTGCAGCTCGGAGATGGCCGCGCCGACGCCGAAGGTGCTGAGCGCCGCATGCCCGAACTGCGCCACCTTCTCGGTCGGCTTGCCGCGCAGGACGTCGATCAGGTGCACGGCGCCGAAGCGCTGGCCGCCCTGCTGCTGGAACCGGTAGACGCCCGAGAGCGCCATCCGCGCCGCCTCGGTCGCGTCCCACGTCGCCGGCGGCGTGCGGCAGTTGTCGCAGGCGTTCTGCAGCGGTCCGCAGGGCACGCTCGGCTCGCCGAAGTAGGTGAGCAGGCGCACGCGCCGGCACTCGTGCGTCTCGGCCAGCGCCAGCAGCGCGTCGAGCTTGCCGCGCTGGTTGCGCTTGAACTCCTCGCCGGCCGGGCTCTCGTCGATCATGCGCCGCTGGTTGACGACGTCGGCGAGGCCGTAGGCCATCCAGGCGTCGGCCGGCAGGCCGTCGCGGCCCGCGCGCCCCGTCTCCTGGTAGTAGCCCTCGATGTTCTTCGGCAGGTCGAGGTGGGCGACGAAGCGGACGTCCGGCTTGTCGATGCCCATGCCGAAGGCGATCGTCGCCACGACGACGACGCCTTCCTCGCGCAGGAAGCGGTTCTGGTGGCGCTGCCGCACCGTCGCGTCGAGGCCGGCGTGGTAGGGCAGCGCCGTCAGCCCTTCCTCGCCCAGCCAGGCGGCGGTCTCGTCGACCTTCTTGCGCGTCTGGCAGTAGACGATGCCGGCCTCGCCCTCGTGCTCGTCGCGGATGAAGCGCAGCAGCTGCGCGCGCGCGTCGGCCTTCTCGACGACGGCGTAGCGGATGTTCGGCCGGTCGAAGCTGCTGATGAAGACGCGCGCCGCGCCCAGGTCGAGGCGCTCGCGGATGTCGGCGCGGGTCAGGGTGTCGGCGGTCGCCGTCAGGGCGACGCGCGGCACGTCGGGGAAGCGTTCGTGCAGGACCGACAGGCGCAGGTAGTCCTCGCGGAAGTCGTGCCCCCACTGGCTGACGCAATGCGCCTCGTCGATCGCGAACAGCGACAGCAGGCCGCGCTCGTGCAGGGAGTCGAGCTGGGCCAGCATGCGCGGCGTCGCGATGCGCTCGGGCGCGGCGTAGAGCAGGACCAGGCGCCCGGACATCATCTCGCGCTCGATCCGCGCCGCGTCGTCGCTTTCCAGCGTGGAGTTGAGGAAGGCGGCGTGCACGCCGGCCTCCTCGAGGGCGCCGACCTGGTCCTGCATCAGGGCGATGAGCGGGCTGACGACGAGCGTCACGCCTCGGCCGGCGCGATGGCGGACGATCGCCGGCACCTGGAAGCAGAGGCTCTTGCCGGCGCCCGTGGGCATGAGGACCAGGGCATCGCCGCCGGCCGCGACGTGCTCGACGACCTCGGCCTGGATGCCGCGGAAGGACTCGTAGCCGAACACCTCGCCGAGGACCGCGAGCGGCGTGGCGGGCGATGGGGACGGGGAAGCCGGGGACGTGCGCGCGTTCAAGCCGAAGATGCTACGCGCTCGCCCGCCGCTCGCGGTCCGCGGCCTGGGGAGACCGAACGGGCGAACCCCGAGGCGGGACGCGCGCGACGCGAAAGGCCGCCGATAATCCGCTCAACCCCACGACACGCCAAGGAGCCGCGCATGGCCTCGGTCAACAAAGTCATCATCGTCGGCAATCTCGGACGCGACCCCGAGGTCCGCTACACCCCGAACGGCAGCGCCGTCTGCAACGTCACGGTGGCGACGTCGCGCGTGCGCAAGAACAAGGACTCGGGCGAGAAATCGGAAGACACCGAGTGGCACCGCATCGTCTTCTTCGACAAGCTCGCCGAGATCGCCGGCGAGTACCTCAAGAAGGGACGCTCGGTCTACGTCGAAGGCCGCTTGCAGACGCGCAAGTGGACCGACAAGGACGGCGTCGAGAAGTACACCACCGAGATCGTCGCCACGGAGATGCAGATGCTCGGCAGCCGCGAAGGCATGGGCGGCGGTTCGGCTGCCGAAGACGGCGGGGGCGGGAGCTACGAGCGCTCGGCGCCGGCGTCGCGTCCGGCCTCGGCGGCAGCGAACCGGCCGGCCGCGAAGTCGACCTCCGGCTTCAGCGACATGGACGACGACATCCCGTTCTGATTCCGTTCTTTGCCGGCCGGCCTGCGCCTCGGCCGTTCGCATCGCTGCGCCGGTTCAGCGCACGCTCGCGCCCCGGTAGCGGCCGACCTCGAGCGCGGTGACGGCGGGCCCCCGGTGGCCCCAGGACGCGCGCAGGAAGGTGAGCAGCTCGGCGACATCGGCGTCGTTCAGCACCGTCGCGAACGGCGGCATGCCGAACGGCCGCGGGTTGCCCGGCGTGGTCGGCGGATAGCCGCCGCGCAGGACGATGTGGACCAGGTTCGCTGACGGCGTCATGAGCACGGCCCGGTTGCCGGCCAGCGCCGGGTAGGCGCGCGGCACGCCCTCGCCGCGCTCGCCGTGGCAGCCGGCGCAGTGGTCGGCATAGAGCCGCGCACCGCGCTCGCTGGCGACCGCGCGCGGTCCGGCCGGCGGCGGCGGCAGACCCGGCGGCAGCGACTGCAGGAAGCTCGCCATGGCGGCGAGGTCTGTCTCGCTTAGGTACTGCGTCGAGCCCCGCACCACCTCGGCCATCGGCCCCTGGACCGAGCCGAGTGCCGAGACGCCGTTCTTCAGCAGGGCGACGACCTCGGCGGCCGGCCAGTCGGCCACGCTCGCTTCCTCCTTCGCGTTCAGCGACGGCGCATACCAGTTCTGGATCGGGATCAGGCCGCCGGCCAGGTCGAGCGGCCCGGCGGTGGCGCCGAAGACGTTGCGTCGCGAGTGACAGGCGTTGCAGTGGCCGAGCGTCTCGACGAGGTAGGCGCCGCGGTTCCATTGCGGGCTCTTCGACGCGTCGTTCTCGAACGACGCCGGACGGAAGAACAGCGCCCGCCAGACGGCGAGGGCCGGCTGCAGGTTGAACGGAAAGCTCAGCCGATGCGGCCGGCTCGCCTGCGTCACGGGTGCCAGGCCCTGCAGGTAGGCGAACATCGCATCGCTGTCGGCGCGCTCCAGGCGCGTGTAGTTGGGGTACGGGAAGACGGGATAGAGCAGGCGGCCGTCGCGCGAGCGGCCGTTGTGCATGGCGCGCCAGAAGTCGTCGGCGCTCCAGCCGCCGAGACCGGTCGCGCGGTCGGGCGTCAGGTTGGTCGAATGGACGATGCCGAACGGCGTCTCGATGGCCCGGCCGCCGGCGTAGGGCGTGCCGCCGCGTTCGCTGTGGCAGCCGACGCAGCTGCCGGCGCGCACCAGGTACTCGCCGCGGCGGACGGGATCGCCGCCGCCGTGCTGCGCCGTGTCCG
>JAESGR010000392.1_pt1 | contig 38269 bp, 23 predicted proteins | sample 9269771 | NCBI WGS metagenome assembly JAESGR01 (sample SAMN15739572, study PRJNA653492) | algae metagenome | isolation source: Chroococcus sp. CMT-3BRIN-NPC107 and co-occurring heterotrophs from well... | place: USA: Clark Mountains Wilderness, California | collected 2010-04-18 | reverse complement strand
GAAGATGACCTGGTCGGGCTTGTGCGGCTGGTCCACATGCGAATTCCAGGGGTGCAGCTCGAGCACGCCCATCTGCACGAGCGCGACGAGGCCCCGGGCGTTCTCGAGATAGAGATACGGCTCCTCGAAACCCTCGATCGGGATCTGCTTCAGCTCGGACGGCACGCCCGACCCGGCATGGCGCTGGTAGAAGCACTTCTTCGCCCGCCCCGTCGGGCAGCGGACCAGCGTGATCGGGCGCCGCGCCACATGCGGCAGCATCACGTCCGCGACTGCAAGATAGTATTCGGCGAGCTCACGCTTGGTGACGCCCTGCTCGGGGTAGAGCACCTTGTCCGGGCTCGTGAGCCGGACCCCGCCCACTTCGGTTTCCTCCTTGGCGGTCGGCATGTCAGCCCTCCGTCACGGCTGCAATGATCTGGCTTGGTCGCGCCTCGGCCTGCATCTGCTCGAAGGTGCATTGGGCAGGCGCCTTGTCCGGCCGCCAGCGAAGGAAGCGCGTGCCGTGGCGGAACCGCCCGCCGGTCACGTGGTCATAGCGCACCTCAGCGACGAGTTCGGGCCGCAGCGGCTCCCATTCCGTGCTGCGGGCATTGGCCCAGCGGCTCGGGCCGCCCGGCGCGTCGCCGGTGAAGCCGGGGGGCTCGATCAGCGCCTCCAGCCGCTTCGTGAGACCCGGCTTCTCGGCATCCGCGATGCCGGACGTGAAGCCGACATGGTCGAGCCGCCCCCTCTCGTCATAGAGCCCGAGGAGGAGCGAGCCCACGACCTTCCGCTTCGCCTCGTAGCGGAACCCGCCGACCACGCAATCGGCCGTGCGCATGCGCTTGATCTTGAGCATGGCGCGCTCCCCGGCCTCGTAGCGGCCGTCCACGCGCTTCGCCACCACCCCGTCGAGCGCCCCGCCGACCTTGCCGAGCCAGCCCTCCGCCACCGCGCGATCACGGCTGAAGGGAGAGAGCCGCAACAGGCTCTTGTCATCCAAGGATGCCCAGAACGCCTCGAGTGCAGCCCGCCGCTCGAAGAGCGGAGCGCCCCGGAGATCGCGTCCGTCCGGCGCGAGCAGGATGTCGAAGAGGATCAGCCGCGCCGGCGTTTCCTGCGACAGCTTGCGGATCCGGCTCTCGGCCGGATGCAGGCGAAGCTGGAGCGCGTCGAAGTCGAGCGTGTCGCCGCGGGCAATGGCGAGTTCGCCGTCGAGGACGAAGGAGGCGGGCAAAAGCTCCCGCACTGCTTTCACCACTTCGGGAAAGTAGCGTCCGAGCGGCTTACCCGACTTCGCCCGAAGCTCGACCTGATCGCCGGCCTTGAAGGCGAGGCAGCGAAAGCCGTCCCATTTCGGCTCGAACTGCCAGCCTTCGCCCCTCGGCAACTCGTCGACCGAGCGCGCCTCCATCGGGTGAGTGTCGAGACCCACAGCCAGGTCGGCAATGCTCGAGGTACGCTTCGACGCAGGAACGCTCATCGTTCCTGGAGAACGGCGGCCGGGGCGGGCGGTTCACTTTGCCCGAGCGGGGAAGGCGGACTTGGTGAAGGTCAGGCGGCGTCCCGCATGTTCCCCGAGGGCGCCATCAGCATTGCCTCGGCGAGGATTCCGTAGGCGCTCGACCAGGCGGCGCGGGCCTCCTCGTCGAAAGCGGGGCCGAGCCGCGCCTCGAGCGTGTCGATGAGGGCCGTTCCAACAATCGCGTAGTGAGCCGGCTCAACCCCGTAGTCGCGGTGGCGCCGCCCGAGGACCTGGATTTGCCCGACGATCCCCTCAAGCCGGTCGAGGCTGTTCACGACCAGCGCAAGCGCCGCGGTGAGCTTGCGCCCCTGCGCCTTCAGATCCGAACGGAAGAGGTGGGTGAGCGAGGGGTCGCCGGCGAAGAGCCGCTCGTAGAACTCGGCGGCAAGGCTGTCCGCGTTCTCGGCCAGCTCGGCGAAGTTGCGCCGGATCGTCAGGATATCGGTCGGGGTCAAGGGTCTGTCCTCGAGGCAAGGCGGCCCGATTTGCGGCGGGTCGTGAGCCTCTGTAGCGGGGCCGTGTTCCGGCGAATTTGCGTCCCTGCCGGCCGGCGTTTCGGTGCCGACACAGAGACGCCGCGTCGCATCCGCCGAGCCAAGTTTGATCTCGGGACGAATTCGGATTGAAACATTCGGATGCGAGCAGGCACCGACCTGCTCACGCGAGAGACCGGAAGCTTAAGACCCGAGCCGATGCGGATCCGTTACAAAGTCGCCCTGGTCGGGATCATCCCGATCACGGTCGCGGCCGCGATCGCGCTCATCGCGTGGCTCCTCCTTGATCAGGCCGAGCGGGCGCGCAACGGCGCGGCGCTCGCAGGCGCAGCTTTTCGCGATCTCGTCGAGGTCGTGAACGCCAAGGAAAGTTACATCCGCGGCCATCCCGCCGAACGCGAGCGGCAGGCCGAGCGCTTCGACGGTGCTGCAGGCCGTGCCCGGACCCTCCTTGGCGAACTCGGCGGCCATTTCGGTACGGATACGCAACGGAGCGCAGGCGAGGATGCGCGGCGGACGCTCAGCGAATTCGATTCTGAGATGGCGCAGCTCCGCCGGCTGACGCAGGCGAGCGACCAGAAGGTAGCCGAGCTCAACGCCCGCACAGCCTCGCTCGTAATCCTGACCGACCGCGCCCGCACGCGGCAGCATGTCTCGAACACGGACATCATCGCGTCGATTACGGCCGGGGACCGCAAGCTGCGGCAGGCGCGCGAGATCGTCAGCATCGCGCAAGACCTGCGCGCGGCCGCGCTCGAGGGGCGCCTCATCAGCGCCGGCGATGCCAAGGTGGCCGGCGACACAGCGCTGCTCGCGGAGGCCCGCATCCGCAACGCCGCAGAGCGCTTGGCGGAGAGCCTGCGGGCGGCGGGCGGCGCGCGGGCCGCCGACCAGCTGAAGGAGAATGTCGCCGGGGCAGCGACGCGGGACGGTGCACGGCGCTTCGACGACTGGATCGAGCGCCTCATCAAGGTGAACGCGACCGAGGAGCGGGCCCTCCACGACGAGGTTACCCAGCTCCTCACCTATGCCGTGCAGGCGGCCGAGACCGAGCAGGCGACCCAGAACATCGCGATCGAGATGCTCGAGCTCGAGCGCCTCACCACGAATGCCCTGGCGATCCGGGACGCGGATGCCGTCGCCAGAATGGTCGGGGAGAGCAAGCTGCTCGCGCGCACGATGGGCGAGCTGCCGATCTCGCCCCTCATCCAGACCGAGATGATGGAGGCCATGACGCAGTGGCAGGACCGCCTCTCGGCCGCGGGCGAAAGCATCCGGGAGCAGAACGCCATCCTTGGCCGGATGACGAGCACGGCCGCCGTAATGACCTCCCGCGCAAGCGCGCTGTACGAGATGCTGGCCTCGAATGCCGACCGCATCGGCCACCTCGTCCGCACCACGCTGGTGATCGGGGCCGCGATCGGGCTGCTGCTCGGGTCGCTGACGGCCTATGTGGTCGCGCGCTCGATCACGCGCCCGCTCCGCAACCTGCAGCACCGGATGATCGGGCTCGCGGCCAATCCGGCCGGCAGCCTCATCCAGGAGGCGGACCGCAGGGACGAACTCGGCGCCATGGCGCGGGCCGCCAACGTCTTCGTAACCGAGCTCAGCCGTCGCGAAGGCGACCTCCGCAGCGCCAAGGAACGGGCGGATGCGGCGCTCGCCGAGCTTCGCGACACGCAGCAGAGCCTGATCCAGGCCGAGAAGCTCGCCTCACTGGGCCAGCTCGTCGCGGGCGTCGCGCACGAGATCAACACGCCCGTGGGCGTCGCCATGACGACCTCGACCGCGCTCGAAAGCGAGGTCGGAGCGCTCCGAAAGAAGCTCGAGAGCGGGCGGCTCATGAAGTCCGACATGACCCGCACGATCGAGCGCCTCTCGGAAGGGGCGCGGCTTACCTTCGTGAACCTTAACCGCGCAGCCGATCTCGTCTACAGCTTCAAGCAGATCGCGGCCGATCAGGCCTCGGGCGAGCGCCGCCGCTTCGAGCTCAAGGGTTGGCTGCACGAACTCCTGACCAGCCTCGGACCGATGCTGCGGCGGGCCGGGCACGAAATGAAGGTCGAGTGCCCGGAGGACATCACGCTCGACTCCTATCCGGGCGCGCTGGTGCAGGTGATCACGAACCTGATTTCGAACGCGCGCGACCACGCCTTTCCGGACGGACGATCCGGGCATCTCACGCTCGCCGTCACGCCGCTCCGCGGAGATTGGGTGCGGATCGAGTTCGCCGATGACGGGGTCGGGATCGATCCGGAGCACATGCCGAAGGTCTTCGACCCGTTCTACACGACCGGTCGGGACCGGGGCTCCACCGGACTCGGGCTGCACATCATCTACAACCTCGTCACGGGGACGCTCGGCGGCCGGATCGAGATCAGCAGCCTGCCAGGCGAGGGTACGACCGTGCGCATCGAAATTCCGGCGACGATCGGACCATCAGGCGCACCCGAGCGGCAGAGGCCGAACGTGCTGGAGGCCCAGGACACATGAGGACTGCTTTCGCCCTGGGCGTCGCGTTGTTGCTGACCGCAACCCCGGTCTTGGCCAAAACTCTCGTCTTCTGCTCGGAAGGCGATCCGCGCTCGCTCAATCCGCAACTCGTGACGGACACGACGGGCATGAATGCGGGCCGCCCGATGTTCAACAACCTCGTCGAGTTCGAGAGCGAGACGCTGCGCATCGTACCGGCCCTGGCGGAGCGTTGGACGGTCTCGGAGGATGGCCTCGCGTATATATTCCACCTCCGCCGGGGCGTAAAGTTTCATGCAAACGACAGGTTCAGGCCGAGCCGGGATTTCAACGCCGACGACGTGATCTTCTCGATCGAGCGCCAGTGGAAGGAAGACCACCCTTTCCACAAGGTCTCGGGCCGGCAGTACGATTATTTCCGGGATGTCGGCATGCCGGAACTCCTCGAGCGCATCGAGAAGCTCGACGACCATACGCTCCGGATCACGATCAAGCGCCCCGAGGCGACATTTCTCCCGAGCCTCGCAATGCCCTTCAACGTGGTGCTGTCGGCGGAGTACGGTGACTCTCTCGCCCGCCAGGGCAGGAAGGAACTGATCGACGAGGCGCCGATCGGGACCGGGCCCTTCGTCTTCGCCGGCTACCAGAAGGACGTTACGGTCCGCTACCGCGCGTTTTCGGATTATTGGGGCGGGCGCCAGCCAATCGACACGCTCGTTTTTTCGATCACGCCGAACGCGGCGGTGCGGCTGACGAAGCTGAAGTCCGGCGAATGCCACGTGATGGCCTATCCGAACCCGGCCGACATCGACCGGATCTCCAACGACCCGTCCCTGAGCCTGCTTAGCCAGGAGGGCCTAAATATCGGCTATCTCGGGCTCAACACGACGCAGAAGCCGTTCGACGATCTGCGCGTGCGCCGGGCCGTGAACATGGCGATCGACAAGGCCGCGATCGTCGACGCCGTCTATGGCGGGGCGGGGACAGTCGCCAAGAACCCGATCCCGCCGATGCTCTGGTCCTTCAACGGCGACGTCGAAGATTATCCGTTCGACCCGGAGGGGGCACGGCGCCTGCTGGCGGAGGCGGGCTATGCTGCCGGCTTCCGATCAGAGCTCTGGTACCTGCCGGTAAGCCGACCATACAACCCGAACGGCAAGCGCGTCGCCGAGATGATGCAGGCCGACCTCGCGAGGCTCGGGATCCAGCTTCGCCTGATGACCACCGATTGGAGCGGCTATCGCGCGAAACTGCTCGCGGGTGAGACGCCCATGGCGCTGTTTGGCTGGACCGGCGACATCGGCGATCCCGACAACTTTCTCGACGTCCTGCTGGGCTGCACGGCGGCCCGTCCGGGCGGAAACAACATCGCGAAATGGTGCGATCGGACCTACGACGCCCTTGTAACCCGCGCGAAGCGCAGCACCGACCGGGATGAGCGCGAGAGGCTTTATCGCGAGGCTCAGGTGATCGCCAAGCGCGAGGCGCCCTGGGTGCCGATCGCGCATTCGCTGGTGTATATGGCGACCCGGAAAGAGGTGAGCGGGTTCCGGATGGACCTGCTCGGCCGGCACAGCTTCGACGGCGTCGACCTGAGGTGAGCGATCTCAGCGGCCATTGGTGGTGATCGTACGGCTCACCTTGCGAACGGGGGTGCCGTCGGCAGCCGCTAGGCATTCGCGGGCGACATAGGGCCAGGCCTCCTTCGCGCAATCGGCCGCCGGCTTCTCGACCGTGGCCTGGACGGCAGCGCTCGGCTGCGCCGGGGTCGCCACGGCGGGCGCCGCGAAGGCGGGCGTGCTCTCGCCCGCGCCGAGGATGCCGAAGCCCCCGACGGCGACGGCGGCGGCAAGGGCGATCCCGACCAGTTTGCTCGTGGTGTTCATGATGACCTCCGGTCGGCCACGTTGGCGGGCCGTTCCTATTCCCGGGTGCCCTTCTGGGGCCCGGAGGTATCGGGCTGATTGCACGCCGTGCGCCGATTGATTTCGCGCACGCCGCTTTCGTTTCAGCCAGGCCGAGCTCGTGAAACATGGCTGCTACAGGGCGCGGATATTTCTGGGAGCTGCTAAGCTGACCGGTGCGTGTCGAGGGACGGGGTCGTCGTATGCAGCCGAGAATGTCTCTGCTTGTGATCGCGATCGCCCTGGCTCCGCGAGCCGCCGCGGCCCAGGGCTTCGACTGCACGAAGGCGCGCACACCCGTTGAGCAGGCGATCTGCGCCACCCCGACCCTTATGGAGCAGGACCGCGCGCTGGGCGAAGCCTTCGCGGCGCGGCTTGCCCGTGAGCCGGCCCAGGCGGCCGCGCTTCGGGGCGAGCAGCGCGCCTGGCTCGGTAGCCGCGACCGGATCTGCGCCTCGAAGAACGAGCCCGTGCAGCGCGTCGCCACCTGCCTCGCGGGCCTGTACCGAACCCGCCTCACCGCCCTGAACGCCGCTGCGGCGGCTGCGGCCTCCGGCCCGGCGCCGCTTCCCCCGTCCAACCCGGCCGCCGGCCCGGGCACGGCCCCGCCCGCGCGGCCCGGCCTCGCCGCCCCGACCGGAGCCCAAATTCTCCCGGCGCCGCAGCTTCCGCCCGTCGCCGTGCTTCCCACCGCCGCACCGGAGCCCGAGGCTGCGCTGTCGCGGACGACGGTTCCGGCCGGCGGCCGGACCGACGTCATGCTGGAGGTAAAGACGCCGGGGCGCTTCGCGATCCGGGCGGAGAGCCGCACCGGCGTCGCGCTCCAACTCGTGGGCCAGATGTCGGGGCCGGGCGAGCAGGAGGGCGAGCCGGGCGTGAAGGATGGCCGTGTCGACGAACTCCTCGATGCCGGCACCTACAAGCTCCGGGTCTCCGGCGCCCCGAACGCGCCGGGCGAGGCGAAGCTCGTCGTCGAGCCCTTCCGGACGCGCGGCGAGATCTCGGCGGCGCTCGCGCATGGCGGTGCGACCTCAACGGATCTCTCGGATCTTGGTCAGCGCTCCTGGTGGTTCCAGGTCGAGAAGCCCGGCCGCGTTTCGGTCGAGGCCGTCGGGCGGAGCCTCGCCGATCTGCGGCTGTGGCGGAACGGGCGCGACCTCGCGGCGCTCGACCCGAAGATCGGGCGCGTGACGCCGAAGGCGGGCCGTCCGTTGACGCGCGCCCGGATCGAGGGCGAGGTCGAGCCGGGTCTGTACCGCGTGACCGCCTATGGCGGGCCAAAACTCGCCTGGACGGACGGCGATCCGGGCGAGCCGCTGCATGTCAGGCTGGGCCTCCCCGAGCCCATGACGGGCTGGGTCGAGGGCACGATCGGGCCGACCGGCTCGGCCCGGTTCGAGGCGCCGGGCTCGGCGACCCAGTTCCGCCTCGAACTGCCTGAGCCGGCCGCCGCCACCCTCTCCGTCCGCCGGGACGGCGGGTCGGCCCTGACGGCGAGCATCGCCAAGAATACGCGCGAGCCGTTCACCACCCTGTCGAGCAGCGGCGATGCCGGGAAGCCGGCAGTCGTTGAGGTCACGGGCCAGGAAGGACAGCCCTTCCGCCTCCGGGCCATCGAGTCCTCCGCCTCCCGCCGCATCTCCGGCAGCGGCCCGCATTGGGTGGCGGTCGACGTTGCGGGCGAGGGTGGAGACGAGGTTCCGGCAACCGTGCTCCTGGCGCAGTTCGACTCCGGCAAGGGCGGGCGCGTGCTGGCCTCGAGCGCGCCACAGGTCGGGCCCGGCAGAGCCTGGCGGCAGAAGCTGAACTTTCGCGGCACCACCAGCATCATCTTCGAGGTAACCGGAGCCACGCCCGTCGCCGGCACCCTCACGGGCCTGAAGGTGAACGCCTCGATCAGCCCGCTCCTCGGCAGCCGCGCGCCGCGTACGGACGGCAAGACGCCGCGCTGGGACCTCGAGCCCGGCTGGTACCAGCTGAAGATGACGCCGGTCGAGAATGCCTTCGGCGTCATGGACCTGACGCTCGGACCGCCTGGCGTCTCGGCCGAAGCGCCGAGGCCGCAACCTGCACGCCCCTCGATCCCGCTCGGGATCCACGACCTCGACAAAAGCGGCAGCTACCAGATCCTGACGAACGAGGCGCCGGGCCTGGTGCTTGCGCCGGTCGCACGCAGCTTCCCGGCCGATCTCGGGAGGGCGCCGCTCGCGCTCCAGCAATCCGCCGGCCAGGCGCTGGATGTCGCCGTGCGCCTGCCGAGAACGGGCGTGCTCGCGGCGGTGGGCGTCAACGGCGTGCCCCTGCCGGTCGCGCTCGCCGACGACAAGCTGCTCCCGAATGCCCGCACTATCTCGGTTCGCATCCCCGCCGCCGAGCGCGCCCGCGGAATCGTGCTCTCCTCGCTCGATCCGGCCCGCATGACGCCCGTCGCGGCGCCGCCCCCGCCCGAGCAGCTCGACAGGGTGGCGGCCGGAACGCCCCGCTTCTTCGACCTTGCGCGCGATGCGCAGAAGAGCTTTGCGGTCGATGTGGCAGAGGGCGGGCTCTACCGCGTCGAGACGCTCGGGCGGCTCAAGACGAGCCTCACGCTCGCGACCTCCTTCCTGCCCGAGATCGACAAGGCGGAGGCGAACGGCGCGGGCCAGAACGCGCTCGCGCTCACCTATCTCAAGGCCGGGCGTTACAGGGTCGTCGTCAAGGCGAGCGAATCCGCCGGTCGCCTCGGGCTCACGGCCGAGCCCGCCGCGCTCCCCGAGAAGGGGCTGCTTGCGCCCGAGACGAGCGTCCGCGCGACGCTCGGCGACGGCTACGGGGCCGTCTTCCCGATCGAGGTCGCGGAAGCCGGCCGCTATCGCCTCGAGCTCTTCTCGCTCGGCGAGCCGCTCCGCGCGCGACTGGAGGACGCGGAAGGCTGGCCGCTGACGGAGCCGGGTCCGCTGACCGTTTTGGAACGCGTCTTCGAACCGGGCCGCTACCGCCTCGTGCTGCTCCCGCCGCCGGTCGAGGCGCGCGCGGTGGCGCGGCTCACGCGCATCGTCCCGCCGGTCGAGCTGTCGGGACACGGGCCGCACCCGCTCTCCTTCGACACCGACACGCCCTTCCAGTGGCGCGAGCCGCCGGCGCTCGGCCAGGAGCGCGTGCCGGACCAGTGGCGCTTCGCGCTGGCCGGGCCCTCGGAGGTCACGCTCAGCCTGTCGGAGGGGATGGCGGGCGACCTGCTGCGTGAGGGCGAGACCCAGCCGGTCGCGCGCATCGTCGGCAAGCAGGGCCTGTCGGGCCGCCTCCAGCCGGGCCGCTATACGCTGCAGGCCCGCGCCCAGGGTCGGAACGACCGGCTGGACTACCGTGTCTCGCTGTCCGCGAAGGAGCTGCAGCCCGGCGTGGTTCGCAAGGTTGACCTGCCCGCGACCGTGCCCTTCGCGCTCCCCGAGGACCGAGTCGTGGGCCTCACGACCTACGGGCGGACCGACGTGCGCGGCGTCCTGAAGAATGCGGAGGGCCGCGTCATCGAGCGGCTCGACGACCGCGCCGATGACTGGAATATCGGTCTGTCCCGCCGCCTGCCAGCCGGGGCCTATACGCTGGAGCTGTCGGCAGTCGAAGGCGGGCCCAAGAAGCCGGAGCCGCAGCCCGAAGCGGCGGCCGAGGAGGTGTCCGCCGACGGCGAGGACGAGGGAGGCGAGACAGAGACCGGGACGGCGGAGGCTGCGCCCGAGGGCGAGGAGCAGCCCACGACCGAGGCGGCGGCCGCCGAAGCGGACACGCAGGAGGAGGCTCCGCCCGCCGACACCAAGATCGAGATCCGCCTCGCGCTGCCGGAGAGCGTGGAGCAACCCGCACTCGGCGCGGACGGCGAGCTGGTCGTCGAAGGCGCTGGCGTGCAGGTGTTTGGGCTTCCCGCCGCCGAGGCCGGCCACCTCCTCCTCGTCGCCGCGAAGGCCGGCACGGAAGCGGTCCTGTCGCTGGAGCGGCGCGACGCCTCCGGTCGCTGGAATGTGGTCGGGTCGGATCGCGGGCTGTCTCCGCTCGTGGCTGCGCCCGGCGATGGCGACATCGCCCGGCCGTGGCGCGTCTCGGCCTGGGCCGTGGACGGCACGCCGACCCGGATCGAGATCGGCGCGCGGGCTATTCATCGCGAGCCGGGCGGTACCGGCCTCCTGTCCTTCGACCCGGTGCCGCTCGGGAGCATCGCGACGGACGTGCGGGTCGACCTGACGGCGGCACCCGGCGCGGGCGTACTCGCCTTCAGGGCGGCACCGCAACAGGTCCTGCAGGGCTCCGTGCCGGGTCAGGCACTGCGGCCGGCGGACCAAACGGTCGTGCCGCAATCGGACACGGTCTGGCTCGTCGCGCGCGGCACGCCCGGCAAGGTCGAAATCGAACTGGCGGCGCTGCCGAAAGCCGGGATGGCGCTGACCGTCCCGGCGGAGGGCCGCGCGACCTGGCCGAAGGACGCGCCGGGCGCAGGCGAGGTGCGGGTCTGGCGTGCGGCCTCGACCTTCGGGCAGCCCGGGCTCGCAGCAGGGCGCGGCATGGGCGTCGCGGGCGGCAGCGCCCTGGCGCTCGGCGGCTACGAGGCGCTGCGAGCCTGGAATGCCGGCGGCCCCGAACCCCTCCCGCTCCGGATCGGCGCGCACGATCTCAAGCTTGCGGAGGAGGCCCGGACCTCGGCCGAGTTCGCCGGCGTCGTCGGCAAGGACGCCGCCCAGCCCGTGCGGCTGCCCGCCGGCCGCAAGCGCCTGACCTTCGACCTGCCGGCCGGCACGGCCGCGATTGCGGACTGGACCGAGCCCGGCGCGATGACGGTCTGGGCCGGCGACGAGGCCGTCAGCCGCAGCGCGACCGGCGAGTGGACCAACATCCTGTTCGTGAACGTCACGGACGGTGTGAAGCCTGTCCGGCTCGCGGTCGCTCCGGCGGGCGAGGAGACCGGGGCGCTTGTCGCGGGCACCGCCCTGAAGCGCTTCTTCGGCGCTGCGGGCTCGCTTGCGCTGCGGGTCGCGGCGGAGCCGGGCGACCGGCTCGTCACCGCCGGTGCCGACGCAATCGTCACGGGCAAGGACGGGCGCGTGCTGCGCGGCAACCAGATCCCACTCTCCGGCCCGGGCGACCTTGTCCTGGCGCATCGGGGTGGGCTCGTCGCGGCCTGGCTCGAACGCGGCGGCCGCTCGCCCTGGCCGGAGCCGCCGGCGAGGCCTGCCGAGCTGCCCTCTGTCGTGAAGCTCGACGGTCCGGCCATGTCGCTCGCCCTCAAGGCGGATGCGCCGAAGCTCCTCCATGCCCGCACGACCGCCCCGGTCATCCTGTCCCTGGCCCAGCACGGGAGGGCGGCCGCGCCGCTCGCCTTCCCCTCAGGCGCCGAGTTCCACGCCCTCGTGGGCCGGGGCGACGCGACGCTGCGCCTCTACGCGCCGTATGACGGCCCGCTCGCCGGCTCGGTCGAGCTGACCGCGAGCCCGGTCCTGCCCGCGAAAGAGGGCGTCGGCGAGCCGGTCGCACTCGCGCCGGGCGGCAGCGTGCTGTTCGGCTTCGAGGTGAAGCGCGCTTCCGAGATCGGGGTCGGGATCCGCGCCGAGCCCGACATCTCGGCCGTGCGCCTGCTCGATGCCGGCGGGCGCCAGCTGGGCTCCGGCGTGGCGCAGCTGCAGAAGCTCGAGCCGGGCCGTTACGTCCTGGAGGCCAGCATCCCGGCGGATGGGCGCACAAGCATCGTCCGGCCCGCGATTGTCGGAATCGAGCCGCCGCCCGCCGGTCCGCCGCCGGACGTCGTCCAGAGCTACCTCAAGATGGTCGGCTTCGCGCCGACCGCGCCCACCCGCTGAGGTCCCGTCGATGAAGCGTCTTCTCCTCGCCCTTTCGCTCTTCGCCGCAATCGCTCCCGCCCTCGGCCAGAACGTGCTGTCGCCCGAGCCGCTGACCGCGCCGCGTGCGGCCCCGGCCCAGAATCTGGCTGCCGAGCCGCGCAATCCGCCGCGCCCGCCCGTGCAGCTCGACAGGCTCCAGCGGGCGGACGGCGCGAGCGTCGTGCCCGAGAAATTCTTGCGCCGCTGGGACCCGATCACGGTCTTCTTCGACGCGGACACGGGTCCGGCAGCCGGTGGGCCGGAGGATGATCCGGCGCGCGTCGTCACCATGACCCCGCGTGCGGCCGGGTCGTGGCAATGGCTGAACGCCAGGACCCTCCAGTTCCGCCCGGCCGAGCCCTGGCGGGCGCTGCAGCGGGTCGAGATTGCCGCGGCGGGCAGGACGACACGGCTCGTGCCGCTCCTGCCGACGCCCACCGCGACCTCGCCGGAGCCGAACCGGGACGGGATCCCAGAACTCGACCAGTTCGGGCTGACCTTCTCCGAACCGGTGGACGTCGAGGCGCTGCGGCGGCTCCTGACAATCGAGCTTCGTCCGCTTCCCGGCATCGGCGGCGAGAACGGACAGGTGCTGGGCGCCGGCGATTTCGAGATCAAGGCGCTCGACCGCGCGAAGCGCTCGGACGATTCCGCCTATCTCGTGCGCCTGCGCCAGCCCGTTCCGGATGCCAGGCTCGCGATCCTGCGGCTCCGCCTCTCGGACGAACCCGGCCTCGACGATCCGAGCTTCGAACTCGCTCTGCGCTCGGCGGTGCCTTTCGCCGTCTCCGAACTGTCCTGCGGGCGCGGCTTCTCGCGGAGCGTGCGCGACGGCATCACGCAATGCGATCCGAACGAGTACAGCGCCGAGGACGAAGGCGAGACGCGGGCGGCGCCGAAGCGCGGCTTTACGCTTGGCTTTTCCGCCGAACCGGAAACGCCTGACGTCATCCGGGCGCGCGGCGCCTTCCGCCTCACGCCGGCCGTGGACGACCTTTCGGTGGAGCGCGACGGCTCGCGCCTGAAGGTCTCTGGCCGTTTCCGCGCGGACACGATCTACGACCTGCGCGTCGAGCCGGGCTCGCTCAAGGACGCGCGCGGCCGGGCGCTCGGCGGCGGGGTCTTTCGGGCCAGGCTCGCCTTCATGGCCGACAAGCCGCGCCTGAAATGGGACGCCGCCCAGGGCATCGCGGAGCGGTTCGGCCCGCAGATGATCCCGCTGCGGGGTCGCGGCTACGAGCGTGCCGACATCCGCATCCATGCAGTCGACCCGCTCGCCCGCCACTTCTGGCCGTTCCCGGCCGAGGGGCTCGAGACCAGCGACGACGAGACCCCGCCGCTCGCCGGCAACGAAGCGGGCCTGTGGACGGACAAGGGCGACATCGGCCCGGTGGCCATGGCCGAGCGCATCCGCTCGCTCGGCTCTCCGGCCGTGTCCGAACTCGTCCGCCTGCCGACCCAGCGCGGCGGCGTCGAGGCGAAGTTCGGCCTCGACCTGAAATCCCATTTCGCGCGGATCGCCGGGCCCGAGCAGCCCGGGACCTATCTGGTCGGGCTTCGGCCGACCGATGGCGGCAAGCGGCGCTGGATCCGTGTCCAGGTGACCGACCTGGTCCTGACCTCGGTCGAGGAGACCGAGCGCGTGCGCTTCGCCGTGACGTCGCTCGCGAATGCGCGTCCGGTCGGCGACGCCGAGATCCGGCTGGAGGGCCTGCGCAACGACCGCTTCGTCACGCTCGCCCGCGGACGGACGGACGGGGAGGGGGCGTTCTTTTGGAACCTAGCCACCCGGCAGAAGGGCGAGATCAGGCGCATCGTGGTCCAGAAGGGCCTGGACATGCTCGTGCTGGAGCCGACCCGCGGCCCGGCGGAATACCGCGACGAGAACTGGACGAAGCCCGAGGATGCCTGGCTCTCCTGGAGCGTGAACCCGGACGAGAAGCGCAAGGACGAGGCCCGCACGCTCTGCCACGTCTTCACCGAGCGGCCGATCTACCGGCCCGAGGAGCCGGTCCATATCAAGGGCATGGTGCGCCGCTATCTTGGCGGGGCGCTGTCCTATGGGTCCAAGGGCGGGACGGTCGTCGTGAACGGCCCCGGCGACGGGGAGTGGAAATACCCGGTCACGCTCGATCAGGTCGGCGGCTTCTACCACAAGTTCGACGTCACGACGGAAGCGACCGGCGACTACTCCGTCCGCTTCCAGCCGGACGGCGAGGAGGAGACCTGCGGCGAGTTCCCCTTCAAGAAGGAAGCCTACCGGCTCCCGACCTTCGAGGTGCTGCTGAACGGCCCGCGCGAGGTGCCCCTCGACGGCGAGTTCTCGGTCGACCTCCTGGCCAAGTACTTCGCCGGCGGGCTCGTGGCCGAGCGCCCGATCAAGTGGCGCGTGACGCAGTTCCCGCAGGTCTGGAACCCGCCTGGGCGCGAGGGCTTCCTGTTCTCCTCCGACTCCCGCTTTTCGGGCGAGCAGAAGTTCCGCTCGACGCCGGTGCTGGAGCGCGAGGCGAAGACGGATGCCGGCGGTTCTGCACGGTTGACGCTCGACCCGACGGTGGAGCCGACCGCGCAGCCGCGGCGCTACTCGGTCGAGGCGACCGTCACGGGCGACGACGACATCCAGGTCCGCTCCATCCAGAATGTCGTGGCGCTGCCGCCCTTCACGCTGGGTGTGAAGATCCCGCGCTATCTGCCGCAAGCGGGCGCGATCGAGCCCGAGATCCTGGCCGTGAAGGCCGACGGGCAGCCGCTCGCCGGGCTCGACATGACCGTCCGGCTGATCAGGCGGAACTGGAGCTCGGTGCTCCAAGCCTCTGATTTCAGCCAGGGTTCGGCCAAATACGTCACCCAGGTCATCGACGAGACGCTGCTCGAGCGGAAGGTCACGTCCGCGGCCGCGGCCCAGAAGCTCGCCTTCGAGGCGCGCGAGGCCGGCGTGTATCTCGTCCAGGCCGAGGCGACCGACAGGATCGGCCGCCGCCAGATCGTGTCCGTCGACTTCTTCATGGGCGGCAACACGCCCGTGACCTGGTCGCGGCCGCCGGCCGACACCGTCTCGGTCTCGACCGAGAAGGAGGAATATGCGCCGGGCGAGACCGCGACGCTGGTCGTGCAGAGCCCGTTCCAGAACGCCCGCGCGCTGGCTGTCGTGGAGGAGCCGGAAGGCCGCTTCCGCTACGACTGGGTCGACATCCAGAACGGCTTCGGCCGCTACGAGCTGACGCTCCGCAAGCAGCAGATGCCGAAGCTCGCGGTGCATTTCCTCGTGATGCGCGGCCGGCTCGCGGGCGCGGAGCAGAACCCGACCGCGCCCTTCGACCAGACGAAGCCGGTCACGGTCGCGGCGACGAAGTGGGTAAAGGTCTCGCCGGTGAAGAACATCGTCGTCGCCTCGCTCGAGGCGCCGGCGCGCGCCCGCCCGGCTCAGGAGGTCGAGGTGACCCTCAGGCTCGCGGACGACACCGGCCGGCCCGTCGCCGGCGAGGCCGTATTCTGGATGGTGGACCAGGCCGTGCTGTCGCTCGCCCGCGAGCGGCCGCTCGATCCGCTGCCCGCCTTCGTGGTGAACCGCCCGACCCGGATGGCGGCGCGCGACACCCGCAACATGGCCTTCGGCATCATCCCGCTCGACGAGAACCCGGGCGGCGACGAGGCGACGGACGATTGGGGGATCGAGAACATCTCGGTCCGCAAGAACTTCACGCCGGTGCCGATCTACCTGCCGCGCGTGCCCGTCGGCGAGGATGGCGTTGCCCGGATCAGGGTGAAGCTCCCGGACACGCTGACCGTGTTCAAGCTGCGCGCGAAGGCGATTTCCGGCCCCGACCGCTTCGGCTTCGCGACCGGCGAGATGCTGATCCGCCAGGAACTCGTGGCACAGCCGGCTCTGCCGCGCTTCGTCCGGCCTGGCGACCGCTTCGATGCCGGGCTGATCGGCCGCGTCGTCGAGGGTGCCGGCGGCACCGGTCGCGTGGCGATCACGGCCGAGGGCGCAACGCTCGAGGGCCCGCGCGAGCAGGCGCTCGCCTGGGAGCGCAACCTGCCGGCCCGCGCCGATTTCCCGCTGACGATCGGCGAGCCGAAGCCCGGCGAGGAGCGTGCGCGGCTGCGCTTCGTGCTCCAGCGCGACGCCGACCGTGCCGGCGATTCCGTGCAGATCGACCTGCCCGTCCGGCCCGACCGATCACCGGTGCGCCGCCGCGAGGTCTCCGAGATCGCACCAGGCAGGGCGGCGGATATCGCGCCGCCGGCCGGGGCCGTGCGGCCGGGCTCGTATTCGCGCTCGGTCACGGTCGCGAACGATCCGGTCGTCGTGCGCCTCATCGGCGGCATGACCTATCTCGTCGAATACCCCTATGGCTGCACGGAGCAGCGGATCGCGACGGCTTCGGCCGGGCTGGCCCTGAAGCCGTTCCTGCCGATCCTCCAGGCGAGCGGGCTCGGCGACCGGCTGTCCGAGACGGTGCGCTCGACGCAGCGCTCGATCGTGGGGGCGATCGACGAGGATGGCTTGGTCGCCTTCTGGCCCCGGTCGAAGGGCAATGTCTCGCTCACGGCCTGGGCCTACCGGTTCCTGGTCTCGGCCGAGAAGGCGGGCGAGACGGTCGACAAGACCTTGCTCGACCGCCTGTCTAAGGTGCTGAAGCTCGCGCTGCGCTCCGACTATCCGCGCCTGCTGCGGGACAACGAGCTGCGCGAGCGGGTCGAGGCGCTGACCGCGCTTGCCGAGGGCGGGCTCGTCGACGAGGCCTATGCGACGGAGCTGGCGCGGCGCGCCGATGCCATGCCGAGCCTCGCGGTCGCGGAGGCGACCTTCGCGGTCGCGAAGCTGCCGGGCGAGGATCGCCGGCTGCAGGAAAGCCTCGTGGACACGCTCTGGAGCCGCGTCAGGATCCTCAACCGCGACGGCCGGCCGGTCTATTCCGGCATCGCGGGCGAGAGCGCCAGCCCGGTCATCCTGCCGTCCGAGACCAGGACGCTCGCCGAGGCGCTGCGCGCCACGACGGTCGCCTCGGCTGAGGACTCGCGTGTTGCCGTGCTCCGCGACGGCCTGATCCGGCTCGGGGAGGGGAACGGCTGGGGCTCGACGAACGCCAATGCGGCCGCGATCCGTGCCCTCGCCGAGACCTGGCGCGCGGCGAATGCCTCCGTGCCCGTGACGCTTTCGCGCCCGTCCGGCTCCGAGCGCGTCACGCTCGGCGGCACCAATCCGCTCGTGCGGCGGGTCTCGACCGAGCCGCAGGCGCAGCGGGTCGAGAACAACGGCCAGCGTGCCGTCGTGGCGCTCGTCGACACGCGCTACCAGCCGGTCGAGCCTGGCTATCTGGCGAAGCCCGCTGCGAGCGGCTTCGTGCTGACCCGCACCTTCTCCAAGGTCCCGGGCGGCGGCGCGCCCATGGAGCGGCTGGAGGCGGATCCCGACAACGCGATCCGGCTCAAGGTCGGCGACGTGGTCGAGGAGGTGGCCGAGCTCGTGAACGGCGAGGACCGGACGCATGTCGCGGTCCGGCTGCCGCTCGCGGCGGGGCTCGAGCCGCTGAACCCGAACCTCGCGACGGCGCCGGCCGAGGCCGTCCCGTCCGCCGGGCCGACGCTGCAGCCCACCTTCGTCGGGTTCAACGACGACCACGTCCTCTACGCCTATGAGCGGCTGCCGAAGGGCAATTACCGCTTCGTGTTCCGCACGCGCGCGCTGATCCCAGGCACCTTTACCTCGCCGCCCGGCGAGGCCGAGACGATGTACCAGGCCGGGATCTACGGCGCCTCCGCGGGTACGCGGGTCGTGATCGGGCGGTAGGAGGGTGAGCGCGGCGCCTGATCCCTGCCCTGGAGGCGAGGGCCGAGTCGGGCAGAAGGCCCGAACCGGGGTGGGACTCATCCCCCTCGGTCAGCGGCTGCGCAGCTGCCACCTCCCCCTCCAGGGGGAGGATCAGCGCCGCTTGCGCTTCGGGACACGTGGCGCCGTTCTGGCAGCCTGCCTCGTCCCGCTCCTCGCCTTTGCCTGGACGGTCATCGACCGCGCTCGCCTCGAAAGCCCTCCGGCGACGCCGATCCTCTATGACCGCAACGGTGCCTTTCTGGCTCAACTCGGCAACGAGAGGGAGACGGAGAAGGGCGGCCGGCAAATCGATTACGGCTACTGGCCGCTCGAAAAGCTCCCGCCGCGGGTCGTTGCCGCGACGCTTGCGCTCGAGGACCGACGCTTCGAGTCCCATCCCGGCGTCGACCCGCTGGCGCTCGCCCGGGCGGTCCGGCAGAACCTCAGCAGGGGGCGGCGGGTCTCGGGCGCCTCGACGATCGCCATGCAGGTCGCGCGCATGCAGCGGCCCACCTCGCGCCATCTCGGCGCCAAGGCCATCGAGGCCGCGACCGCGATCGCACTTACGCTGCGCCACGGCCGCGAGGCGGTGCTCGCCCAGTACCTGCGGCTTGTTCCCTACGGGAACGGCAGCCACGGCATCGCCCATGCCGCGCGGTTCTATCTCGACAAGCCGGTCGCGGATCTCTCCTGGGCCGAGATCGCGCTTCTGTCGGCCATCCCGCAATCGCCGACCCTGATGAACCCGCTCCGGCCCGACGGGCTCGTGCGAGCGATCCGGCGCGGCCACGCGATGCTGAACGAGCTCGGCCGCCAAGGGCTCGTGACCGGAGCGGAACTCGCCATTGCGCATCGCCAGCTCGGCGAGATCGCGCCGCCGCCCCGGCCCCGCCGGCCGGGCGCACTTCATGCGCTGCTCCGTTTCGAGGCGATGCGCGATGCCGGTCGTCTCGTGCCGGCCAGCGCGAGCGATCCGCGCATCACCACGAGCCTCGACCTCGACATCCAGTCCCGGGTCGCGCGCCTTGCCCGAAAGCACCTGGCCGGCTGGCAGGCGGCAGGAGCCGAGCAGGTCGCTGCCATGGTGGTCGAGCGCGGCACGAACCGGGTTCTGGCCTCGCTCGGCTCGGCCGACTACCGCGACCGGCGCGGCGGCGCGATCGACTTCACCAGGGTCCAGCGCTCGCCGGGCTCGACGCTGAAGCCGTTCATCTACGGGCTCGCGCTGGAACGCGGGCTGATGCGCACGAGCGACGTCATGGCCGACCTGCCCGACGGCGCCGCCGGCATCGGCAACGCCGACGGCACTTTCCTGGGGCCGATGCTGCCCCGCCAGGCGCTCGCGAATTCGCGCAACGTGCCGGCCACGAACCTGTTGCGCTCCATCGGGCTCGATACGGCGTTCCGGCACTTCCGGGCGCTTGGACTGCATGACCTCGAGGTGCCGGCCGAGAGCTTCGGGCTGTCGATGGCGATCGGCTCGATGCCGACGAATCTCGACGCGCTCGTGCGGGCCTATGGGGCGCTGGCCGAGGACGGAGTCCTGCGGGACCTGACCTGGTATTCGGGTGAGCGCATTGCCGCGCCGCGCCGCGTCCTGTCCGCCGAGAGCGCGCGGCTGGTCACGCTGTTCCTGGCCGATCCGCTCGCGCGCCTGCCGAGCTTCCCGCGCTATGGCGCGAGCGAGTTCCCGTTCGCGGTGGCGCTGAAGACCGGGACAAGCCAGGGCTATCGCGACGCCTGGCTTCTCGGGTTCTCCGCCCGGTACATCGTCGGGATTTGGGTCGGCCGTCCCGATGCCGGGACCATGAACGGGCTCTCGGGCGGGCGCGCCGCGGCCCGTTTGGCGCATGCCGTCTTCGAGGACCTGCACGGGGCGAAGCCCGGCGACCTCGCCGAGACCGGGTTCCCGCCGCCGGACGGGAGGGTGCCGGTCGAGCTCTGCGTGATCGGCGGCAAGCGGTCGGCCGGCGCCTGCGGGCCGACCCTGACCGAGTGGGTGAAGCCCGACGAGATGCCGCCGGTCGAAGAGGCGGCGGTGTTCCGCCCGACAGCCGAGGGCGGCGAGCGCCTGGAGCTGATCGTGCCGGCCGCGCACCGGTCCTGGGCGCGCCAGGAAGGCTATCCGATGGGGGAGGCCTCGATGCAGCCCGGCCCCGTCCGGCTTTCGGTCGCCGCGCCCGAGCACAATGCCCGCATCTGGCGAAATCCGGACGCGCCTGCCGCCGCGAACCGCCTCGTCCTGAAGGCGCAGGTCGAGCCCCGGGTGCCGCAGATCGTCTGGTATGTGAACGGCGAGCCCTTCGCGGTCGCCGATCCCGACGTCCCCGTCTCGTGGCCGATGAAGCCCGGCATCCATCGTTTCCAGATCCGTCTGCCGCTAGAGACAGGCGCATCGAAGCCGGTCCGGGTTGTCGTGGAATGACGCCGTTCGCTCGGCGTAACCAGATTTCCCGCCCCCGAAACACAATGGCGCAGCCGCGCAATCGTGCCGAAAATCGCCGGCCCTAACTCTTGTCCCGCTTCGACACGGAGCGCCGGCCGGGCCTTCGGGAGCCGGCCGGCCCCGCCGAGAACGGACAACGAGCGGCCGGAAAGGCTGCACAGACGGGAATGAGCATCATGATGAACATCGGAATCGCTGCGCTGGCTATCGGGGCGGCCGTTTTCGCCGGAGGCGCGCAAGCCGCAGCCGGCGCCAACCCCGCTGCTCCGCAAGAGGCCGGAACCCTGAACTGCACGCTCGACACGAATGTCGGCCTCGTGCTCGGCTCCGTCCGCAAGGTGGATTGCCAGTTCGAGCGCTTCGATCGCCGCGGCCGCATGGTGCGCGAGGGCTATGTCGGATTGCTGAAGCGGGCTGGCCTCGATCTCGGCATCGCGGGTCCGCAGAACGTAAGCTTCAAGGTGACGACGGCCGGTGGTCGGGCGCAGCGCGGCATGCTCGCCGGGACTTTCGGGGGCGCATCGGCGGAAGCCACCTTCATCGTCGGTCCGGGAACGCGCGCCATGTTCGGTGAGGACGGCGACCGCATCATGCTGGACCCGGTCGCCCAGTCGGAGCAGGTCGGCATGCGTCTCGGTGTCGGCGCGACCGAGATGGAGCTGATGCCCGTCACGGCTGCTGCCTACTCCTCTCTTCGCTGAGCAGTCTGGTCCACCCGCTCGGCACGAGGCGCCCGGTCAGCGATGGCCGGGCGCTTTCGCGTCACGCATTGACTCCTCGTCTGATCAGAACAAAATAGGAACACACGATTCAGGGCGGACGACATGGCCGAGGTACGACGGGGAGAGACGGGTTCCGCGGCGGAGCCGGTTCGCGAGCCGGACGGCGAGGTCGCGGCTGCAGTTGACGCTTATCTGAAGCTCGCGAATGGGGATCTCAGGCTTGCGCTTGCCGTCTCCGTGGCGGACGGAATCGCGGTGTCGCGGCTCGTCTCGACCGGCTACGCGCGCTGGCGCCAGCCGAAGCGGCGAGGCCGGGCGACGTAGCAAGTCGCGTCGGGCCGGGCTTGAGCCGGCCATGCAGGCAACAAGGGCGGGTATCCTCCGGTCGTTCGCGAGGATGCCGCGAAGGGCGGTCGCTCAGGCGAAGTATTCCTGGAGCGCGCGCACCTCGAGATCGCCAGCGAGATACGCCTTGATGCCCTCGGACGCCGCGATCGCACCGGCCAGCGTCGTGTAATACGGCACCTTCTGCAGCAGCGCCGCCCGGCGGAGCGACCGCGAATCCGACAAGGCGCCAGCGCCTTCCGTCGTGTTGAAGACGAGCTGGATGTCGCCGTTTTTGATGGCGTCGACGACATGCGGCCGGCCCTCCAGAACCTTGTTGATGCGGTCGGCCGGGACGCCATGCTCGACGAGGTCGCGCTGCGTGCCGCGCGTCGCGACGATGCGGAAGCCGAGATCGGCCAGGAGCTTCATCGCCGGGCGGATGCGCTCCTTGTCGCCGTCGCGCACCGACACGAACACCGTGCCGCCGCGCGGAACGGAGGTCCCGCCCCCGAGCTGGCTCTTGGCGAAGGCCACTCCGAAGCCGCGGTCCAGCCCGATGACTTCGCCCGTCGAGCGCATCTCCGGCCCAAGGAGGACATCCACGCCCGGGAAGCGCGCGAATGGGAACACGGCCTCCTTCACGCCGATATGCCCGAGTTCCTTCTTCGCGAGCCCGAAGGAGGCGAGGCTCTCGCCTGCCATGATGCGGGCCGCGATCTTGGCGATCGGCTCGCCGATCACCTTGGCCACGAAGGGCACGGTACGCGAGGCGCGCGGGTTCACCTCGAGCACGTAGATCTCGCCGTCCTTGATCGCGTACTGGACGTTCATCAGGCCGCCGACCCCGAGTGCGAGGGCCATGGCCTTCGTCTGCTTCTCGAGGGCTGCGATGGTCTCGGGTGCGAGCGAGCGGGGCGGCAGAGAGCAAGCGGAGTCGCCGGAATGGATTCCGGCTTCTTCGATGTGCTCCATGATGCCGGCGATGAACACGTCCTTGCCATCCGACAGAGCGTCGACGTCGACCTCGATCGCGTCCGACAGGTAGCGGTCGAACAGGAGCGGGTTCTTGCCGAGGACCGTGTTGATCTGCCCCGTCTTGTCGTTCGGATAGCGTGCCTTCACGTCCGAAGGGATCAGGGAGGGGAGGGTGCCGAGGAGGTATTCCTCGAATTGCTGCTCGTCGCGGATGATCGCCATCGCGCGACCGCCGAGCACGTAGGACGGGCGCACCACGAAGGGAAGGCCGAGATCGTTCGCCACGAGCCGCGACTGCTCGACCGAGTAGGCGATGCCGTTCTTCGGCTGCTTCAGATGGAGCTTGTCGAGAAGGCGCTTGAAGCGGTCGCGGTCCTCGGCGAGGTCGATCGCGTCGGGCGAGGTGCCGAGAATCGGAACGCCCTCATCCTCCAGCGCTTTCGCGAGCTTCAGAGGGGTCTGCCCGCCGAACTGCACGATGACGCCGTGCAGCGTGCCCCGGCTCCGCTCGACCTCGATCACCTCGAGCACGTCCTCGGCCGTCAGCGGCTCGAAATACAGCCGGTCGGAGGTGTCGTAGTCGGTCGAAACCGTTTCCGGGTTGCAATTGACCATGATGGTCTCATACCCGGCATCGCCGAGCGCGAAGGCGGCGTGGCAGCAGCAGTAGTCGAACTCGATCCCCTGCCCGATCCGGTTCGGCCCGCCGCCGAGGATCATCACCTTCCTTTTGTCCGAAGGCTCCGCCTCCGAGGCGGGACCTCCGGCGAAAGGCGGCGCATAGGTCGCGTACATGTAGGGGGTGGGCGAGGCGAACTCGGCCGCGCAGGTGTCGATGCGCTTGAATACCGGGCGGACGTCGAGCGAGCGCCGCAGCGTCTTCACCTCGGCCTCGCTCTTGCCAGCCAGCACGGCAAGCCGCGCATCGGAGAAACCGGCGCCCTTCAGCTTGCGAAACGCGCCGGGCGTCTGCGGCAGGCCGTTGGCCTTCACCTTCTCCTCGAGCTCGATGATCCCGCAGATCTGCTGCAGGAACCAGCGGTCGATGCGGCAGCTCTCGTAGACCTCCTCGACCGAGAAGCCGAGCCGGAGGGCCTGCCCGACCTTCAGGAGCCGGTCCGGCGTGGGCGTTGATATCGCGGCCTTGACGGCGTTGCGGTCGTCGCCCTTGCCGAGCCCCTCGATCTCGATCTCGTCGAGGCCGGTCAGCCCCGTCTCGAGCGAGCGGAGCGCCTTCTGCAAGCTTTCTTGGAAGGTGCGGCCGATGGCCATGCACTCGCCGACCGACTTCATCGCGGTCGTCAGCGTCGGCTCGGCGCCCGGGAACTTCTCGAAGGCGAAGCGCGGGATTTTCGTGACGACGTAGTCGATCGTCGGCTCGAACGAGGCAGGGGTCGCGCCGCCCGTGATGTCGTTCTCGATCTCGTCGAGCGTGTAGCCGACTGCCAGCTTGGCCGCGACCTTAGCGATCGGGAAGCCGGTCGCCTTTGAGGCGAGCGCTGAGGATCGCGACACGCGCGGATTCATCTCGATCACGATCATGCGCCCGTTCTCGGGGTTGATCGCGAACTGGACGTTCGAGCCGCCCGTCTCGACGCCGATCTCGCGCAGCACCGCGATCGAGGCGTCGCGCATAATCTGGTATTCCTTGTCGGTCAGCGTCAGCGCCGGCGCGACGGTGATCGAGTCCCCCGTATGGACGCCCATCGGGTCCACGTTCTCGATGGAGCAGATGATTATGCAGTTGTCCGCCTTGTCGCGGACGACCTCCATCTCGTACTCCTTCCAGCCGAGCACGCTCTCCTCGATCAGGACCTCGTTGGTTGGGGACGCGTCGAGCCCGCGCTCGACGATCTCCAGGAATTCCTCCCGGTTGTACGCGATGCCGCCGCCCGTGCCGCCGAGCGTGAAGGAGGGGCGGATGATTGCCGGGAGGCCGACCTCGGGCAGAGCCGCGAGCGCCGACCCCAGCGCATGCTCCTGGTAGCGTTTGCGACGCTCGTTCTCGCCCCTTTCCCAGGTGGCCTCGTAGGCGGCGAGCGCGGCTGCGTCGTCCGCCGGCAGGGCCGCTCGCCCCGCGAGGTGCTTTTCGCGGTCAGCCTTCTTCAGGGCGGAGGCGTTGGCGAGCGCCGACTTGGGCGTGTCCAGCCCGATCTTCGTCATCGCCTCGCGGAAGAGCTGGCGATCCTCCGCCTTGTCGATCGCGTGCGCGTCCGCTCCGATCATCTCGACGTCGAACCGGTCCAGCACGCCCATCTTCTTGAGCGACAGGGCCGTGTTCAGGGCCGTCTGGCCGCCCATCGTCGGCAGCAGCGCGAACCCGCCTGGCACCGCGTGGCGCTCCTTCTCGATGATCTTCGCGACGATCTCCGGCGTGATCGGCTCGACATAGGTCGCGTCTGCGAGGTCCGGGTCGGTCATGATCGTCGCCGGGTTCGAATTCACCAGGACGATGCGGTAACCCTCGGCCTTCAGCGCCTTGCAGGCCTGCGTGCCGGAATAATCGAATTCGCTCGCCTGTCCGATGACGATCGGCCCCGCGCCGATGATGAGGATGGTCGAGATGTCGGTGCGTTTGGGCATCTTGCTTCGCATGCGCGCGCCCGCACGCGGCGCCGGGAAGGCGCGCCACGCTCGGGCAACGGATAGGTCGGGCTAAGGCGGAGGCTTTAGCAGGCCGAAACGGCGGGGGGAAGCGGGGCCGGATCGCGCCGCGGCGGCGAGCGGATGAAGCGCTTGCCGCGACCGAGAGCGGCCGGGAGGTCCGTCTATTGGACGGTGACCTGGTCCTTGATGCGGGCGTAGGTGACGCGGTTGAGCACCCTCTTTCTCAAAAGGTCCTCGGGCGACGCATAGGGACGGCCTCGGGCGATCGCCTTGCCGATCCGCCCGGTTCCGAGCGCGTCGAGCTCCGCAACCGAGGCCTTGTTGAGATCGAGTCCTCCGGACCTCGGGATATCGCCAGCCGCATCTCCCCTATCCACGGAAGCGAGCTGGACCGGCTCGGCCCGGGGCGCGGGCGAGATCGTGCCGGTCACCTCGGGATCCTTGCTCGAAGGCGGGGCAGCCGGGCTCTGGACGGGAACAGCCGGCTCCCGGGCTACTCGCCGGTCGCCCTCGCTGGCCGTTGTCCCGAATGGGCCCGAATAGACGACTCGGACTTTTCGGGCCGGTGCATTCGCCCCCTGAGTGGAGCCGGGGGTGTCCTGCCGCACGACCTTCGCAGCTACCCCGTGCGCGTCGGCAGACCCATTCGCGAAACCTGCAACGATCAGCCCCGCCGAGACGGCAATCCCGACGAGTCCGAAAATCCGGTGCGTATCGTCGATGCGGCGCATGGCATTTCCCCGCTACCTAGACCAAGGACGCGACGGCCTCCGGGACGCGTCGCCCGTTTCGAAGGTTCCAATGGGTAGCCGGCGGGGATGGTTCCGGGTTGCCGACCCGCGCGTGCAAGGGCACAGGCTGACGCCATGCCGGGGCGGAAGCAGCACATGCTGGAGCGGGCCGCGCTTTTCGGGGCCTAGAGCTTGCCCGCCATCTTTGGTCTCGGCAGGAGGAGTGTTCCGTGCGCGTTCTGATTACCGGGGCGGGAGGCTTTCTCGGTCGAGCCCTGACCAAGGAGCTGCTGAGCCGGGGCCTGGGGAGAGGAGCAGGCCGCGACAGAGCCGCGCCCAGCGAGCTTGTCGTTGCGGATCGGTTTCCGGTTCCGCTGCCCTCCTGCGGCCCGGTGCGGCTCGAGGCGGTGGCGGGCGACATCTCCGACCCGCGTTTCGTTTCCGATCTCACCAGGCGCGGCTTCGACTCGGTTTTCCACCTGGCAGCGACGCTGACTTTGGAGGCCGAGCAGGATCCGGATGCTGCCTTCGCGATCAATGTCGAGCCACTGCGCCGGTTCATATCCGAGAGTGCAGGCGCGAAGCCGCGCATTGTCTTCACGAGTTCGATCGCGGTGTTCGGCGGCGTATTGCCGGACACGGTCAACGACGATGTCCGTCCGATGCCGACCACGACGTACGGCGCACACAAGGCTGTCGTGGAACTGCTGCTTGCGGATGCCAGCCGGGCCGGGCGGATCGACGGTCGCGCTCTGCGGCTGCCCATCGTCCTCATTCGCCCAGGCGCCGCGACGCCCGCGGTGTCCGATCGGGTCGCCTCCATCATCCGCGAGCCGCTCGCCGGCCGCGACGTCGTCTGTCCGCTCGCGCCAGAGACGCGCATTCCGGTCGCCTCTGCAGCGGTGGTCGCACGGTCGCTTGTCGATCTGCACGACCTGCCAGCGGACCGGCTCCCGCCCAGCCGCGCCATGAACCTGCCGGCGCTGACCGTCACGATCGCCGAGATGGTGGAGGCGGTGGAGCGGAGGCGTTCGGCCGGAGAGCCCGTGGGCCGCGTCACCTTCGCGCCGGAGCCCGCGCTGCAGGCGATTGTCGACGGCTGGCCCAAGCGCTTCGTTTCGGCCGACGCGAGCCGGCTCGGCCTCGCCGCGGATTCCGATTCTGAGGCAATCGTCACCGCCTATCTGGCGGAGCAGTGCTCATGAGCGCTGACACCCATTATGGGCACCTGCCTTTGCCGGGTGGCGGCCGCGAAGCTCTGCGGTTCGGTGCAGGACTCGCTGCCTCTGCTCAGGCCGTCGCCCAGCCGAACAGGCTCGCGCCGGCGAAGAACAGGAACGCCGTCCAGGCGATCGCGCCGACGCTGAGCACGAGGCCGGCCATGATCGCGGCGCCGTCCCGCGCCATGAACCCGAAGGCGAAGACGAGAAGCGCGAGCGCGGGCGCGATGTTGCCGAACGGGATCGGCAACGCGATCGCCACGGCAAGGAGGAACACGGGAACCCCGAGGATCGCGCGAGCGGCCCCGTTCGTCAGAAAGGCCAGCCGGTGTTCGCGCAGCCACGTTTCCGCGCGCGCCAGGTAGGGCAGGGAGACCGCGATGCCGCGCCGGAGCGCTGGGCCAGGCAGTCTTCGCCGCCGCAGGATGTCCGGCAGCCACACGCCGCGCGCGCCGGCCATCACCTGCAGCGACATGAGCGCGATCACGGTTCCGAAGGTCAGGCCGAGGGGTCCCGGGGTCGGGATGATCGTCGGCAGCGTGAGCAGCAGGAGGGCGAGGCCGAAGCCCTCGCGGCCGAGCCGGTCGAAGACCTCGCCGAGCTTCACCTCCTCGCGCCGGAGGAGCCACGCGACATCCAGCATCGGCCGGGTGATCGCACCCGCTCGGGCGCGGGCGCCCGCGCCGCCACGGCGTGGAAGCGCCGCTCCGAACCGGACGCTCATCAGGCGCCCCGGCCCTCGAGGAACGGCCGGGCGGCCGAGAGCGCGGACGCGCAGCCGGGCGCGACCTCCAGGAGCAGCGCCTCGGGCCGCGTTGTTCCGGTCCAGGCCCGGACGGCGCTCGACAGCGCCCAGACCGGGTCCGAGATCGCCCGGTCGAGCACAAGCGGCGCAGCCGTACGGCCGCACGTCGTAACTTCGGAGATGACCGCCTGGGGCACGCGGGCCGCTTCGAGCTTCTCCGTCACCTCGGCCTGGATCGGCTGGATCAGGAAGAACGATACCAGGGCGGCGAACAGGTCCTGCATGATGGGTGATCCTCCTGGCCGGCGGACGGTGTCGGTGGGGCGGTCCGACATCGCGAGAGCGCCGGCAGCGCTCGCCAGAGGGGCCCGGACCAGGGGACGGGCTGAAGGTGGGAGGCGTCCGCCGCCATTCAAGGAGCCCGCCCGCCGCTTTGCGCAGGCCCTCCCGCCCCTTATCTAACGAACGCGGCCCGTGCGGCCCGAGCGAGCGGATGGAACGCAGCATGCTGGATCGTCGGTCGATGGTGGCTGGGCTTGCCGCCGCTGCGGCCTCGGGCTCGGCGGTCATGGGCCAGGCGGCGCGGCCCCGATTCTCGGCCGTGCTCGTCGACGTCGGGCCGCTTCACGCCAAGCAACTCGGGCCCTTCGCGGATTTCGTCCGCTCCGCCCTGCAGGCGGAACTCGCGAAGGCCTATGCGGACCGGCTCGGCGGTGGCCGAGGCGCGCCGCGTCTCGTGGTCCGTATCGACGGGATTTCCATGCCCGCCTATGTGGGGCGCGAGGGCGGGCGCTTCTTCGGGGGCGGCATCAGCAACGACTACCTGGAAGGCGAGGCGCTCGTCGTTGCGCCGAACGGGCAGATCCTGACCCGCCACCCCCAGCTCTCGGCCCTGCCATCGAATTCCGGCGGCGCCTGGTACGACGAGCGCTCCGAGCAGCGCCGCGTTATCGCGCTCGCGGCTCATTACGCGGGATGGCTCCGACGCAGCTCCATCTAGGCCCCGAGGACGGGACCGCGGACCCGGATATGTCCGGCGCCCGGGCCTGGATCCTCACCGACGGCAAGGCGGGCGACGAGACGCAGTGCCTGGCGGTGGCGGAGGCGCTGGGCCTCGCGCCCGAGATTCGGCGCGTCGCGCCGCGTCCGCCCTTCGTCTGGCTCATGCCGAGGGGTCCGGTCGATCCGCGCGAAGGCGCTCGGAGGGCGGGCAGCCCGATCGCGCCCCCATCCCCCGATCTCCTGATCGCGTCCGGCCGGCGCGCGGTGCCGTATGTGCGGGCGGTGAAGCGGGGCTCCGGGGGGCGGACCTTCACGGTGTTCCTGAAGGACCCGCGTACCGGGCCGGGCTCGGCCGATCTCATCTGGGCGCCGAGCTACGACCGGCTGCGCGGCCCGAACGTCGTCACCAGCCTCACCTCACCGCATCGCTTCTCGCCGGAGCGACTGGCGGCCGAGCGCCTGCGTCCCGATCCGCGCATCGCTGGACTGAATACGCCGCGCGCGGCGGTGCTGGTCGGAGGCGGCAGCCGCCATCATCGCTTCGCGGCAGGGGATATCGCGCGCTTCACCGCCCAGCTCCGGTCGCTGGCCGGGGAGGGCGCCTCGCTGATGATCACGACCTCGCGACGCACGCCGCCGCCGCTCGCGGCCGTGTTGCGCGGCCTTGCGGCCGAAAGCGGCGGGCTCTTCTGGGACGGGGCGGGCCCGAATCCCTATGGGTCCATGCTGGGGCTGGCCGACGCCATCGTGGTCACGGCGGATTCTGCAAACATGCTCTCGGAGGCCCTCGCGACCGGCGCACCCGTCCTGGTCTTCGAGCCCGAAGGCGGCGGCGGGCGGCTCGGCCGCTTCCTCGACGAACTCAAATTGATGGGTGTCATCAAAAGCTTCGGTGGCAAACTCGAGCGCTACACCTATGAGAAGCTGGACTCGACACCCGTGATCGCACAAGCAGTTGCACGAGGTTTTGCAGCGCACCGTGCCGCCATCGGCGTGGCCGTGACGCGCTGACGGAGGGGTCTGATGGCGCATCTCCACGCCAAGCTCATCATCATCGGGTCGGGCCCTGCGGGCTACACGACCGCGATCTATGCTGCGCGCGCGATGCTCGAGCCCGTGATCATCTCGGGCATCCAGCCCGGCGGCCAGCTCATGATCACGACGGATGTCGAGAACTACCCGGGCTTCGCGGACGTGATCCAGGGACCGTGGCTCATGGAGCAGATGCGGCTCCAGGCGGAGCATGTCGGCACCCGGATGATCTCCGACACGATCGTGAAGGCCGAACTCGACCGGCGCCCCTTCCGGCTGATCGGCGATTCCGGCGACGTCTACGAGGCGGACGCGGTCGTGATCGCGACCGGCGCCCAGGCGAAATGGCTGGGCCTGCCTTCCGAGGCGAAGTTCGGCGGCTTCGGAGTCTCCGCCTGCGCCACCTGCGACGGCTTCTTCTACCGCGGCAAGGAGGTCGCGGTGGTCGGCGGCGGCAACACCGCCGTCGAGGAGGCGCTCTACCTCGCCAACCTCGCCTCGAAGGTGACGGTCATCCACCGCCGTTCCTCGTTCCGGGCCGAGCGCATCCTGCAGGACAGGCTCTTCCGCCACCCGAACGTCCGCGTGATCTGGGATTCTGCCGTGGACGAGATCTGCGGCACCGAAGGCCCGCCGCCCTCGGTCACGCATCTCAAGCTGCGCAACGTGAAGACGGGCGCGGTGGACGAGCTGCCCGTCCATGGCGTGTTCATCGCGATCGGCCACAAGCCCGCGACGGAGATCTTCGCCGGCCAACTCGACATGAAGCCGGGCGGCTACCTGAAGACGGCGCCGAATTCGACGGCGACCAACATCCCTGGCGTCTTCGCGGCGGGCGACGTCACGGACGACATTTATCGACAGGCGGTCACCGCAGCCGGGCTCGGCTGCATGGCGGCGCTCGAAACCGAGCGCTACCTGGAGAGTGCCAACCTCCTTGCCGAGGCGGCCGAGTAGCAGGTCCCGGTCGGCCGGGGACATAACAGGCCTGGGGGCCGCGCCTTGGACTGGGACAAGATCCGCATCTTCTACACTGTCGCCGAGGCGGGCAGCTTCACCCGCGCCGGCGATGATCTTGGGTTGAGCCAGTCGGCCGTGAGCCGCCAAGTCTCCGCCCTCGAGCGCGAGCTCAAGGCGCCGCTCTTCCACCGGCACGCGCGCGGGCTGATCCTCACCGAGCAGGGCGATCTCCTGTTCCGGGCAGCGAAGGACATGCGCCTCAGGCTCGAGAACACGCGCGCCCGTCTCGAGGAGACGAGCGAGAGGCCGTCAGGCGAGCTAAAGGTGACAACGACGGTCGGCCTCGGCTCGCTCTGGCTGACGCAGCGCATCGCCGAGTTCCTCGACACCTATCCCGAGGTGCGGGTCTCCCTGATTCTCACCAACGAGGAACTCGACCTCGCCATGCGCGAGGCGGATGTCGCGATCAGGCTCCGGCGCCCCGCGCAGCCCGACCTCATCCAGCGCCGGCTCTTCACCGTGCATTTCCACGTCTACGCGTCGACGGATTATGTGAAGCGTTTCGGCGAGCCGAAGGCGATCGAGGATCTTGACGAGCACCGCCTTCTCTCCTTCGGCGGGGACCAGCCGGCTTATCTCCTGTCGGTTCATTGGTTGGCCACCATCGGGCGGGATGGACGAAGCCCGCGCGACTATCACATGGTCGTCAACAACATCCCGGCGCTCCGTTCTGCGGTCGAGACCGGGGCGGGGATCGGGGTTCTTCCGGATTACGCCGTCGACGGCAATTCGAAGCTCGTCCAGATCCTGCGCGAGGTCGAGATGCCTGCACTCGATACCTACCTCGTCTATGCGGAGGAGATGCGGAACGTGGCGCGCGTGCAGGCCTTCCGGGATTTCCTCGTCGCGAAAGCGCAGCGCTGGTCCTACTGAATATCGATTGCGATATGTTCCATGTATCGCCTGCATAGCCTCCATGTAGCGGAGCCTCTGTCATGCGCCGATACACAGGCCCAGAGTACCTGCGGCTGAGACCTACGGGACGGGTGACCTCCCGCGTTCCGTTCAGCCGTTCCCCTCTGGAGACGCTCCTGTCGCGTCTCTAACTTTCGGCCGGATCCTCGCGGGTCCGGCCTTTTTCTCGGGTGGAGTTCAGGCCCAGAGACGCTCGCCCTTGAGGTCCTTGTAAAGGTCGGCGACGTATTCGCCGTAGCCGTTGAACAGGATGGTGGGACGCATCTCGCCCGTGCCCAGCACGCGCTCGGAGGCCTGGCTCCAGCGCGGATGCGGCACCTCGGGGTTCACGTTCGCCCAGAAGCCGTATTCGGACGCTTGGAGCCCCTCCCAGAATGTCTTCGGCCGCTCCTTCGCGAAGGTGATGCGGTTGATCGCCTTGACGGACTTGAAGCCGTATTTCCACGGCACCGCGAGCCGGAGCGGCGCGCCGAACTGATTGCCGAGCGGCTTTCCGTAGACGCCGGTCACCATGAAGGCGAGGTCGTTCTTCGCCTCCTCGATCGTCAGCCCCTCCGTATAGGGCCATGGATACCAGAACTGCTTTTGCCCGGGCGCCTGGCCGGGATCCTTGAAGGTCTGCATGACCGTGTAGCGTGCGTCCGCGGTCGGCTTCGCTAGGGCAACGAGCGAGGAGACCGGAAAGCCCGTCCAAGGCACGGCCATGGACCAGGCCTCAACGCAGCGGAGGCGATACAGGCGCTCCTCGATCGGCATCTTGCGGATGAGATCGTCGACCGCAATCTCGATCGGCTTCTCCACAAGCCCGTCGATCTTCACGCTCCAAGGCCTGATCTTCAGCTTCTCGGCCGCCGCCGCGACCGATTTCGAGGTCCCGAACTCATAGTAGTTGTTGTAGTCGCCGGAGAACTTCTCGTCGGTGATCGGGCGATCGAGCTTATAGGTCTCGTTGCGCTTCGCCGGATAAAGATCGGATGTCGGGTCTGCCGGTCCGGCCTCCGCGCGGCCGGTGAGCGAGGCGGCCATCAGGCCCGCGCCGCCGGCCATGAGCGCGCGGCGGTTGAGGAACACGGCTTCGGGAGTCGCCTCGCTGTCCGGGATTTCCCAGCCACGGCGGATCTTGATCAGCATCGGCGCTCTCCTCGGTCTGGGCGGGACATAGGACACCCGATCGGCCCGGCAAGTCACGATCCCGCGCGGTCGCAGCCCCGAGATCTACGGCGGAGGCGCGCGAAAGGTTGCAACCCCCGGTCCGCTTAGGAAGGCGTTGCCGGGCCGATTGACGCTGCGGCGCACCGTTTCATTCCGAGAGCCCGCGAGAACCTACATGCTGGCGCCGCCTGGCTGCGTGACCTCGTCCTTCAGCGCGCGCCGGAGGACCTTGCCGACATTGGTCTTGGGCAGCGCCTCCCGGAACTCGAAGAGGCGCGGTACCTTGTAGCTGGTCAACTGCTCGCGGCACCATTCCCGAAGGTCGGAATCGGTCAGCGCGGGATCGGCCTTGACGATGTAGGCCGCCACCATCTCCCCTGATTTCGGGTCCGGCAGGCCGATCACCGCGACCTCGGCGACCCCCGGGTGGCTGGCGATCACGTCCTCCACCTCGTTCGGGTAGACGTTGAAGCCCGAGACGAGGACCATATCCTTCATGCGGTCGACGATCTTCAGTGCTCCGTCCGGTCGCATCACCGCAACATCGCCCGTGCGGAAGAAGCCGTCCGGCGTCATCACCTTCGCGGTCTCGTCCGGGCGATTCCAGTAGCCACGCATGACCTGCGGACCACGGACGCAGAGCTCGCCCGCCTCGCCGATTGGAAGCGGCCGGCCCGACAAGTCGCGGATCGATACATCCGTCGACGGCGCCGGGTAGCCGATGGTGCCCGAAAACTCCTCAAGATCCAGGCGATTGACCGTAACGACGGGCGATGTCTCGGAGAGGCCGTAGCCCTCGATGATCGAACGTCCGGTGAGGTCTTTCCAGGCTTTCGCGACGGCCGCCTGCGTCGCCATACCGCCGGATATGCAGAAGACGAGCTGCGAGAAGTCGATCTCCTTCATGCCGGGCTGGCGCGCGAGGGCATTGTAGAGCGTGTTCACGCCCGAGATGCATGTGAAGCGGCGGGTCTTCAGCGTCTTCACGAAGCCCGGCAGGTCGCGCGGGTTAGCGATGAGGAGCAGGCAGGATCCGAGCCGGATCATCACGAGGCAGCACGCCGTCAGGGCGAAGATGTGGTAGAGCGGCAGGGCCGTCACCATGATGTGCTGGGCCTCGCCGAGGCCCGAGCGCATCCACACCTCGCATTGCACGACGTTCGCCGCGACGTTCCGGTGGGTCAGGGTCGCGGCCTTCGGCGTGCCGGTCGTGCCGCCGGTATATTGAAGAAAGGCCACGTCCTCCGGGAGGATTTCGACCCGCTCCGGTGCCCGCGCCATCCCCTGGCGAAGCACGTCGGCGAAGCGGACCGCGCCGTCGAGCCGGAAGGCCGGAACCGCCTTCTTCACGTAGCGGGAGACGAGGTTCACCACCTTGCCCTTGAGCCCGAGCAGGTCGCCCGGCCTGACGAGCACGACGTGGTCAAGCGCGAGGTCCGGCCGCGAGACCTCGACAGTGTGACCGAAGTTCTCGAGGACGAACAGGATGCGCGCGCCCGAATCCTGGAGCTGAATGGTCAGCTCGCGCGGCGTGTAGAGCGGGTTGACGTTGACGACCGTGGCCCCGGCCATGAGCGTCCCGAACAAGATCGGCGCGTAAGCCATGACATTCGGCAGCATGATCGCCACACGATCGCCGCGGCCGATCCCCTGCGTCTGGAGCCACGACGCGACAGCGCCGGCCCGGGCCGCAAGCTCGCCATAGGTGAGCCGGATCCCGAAGCTCTCGAGCGCTGGCCGCTCCGGATAACGCCGGACGCTCTCGTCGAAGAAATCGACCAGCGTGCCGATCGCCTCGACGTCGATTTCCGCCGGAACCCCGGGCGGATAGGACGCGAGCCACGGCCGTGCGGCCGCCGGATCGCTAACCGGATTTCGGTCCGCCGCAATCTGGTCCATGGCCACCTTGAACGTCCCTCCGCCGTGTCTTTCGCACGGCCTAGCTTATCGTTTCACCGCGCCTGCGGCGAGGCAACCATCGTAGCGTGCCCGCAGCGCCGGGCCGAAACGACAAAGCCCGGGCAGATCCGCCCGGGCTTTCCGCCGCTCTCCGAAATCAGGCGATGCTCTCAGAACAGGTTGAACTTGTAGTTCAGACCCGCGCGGGCAATCACACCCGCCGTCTCGAAACGGGCGCCGCGGACCAGCCCGGTCGGCGGGGTGGCGCCTCCCGACAGCGTGCGACGGCCGAGATCGTAGTAGAGCGCTTCCGCTTTGCCGGTGAGGTTCGGAGTGAAGCCGTATTCCAGGCCTCCGCCCGCCGCGAACCCGACCTCCGTGCGAGTGGACGCAACCGCATAGGTCGCAGCCGGGAACACGGTGGTCTGAGCGAGTCCGACATCGCCATAGGCTAGGCCGCCGGTCGCGAAGACAAGGACGCGGTCCATGACCAGACCGACGCGTGCCCTCAATGTGCCGAGGTAGTCGAGTCGCTGCGTGGCGGCGTAGGAGACGGCACCGGGCGCCGCGCCAGTCACCGTGCGGCCGATGTCGGAATACTGGATGTCGGTCTCGATGCCGACGAGGTAGCGGCCGATCTGCTGGTTGTAGCCGACCTGCCCGCCGCCGACGAAGCCATCCGCGTCCGTGTTCAGCGCAGGAGTCGGGGCGCAGGCCGGGGTGCAGAGAGGACGGTGGCGATTGTCGGAGAAGCCGTAGCCTGCATTCACGCCGACGTAGAAGCCGCTCCAGCCATACGGGATCGTCAGCTCGACCGGGGCCTGCGCCGGGCGCGAGGGCAGATCCGCCGCGGAGACGGCGGCTGTCAGGCCGAGCAGTCCGGCCGCCGCGAGCGCGAGGGTACGCACCATCGAATTGAGCTCTCCAGGAAGGTGGATAACTCTATCCGAAAGGAGCCCGGCCGGCTGTCGCGGCTGAGCAACAATCGTTCGCGCTCGGACGGCGTTCCTATGCCGTCCGAGAGCGGGTGCTGTCTAGCGAAGCTCGCCGCAGAAGCGCTGGATGCGCCGGCAGGCTTCTTCGAGCGCTTCGTTCGAGGTCGCGTAGGAGATGCGCAGGTTCGGGCCTAGGCCGAAGGCCGAGCCATGCACGGCCGCTACGCCTTCCTGCTCGAGGAGCTCGGTCACGAAATCCTCGTCGGTCTCGATACGCTTGCCGGATTTCGCCGTACGGCCGATCGCGTCGGCGCAGGACGGATACACGTAGAACGCGCCTTCCGGCTTGGGGCATTTCAGGCCCGATGCCTGGTTCAGCATCGAGACAACCAGGTCGCGCCGCTCCTCAAAGGCCTTCTTGAACACGGTGAGGTGGTCCTGCGGGCCGTCGAGAGCCTCGACCGAGGCCCATTGCGCGATGGAACAGGCGCCGCTCGTCTGCTGGCCTTGAACGAAGTCCATTGCCTTGATGAGCTTCTCCGGGCCGGCCGCGTAGCCGATGCGCCAGCCCGTCATCGCATAGGCCTTCGAGACGCCGTTCATCGTCAGCGTGCGCTCGTAAAGGTTCGGCTCGACCTGGGCGGGGGTGACGAACCGGAAGTCGCCATAGGTCAGGTGCTCGTACATGTCGTCCGTCAGCACCCAGACATGCGGGTGGCGGACAAGCACGTCCGTGATCTTCTTCATCTCGTCCCAGCTATAGGCCGCACCGGAGGGGTTCGATGGCGAGTTGAGGATCACCCACTTCGTCTTTGGCGTGATGGCGCGCTCGAGCGCCTCCGGCTGGAGCTTGAAATCGTGCTCCATCGTGGCCTCGACGATCACGGCGGTGCCGCCGCAGAGCCCGACCATCTCCGGATAGGAGACCCAGTACGGCGCAATGCAGATCACCTCGTCCCCGGGGTTCAGCGTCGCCATCAGGGCATTGAAGATGACGTGCTTGCCGCCGGTGCCGACGATCGTCTGCGACGCCTTGTAGTCGAGCTCGTTCTCGCGCTTGAACTTGCGGGTGATCGCCTCCCGCAACTGCGGGATGCCGGAAACCGGCGTGTACTTGGTCTCGCCCCGGCGGATCGCCTCCACCGCGGCGTTCTTCACGTTGTTCGGCGTATCGAAATCCGGCTCGCCGACCGACAGCGAGATCACGTCCCGGCCCTTCGCTTTCAGGTCGCGCGCCTTCTGCGTCATCGTGATAGTCGCGGACGGCTTCACGCGCGAAAGGGTGTCGGCCAGGAAGGCCATCGGACGTTCTCCAGGTGATGCTGAAAGCGGCGGGACCCTAGTGCCCTGCAGCAGCCCGGGCAAGGCGAAACGCGTGATGGGTGGGATCACCCCCGTGCATGGTTTCCGCTTGTTGGCCGCGGAGACGGGCCCTTGGCTCTTGGGATTGGCCGATAGCTTGAGGTGTTCTGCGGCCCTTGCGCGGCAAACGAAGTCTTACCCGCACCCGTTAGGCCTCGGATGTTCTTGCAACCGAGAGTTCATTCGCTCGTGGTAGAAAACAAACGATTGCCCGTTCTTCACGCCCTCGTGACAAAATGCGTGGCTCGCGGGCAGAAATCCACAAATTTCATTAACCAACCGGGTGACACGGTCCCCGCCCGGCAACTTTCAACGAAGGGCGTCACGATGGCGATTTTCGAGTCGAAGAAAACGCGCGTCCAACGCGACGAACACGTTGCGGCGCTGGAAGCGACCGTCGCCGCGATCGACCGCTCGCAAGCGGTCATCGAGTTCCGGCTCGACGGAACGATCATCACGGCAAATCAAAACTTCCTGAACACGCTCGGCTACACGCTGTCCGAGGTTCAGGGGAGGCATCACAGCATGTTCGTGGAGCCGGAATTCGGCCGGAGCCAGGAATATCAGGCCTTCTGGCGTACGCTGAACAATGGCGAGTTCCTGGCGGCCAAGTACAAGCGCATCGCCAAGGGCGGCGGCGAGATCTGGATCCAGGCGTCGTACAACCCGATCCTCGGCAAGGACGGCAAGCCGTACAAGGTCATCAAGTTTGCCACGGACGTGACGCAAGTCGAGCGTGAGCGGATGGAGAACGAAGCCGAGCGCGCGCGCACGCAAGCCGAGCAGGACACCGTCGTTTCGAATCTCGCGGGCGCTCTGTCGAACCTCGCCGAGGGTAACCTCACGGCCCGGATCGAGGCGGAGTTCACCGGCCGCTATGCCCAGATCAAGCGCGACTTCAACGCTGCTATGGAGACACTCCAGGATACGGTGCAGCGCATCTCGTCGGCGGCGGATGGCATCCGGTCCGGCACCGGCGAGGTCAGCCAGGCGGCGGACGATCTCTCGAAGCGGACGGAGCAGCAGGCCGCCTCCCTCGAGGAGACCGCGGCGGCGCTCGATCAGATTACCGCTACGGTTCGCAAGACGGCGGAGGGCGCCAACCATGCCCGCGACGTGGTTACGACCGCGAAGGGGGACG
>JAESGR010000391.1_pt1 | contig 38321 bp, 29 predicted proteins | sample 9269771 | NCBI WGS metagenome assembly JAESGR01 (sample SAMN15739572, study PRJNA653492) | algae metagenome | isolation source: Chroococcus sp. CMT-3BRIN-NPC107 and co-occurring heterotrophs from well... | place: USA: Clark Mountains Wilderness, California | collected 2010-04-18 | reverse complement strand
GTTCTCGAGCGAGCCGCCGTACTCGTCGGTGCGCTGGTTGGTGAGCGGCGAGATGAAGGAGCTGAGCAGGTAGCCGTGCGCGCAGTGCAGCTCGAGCCAGTCGAAGCCGGCCTCGGCGGTGGCGCGCGTCGAGCGCACGAAGTCCTCGCGGACGCGGTCCATGTCGTCGCGCGTCATCGCCCGCGACCAGTCGCTGATGCCGTCGAGGTACTGCTGCGGCGAGGCCGAGATCAGCGGCCAGTTGCCGCTCTCGAGCGGCTGGTCCTCGCCTTCCCAGGGCACCCGGGTCGAGCCCTTGGCGCCGGCGTGGCCGAGCTGCATCGCGATCTTCGCGTCGCTGTTCGCGTGCACGAAGTCGACGATGCGCTTCCAGGCGTCGCGCTGCGTCGCGTTCCACAAGCCCGGGCAGCCGGGGGTGATGCGCGCGTCCGGCGTCGGGCAGGTCATCTCGGCGACGACCATGCCGGCGCCGCCGAGGGCGCGCGCGCCGAGGTGGACGAGGTGGAAGTCGCCGGGAATGCCGTCGACGCACGAGTACTGCGCCATCGGCGAGACGACGACGCGGTTCTTCAGCGTCGTGCCGCGGGCCGTGAACGGCGTGAGCATCGGCGGGATCGGATGCTGCACCGGCAGGCGACGGACGCCGGAGCGCTCGGCGATCCAGTCCTCGTACTGCTCGACGTACTCCTTGTCGCGCAGGCGCAGGTTCTCGTGGCTGATGCGCTGGCTGCGCGTCAGCAGCGAATAGGCGAACTGCTCCGGCGGCAGGTTGACATAGCGGTCGACGTGCTCGAACCACTCGGTCGAGTTGCGCGCCGCGTTCTGGATCTTCAGCACCTCGATCGAGCGCACGTCCTCGTAGTGGGCGAGCGCGGCCCGCAGGTCACCGGGGTGGCGGCCGATCGAGCGCGCGAGCTCGATCGAGTCCTCGAGGGCCAGCTTGGTGCCCGAGCCGACCGAGAAGTGCGCGGTGTGCGCGGCGTCGCCCATCAGGACCACCGGCACGTCGGCGCCGCTGCCGTTCGCGCCGCCCTTGCGCGGCATCCAGTGCACCCAGTGCTGGCAGACGACGCGCGGGAACTTGATCCACTGCGCCGAGCCGCGCAGGTGCGCCGCGTTCGAGAGCAGCCTGTGGCCCTGCAGCGTCTTCGCGAACAGCTTCTCGCAGAAGGCGATCGCGTCTTCCTTCTCCATCGTGTCGAGGCCGGCCTTCAGCCAGACCTCTTCCGGCGTCTCGACGATGAAGGTCGAGTGCGTGTCGTCGAAGCGGTAGGCGTGGGCCTGGAACCAGCCGTGCGCCGTCTCCTGGAAGTCGAAGGTGAAGGCCTCGAACAGGCGCGTCGTGCCGAGCCAGACGAAGCGGCAGTGGCGCAGGTCGATGTCGGGCTGATAGGTCGCCTCGAACTCCTTGCGGACGCGGCTGTTGAGGCCGTCGCTGGCGATGACGAGGTCGGCGTCGGCGTACTCGGCCGCCGACTTCACGTCGGCCTCGAAGACCAGCTCGACGCCCACTTCCTCGCAGCGTGCCTGCAGGATGTTGAGCAGGCGCTTTCTGCCGATGCCGCAGAAGCCGTGCCCGCCGGAGACGAACTTCTCGCCTCGGATGTTGACCTCGATGTCGTCCCAGTGGTTGAACGCGTCGAGGATCTGCGCCGCGCTCTTCGGGTCGGCCGCCTGCAGGTTGCCGAGCGTCTGGTCGGAGAAGACGACGCCCCAGCCGAAGGTGTCGTAGGGCTTGTTGCGCTCGACGACGGTGATGTCGTGCGACGGATCCTGCTGCTTCATGAGCAGGGCGAAATAGAGGCCCGAGGGGCCGCCGCCGATGCAGACGATCTTCAAGACGCCACCCTTCGCTGCTGATGTCTCTCACAGGTCAATAGTTCAGTTCTAAAGCAGTTTACACCCGCCCCGCTGACCTCGCAAGGCCCTGTCGTCAGCGCTCCGGCACCGTGGGAACGAAGCCGACGACCCGTGTGATGGCGAGGAAGATGCCGCGCAGGATCACGAGCAGGCTGGCGACGAAGGAGAGCATGGCGGCGACGAAGAGCAAGGCGATGACGGTCGTCATCTGCAGGCCGAAGTAGGCGGCGACGAAGGCGACGACGATCAGCACGGCGACGCAGAGGGCGCACGCCACGTCGAGGATGAGGGCGAGGAAGACCAGGCGCAGCCGCCGGCCGAGCACGCCGATCTCGCGGCTGGCCACCGCCTTCGCTTCGGCGCTGCCCGAGACGACGACCTCCTCGAGGACACGGATGCGGTCGACGGCGCGCGTCAGGTACGTCGTCAGCACGGCCATCAGGACGCCGACCGCCGACAGCAGGAACACGGGGGCGATGGCGAGCTGGATGACGGCGGTGATCGCCGCGGCATGGGCGGGCGGTGTCATGCGGAACGGGTCCCGTTCGAGGTCAGAGGGTGAGGCTCCCGACGCTCGTGCCGCCGCAGACGTAGAGCACCTGCCCGGTGACGAAGCCGGCGTCGGGGCTGGCGAAGAAGCTCACCGCCCGCGCCACGTCGGCCGGCTCGCCCAGACGGCGCACCGGCACGGCGGCGGCGAGCGCCCGCTCCTTGTCGCTGCCTTCCGGCACGACGTCGAAGAACATGTCGGTCCGCACCGGGCCGGGCGCGACGACATTGACGGTGATGCCGTCGGGCGCCAGCTCGAGGGCCCAGGTGCGGGCCATGCCGAGCATGCCGGCCTTCGTCGCCGAGTAGGCGGTGCGCGTGGCCAGGCCGACCGCGGCGCGCGACGACAGCAGCACGACGCGGCCGAAGCGTGCCGCGCGCATGGCAGGCAGCACCGCCTGCAGCAGCTGCAGCGCGCAGCCGAGGTGCAGCTCGACCAGCGCATCGAGGTCGTCGAGCTTCACGTCGGCCACCAGCGCCGGCCGGATCACGCCGGCGTTGTGGACCAGGGTCGTGACCTCGAACCGGCGGGCGAGCTCGGCGGCGGCGGCGGCCGTCGCGGCGCGGTCCATCAGGTCGACCTCGATGCTGTGCAGGCGCGGGTGCTCGATGGGGCAGCGGCGCCGCGCCAGCGACACGACCTCGCAGCCCTCGGCGAGCAGCTGCTCGCAGATCGCCAGGCCGATGCCGGCGCTGCCGCCGGTCACCACCGCCACCCGTGCGTTGCCGCTCATGGTCCTTCCCTCCCGGTGTGCTCGCCGGCGCCGCTCACCACGCGCCGTACTGCTCGACGATGCCGCGCCAGAGCGCCAGCAGCTCGGCGCGCGCGGCGCGGTCGCCGGCGCTGTTCCAAACCGCCGTCTGCACGAGCACCAGCTTCAGGGCCGGGTCGACGAAGATGGCCTGGCCGCGCACGCCCAGGAAGGCGAAGCGGCGCGGGCTGCCGGGAAAGACCCAGAACTGCTGGCCGTAGCCGAAGTAGGCGCTGGCGACGAAGGGCTGGGCGTGCGCGCCGGCGCTCTCGGTCGACTGCCGCACCCAGGCGGCCGGCACGAGCTGGCGACCGCCGGCCCGACCCTCGTCGGCGACGAGCCGGCCCAGCCGGGCGAAGTCGCGCAGGCGCGCATGCAGGAAGGCGAACACCGCCTCCTGGCCGCCGGCATCGACGAGCCAGGTGGCGTCGTCCTCGGCGCCCATCGGCTGCCACAGGCGCGTGCTCAGGTAGTCGGCGACGGTCATGCCGGTCGCGCCGCGCAGGACGAGGCCCAGCACCTGGGTGTCGGCCGACGAGTAATAGAACATGCTGCCCGCATCGACGCGCCGCTCGCGGAACGGCAGGAGCACCGCGGCCCCTCCCGGCGAGCGCTGGCCGATGGTGGCGTCGATGAGCCGGGCGAGATCGTCCTGGCCGTCGTAGCGCTCGGCGAACCTGACGCCGGACGACATCTGCAGCAGGTGCCGGATCGAGGTCTTGCCGTAGGGATGGCCGGACAGCGCGGGCACGTAGCGCTCGGCGAGGTCGTCCATCGAGCGGATCGCGCCTTCCTCGACGGCGATGCCGACGAGCAGGCCGACGACGGACTTCGCCATCGAGGCGGACAGGAAGCGCGTCGTCTCGCTGCGACCGTGCCGATAGCGCTCGAGCTCGATGCGGCCGTCCCTGAGGACGAGGAGGCCGGTCACGCGCTGCCGTTCGAGGTAGTCGTCGCTGCTGAAGCGGCGTCCCTCGTGGGTGTACCAGAAGGCGGCCGGCGCGTCGGCGCGCGCGAGCGGCAGGGCGCGCTCCGCCTTGCGCACGACGCGATGCGGGTGCGAGCGCTCGAGCGAGCCGGCGAAGTCGTCGACCACCTTCTCCGAGGCGTCGCGCGCGACGAGGTCCGCCGCCAGCGCTGGGCTGACGTCGGCGTGCGCGCCGAACGAGGCGACGCACAGCGCCAGCGAGGCGATCGCCCGGCGCGCCATCGGCACGCGCGACATGCGATGAACGGGCCGGCAGCGCATCGGCAGGGCGCCGCGGTTCAGGCCGCGGCGGCGTCTTCCACGAGCGCGAGCACGCGCAGCGGGCTGCCGCTGCCCTTCTCGATCTTCAGCGGCGGGCAGATCAGCACCGCGCCGGTCGGCGGCAGCAAGTCGAGGTTGGCCAGGCACTGCAGGCCGTAGCGGCCGGCCCCGTGCATCGTGTAGTGGCACGGGTAGGGCGGCCGCAGGTGAAAGCCCTGGCCGGCGTCGGTGCCGATCGCCTCGGTGCCGAAGCCGAGCACGTTGCGCTGCTCGACCAGGAACTGCACCGCCTCGGCGCTCGGCCCCGGCGTGTGCTGGCCCGTCTCGTCGAAGTTCTGGTAGGCCTCGGGGTCGCGCCGCTTCGACCAGTCGGTGCGCATCAGGAACCACGCGCCTTCGGGGACGCGGCCGTGCGCCGCCTCGAAGCGCTCGATGTCGTGGACCGTGAGCAGGTAGTCGGGATCCGCCGCCGCTTCGGCGGAGCAGTCGATGACGCAGGCGGAGGCGACGAAGTGCTGCGCCGGGATCGTGTCGACCGAGTTGTTCGGTAGGTCGCGGCCCGAGATCCAGTGGATCGGCGCGTCGAAGTGCGTGCCCGTGTGCTCGCCGCACGAGAAGTTGTTCCAGTACCAGCCGGGCCCGCGCGCGTCGTAGGCCGAGATCTCCTCGATGCGGAAGGGCCAGCACTGGCCCATCTCGGGGGGCAGGGCGATCTGCGGGAAGTCCGGGCTGAGGGTCTGCGTGAGGTCGACGACGCGGATGCGCCGGCTGCCGAGGGCGCCGACGAGCTGGCCGAGCAGCGAGGCGGAGGCAGCGCTCACAGCGACAGCGGCAGCGCCAGGTGCTCGGCGTACATGCGGTCGCGGTGCGCGAGGAGCACCGGGTCGAGCGCCGCGCTGGTGCGGGCGTCGAGGGTCTCGAAGGCGATGCGCGTCGTCGCGTCCATCGGGCACTGGTCGTGCGGCAAGGGCCGGAACATCGCCATGAACGCGGCGCTGTAGACGTCGACCGCGGTCAGCGTGTGCCCCAGGTACCAGGGCGCGCCCGCGTCCTGCTGCTTCTTCAGCCGCCCCGCCATCCGGCTCAGCAGCTCGGCGACGCGTGTCGCCGACGCGGCGCCGGCTTCCGGGTTGTAGCCGTATTTCTTGCCGAGGTAGGCGGCCACGCGTTCGGGGAAGCCGCCCTCGGCGTTCAGGCCGAGGTGGATCAGCTGCAGGCGGCGCGACCAGCCGAGGCCGCCCTTGCCGCAGATGTCGTTCGAGAGCTCGAGCACCAGGTCGCGCGACAGCGGCTCCTGCGGCAGCAGCGGCGGCTCGGGGGCGAGCCGCTCGGCGAGCAGCAGGATCTCGCGCCAGCCCGCCAGCGGCGGCTCGTCCTCGTAGATCGCGACCGGGCCGCTGCGCTGGCCCGCCCACTGCTTGAGCAGCTCGCTGTCGTAGGTGAGGCGGACGGCCGCCCAGGGGATGCGCTTGATGTGCAGGATGCCCTTGGCCGCTTCGCTCCAGCCGCTCGGCACGCCGCCGACGACGACCATCCGCAGGCCCGGGCGCTGCACGGCATCGTCGACGCTGATGTAGTCGAGGCTCATGGTGTCGGCTCCGGCGAGTGTCGCCGATGTCGAAAGGCCGAGGGATCGGCTCCGTCCCGGACCGGGGCCGCCCGATGCCCGGGGGAGCTCGATGCTAGGGGAGCTCGATCCGGACCCGCGCCGGCGTGCGGGCGATGCGGATGTCGTCGGCGGCGCCGCTCCGCGCCACGCCGTCGACCCGGACCCGCGCCGACGCCGGCCACGGCCCGCGCAGCACGATGCCGCCCGGCGGATGGGTGCGCAGGGCCGCGACGTCGATCTCGACGACACGCTGTCCGCGTCGGCTAGCGGCGCGTCCGCTCCAGCTCAGATGCCCGTACGGCGTGCGCAGGTCCTGCAGCGCCAGGCCGCGGCCCTCGAGCCAGGCCATCGGAATGCCTGCGGCGAGGACCAGCGAGCGCTCGCCTTCGTGCTCGTAGGCGAAGAGGTCGAGCACCGCCCGGATGTGGTCCGAGGCGACCCAGCCGTGCGGCATGTCGCCGAGGAAACGCGGCTCGCGCGCATCGCGCAGCACGACCTCGGCCCACTGCCGCCACCCGGCCGGGCGCAGGTCGCGGTAGAAGAAGGCCATCGCCTGCAGCGCGCGCTCGCGCTGGCCGAGGCGCACCAGGGCGCCGACGTTGCGCCACTCGTAGGGCGTGTAGGCGTCCCAGGCCTTGCCGCTCTCGCGCCGCTCGACGAAGTCGCGCCAGTAGCGGTCGAAGGTGTTGCGCACCAGCGCCTCCGGCAGGGTGCCGAGCAGGCCGCCGGGGCTGAGCGCGACGGTGCTCGAGGTCGGATCGACGTCGCCGCGATCGGCCGCCCCCGGCAGCACGTCGAGGCCGTGCCGCTTCGTGCTGGCGGCGAGCGATGCCAGGAGGTCGGCGCCGAACTCGTCGCCCTGCGCGGCGATGCGCACGGCCTCGTCGGCGAGGCCGAGGCCCTGCGCGAGCGCGGCCGCGCTGCGGTAGCCGGTGGCGGCCCAGAAGTCGTCCCAGTAGGAGTAGGCCGGCTTGTCGGAGTAGCCCTCGTGGCTGATCGAGGGCGGCATCAGGCCGAAGTAGGCGCGGCGCTCGGGCGCGAGGTTGGCCGGCGTGCGCTCGCTCGCGCGCAGCGCCTCCATGTGCTGCACGGCACGGCGCACGTGCGGCCACAAGGCGCGCGCCGTCGCGTCGTCGCGCGTGTGCCGCCACAGGTCGGCGACGGCGAAGGCGAACTCGCCGTCGCTGTCGTGCTCCGGCACCGGATCGGCGCCGCGCTCGGTCGCACAGCACGGCACCTTGCCGCTCTCGAACTGGAACGGCGCGAACCAGCGCAGGAAGTCGCGCGCGACGTCGTCGTGGCCGAGCCGCAGCAACGCCGACGAGGTCAGCGCGCCGTCGCGGATCCACGAGCGCGCGTAGGCGCGCGGGCCCGGCTGGATGGCGGCGCCGCTGCGGTTGACGAGGATGTGGCCGACCGAGGCGCGCAGGGTGCGGGCGATGTCCTCGACCTCGGGCGGCCCCGTGAGGGGGACGCGGTCGAGCCGCTCGCGCCAGTGCGCCGCGGCCCGCTTCTCGGCGGCGGCGAAGCCAGCCCGCGTCGGCGGCGCTGGGTCGCCGGCGACCGGCAGCGCGACGGTGACCTCGCGCTGCTCGCCCGCGCGCAGGCGCAGGTCGAAGGTCAGCGCGGCGCTGGCGAAGCCGGCGCTGTCGACGATGTGCGTCGCCGCGGCCGAGGTGGGCTTGTCGAGCAGCCAGTCGCCGACGGGCCCCGCAGCGAGCGGCTCGAGGCGCACGCCGCTGGGCGCGAGCAGCGGCCGCAGCCGCGGCACGCCATTGACCGCCAGGGCGCGGCCGTCCCAGCGCAGCGCGCCGATCGGGCTCGCGCCGCCGGGGTGGGCCAGGAACTGCGTCGGCGGGTTCGCCTGCATCGGCCGCCAGGCGAGCGCGAGCGTGACGCGACGCTCCTTCGTGCCGAGGTTGCGCACGCGATAGCGGGCGAGCGCCTGCGCCGCCTCGGGCGTGCCGTCGGCGAAGGCCTCGATCTCGAGCGCGACGTCGCCGGCGCGCCAGCGCACCGACGGCATCGGCAGGTCGCCGTCGCGCAGCGCGTGCGCGATGGCCGCGTCGGCCCAGGTGACGAGCGCGCCGTCGACGAGGAGGAAGGGCTCGAGCGCGCCGACGCCGGGCACCGGCTCGAGGACGCCGTCCTCGCTCAGCAAGGACGCGATGCGGCCGCCGTCGACGCCGAGCACCGTCCAGTAGGCCTGCTGGCCGACATAGGCGCGTGGATAGAGGCCCGGCCGGGCCTCCTTCGCGAGCTCGGCGAAGAACGCGTTCGCCTCGATCGGCGGCCGCAGCTCGAGCTCGGCGAGCGCGACCGCTCGCGCCTCAGGCTCGTCGATGCGGACGCGGACGAAGCGGGCCTCCGAGTCGGGCAGCCAGTGCAGCTGCAGTTCGCCGCGTGCGCGCTCGACGCGGCGCGCGTCGCGCCAGCGCTCGCCGTCCTCGGACAGCTCGATCGTGTAGCGCGACGCCGCGGCGCCGGCGCGCCAGCGCAGGGCGAGGGCGCCGAACTCGCGCGGCAGGCCGTGATCGACCGTCAGCACCGCCGCGGCGCCGCGAGTCGTCTCCGGCTCCCAGTCGGTGCCCGGCTGGCCGTCGACGGCCGCTGCCGCGGCATGGCCCGGCCGGAAGGACGCCGCCGCGGCGATCGGCGCCGGCGGCGTCGGCGCGACGGCCGGCAGCTCGCGCAGCCGCAGGCCGTCGAAGCAGACGCTGCCCTTGCCGCCGCCGCTGCCGGAGGCGATCACGAGCTCGATCGACGCCGTGCGCTGCAAGGCGCGCTCGCTCGTCGGCCCCCAGGCGAACTCGATCTCGCGCTGCCGGAACCTGAGCGTCTGCCACTCGGCCGGCAGGCGGTACTCGTTGCGGCGACCCCACCAGACGTTGGCGCCGCTCTCGTCGACCAGCTTCATCTGCAGCGCGTTCGGCGCCGCATCGCCGCGCAGGCGCAGCGCCATCTCGTAGCGCGCCGGATAGTCGATGGGCAGCGTGCGCCGGGCGCCGACGTAGCCGGTGACGCGCCCGAAGTCGAAGTCGAGGCAGAGGGCCCGGCCGGTGTCGCCGGCGACCGGACGCAGGCTCGCCTTGACGTCGTCCGAGGCGATCAGCGTCCAGGCCGACGCGTCCTCGAAGTCGTCGAGGACGATGTCGCGTCCCGCGGCCGGTGCCTGTCCGTGTCCCGGTGCCTGTCCCTGTGCCTGCGTCATCGCGAACAGCGCCAGCAGCAGCGCGGCTGCCAGCCTCCTCATCCCTTCACGCCCCCGGCCATCAGCCCGGCCATGTACTGGCGCTGCAGGACCAGGAAGACGGCGAGCACCGGCAGCACCGTCACGACGGAGCCGGCCATCATCAGCTCGCTGTCCTGCACATGCTCGCGCGAGAGGCCGGCGAGGGCCACCGGCAGGGTGTGCAGGGCGTCGTCGGTGAGGACGATGAGCGGCCACATGAAGTCGTTCCAGCTGCCGAGGAAGCTGAAGATCGCCAGCGTCGCGAGCACCGGCCCGAGCAGCGGCACGACGATCGTCAGGAAGACGCGGAACTCGCCCGCGCCGTCGATGCGCGCCGCCTCGAGCAGGTCGTCGGGGATGCCGCGCGCGAACTGGCGGACCAGGAAGATGCCGAAGATGCTGGCCATCGCCGGCACGATGGCGCCGCCATAGGTGTTGATGAGGCCGAGCGGCTTCAGCATCAGGAAGAGCGGCAGCATCGCCACCTGTCCCGGGATGACGAGCGCGGCGAGCATCGCCTTGAAGAGCGCGTCGCGGCCGCGGAAGCGCAGCTTGGCGAAGGCGTAGCCCGCCATGACGTTGAAGCTCACCGAGATCAGCGTCGCCAGCACCGCGATCGCCAGGCTGTTGAAGAGGTAGCGGCCCATGCCGACGTTGCCGAAGAGCTGGCGGTAGTTCTCGAGCGTCGCCTGCGGCGGCAAGAGCGGTGCCGGCAGCGTCGTCGACGCACCGGCCGGCATGAACGAGACCGAGAGCATCCACAAGAGCGGGAACAGGCTGGCGATCGCCAGCCCGGCGAGCAGGCCGTTGACCATCCAGACGGCGAGGCGCGGGTTCATCGGCTCGCCGCGGGGTCGCGGTCGAAGCGCCAGAGCGCCCCGCTCACCGCGAAGATGACCAGGAAGAGGACGAAGGCGACGGCCGACGCGAAGCCGAGGTTCCACCAGCGGAAGCCTTCCTCGTACATGAAGTAGAGGACGCTCACGGTGCTGCGCAGCGGCCCGCCCTGGGTCATGACGTAGGGCTCGGCGAAGAGCTGGAAGTAGCCGGCGAGGGTCAGGATGCCGACCATCATCAGCGTCGGCAGCAGCATCGGGAAGGTCAGGTCGGTGAACTGGCGCATCGCGCCGGCGCCGTCGACGCGCGCCGATTCGTACAGCTCGCGCGGCACCGCCTGCAGCGCCGCGAGCAGGATGATCATGTTGTAGCCGAAGTTCTTCCAGGCCGCGAACAGGATGATCGCCGGCATCGACCAGTCGGGATCGCCCAGCCAGTCGACCGGGTCGATGCCGAGCGTGGCCAGGCCCTGATTGATGAGCCCGTAGCGCGTGTGCAGCAGGTAGCGCCAGATCACGGCCACGGCGACGACGGTGGTCACGACCGGCGCGAACAGCGCCGTGCGGAACAGCGCCGGGAAGCGCGCGAAGCGCGAGTGGAGCAGCAGCGCCGCCGCGAGCGACAGGCCGATCGACACCGGCACGCCGACGGCGACGAAGTAGAGCGTGTTGCCCATCGCCTGCCAGAAGAGCGGCGTCTGCAGCAGGCGCAGGTAGTTGTCGAGGCCGACGAAGCGCAGCGTCGACAGGTCGGCGAGCGCATAGAGGTCGAAGTCGGTCAGGCTCAGCGCCAGGCCGCCGAGCACCGGCAGCACGAAGAAGATGACGATGACGGCGAGCGCCGGCGCGGCGAGCGTCCAGCCGACGACGCCGGAGCGGCTCATCGCGCGACCGCAGCGACGGTCGCCCGCGAGCGCAGCCAGCGCCGCTTCTCGAGCAAGGCGTCGACGGCGGCGTCGAGTTGCGTCGTCGCCGCCTCGATGCTCTGCCGGCGATGCACGACGCGCTCGGCGGCGAGCTGCATCTCCTGGAAGATGCGCTCCCACTCGGGGATCTTCGGCGCCGCCCGCACGCGCTCGAGCTGCTGGGCGAAAGCCTGCGACGGTGCGTCGGCGGCGAGGGCGGCCGAGCGCCAGGCGCTGCGCCGCGGCGGCAGGTTGCCGGTCAGGGCGTGAAAGCGCTGCATCGTCGCCGGCTCGCTCAGGTAGGCGATGAGGCGCCAGGCCGCGTCCTGGCGCGGCGAGCCCTTGAACAGCACCAGGCTCGAGCCGCCGGCGGTCGAGACGCCCGGTCCCTCCGGGCCCGGCAGCGGCGCCGTCGCCCAGTCGCCCTGGCGCTCCTTCGGCAGGCGGCGCCGGAACTCGCCGATGTTCCACGGGCCGCTGACGTAGAACGCGAACAGGCCGCGCGCGAACTCGTCCCAGACGTTGGCGATCGCGGCGTTGGTCGTCGCCGGCGCCAGCCCCTCGTGGAAGATGCCGGCGTAGAAGGAGAGCGCGCGCCGGAACGGCGGCTGCGCGAAGGCGCCGCGGCTGTCGCCGTCGGCGAGCAGCGGCCCCTGCTGCAGGGCCAGCGCGAAGAGCGGATCTGGCTCGTTGAGCGGCAGCAGCGCGCCGAAGCTGCGCGAGCTGCCGCGCTGCCGCACGGCGCGCATCGCCGCCAGCCACTCGGCCCAGCTCTGCGGCGGCTGCGGGTGCCCGGCGGCGCGCAGCAGGTCGGTGCGATAGAAGAGCAGGCGCGTGTCGACGTACCACGGCAGGCCGAACAGGCGGTCGCCGGCCGCGGTCGGCATGACGTTGGTGTCGAGGATGCCGGCGAAGTAGTCGCTGCGCTGGATGCCGGCGGCCTGCACCCGCGCGTCGAGCGGCTCGAGCGCATCGAGGGCGGTGAGCTCGGGCAGCCAGGTGTTGCCGAGCTGGCAGAGATCGGGCAGCGAGCCGCCGGCATAGGCGGTCAGCAGCTTCTCGTGCGCCGCCGTCCACGGCAGCTGCTGCACGTGCACGCGGGTGCCGGGATGGCGGGCGTGGAACTCGGGCAGCAGCTGGGCGACGACCTCGGCCTCGCGGCCCATGGCCCAGAAGCTGAGCGGGCCCTGCGGATCCTGCGAGCGGCCGCAGCCGGCGGCGAAGGGCAGGACCGCGCTCGCGGCCAGCCGCTGCAGTGCGGAGCGGCGTTCGTTGCTCTCGGGTCGGCTCAGGCGCATCGGACGCCGGGGAAAGGGATCAGGCGCTATTGTCCAGCCAGCCACCCTTGAATCCGGCCCGCTCGAGGCCGCGGCGCAACGGCATGCAGTTGCGCATGTCGTCCCAGACGAGATCGTTGCGGTAGTTCCCGATCATCGCCAGGATCGGGCCCTGGTCGATGCCGATGCAGTCGTTGGCGATCCAGCCGAACGCCGGGTCGACGCGGCCGTCGGACAGCTTGGCGTCGACCGCGACCAGGTTGCGGTTGAACGAGTCGACGAAGCCGTACTTGGAGTAGATGAACTTGCCGTAGCGGGCGTGCATCTCCTCGATGGCGGGGATGACGATCTCCGGCGCGAACGGCAGCGAGGCGAGCGCCGCCGTCGGGGCGATGGTGCCGTCGTCGATCGTGCTGTGGCGGCCGGCGCCCCGCGCCGAGTAGTCGAGGAAGTAGCGGAAGCGGTTCGCGCGGTCGAACTCGCCCATCTTGCCGGGGCCGTCGCAGGCCGTGAAGCCCCAGACGTTCTCGCCGTACTCGTAGTAGCCCTTGGGGTTGGCGATGGCGTAGGCGCGCTGCGCGTAGACGGCGCGGCGCGAGTTCTCGAAGTAGTCCATGCCGCGCTCGCGCATGGTCTGGTCCTGGATGTCGCGGAAGTCGATCCAGACGTGCGAGTACTGGTGGCCGAACAGCGGCGCGAAGCCGAGGTGCTCGTAGCCCATGAAGCGGCCCCAGGCGCCGCGGTGGCTGTCGCACCAGCCGCTCCAGGCGTTCTCGCCGACCGGGTGCGTCGGCGAGCCCATGGCCAGCAGCACGACCAGCATGGCCTCGTTGTAGCCGGCCCAGTCGTAGGGGATGTGGCCCTTCTCCGGGCTCCAGCCCATGCTGATGAACGGGCCGCGGACCTGCGCCCACTTCCAGTCGATGCGCCAGTAGATCGCGTTGACCGCGTCGCGGATCGCCACCTCGTCCGGGTGGTGGCCCGAGAAGTACGCCTGCGCGTGCAGCATGCCGCCGAGCAGCAGGGCGGTGTCGACCGTGGAGAGCTCGCTCTTCCAGGCGCGCACGCCCGTCTTCATGTCGAGGAAGTGATAGAAGAAGCCCTTGTGGCCGGTGCGGCCGCGCGCCTGCGGCCCCTGCGGCGCATCGCGGAAGAAGCGCACGGTGGCGAGCGTGCGATCGCGCGCCTGGGCGCGCGTGATGTAGCCGCGCTCGGTGCCGATCACGTAGGCCGTGAGGGCGAAGCCGACGGCGGCGATGCTGCACGGCGACGCCGTCGGATGCCGGTCGGGGACCAGCCCGTTGGCCGGGTTGCCGATGGCCCAGAAGAAATCGAAGGTGCGCTTCTCGATGTCGTCGAAGAGCGGCGGCAAGGCGGTGCGCTTCGGCAGGGCAGGCGGGTCGGCGTCGGGCGCGGCGCTCGACGACGCGTCGGCGGCGCGCGTGTCATAGACGGGGCTGCGGGTCAGCTCCTCCACGGCGTTGCGCACCAGGCCGACGCCGCCGCAGCCGCTGAGCGACGCGAGCGCGGCAGCGGCGCCCGAGGCGAGCAGGGTGCGGCGGTCGAGGCCGCTCGAGGGCGTCTCATGGGTGTCTTCAGGTGTCGGCATGGGGCAGCAGTGGCTCCGGTTCGTACAAGGCAGCGCCTTTCGACGCGATCACATCGGCGTAGAACCTGGCGCTGTCCTTGGGCGTGCGGGCGAGGGTCTCGAAATTCACGTGCACCAGGCCGAAGCGCTTGGAGTAGCCGAGCGACCACTCCAGGTTGTCCAGCAGCGACCAGGCGAAGTAGCCGCGCAGGTCGACGCCCTGCTCGATGGCGGCATGGATGGCGCGCAGGTGGGCGCGGTAGTAGTCGATGCGCAGCGGGTCGTTGACGCGTCCCGACGGCGCCGCCGGCGGGTCGTAGAAGGCCGCGCCGTTCTCGGTCACGTACTGCGGAATGTCCCCGTACTGCTGCCTGATCCAGAGCAGCGTGTCGGTCAGGCCCTGCGGGAAGACTTCCCAGCCGGTCTCGGTGTGGATCGACTGCTTCTGCCGCACGGGTGCGGCCTTCAGCGGGTACTGCGTCTCGTCGAGGCGAACGACGTTGCGCGTGTAGTAGTTGATGCCGAGGAAGTCGATCGGCTCGCGGATCAGGTCGAAGTCGGCGTCGGGCCAGGCCGGCCAGGCCTCGCCGAAGATCTCGCGCATCTCGTCCGGGTAGCGGCCGAGGAACACCGGGTCGAGGTACTGCCGGTTCATGTAGGCCTCGGCCCGGCGCGTCGCGGCGAGGTCCTCGGGCGACTGCGAAGCCGGGTACTTCGGCTCGATGTTGACGACCAGGCCGACCTGGTGGCGGCCCATCGCCCGGTAGGCCTGCACCGCCTTGGCGTGCGAGCGCAGCAGGTGGTGCGAGGCGATCGGCGCCTCGAACTTGTTCTTGTGCCCGGGCGCGAGTGGGCCGTGCAGGTAGCCGCCGTCGGTCACGACCCAGGGCTCGTTCAGCGTCGCCCAGAGCTTGACCCGGTCGTCGAGGCGGCGGTACATGACGCTCGCGTAGTCGGCGAACCAGTCGGCGACGTCGGGGTTGAGCCAGCCGCCGCGATCGTCGAGCGCCGACGGCAGGTCCCAGTGGTAGAGCGTCGCCATCGGCTGGATGCCGTTGGCGAGCAGCGTGTCGACGAGGCGCTCGTAGAAGCCGAGGCCGCCTTCGTTCACCCGGCCGCGCCCTTCCGGAAGGATGCGCCCCCAGGCGATGCTGAAGCGGTAGGCGCCGAGGCCGAGCCGCTTCATGATCGCGACGTCTTCCTCCATGCGCCGGTAGTGATCGCAGGCGACGTCGCCGGTGTCGCCGTTGGCGACCAGGCCCGGCGTGCGGACGAAGCGATGCCAAATGCTGGGGCCGGCGCCGTCGGCCAGCGGCGACCCCTCGATCTGGTAGGCCGAGGTGGCTGCACCCCAAAGAAACGATGGCGGAAATTCGTGGCTCATGACGGCATTCGGTTGGCGGGCAATCTAGCGGTGCGACGCGGCTGGCACAACCGCGACGACGTGATTTTTTAGCGTGTCGATGTCGCTTGTTCCTGCAGTGCCACAACGCTGGCGCGGATACGGCCGTCCGTCACGCGAACAGGGTTGCAAGCTCTTGAGTCGACGCGTAACCGCGTGTTGCGGTTCCATCTCTTGCACGAGCTTCAGGGAAATCCCCGGCACCGCGCCAGCCCTCGGAGAGGGGTGCCGGCCGCTGACGGCCCGTGAGGGCCACCGCGTCGCCGGCGCGTCAGCCGATCGCTCCGGCCGACATGAGCGCCTGCAGGAAGCGCTCGCCGGCGGCGAGCTGGTCGAGCGTCACGTACTCGTCGGCCTGATGCGCCTGGGCGATGTGGCCGGGCCCGCACACAACGGTCGGGATGCCGGCCTTCTGGAACAGCCCCGCCTCGGTGCCGAAGGCGACGAGCGTCGTCGCCTCGGCCTCGGCCAGGCGGCGCGCCAGCAGCACGGCCGGGTCGTCGGCGCGCGCCAGGAACGACGGCGTCTCGCAAATCGTCTCGAAGCGGATGCCGGCCTCCGGCGCGACGGCGCGCATCGCCGGCTCGAGCGACTCGGCGTAGGCACGCACCTCGCTCTGCATCCGCTCGACGTCGGCACCGGGCAGGTTGCGGAACTCGTAGTGGAAGCGGCAGTCCTCGGGCACGACGTTGTCGGCGATGCCGCCCTCGACGACGCCGACCGAGCCGGTGCTGTACGGCACGTCGAAGCCGTCGTAGGTGGGACCCTGATCGCGCCAGCGCTCGGCCATGTCGGTCAGCTTGCCGATGACGCGCGCGCCGACCTCGATCGCGTTGACCGACTGCGGCGTCAGCGACGAGTGCGCCGCACGACCCTTGATGCAGCAGCGCCAGCGGTAGACGCCCTTGTGCGCCAGCGCCGGAACCATCCCGGTCGGCTCGCCGACGATGCAGGCGAGCGGCCGGATGCCCTGCTCGCGCAGGTCGGCGATGAGGCGCGGCGCGCCGAAGCAGCCCACTTCCTCGTCGTAGCTGAAGGCGAGGTGGACGGCGAACGGCAGGTCGGCGGCGAGGAAGGCCGGCACCTGCGCGACGGCGAGGCCGATGAAGCCCTTCATGTCGGCGCTGCCGCGGCCGTACAGGCGGCCGTCCTTCACCTCGGCGCTCAGCGGATCGAGCGACCAGTCCTGGCCGTCCCAGGGCACGGTGTCGGTGTGGCCGGAGACGATGACGCCGGCCGGCTTGCCGTCGCCGACGGTGGCGAAGAGATTGGCCTTGCGCTTGTCGTCGTCGAAGGTCAGGCGGCTGGCAACGCCGTGGCGCGCCAGCTCGTCGCGGATGAAGTGGATCAGCCCGAGGTTCGATTCGCGGCTGACGGTGTTCATGCGCACGAGCGTGCGCGCCAGCTCGAGGGCGCGCGCGGAGGGCGTGGCTCGCATGTCCATCGGCGCAATATAGCGGCTGGGCTACGCTCGCCCCATGAACGATCGAACCCGACCCGACATCACCGCCGCCGACGTCGCCGCCGCGCGCGAGCGCATCGCCGGCGACGTGCGCCGCACGCCCCTGCTGCGCATCCCCGGCCGCCAGCTCGGCATCGGCTGCGCCGAGCTCTGGCTCAAGCTCGAGCACCTGCAGATCGGCGGCAGCTTCAAGGCGCGCGGCATGTTCAACCGGATGCGCGCGAACCCGGTCCCCGAGGCCGGCGTCGTCATCGCCTCGGGCGGCAACGCCGGCATCGCGGTCGCCGTGGCGGCCCGGAGCATCGGCGTGCGCTGCGAGGTCTTCGTTCCCGACACCTGCAGCGGCGCCAAGCGCGACACCCTGGCCGGGCTCGGCGCCGTCGTCACCGTCGGCGGCGCGAGCTACGCCGAAGCGCTCGCCGCCAGCCTGCTCCGCCAGGCGGAGACCGGCGCGCTCCTGATGCACGCCTACGACCAGCCCGAGGTGGTCGCCGGTGCCGGCACGCTCGCGGCCGAGGTCGAGGAGGACGCCGGCCTGCCCGACCGCACGCTCGTCAGCGTCGGTGGTGGCGGCCTCGTCGCCGGCATCGCCGCCTGGTTCCGCGACCGCAGCCGAATCGACGCGCTCGAGCCGGAGCTGGCACCGACGCTGTTCAAGGCGCGCGAGGCCGGCTGGCCGGTCGACGTCGACGTGTCCGGCATCGCCGCCGATTCGCTCGGCGCCCGCCGCATCGGCGCCATCGCCTGGACGCTGACGCAGCGCTATGTCGACGCGACGCGGCTGCTGCCGGACGCGGCCATCCGGGCCGCGCAGCAGGCCATGTGGAAGGAGCTGCGCCTCGCCGTCGAACCGGCGGCGGCGCTGCCGCTGGCGGCGCTGACGACGGGCGCGGTGACGCCGGGTCGCGACGAGCGCGTGCTGCTCGTGGTCTGCGGCGCCAACGTCGACCCGGCCTCGCTCGCCTGAGCAGGCGACGCACGACCGCATGCGCCATCTCGAGGAGCGACCATGACGTCCCGCACCGGCGATGTCGCCGACGCCGTCGTCGTCGGCCTCGGCGCGGTCGGCAGCGCCACCTGCCACCATCTGGCACGCGGCGGCGCCAGGGTCGTCGGCATCGATCGCTTCACGCCGCCGCACGACTTCGGCTCGAGCCACGGCCTCAGCCGCGTCACGCGGCTGGCCATCGGCGAAGGCGAGGCCTACGTGCCGCTGGCCCTGCGCTCGCACGAGCTCTGGCGCGACCTCGAAGCGGAGTGCGGCGAGCAGCTCTACCGGCCGACCGGCGGCCTGATCGTGTCCTCGGACACGGCCGACGGCAGGCCCTACCACGGCAGCGACGGCTTCTTCGCCCGCACGGTCCGCGTCGCGCAGGCCTTCGGCATCGCCCACGAGCTGCTCTCGGCGGCGCAGATCCGCTCGCGCTTCCCGGCCTTCGCCGTGCGCGACGACGAGCGCGGCTACCTCGAGCCGAGCGCGGGCGTGCTGTTCCCGGAGCGCGCCGTCGCCGCCCAGCTGCGCGCCGCCGAGCGCTGCGGCGCCACCTTGCGCCTGCAGGAACGCGTGCTGCGTTTCGAGCCGCGCGCCGGCGGCGTCGACGTCGTCACCGAGCGGGGCCGAGTCAGCGCCGACCGCGTCGTCGTCACTGCCGGGCCGTGGACCGCGGGCCTCGGCGTCGGCCTTTCCGACGGCACCCTGCGCGTCCAGCGCCAGGCGCTCTTCTGGTTCCGCACGACGACACCGGCGCTCTACCGGCCCGACGCCTGCCCGCTCTTCATCTGGATGCACGGCGCCCGCCCCGACGACGCCTTGTACGGCTTCCCGATGGTCGACGGCATCGCCGGCGTGAAGATCGCCGCCGAGCAGTACGAGGTGGAGACCGATCCCGACCAGGTCGATCGCGCGGTCACGGCCGCCGAGGCCGCGGCGATGTTCGAGCGGCACATCGCCGGCCGACTGAACGGCATCGTCCGCGATGTGGTGCGGACGGCGACCTGCCTCTACACGAGCACGCCCGATGCGGCCTTTCGCATCCGCGCCCACCCGGCGTCACCGGCGATCACCGTCGTCTCGGCCTGCTCCGGGCACGGCTTCAAGCACTCGCCGGCGCTCGGCGAGGCGCTCGCGGCGAAGGTCCTCGGCACGCCGCCGCGGGTGTCGCTGGCGAGCTGGTGCGGGACGCCGCCATAGCCGTGCGCGCGCAGCGCTCGGGCGAGGCGCGCGGCGCCGCGCGCCGGGCACCGCGGGGCTCTACTTGCGCGCCGCGCCGGTGAAGCGCGCCACGTAGTAGGCCAGCGTGTCCAGGTCCTCGACCGGGATCCGGCTCACCGCCTCGGTCATCGCCATGCTGTAGCCGGCGCGGGTGCCGTCGCGGAAGCCGCGCAGGCTCATCTGCAGGTAGTCCTCGCGCTGGCCGGCGATGTGCGGCACCTGCTGGCCGCCGGCGAAGTCGGCGCCGTGGCAGAACACGCACTTGTGCTGCGCGGCGAGGGCCTCGCCCTTCTTCATTCGCGCCGGGTCCGGCGGCGTCGTCGGCGGCGGCGGCGGCACCGGCGGCAGCGTGCCGATGAACTCGGCAAAGCCGCGCAGGTCGTCGTCCTTCAGCGTCTTCGCCACCGCGGTCATCGCCTCGTTGCTGCGCCGACCCTCGCGGAACAGGAACAGCTGGGTGATCGCGTAGAACGAATGCTGGCCGGCGAGCACCGGGGTGCCCGGTAGGTCGCTGCGGCCGTTGGCGCCATGGCAGGCGGCGCACTGCGCCGCGAACCGCTGCGCGTAGCCGCCTGCCGCTGTCGGCGCGGCGGCCGCAGATGTCGCCTTCTGCTGCGCGTTCTGCGCCTTCTGCCCCTTCTGCGCCTTCTGCGCCGGCTCGGCCGCGCTCGCCGCGCGCCCCGGCCTCTGCTGGGCAAGGGCGGCGCCGGCGAGCAGGCTCGCCGCCAGCGCCGCTGCCGTGAGCGCGCCGAGCGCGCCGCGCGGCCGTCGTCGCATCACTTGCCGTAGCTGATGCGGTAGATCGCGCCGGCGTGGTCGTCGCTGACCAGCATCGAGCCGTCCCGGAGGATCAGGAAGTCGACCGGCCGGCCGAGGTAGGCGTTGTTCTCGACGAAGCCGGTCATGAAGGGCTCGACGCGAGCGCCGCCCTTGCCGTCCGGCCATGCGACGGAGACGTCGGCGTACTTCTTGGTGCGGTTCCACGGGCCGTGCCGGGCGATGAAGATCGCGCCCTGGTACTTCGCCGGGAACATCTTGCCGGTGTAGAACTTCATGCCGAGCGCGCCGGCGTGCGGGCCGAGCAGCGCGGCCGGCTTGACGTAGTCGTCGCACGACTTGCCCCAGCCGAACTCCGGATCGGGGATGTTGCCCTGGTGGCAGAACGGGTAGCCGAAGTGCTGCTGGCCGGGCTTGGTGACGACGTTGAGCTCGTCGTTGGGCAGCTCCTCGCTGAACCAGTCGCGGCCGTTGTCGGTGAACCAGAGGTTGCCGGTCTTCGGATCGAAGTCGAAGCCGACCGTGTTGCGCACGCCCGAGGCGACGGTCTCGATGCCGCTGCCGTCGAGGTTCATGCGATAGATCTTGGCGTACTCGCCCGGATCGCAGATGTTGCAGGGCGCGCCGATCGCGTAGTAGAGCTTGTCCTTGTGGATGCGCAGGTACTTCCAGCTGTGGTCCGTGCCGCCGGGCAGCTTGTCGTACAGCACCTTGGGCTCGCCGGGACTCGCCAGCTTGTCCTCGATGTTGTCGTAGCGCATGATCTTCGTGTTCGTCGCCACGTAGAGGCTGCCGTTGTGGAACTCGATGCCGGTGGCGAGCGGCATCCTGTCGATGATCACCTTGGCCTCGCGCTTGCCCTGTTCGGGGATGGCGTAGACCTTGTTGGCGACGAACAGCGAGCTGACGAAGACGTTGCCCTTGGCTCCCTGGCGCAGGCCGCGCGCGTCGAGCACGCCCGAGGCCCAGGTCTCGACCTTGAAGCCCGGCGGCAGCTTGAACTTGGAGGTCGGCAGCTTGTCGGCCGCGGTCGGGATCGGGAAGGCGGGCACCGGCGCCATCTTCATGGCGGTGTCGGTCTTCGGCCGCCCCTTGGCCCAGCCGGGTTCGTCCGCGGGGGGTGGCGTCTGCTGGGCAGACGCCGGCAAGCCGACGCAGCATAGCGCGGCGATGGAAACGAGCAGTCGAAGGGCGCGCATGTCGATGTCTCCTCTCTGGGTTGTCTCTGGCAGCGATGCCGATTTCATTGTGACTTCCCGCGCCCGGTCCTGCACCGCGTAAAGCTCCCAGGGTCCAGCGCGTTGCCGCGTGGCCGGCGCATGTCCGGCGCTGGCGCCGGGCCCGTTTCGGGCGTACCGTGAGCGATGCATCGCCCGCCGCGCGGGCGCTCCGAGGAGAAACGAATGAACCTCGATGCCGACCTGCCCACGCACCGCCTCGAGCCCGGCATCTCGATCGCGCAGGCGAATCCCTGGCACGAGACGCCGGTCTCGGTCGAGTCGCCGGCGCTCGACGTCATGACCGACCTCACCAAGGTGAAGGCGGCCACCACGCATCCCGCGACGACGCTGCGCCAGGCCGAGCAGACGATGATCTACCAGGGCGTCCGGATGCTCTTCGTCGTCACCGACATGCCGTCGATCGAAGGTTTGATCACCGCCACCGACCTCCGCGGCGACAAGCAGATGCAGGTGGTGCACGAGCGCAACCTCCGCTTCGACGAGCTGTGCGTCGCCGACGTGATGACCGAGCTCGCCGCCCTGGATGCGATCGACCTCGAGCGCCTGAAGGACGCCTGCGTCGGCAACGCCATCGCCACGCTGAAGAAGCTCGGTCGCAACCACCTGCTCGTGCTCGAGCACGCCACCGCTCGGACGCCGCGCCGCATCCGCGGCGTGATCTCGCGGTCGCAGATCGAGCGCCAGCTCGGCCGCGCGATCGACGTCACGCCCATCGCCCAGAGCTTCGCCGAGATCGAGCGCGCCCTCGTGCGAGCGTGAGCGGAAGGCGCGGCGCCCCACGCGAGACGTTCGAGGCTCCGTGATCCGGCTGATGCCGCCGCGGCAGTTCCCTAACCGGGCATTGCATTGACAGTACCCCGCCGGTCGACGTAAAAAAACGCGTTGCCTTCTTCTGCGGCAGCATGACCCAGCTCAGGATTCACGGCTCGGTTCGGGTTTGGGGCGGCGCATTTCCGGTGGCGGGCGTCGCGGTCACCGCCCGCGTCTGCCTCACCGGCGTCGATGGGCAGCGCTCGGAGGAGGTCCCGGAGGTCCGGCTCGGCCGAGCGGACACCGACGCCGACGGCGCGTTCACGATCGAGACCGATGCCGCCGACGAGCACGTCGCCCGCTGGGCCTGCGCCCTGCAGAGCTGCCCCGGCTTCGCCCTGCAGCTGTCCTGCCTCGATCGGGACGACCGTTCGCTGCACGAGACGCAAGCCCTGCCCTACCGCGGCGACGAGGCCGTGCAGATCGAGCTCGACGACGCCGGCCCGCCTCCGCGAACGGATGACTGGGCGGCGCTGGGCCGGGCGATGCTGGCATCGCGCACCGTGCGGCTCGTCGCGCTCGCGCACGAGCTGACTTCTCTCGCGCCGCAGGGCCTGTTCCGCGACTGGACCGTGGCGCGGCGGCTGGCGGTGTTGCGCCGCATCGAGCAGGCGCTCCTCGATCCGAGCGACGGCCTGGCGGACGCGCAGCTCCCGGTCAGCTTCGAACGGCTGGGCGACGAGCGCTCCTTCGCCGAGCTGCGCGAGCGGGCGCACGGACTGCAGCGGCCGGAGCTGGCGGAGTCCCTCGACGCAGCGCGGGAGCGCGCCCTGCGCTTCGGCGATCTGCGCGAGATCGACGTCGTCGTCGACATCGACCGGCTCGCGCGGGGCGACATCGTCGCCGGCGTCAACCGCTTCCGCGAGCCGGGCTTCTCGATCTTCGATCTCTACCCCTGGATGAAGTCGCCGCTGGCCGGCTATCGCGACTACCTGCGCGACCGCTGGTGCGACCACCAGCGCTTCGAGCCGGTGCTGGGCGGCCCGAACGCCGAGGTCGCCAGCCGCGCGACCATGTTCGCGCGCCTGAGCCAGCGCCTCCATCAGCGCTTCGACACCCACGACGAGACCGATCAACCGGCGAACCGGGTGCTGATACCGATCCTCACCGAGATCCTGACCGCGCCGACCGGCGCCGGCTACGGCTTCGGCATCGCGCCGGCGGCCATCGAGGCGATGGGCGAGCGCACGCACCGGGAGCACGTCGACTACCTCGTCGCCCTGAGCGGCCTCGAGGCGGCCGAGCTCGAGAAGCGCTACCGGCTGAACCTGCGCCGGTCGGACTTCGAGCGCTCCAACCCGGTGCAGCAGAACGTCGACACGCTGCAGCGCTTCTTCACCGACAGCTACCAGAGCGTCGACGATCCCCACGCGATCGCGCCCGACCGCAAGCCGGGCACGCCCGAGCCGCTGATCAGCAGCTTCCCCAAGGAAGCGGCCGGCCCCTTCTTCCTGCAGTACGAGGAGTGGCTCGCGCGCGAGGAGCCGTTCTTCCCGGAGAACCACTACGACCCGCGTGCGACCTATGGGTGGACGCTCCACGAACGCCTGCAGAAGACGCGCGAGCTGATCGTCGCCGCGTCGATGCCGCTGGCCGCCTTCATCGAGACGCCGAAGGCGCAGCTCGGGAAGTTCGTCCCCGGCGGCGGGCTCGACCACCGCGCGGCCAAGGTGCAGTGGCTGCGCAATCACATCGACCTGCACGACGTGATCGTTGCCGCCCACCAGGACGCGCGCTCGCTCAACCCCGTCGCCGCCGAAGGCAAGTACGCGTGGGCCCTGGCCGCGGTGAAGTGGCTGCGCGACTTTGCGAAGGCCCACGACGCCTGGTGGGACTACCAGCCGGCGGCCTTTGCCAAGGAGCAGAAGAACGCCGACGTGAGCACGGTCGAGAAGCTCGCGCAGTACGAGCGGCGCTATCACCGCGGCTTCGGCCAGCACTACGAGTCGGGCAGCATCGCGAGCGACTTCCTGACCACCGGCGAGATCAGCGACCGCTGGTGGGGCAAGCCCGAGGCGCCGTTCTTCTGGCCGGGCAACCGCCGCGAGCTCCGGTACCTGCTGGACTACCTGCAGTTCCGCCTGCTGCCGGCCTGCCTGTCCGAAGTGCAGCTGTCGCTCGGCAAGTACGCCGACGCCGTGCGCCAGCTCGTCGGCTACAGCGCCGTGTACCAGCAGACCTACCGCTGGTTCGGCGGGCCCGCGGCCTTCAACATCTTCGCCGCAACGCTCGGCCAGGGCGGCGCCCTGCCCATCCGCCGCTTCGATCACCACGCGCACGGGCCGCTCGCCTACGCCAGCGATTCGGAGCGCACCGAGCACCCGCCGCCCGACCCGCCGACGAGCGTGCCCACGAACCGCGCCGAGCTCGGCTGGTTCAAGCTCAAGCTCGGCAACGCGGCGCTGGAGTGGGCCGACGTGCTGTACCGGTCGAACCAGCCGGACAGCATCATGCGGGCGCGCGAGCTGTACAAGGCCGTGATCTTCCTGCACGGCGAGGACCCCGAGATCACGCCGCGCTGGGGCCGGCGCAAGCCGCTGCTGTTCCCGCTGCCCGGCTCGTGGAAGGCGGCCAAGGGGAATCCGGCCATCGCCGGCCAGGTCGGCCGCGGCCGGCTCGGCATGCTGCAGATCGATGCCGGCCTCAACTGGTACGGCGTCTCGCCGACGGTGGTGCCGCCGGTGCGCTACCGGGTGCTGAAGGAGTCGGCCGACCGCTTCGCCGCCGGCGCGCGCGGGGCGCAGAGCGACTTCCTCGACTACATGCAGCAGCTCGACCAGCTCAGCGTCAGCGAGATGACGGCGCGCACCATGGTCGCGAAGTCGAGCGCTGCCCTCAGCATCGCTCGCGAGCAGCAGAAGATCGCCGAGTTCGCCGTCGGCGAGGCGCAGAAGCAGGTCGACGCCATCAACGCGCAGATCGCCGCCAAGAAGGCCGAGATCGCCAAGAAGGACGCCTTCTTCGAGCAGCTGAAGGACTTCGCCGGCGGCATGAAGGACTCGGTCATGAAGCTCGGCGAGATGGCCTTCGCCGGCGAGGCGGCGCCCGAGGCCGCGTCGGCGGGCAAGCTGTCCACCGGCGACATCCTGAGCCTCGGCTTCAAGGTGGGCACGGCCAGCAACGCCTTGGGCGCCGGTGCGTCCGCGCTCGGCGGCGCCGCCGGCGTGGCCGGTCCCTTCGGCGCCTTCCTCTATGCCGGCGTCACCTCGATGGGCGCGCTCGCCGATGCCATCGCCAAGCGGGCCGGCGAGCTCGCCCACCTGCAGAACGCGGCGCTGCCCGCGGCCAAGGCGCTGGTCGATCTGAAGAAGCGCGACGTGACCATCGCGCAGCTGTCGCAGGCGATCGCCCAGGCCGACTGGCAGCTCGGCAAGGACCTGCTGGCCTACTACGCGCAGCGCTTCCTCAACCGCTCGTTCCTGGTCTCGATGGCCGAGTTCTCGAACCGGCTCATGCGCCGCTACCTCGATCTCGCCGGCAAGACCGGCTGGCTCGCCGAGCGGGCCCTGGCCTTCGAGCAGGACCGCGAGCTGGCCGTGATCGGCTTCGACTACTACCCGCGCCACCTGCGCGGCGTCTCCGGTGCCGACCTGCTGCAGCTGCACCTGGCCGAGCTCGAGGCGGCGCGCGTGCAGGGCCTGACGCAGACGATCCCGGTCAAGCAGACGGTCAGCCTGGCCCGTGACTTCCCGATCGCCCTCGGCCAGCTGAAGAAGACCGGGACCTGCCGCTTCGCGACCCGCGAGGCGCCGCTTCGCCTGCTCTACCCCGGCGTCTACGGCTACCGCGTCCGCAACATCTCGATCGCCGCCACCTACGCCGCGGCGCTGCAGCCGCACCGCGGCGTGCTGACGAACCAGGGGGTGTCGATCGTCACGCGCAGCGGCGGCGGGCCGGGACACGTGCTGGCGCGCTATGCCGACGCGCTGCCGCTCTCGGAGTTCCGCATGCGCGAGGACATGTGGGTCTACGACCTGCCGGACGAGACGCTGCTGCCGTTCGAAGGCAGCGGCATCGAGACGACATGGGAGCTGACGCTGTCGCCGATCGGCAATGCAGAGGGCTTCGCTGCCATGAGCGACATGCTGATCACCTTCGACATGCGGGCGAGCTACTCCGCGCTGCTCGCGGCGCAGGACGCGGCCGCCGCGCCGGCATCGGTCCACCGCTCGGTGCTGATGTCGGCCAACGCGGCCAATCCCGGAGCCCTGGCAACCTTCCGCGCCGACGGCGGCGTGGTCGCGCTCGCCTTCGACGTCGCCGCCGCAGTGCGCAACCCCCACGAGGCCACGCGCACCCTTCGCAACCTGGTGCTGATCGCGGTGGGCGCCGACGCGGCTCCGTTCGATGCCACGCTTGCCAGCACGAGCCCGGCGCTGAGCGCGCCGGCCGCCTTCGAGGCCGGGCTCGCGATGTCGAACGCCGGCATCCTCGCCGACGGCAACGGCGGCGTGCCGCTGCCGCTCAACGCCTTCGCCGGCCAGACCGCGGACCTGACGCTGACGCTCGAGATCGACAGCGCAGCGAACCCCGGCGTCGACTTCAGCGGCCTGCGCGAGGTGATGCTGTGGCTCGAGTACGAGGCCACGTTGTAGGCGTACGGGGGCGCGGGCCGTCGGGCCCCTGCGTCACCTGCCCTCCGGTCTCATCCGGCGCGACCGTCCTGCGTCGCCTCAGCCCGCGGCCGCCTGCACCAGTCGGGCGACGAGCGCCATGACGGCATCGTTCTGCGCGACAAGGGCGGCGGGCGGCGGCGCCGTCGCGGCGGTGGCGACGACCAGCTTCAGGTCGGGCACCAGCAGGGCGTACTGGGCCCCGTAGCCCCAGCCCCAGGCGACGCGGTGGCCGTGCAGGCGGCCGGTGAACCACAGCAGGCCATAGCCGATCTCGCTCACCGGACGCACCCGCCAGGTCGCCGGACCGCGGCTCGTCAGGCTGTCGGCGACCCAGTCCTCGGGCAGCACCTCGGTGCCGCGCCAGCGGCCGCCGTCGTTCATCACCGCCGCGAGCTTGAGCAGGTCGCGCGGACGCAGCACGAGGCCGCCGGGCGCGAGGGGCTCGCCGTCGCGGTCGCGCTGCCATCGGTGCGACGCGATGCCGAGCGGCATGAAGAGCTGCCGCTCGGCGATCGTCGACAGGTTCTCGCCGCCGTGCGCGCGGGAGAGGATGGGCGCCAGCAAGGCGACCATCGCGTCGTTGTACGACCAGCCCGGCGGCGGCACCGGCTCGGCCGGCCGCGAGAGGACGTGGCGGACGAGCTGCCGGCTTGCCGCCAGCTCGCGAAAGCGCATCGGCTCGAAGCCGAGGCCGGTGCGTCCGCTCAGGATCTGCCCCAGCGTCAGCGCCGCTGCCGGCGAGCCGGGCACCTCGGCGATCGCTTCCGGGATCAGCTGCGCCACCGTCTCGTCGAGGCTGCGGATGCGGCCGTCGCGCAAGGCCAGGCCGACCAGCATCGAGCAGACGCTCTTGGTCACCGACTGCACCGCCTGCAGCTCGTCGGCACGGGCGCCGCCGTAGTAGCGCTCGGCGACCAGCACGCCGTTGCGCGCCGCGAGCAGCGCCCGCAGCGCCGGCACGCCCTCGCCGGACTGCAGGGTCTCGGCGACGGCCGCGGCCTGCATGCCTTGGCTCTCGGGCGGGGCGCTCTGCCAGTCGGTGGTGGTCGCCGCTGTCGCCGCTGTCGCCGGTGTCGCCCTCGACGGCGACATCGTGGCCGCGGCTCCGCCGGCGAGGGCGGCAGCGGCAACGAGAAGGGGGCGACGTCCGGTCATCGAGCCGGATTCTCGCGTGCGCCCGCGAAGAGAGCCCGGCTGCCGAAGTGTCGAGGCGGGCCCATGCGCCTGGTGCGTGCACGGGTGCGCGTCGCGCTTTGGCAAGGTGCATGCCGTTCGCGCCGAAACCACGTCGGGAATTCCGCCAGTTCGCAGTCGCGCCAGCCGCGCACAAGCTCATCCTCGTCACACATCCTGGAGGAGATTCCCTTGAACCGCGCTTCCTACTCACCGGCGGGGGCGATGCGCCAGCCGCGTCTTGCCTCGAGCGGCCGACGTCTCGTCGAGGGCCTGATCGCCCTCATGCTGGCGCTCCTTGCGCTGCCGGCGCTGGCCATCCCCAACCCGGCCGTGACCGGCCCGATCGCAGCCACCGGCCTGCCGGGCAACACGGCCCGCGACTATCCCTTCTTCGCCACCACGCACGACCTGCACACGCAGCGCTACATCGAGCAGGAGTTCTTCGTCGAGGGCACGGCCAACCGCTACACCACCTCGCCGACGGCCAACGCCACCCTCGTCAGCTCCGGCCACCCGTACCGCACCCGCGTCGTCGTGCGCCGGCCTGCGGAGCAGAAGGACTTCAACGGCATCGTCGTCGTCGAGTGGACCAACGTCACCAACGGCTTCGACGCCGAGAACGTCTGGTTCTTCGGCTGGGAGCACTTCCTGCGCGCCGGCTACGCGTGGGTCGGCGTGTCGGCGCAGCGCGTCGGCGTCGACCGCCTGAAGACCTGGAGCCCGACGCGCTACAGCGCCCTCGACGTCACCGCCGGCGGCACCATCACCGACGACTCGCTGTCGTACGACATCTACTCGCAGGTCGGCCAGGCGATTCGCACGCCCGGCATCGTCAACATGCTCGGCAACCTGCGCCCGCGCACCGTCATCGCGACGGGCGAGTCGCAGTCGGCGTCACGCCTGGCGACGTATGCGAACTCGGTGATCCCGCTCGGCAACGTGTACGACGGCATGCTCCTGCTCTCGCCTTTCGGCAGTCCCATGCGGACCGACCTGCCGCTGCCGATCTTCAAGGTCATCTTCGAATGGGACCTGGAGACGGGCGAGGCGGCCGCGCGCCAGCCCGACACGAACCGGCTGCACCGCTGGGAGGTCGCCGGCACCGCGCACGTCGACCACCACCTGCGCCTCAGTCGCGAGCCGCTCGAGCTGCGCGACCTGCTCGTGTCCTCCGAGGCGAACCTCGCGCCGCAGTGCGGCGTGCCCAACATCGGCTCGCGCGTGCCGAACCACTACGTGATGGACGCGGCCTTCGAGCACCTGGTGCGCTGGGTCCAGCAAGGGCGGCGGCCGCCGAGCGCACCGCTGCTGCAGGTCGCCTCGTTCGGCCCCGGCAACTCGGCACAGTTGGCGCGCGACGCCTTCGGGCACGCGATCGGCGGCATCCGCCTGTCGCAGATCGAGGTGCCGACGGCCCGCAACGTCGGCGAGAACACCGGTGCCGGGGCCTGCGCGCGCTGGGGCTACAGCCTGCCGCTCGACCTCGACACGCTGGAGCGGCTCTACCCGAGCCACGCGCAGTACGTCGACAGCGTCATGCGGGTCACGTCGCAGAACCTGCGCCGCGGCTACCTCCTCGAGCGCGACGCCGCGGAGACCGTGCTCGAAGCGCTCGAGTCGCGCGTCGGCGGCAAGGGCCCGCGCAGCCACCGGAACTCGCGCAAGTGGGATCTGGACCTGCTCGACCTTCTGCGCTGACCCGTACCTGAGCACGCGTGACGGCGCCCTGCGGATGCAGGCGCCGTCACGCGCTCCCGTTGCGCGCACGCGACGGCGCTCCGGCACACTGGAATGGTCCGGTGCCGAGCGCGTGCCGACTTCGGGAGATCTCGCTGGAACGCTCTGGAGCCGACCCGACGCCACGCGGCATCGATGCCAAGCCGCCGCGGCGCACCCGCGACCGTGAATCGGAACGCATCCTCGCCGGCATCGGCCTGGTGATCGTCGCCGTCGCCTGCTTCGCGACCCTCGACACGGCCACCAAGCTGTCCACGGCGACGGTGCCGATCCTCATGGGCCTGTGGTTCCGCTACGCCTTCCAGGCGGTGGCGACGACGGCGGTCCTGCTGCCCCGCTACGGCGCCGCGGTGCTGCGCACCGCGCACCCGCGTTACCAACTGCTGCGCGGCACGCTGCTCCTGGTCTCGAGCACGCTCGCGTTCCTGAGCCTGCGCTACATGCCGCTGGCCGAGTTCACCTCCATCGTCCTCATCGCCCCGCTCGTCGTCACCCTGCTCGCCGCGACGACGCTGAAGGAGGAGGTCTCGCCGCTGCGCTGGCTGCTCGTGGCGGGCGGCTTCGCCGGCACCATCGTCATCCTGCGCCCGGGCGGCATGGTCTTCAGCTGGGCGATCCTGTTCCCGCTCACGCTCGTCTTCACCAACGCCTGGTTCCAGGTGCTGACCAGCCGCCTGGCGCGGACCGAGAAGCCGCTGACGATGCACTTCTACACCGGCTGGGTCGGCACCCTGATCGCGACGATCCCGCTTCCCTTCGTCTGGACCTCGCTGCGCAGCTGGAACGACTGGGCCCTGCTCTGCCTGATGGGCTTCATGGGCACGGTCGGGCACTTCTTCCTCATCCTCGCCTACCAGCGCGCGCCCGCCTCCACGCTCACCCCGTACCTCTACGCGCAGATCGCCTTCGCGATGCTCGGCGGCTGGCTCGTCTTCTCGCACGTGCCGGACGCCGCGTCGCTCGTCGGCATGGCGCTGATCGCCGTCTGCGGCGCCGCCGGCGCATGGCTCACGGTGCGCGAGCGGCGCGAGCCGATCGAGCCGGCGGAGTCGTAGTCAGGCCTCAGGCGGCTCGCCGGCGCGAGCGACGTCGGACCGCCGCGTTCAGGCGAGCCGGCCCTCGCCCGTGCCGATCACGTGCTGCAGGTAGAGCTCGCCGGCACGCCGGGTCTGTGCGCCCGGTCGCCCGTCGCCGATCGCCCGCCCGTCGACCTTCGTCACCGGAGTGACGCCGCCGAGCGTGCCGGTGACGAAAGCCTCGTCGGCCGAATACACCTGGGCCAGCGTGAAGTCGCACTCGCGCGCGACCCCGCCGGCGGCCGTCCACGCGTCGATCACGTTGCGCTGGGTGATGCCCTTGAACGAATAGGCCCCCGTCGACGTCCACAGCTCGCCGCGGCGGACGACGAAGAAGTTGGTCGAGTTGCAGCTCGCGACGAAGCCGCGCGGGTCGAGCATCAGCGCCTCGTCGGCGCCGGCATGGATCGCCTGGATCAGCGCCTGGATGAGGTTCAGCCGGCTGTGCGAGTTGAGGCGCAGGTCGAACACGTCGGGGCCGCTGGTGCGAAAGGTCGAGGTGAAGAGCGTCAGGCCGCTGGCCTTCGACTCCGGCTTCGGCGTCTTGAACTCGGCGACGATGACGACGGTCGCCTTGCCGATGACGAAGCGCGGGTCCTGGTTCGGCGTGCGCTTGAGGCCGCGCGTGACCATCAGGCGGATGTGCGCGCCGTCGGTCATCGCGTTCCTCGCCAGCGTCTCGCGCAGCGCCTCCGTCAGCTCGGCCCGGCTCAGGCCGATGTCGAGGGCGATCGAGGCCGCGCCCTCGTGCAGGCGGTCGAGATGCGCCTCGAGGCTGACGAGCCTGCCCTGCACCAGGCGCAGGCCTTCCCAGATGCCGTCGCCGAGCACGAAACCGCTGTCGAACACCGAGACGCGCGCCTCGTGCCGCGGCACGAAGTCGCCGTTGACGTAGACCAGGACCGCGTCGTTGCGCGGGTCGGCGAGATAGCCCTGGGCGCTCTCGCCCTCGGTCATCGGGTTCGCTGCGGCAGGCATGGTGGCGCCTCGGTCGTGGCTCAGAAGTCGAATTCGCGGTGACGCTCGAGGAAGGCCTGCGTGCGCGGCTGGCTCGGGCGCTTGAGCACCTCGTCGGGCGTGCCCTGCTCGTGGATCACGCCGTCGGCGATGAACAGCACGCGGCTGGCCACGTGGTAGGCGAAGCCGATCTCGTGCGTCACGAGCAGCATCGTGCGCCCTTCCTGCGCCAGCGAGCGGATCACCCGCAGCACCTCGCCCACCAGCTCGGGGTCGAGCGCCGACGTGGGCTCGTCGAAGAGCAGGATCTCCGGGTCCATGGCCAGTGCGCGGGCGATGGCGACACGCTGCTTCTGGCCGCCCGACAGCCGCGCCGGATAGGCGTCGGCCTTGTCGGCGAGGCCGACGCGGGCGAGCTCGGCCTGGGCCCGCGCCCGCGCCTGGGGCTCGCGCTGGCCGAGCACGGTGCGCAGGCCTTCCATGACGTTGCCGAGCACGGTCATGTGCGGGAACAGGTTGAACTGCTGGAACACCATGCCGACCCGCTGGCGCACGCGGGTCAGCTCGGCTTCGTCGTAGGCCCGCCGATCGATGCCGCCGCGTCCCGATGGCGCACGGCCGATCGCCTGGCCGCCCAGCTCGACCACGCCATCGGTCGGCAGTTCCATGAAGTTGAGGCAGCGCAGCAGCGTGCTCTTGCCGGAGCCGGAGGCACCGAGGATGGCGATCCGGTCGCCGGCCATCACATCGAGATCGATGCCGCACAGCACCTCGTGGTCGCCGTAGCGCTTGCGCAGGCCGCTGACGCGCAGCAGCGGCTGTCCGGCCGGCGTCATCTCAGGCACCGGCGACCTCGCCGCCGCCGGCGGGGAAGTCCGCCGCGGCGAAGTCGTCGCGTGCGCTCGGGGGCGGAACGGAAAGGGGGCTCAACGGCAGGGAAGCGGGTAGCGGCCGGCCGATTCTGGAGGGCCGCATGCTGCGGCCTTGTCGGACGAGGCCGCATGCGCGGCGCCTGACGCGTGCGAGCCACGGCCTCGGCCGCGCGGATCGTGACTTTGTGCTCAGGCGTCGCCGCGGCCGAGCCGGCGCTCGAGCGCGTAGGTCGCTTGCACCAGCGGGAACAGGCACAGGAAGAAGACGACGGCGATGACGGTGTAGGTCTCGATCGGATTGAAGTTCAGCGAGGCCAGGAGCTTGCCCTGCTGCAGCAGCTCGACGTAGGCCACCGCGGAGGCGAGCGTCGTCATCTTGAAGATCTCGATGCCGCGGTTCGTGAGCGCCGGCAGCATCCGCCGCACCGCCTGCGGCAGGACGACGCGCCGCATCGCCTGCGCACCGGTCATGCCGAGCGCGCGCGCCGCTTCCTGCTGGCCGCGATCGATCGATTCGATGCCGCCGCGGAAGATCTCGCCCGAGAAGGCCGCCGAGTTCAGCGAGATCCCGAGCGCGGCGGCGGTGAGCGGGCTGATCTGGAACGGCAGCAGGATCGGCAGCGCGTAGTAGAACCAGAAGATCTGCACCAGCACGGGCGTGTTGCGGAAGAACTCGACGAAGGCGGTGGCCGGCAGGTAGATCCAGCGCGACTTCGCGTGCCGGGCCAGGCCGACGAGCACGCCGGAGCCCATCCCGAGCACGGTGCAGATCGCGAACAGGCGCAGCGTGCCGAGCGCGCCTACGGCGAGGACGTCGAGGTTTTCGAAGACGGTCCCGAAGTTCCAGCGGTAGTCCATGTCAGTGCCGCGCCAGGCCTTCGCCGCTGGCCGCGAGGCGCCGCTCGACGCCGCCGACCATGCTGCTGACGGCATAGATCACGACGAAGTAGATCAGCGCCGTGACGGTGAAGACCTCGAGCGGGCGAAAGGTCTTCTGCGCCACCTCGTTGGTCTGGAACAGCAGGTCGGCGTACGAGACGATGGCGACCAGCGTCGTCGTCTTCATCAGCTCGATGGCGCGCTCGAGGAAGGCCGGGATCATCCGCTTCACCGCCTGCGGCAGGACGACGCGGCGCATCACCTGCCGCGGCGCCATGCCGAGGGCGCGCGCCGCCTCCCACTGGCCGCGCTCCACCGAGACGATGCCGCCGCGGAAGACCTCGGCAAAGAAGGCTGCCGACTGGATCGAGAAGGTCAGCACCGCCGCCATGTACGGCGTCATCTCGACCTTGATCAGGATCGGCAGCGCGAAGAAGAACCAGAACAGCTGCACCAGCGGCGGCGTGGTCCGGAAGACCTCGATCACCGCGCCGGCGGGCCAGGCGAGCAGGCGGCGCGGCGAGAGCCGCATCAGGGCCAGCAGCAGGCCGAGCGGAACGCCGAAGGCGAGCGCCGCGCCCGTGACCTTCAGCGTGTTCAGCAGGCCGAGCGCAAGCAGGTCGGCGTTCGCCCAGACCGGTGCGAAGTTCCACTCGTGCATCGCCGGCCCGCCGACCGTCGCCCGGCAGGCGTCAGGACTTGCCGAGCATTTCCTTCATCACCGGCGGCGAGGCCTTCGGGTCGAGGCCGAAGCCGACCAGGAACTCCTCGTACCACTTCTGCGTCTGCCCGCTCGAATAGAACCTGGCGATCTCCTTGTCGACCCATTCGACGAAGGCCTTGTCGTCCTTGCGCACCGCCACGCTCGAGGCCTGCGACTGCGCCGGCGTCGGCACCACGATCTTGCCGGCACCGAGCCGCTGCCGCGCCGCCAGCAGCGGCGGATGGAACAGGCACACCGCATCGGCGCGGCCGGCCTGGAAGGCGGCGATCGCTTCGGCGTTGCCCGGGAAGCGCGAGATCGTGGCCTTGGCGACGTTCTCGCTCAGGAACTTGTCCATGCTGCTGGCCTGCGGCACGGCGATGCGCACCGACGGCTGGTTGAGGTCGGCCCAGGTTTTCACCGGCAGGTCGTCGCGCGCCAGCACGGCGAGCGAGTAGTAGAGAAGCGGCGTCTTCGGGAAGTCGACGGCCTGGGCCCGCTCGGGCGTGTTGTCCATCATCGACATCATGTCGATGCGGTTGCCCTGCAGCGCCGCGATCGCCGTGCCCCAGGTCACCTCGACCGGCTCGAACTTCACGCCGAGGTCGGCCGCCATCGCCTTGCCCAGCGACACGCCGACCCCGGCGGCCCACTCGCCGGACTTCGGGTCCTTGGTGAACCAGGGCGGCGCCTGCGTGACGCCGACGCGCAGCGTGCCGCGCTGCTTCACCTGGGCCAGCGTGTCGCCGCCAGCTTGCGCCCAGGCGACAGGGGCGCAGGCCGCGGCGGCGAGGGCAAGCACGGTTCGGCGATGGAGGTGGGACATGGCGTGGCTCCTGGGTCCGGTGGATGGCGGGGAGTGCCCATGGTAGTGCCGGAGATGCGTTGGACCGTCAGGTGCGCGCCGGCCGCGCTGCGTGGGATCGGCATCAGCGATGCCGCTAGGATCGCCGGCAGTCGCTCGGTCGCGCCGCCGTGTGCGACCCTCCTGCCCTTCCTCCGCTCACCGACGCCTCGTGCTCGACTCGCAACCCGCCCGAGACTCGATCGAGCCGCGAGCCCGGCGTCCGGCCATCGCCCCGGCCTGGCTGTCGCCTGCGACGGCAGCCGCGTGGCGCAGGGACCTGCAGGCAGGCGCCGTCGGCGCCGTCGTCACGCTGGCGAGTTGGCTCGCCCTGCCCCTGCTCGCCTACCTCTCGCTCGGAGCTCCGTCGGCCGCCCTCGGCATGCCGGCCGCGGCAGCGGCGGCGCTCGTCGGGGGCACGGTCGTCGCCATGCTGGGGCGCAGCGCCATGCCGGCGGCGGGGCTGAGCTCGGCCACCACGCTGCTGTTCGCCGCCGGCGTCGCGGCCCTGAGCGGCGACCCGGCCCTGCAGCCGCTGTCGGCCCCCGCCATCGCCCTGCTGGTGGCGACCATCTCCTGCTGCGTCGTCCTGATGGGCGTTCTGCAGATGCTGTTCGGCTGGCTCCGCCTGGGCGCGGTCGCGAAGTACGTGCCGCAGCCGGTCCTGGCCGGCTTCATGAACAGCGTCGCGGTCCTCCTGCTCGTCGGTCAGCTGCCGGCGCTGCTGGGCCTTGCCGCAACGAGCGGGGGCGCCGTCGTGCCGTGGCTGGCGCGCTGGCAGCCGGCCACGCTGCTCGTCGGCCTGGTCACGGCGGCGAGCGTGTGGCTCATCGGCTGGCGCTGGCCGCGCGCGCCAGCCGCCCTGCTGGCCCTGGCGTTCGGATGCGCGCTGTACGCCCTCGTCCGCTTCGCCTGGCCCGGCGCCGCGCTCGGCCCGCAGGTCGGGCCGCTGCCGCAGCAGCTGCCGCTGCCCGACGTGCTGGTGCCCCTGTTCGCCACGTCGACCGTCTTCGATCTTTTCCTGCGCCATGCCGAGCACCTGATCGTCACCGCGCTCGCGCTCGCCATCGTCGGCTCGCTTGAAACCGTGCTCAACGCCCTGGCGACGGACGAGCGGGTGAATGCGCGCCACGAGCCGAACCGCGAGCTGGTGGCCTTCGGCGCCGGCAACATCGCCAGCGGCATCTTCGGCGGCCTGCCCCTGACCTACCAGCGATCGCGGGCCGCCGCGCTGCTCGCCAACGGCGCCTCGTCGCGACGCGCCGCAGGGGTCTGTGCGGTCGTCACCGGAACGCTCCTGGCGATCGGCGGGCCGCTGATCGGCCTCCTGCCGCTGACCGTCCTCGCCGGCCTGATGGTGACGCTGGCGTGGAGCCTGGTCGACCAGGGCACCCGGCGCGCCGTCGCCCGCTTGCTGACCGGCGAGCTGTCGCGCGAGCTGCGGCTGAACCTCGCCATCGTCGCGGCGGTCTTCGCCATGACGCTGTGGCTCGGCATCGTCACCGGCGTCGTCGTCGGCGTGCTGCTGGCCATGGCCTTGTTCGTGCATTCGATGAACCGTTCGCTGATCCGCGCCAGCTATCGCGCGACGGCGCAACCGTCGCGCCGGGTCTATCCGAGAGCGCAGGAAGACTTCCTCCGCACCGCCCGGCAACGCATCGCGATCGTGGAGCTCGAGGGGGCGCTCTTCTTCGGCAACGCCGACACCCTCGCCGCGCAGATCGAGACGCTCGATCCCGAGGTCGCGACCGTCGTGCTCGACCTGCGCCGCGTGAGCACGCTGGACTCGTCGGGCGCCGGCGTGCTGGCGCAGCTCGTGCAGCGGCTCGCGACGCAGGGCCGGACGCTGCTGCTGGCCGGCGTCTCGGCCGACAACCGGCACGGCCGCGCGCTGCGCGATCTCGGCACCTTCGACGGGCACGAGCAGCCGCAGCGATTCGACGACCTCGACCGGGCCGTCGAGTTCGCCGAGCAGTCGCTGCTCTCGGGCGCCGGGCTGGGCGGCGGGACCGAGGCCGTGCCGCTCGACGAATGCTCCTTGCTGCGCGGTGTCGATCCGGCCCGGCGCGATCGGCTGAAGGCGGCGATGCCGGTGCGGCGCCTGCGGGCCGACGAGAAGCTGTTCAGGCAGGGCGATCCCGGCGACGCCCTCTACGTCGTGACCGAAGGATCGATCACCGCCTGCAGCCCGGGCACGCACGGCGCCCACCGCTACCTCAGCCTCTCGCCCGGCATGATGCTCGGCGAGACGGCCCTGCTCGACGGTCGCGGCAGGACGGCCGACGCCGTCGCCGACGTCGAGTCGGTGGTCCACGTCCTCGGCAAGGACACGCTGGCCCGCATCGCGGACGAGGACCCGGAGCTGGCGCGGCAGATCACGACCAACATCGCCGTGCATCTCTCGGAGCGGCTGCGGAGCGCCTCGGCCGCCTGGCAGGTCGCCGCCTCCTGAGCGACGCGATGAGAGCCGCCCGGTACGGTGCTCGTGGTCGGGACCCTGCCCGACCCGCAGCCGAACCGGACGGCGTGCAGCACGTCGTCGAGGAGGCCCTCGACGCCAACGTCGATCTCCACGCCGACGTGCTGGCCGGCGGCGGCTCGATCGCCGCCTACGCGACGAGCGACCCGCGGCCGGCGACCCCGTTCTGGCCGCTGCCGTTCAAGAACGTGCGCCTTCAGCTCCTCTGCAGCGACTTCTCCGCCGAGGACAGGTCCGCGGCAGCGCACGCGCTGAACGCGCTGCTGCGCCAAGGCTCGTCGGGGATCCAGGTCGAGCGGTCGTTCCCGCTCGAGCAGATCGCGACGCCAAACGAGCACGCCGAGCACAAGCGCGGGCCAGGGCGGGTCCTGCTCACGCCCGGGCATCCGTAGCGCTCGCCGACTCGCCCGGCCCATGCTCGCGCGAGTCGGTTCGCGGATCTGGAGCGCGCTCCTCGTGCTGGCGACGCTCGGGCTACTCGCCGTCGCCGTCTACGCCGCCCTCGACTCGCCGGCAGACGGCCCCAGCGCCACGCCGTTCCTGATGGTCGGCCTGCTGTCGCTCTGCCTCTTGCTGCTGGGACTGATCAGCGTCGTCGACGCGGCGCTCTGGGCCAGCGCGGCGCGCCTTCGCTGGTGGTGGCGGGCCGCCCTCGTGCTGCTCGTGCTGGCCTGCATCCCGGTCCTCTTCGCCCTCGTTGCCCATGCCGGCGACCCGGACCAGGGCGCGCTGTCGCGGCGAACGGCGCTGCTCGCTTACGTCGTCGCCGTGCTCGCCGCGTACGTGCTGAACCGGCAGGCGCTCCTCGGCTGGCGCCGCCGCCGATCCCGCGCCGACGCCGTGACGCCTCGCTAGCCGCTAGCGAGCGGCACCCCGCCTCGACGGGGGAGCTATTCGTCGTCGCCGCCCAGGATCCCGCCGAGCACGCCGCCGACGGCCCCGGCCCCGAGCAGGGAGCCTTCCTCGCGCGAGCCGCCGCGCTGCGGCGCCGCCGCGAAGACGCGCGAGGCGAGGCGCGAGAACGGCAGGCTCTGCAGCCAGACGGTGCCCGGGCCGGTGACCTTGGCGAAGAACAGGCCCTCGCCGCCGAACAGCGCCGTCTTGATCTTGCCGACGTACTGGACCTCGAAGTTCACGGTCTGGGTGAGGGCGACGACGCAGCCGGTGTCGACGAACAGCGACTCGCCGGCCTGCAGCTCCCGCTTCACGACCATCCCGCCG